>OLGF01000415.1_pt1 | contig 50561 bp, 46 predicted proteins | sample 1604971 | NCBI WGS metagenome assembly OLGF01 (sample SAMEA3888902, study PRJEB22519) | human gut metagenome | biome: human gut; feature: human-associated habitat; material: faeces | place: Denmark | collected 2011 | reverse complement strand
CCTCCTGTCCTGACTGGGCCCGGCAGATCCGGACCCGCTCAAAACCGGAGGGAAAGAGCTTTTTGTGAGACGTTTCAATACAAATTATGGAAATCAAGCGGGACTATGCCCATTTCTGTCCCGCCTCCACAGGACCCATGGGCATTTTTGAGGGGCGCATCGTGCGCGCCCCCGCTTTTTCTGGATTTTCTTCTTACTCTCGGATATAATGGAAATACGATCCCGGCCGTGGGCCCCACGGCCGCTGTGGAGGTGTTTTTATGTGTGAGGAAGCTGTCTATGACGTTGTGGCCCTGGGCGAGCTGCTCATTGATTTTACCCCCGTGTCCACCGATGGGGCGGGCTGTCCCACGCTCAAGGCCAATCCCGGGGGCGCGCCGGGCAATCTTCTGGCCGCCCTGAGCAGATATGGCCGGCGCACCGCCTTTCTGGGCAAGGTGGGAGAGGATGCCTTCGGCCACCTCCTTCTGGAGTCCCTGCGCCGGGCTGGAGTCCAGACCCGGGGCATCCGCCTCACCTCCTCCGCCTTCACCACTCTGGCCTTTGTCACCCTGGATGCCGCGGGGGACCGCTCCTTCAGCTTTGCACGCAAGCCGGGGGCGGACACCCAGCTCCGGTGGGAGGAGGTGGACCGCTCCCTCATCCAGCGCTGCCGTCTCTTCCACTTCGGCTCCCTCAGCCTCACTGACGAGCCCGCCCGATCCGCCACCCGGGCCGCGGTGGCCTACGCCCGGGAGCTGGGCCGGACCGTCACCTTTGATCCCAACCTGCGTCTCCCCCTCTGGCCCTCCCCCGCGGAGGCCCGGGCCCAGATCCTGTGGAGCCTGTGCCAGGCGGATGTGGTCAAGCTCAGCGACGAGGAGGTGGACTTCCTCTGGGGCTGCTCCCCCCAGGAGGGGGCCCGCCGCCTGCTGGAGGAGTGCGGCGTCTCCCTGGCCATGGTCACCCTGGGTCCCCGGGGCTGCTACCTCCAGAACCGGAGGGGGAGCTGTGCCCTGACCGCCCCCCAGGTCTCCCCTGTGGATACCACCGGCGCGGGCGACATCTTCGGCGGGAGCGCCCTCCACCGCCTGCTGGACTTCCGCGTCCCCCCGGAGGAGCTGGACCGGGGCGGCCTGGAGGAGATCGCCCGCTTTGCCGTCACCGCCGCCAGCCTCTCCACTCAGCACCCCGGCGGCATCCCCAGCATCCCGGAGCTGGCCCAGGTGGTGGCCCGGATGGGAGAGCCCGCCCCCCTCTCCCTATGAATCCCCCTCTTGTTCCCTCTCCCCTTCCGTGTTATAATCAGTCATTCCGTCTTGAAGGAGGTGGCCCTTTGCCCGTCAAAGAGAAAAAGACCAGCCGCGCAGAGTTCGCCTATGACACCCTGAAGCGCCGTATCCTGGACAATCAGCTCCCCCCCGGCGCCATGCTCAGCGAGGTGGCCCTGGCCCAGAAGCTGAACATGAGCCGCACCCCCATCCGGGAGGCCCTGAAGATGCTGATGCGGGACGACCTGGTGGAGATCCGGGACGGCGTGGGCACCTTCGTCAAATCTGCCACCCAGAAGGACATCGAGGACGCCTACGCGGTGCGCCAGGCCCTGGAGGTGCTGGCCGCCCGGACCGCCATTGGCGCTTTCTCCTCAGAGGAGCTGGACGCCCTGGAGGCCCGCTTCCGCTCCCTCCAGGTACGGCTGGAACAGGGAGAGACTGTCCGCGTGGAGGAGTTTGCCGACGCGGACTGGGCCCTCCACGACCAGATCCTGCAAAAGAGCGGCAACCGCTATGCCCAGAAGGCCACCAACGACCTGCGGGCCGTGCTGCGCCGGTATCAGTACCTGTCGGTCCGCCTGCTCTCCCGGGTGGAGGAGAGCCTTACGGAGCACCTGGCCATCCTGGACTGCATCCGCCGCCGGGATCTGGCGCGGCTGACAGAGCTGCTGGAGAACCACATTCAATATTGATTTGGAGATCCCCCGACACTGCCGGGGGATCTCTTATTGTATGCATCTTTTAATTTTCTTTTTTAATTTAGACTTTTTCTATTGACCAAGATGTATGCATCTGTTATACTCAGAGCACAACGATCCACAAGGAGGCCACCCACATGACTGTCCACACGGAAAATGAAGCTCTGTTCCAGCGCGCCAGCCGCTGCCTGGCCGGCGGTGTCCTGTCCAATTTCAAGAAGGCCAAAGGCGTCGCTCCGGTCTATGTCAAAAGCGCCGAGGGCTGCCGCATGACCGACTATGACGGCAATGTGTACTACGACTTCTCCCTCTCCGCCGGGCCCGCCATTCTGGGCCACAGCAACGAGGGGCTGCGCCGGGCCCTCAGGGAGCAGCTGGACCAGGCCTACACGAACCGGGACTGTCTGGCGGCCATCGAAGCCGCGGAAAAGATCCAGCAGGTGGTCCCCTGCGCCGAGCTGGTCCGCTTCGCCGTCTCCGGCGTGGACGCGGTCTTCAACGCCATCCGGGTGGCCCGGGCTTATACAGGACGCCCCCTGTATGTAAAGTTCAAGGGGCAGTACAACGGGGGCATGGACTTCGTTCTGGGCGGCCGCACCGACCGCGGCGATCTTCAGGCCCGGGACGGCGTGGACCCGGACGACTTCTACTCCGCCATGTGCTACACCGAGGGCCGCGCCCCCCACGCCCTGGATGACTGCCTCCTGGCAGAATACAACGATCTGGAGGGGCTGGCCGCCCTGTTCCAGCAGCAGGGGGATCAGATCGCCTGCGTCATCATGGAGCCCGTGACCCTGAATATGACCGGCTGCATGCCTGAGCCCGGCTTTCTGGAGGGACTGCGGGAGCTGTGTACCCGGTATGGCGTGCTGATGGTCTTTGACGAGACCCTCACCGGCTTCCGCCTGGCGCTGGGAGGCGCCCAGGAGTACTTCGGCGTCACCCCCGACCTGTGCACCTTTGCCAAGGCCATCGGCGGCGGCTTCCCTGTGGCCGCCTTCGCCGGCCGGCGGGAGGTCATGCAGGTCATCGAGGACAACCGCGTCCTGGCCGTGGGCACCTACAATGGCCATCCCCTGGCCGCCGCGGCTGTGCTGGAGACTATCCGGCAGCTGGAGGCCAACGACGGAGAGGCGTTCCGCCTGATCCGCCGGTACACCCAGATGGCCAAGGATGGCATGGAGGCTCTGGCCAGAAAGCACGGCGTGGACATGATCGTCCAGGGGATGCCGGGGGCGCTCTTTCCTGTGTTCACCAAGAAGGAGAAGATCATCAACCACCGGGACGCCCTGGCCAACGCCAGCTTCCCCAAGCACAGCCGCTTTATGGCCCTGCTGAAGGACCGCGGCATCCTGCACAACAGCCGCCTCTGCTTCTCCCCCGCCCACACAGAGGAGGACATCCAGTACCTCCTCTCCGCCGTGGATGAGGCCCTGGCCGTCATGGCCCAGGAGGCGTGAACCGCCGTGATTCATTAAAACAGGTCCTGCGCTCCTCTGAGCGCAGGACCTGTTTTTTCTGATGATGGGACCGGGTCTCACGCCTGGGGTGTACCCTCCCCCTCCTGCCGGTCCTGGGCTCTCTCCTGCCGCAGCACTGCGATCAAAAACCAGACTGCCAGAGCGGCGGTCAGCACTCCGGCCGCCGGCGCCGTCAGCCACACGCCGTCCAGCCCCAGCGCGGCTGGCAGCACCGCCAGACAGGCCAGCGGAAAGACCAGCGTCTTGCTGAAGGCCAGGATCAGGGAACGTCCCGGCCGGTTCAATGCGGTGAAGAAGGAGCTCAGACAGGTCCCTGCCCAGCCCAGCAGATAAGACAGGGAGAACAGCCTCATGGCCCGCAAGCTCATCTCCAGCAGGGCGGGGTCATCCCCCTGGATAAAGAGAGGGATGACATACTGTCCCCCCAGCTGCATCCACAGCAAAGCCGCCAGCGACACCGCCGCGCCTGTCAAAAGCACCCTCTTTTCCAGGGCCAGCATCCTGTCCCGGCGCCAGGCGCCGTAGTTGTAGCTGATGGCGGGCTGAATGGAATCTGCCATACCAAACAGCAGAGAGCCCACGATGCTGTCCACATACATCACGATAGAGAAAGCCGCCACCGCCATAGACCCGGACAGCCTCAGCAGTACGCTGTTGAGAATGACCATCATCACAGATCCCGCAATACTGGAAAAGAACTCCGAGCTGCCATTGGCCAAAATATTCCCCAGCTGACGGGCAGAGATGGTCCCCCGAACAAAACGCAGAGGGAGACGGCCCATCACAAAGGGCAGGAAGCCCAGCACTGTACCCAGGGCAATGCTCAGACAGGAGGCCGCCGCTGCCGCGGCCACCCCCCAGCGGAAAACTACCAAAAATAGAAAATCCAGCACGATGTTCAACAGTGCTGTAACCACATTGAGTATCATGCTGTACCGCACCCGGCCGCAGATGCGCAGATAGTTGTCCACTGCAAAGAATACCATAATGACTGGCGCGAATACGGCATATACCTGCATATACTCCGCCCCCATGGCGGTGACCTCCGCCTCCGCCCCCATCAGGGACACCATCTGCCCGGCCAGGAAAAAGCCGCCCAGCCCGATGACGCAGGACAGCGCCACGATCAGCCCGGTGCAGAAGCTGAAGATCCGGTTGGCCGCCCTCTCATTTTTTTCCCCAAGGCGGATAGAGATCTGAACGGAGGACCCCACCGCCACCAGGTCCACCAGTGCGAAACTCATCATGATCAGCGGCATCACCAGATTGACCGCCGCCAGAGCGTTGGGGCCCACATAGCGCCCCACAAAGATGCCGTCCGCCACTGTGTACAGGGAGAGCATCGCCATGCTTATCATGCTGGGCAAGGCGCACCGGAAAAACAGCCGAGTGGGCGGAAGGCTCTCAAATAATTTTTCATGCTGTGTCATTTTAAAAATCCTTTATATATTCCGAAGTAAACGTATTCAAAATGGAACAGAACACCGCGATCTGTTCCGGTGTGAAGCTCCTTTCCACCAGCCGGATCGCCCGCTCAAACGGGCCCTCATAGGCTCGGAGCGACTGTGTCATCTGCGGGGATACGTCCAACTGGATCACCCTCCGGTCGGTCTCGCTGCGGGTCTTGGTCACCATCCCCAGCCGCTCCAGCTCGTTGACCTTGATGGTCACCGCTGACTTTGTGATGTGCAGGGTATTGGCCAGGGTGCTCACCGTACACTCCCCCTGGGCCCGCTGGTAGGAGATCACATCCAGATACATGATGCTATTATAAGACAGCTCTCCGCCGCCGGTGCGGCTGATCTGCCTCAGATCACTGACCGTTACATCGTAGTAATACCGGTTCAGACTATCCCGCAGGTCCATCCGTTCCCCTCATTTCATTAAGCGAATTTATATAAATTTGCTTAACTAATATAGCAGAAGATCCTTTCTCTGTCAACCCCGTCCGCACGATTTTCTCCCCGCGGCAGCCCTCATTTGGATAGAGGCGCCGCCCTCAGATGCGGGTCTCCATCCTCAAAGGATCTTCCACACCAGGGCCCGCCCCAGCAGCACCCCCGCCAGGCACAGACCCACGCTGGCCAGGATGTACCCGCCCCCGGCGGCCCATCTCCCCTGCTCCAGTAGCTCCACCGTCTCCAGTGAAAAAGTGGAAAAGGTGGTAAAACCACCGCAAAGTCCGGTCTTCAAAAACAGAACTGCACTTTTGGACATGGGCAGCTGTCCCGCCGCCTGGGCCACAGCGCCGATGACCACCGCCCCCAGAAAATTGGTGAGCAGGGTCATCACCGGAAAGGACCATGGGGCGGCAATCAGGCTGAGCAGATACCTCCCCACGGCGCCCAGGCCGCCCCCCAGGGCCACGAACAAACAGTTGGACCACATGGCTCAGGGCTCCTCCCGTTCAAAGATCAGGTCCACTTCCTTGGTGCCGCCCTCCCCGGAAAACATGGTGGGCAGATATCCCACGTAACGCCAACCCTTGGCCGCGTACTCGTCTATGATCTCCCGGTGCTCACAGGCGCTGTTATCCATCCAGAAGCCGCCCCCGGTGCGATAGGTCACATATTCATATCGGTACATGTCCATCCTTCCTTTCTCAAAGATGCTTTCCCGTTCCAGTACCCGGAGGCGGGGCCGGAGCCAGTTTCTCCCCCCGGCGTCTGCTTTCAGTATAGCACAAAAATGGGGCGGGCCAAAGGCCCGCCCCATTAAAATGACGCAGATCTTTTTCGATCTGTCCCACAGTCCCGTTCAGCACATCTTGGCCCCAGCGGGGATCTTGTCGTCGATCATCAGCAGGTTGAGCTGCTCCTCGCCCTTCTCGGTGTGGACGGCGGAGATCAGCATACCGTTGGACTCCAGCCCCATCATCTTCCGGGGGGGCAGGTTGACGATGGCGACCAGGGTCTTGCCCACCAGTTCCTCGGGCTTGTACCACATCGCGATGCCGGAGAGGATCTGCCGGTCGGTGCCGGTGCCGTCGTCCAGGGTGAAGCGCAGCAGCTTGTTGGACTTCTTCACTGTTTCGCAGGCCTTGACTTTAACGGCCCGGAAATCGCTCTTGCAAAAGGTGTCAAAGTCCACCTTCTCTATGAGCTGAGGCTCCACCTCCAAATCGGGCAGAGCTGCCTTCTTGGCGGCCGCCGCAGCCTCCTCCAGCTCGGACAGGGCCTTTTCTGCGTCGATGCGGGGAAACAGGTTCTCGCCCCGGGAGACGGTGACAGTGTGAGACAGGGCCCCATAGCCGGCGGCGCTTTCCCAGGTAGAGCAGGTCTCGCAGGCGCCGATCTGCCGGAGCACCTCTGCAGCAGACTGGGGGATAAAGGGGGTGAGCAGGATAGCGGAGACCCGCAGCACCTCCAGCAGGTTGTACATCACCCGGGCCAGCCGGGCGCCGTTGGCCTCCATGTCCTTGGCCAGGGTCCAGGGGGTGTTCTCGTCGATATACTTGTTGGCCCGGCCGATCACCTTGAAGATCTCCGCCAGGGCGTTCTGGAAGGCGTAGTGCTCCATCTGCTCTTCATACCTGGTGCGCAGGGAGGAGATCAGCTCCACCAGCTCCCCATCCTTCTCCTCGTCCGCCGCCTGCTCCTCAGGCAGGGTGCCGCCGAAATACTTGCCCACCATGGACACGGTGCGTGAGAGGAGATTGCCCAGGTCGTTGGCCAGGTCCGTGTTGATGGTCTGGATCAGCAGCTCGTTGGAGAAGTTGCCGTCAGAGCCGAAGGGGAAGGTGCGCATCAGGAAGAAGCGCAGGGCATCCACTCCGAACTTCTCCGCCAGGATATAGGGATCTACCACGTTGCCCTTGGACTTGGACATCTTTCCTCCGTCCAGCAGCAGCCAGCCGTGGCCGAACACCTTCTTGGGCAGGGGCATCTCCATGCTCATCAGCATGGCGGGCCAGATGATGGAGTGGAACCGGACGATCTCCTTGCCCACAAAGTGGACGTCCGCGGGCCAGAACTTCTCATAGTCGTCATACCGGTCGTTGAGGAAGCCCAGGGCGGTGGTGTAGTTGAACAGGGCGTCCACCCATACATAGACCACGTGGCCCGGGTCAAAGTCCACCGGCACGCCCCAGGTGAAGGAGGTGCGGCTGACGCACAGGTCCTCCAGGCCGGGCTTGATGAAGTTGTTCACCATCTCATTCACCCGGCTGCGGGGCTCCAAAAAGTCGGTGTCCTCCAGCAGATGCTGTACCCGGTCGGCGTACTTGGACAGGCGGAAGAAGTAGGCCTCCTCCTCCGCGTCCACCACATCCCGGCCGCAGTCAGGGCACTTGCCGTCCACCAGCTGGCTCTCGGTCCAGAAGGACTCGCAGGGCTTGCAGTATTTCCCTACATACTTGCCCTTGTAGATGTCCCCCTTCTCATACATCTTCTTAAATATCTTCTGGATGGCGGACACGTGGTAGTCATCGGTGGTGCGGATGAACCGGTCGTTGCTGATGTTCATCAGCTTCCACAGATCCAGCACGCCCCGCTCCCCCTCCACGATGCGGTCCACATACTCCTTGGGGGTGACGCCGGCCTCCTTGGCCTTGTCCTCGATCTTCTGGCCGTGCTCGTCGGTGCCCGTCAGGAACATGACCTCACAGCCGGTGAGACGCTTATACCGGGCCATAGCGTCGGTGGCCACGGTGCAGTAGGTGTGGCCGATGTGCAGCTTGTCGCTGGGATAGTAGATAGGGGTGGTGATATAAAATCTCTTGCGTTCCATATTCAGTCGTCCTCCCGATGATGATTCTCGACCCCGGCTCCTCCCGGGGCATTGTCCCCTTCTGCCCGTTCCAATGCCCCGCTGGGCATTCGATCCTCCAGCAGGCACTCCGGCCAAGCCGGGCCGAAGCAGGTGCGCAGCAGCGCCCAGCTCTGGGCCAGCAGGACCAGCACCGCAGCAGCGGTCAGCGCGGTAAAGAAGAGGGACTGTCCGTTGGCCAGCGCCTCCAGGTTCAGAACGATCCCCATCAGGGAAAAAAACAGGCACAGCCTGGGCCTGGGATGGCGGAAAGCGAAGGAGGCGGCGAAGTACAGCGCCAGCACCGCACACACCACCGCCAGGATCATATCTGCGAACCGCAGCACCACCGGGTCCCGGGAGTACTCCTGATAGATCCCTACCAGCCAGGGCAGGGCGGCGTAGCCGGGCAGGGTGGTCAGGCCGGGATAACAGGCGGGCAGGCCTCCCCGGTAATGGCCCCGCCCCAGGATCATCAGCGCTGCAGCGGAGGGGATGCACAATACGGCAGCCAGCAGCTCCATCACGGGCAGTCCCTGGCCCAGTCCGTCCCGCCACAGCTGAAACGCCCGGAAAAAGCCCAGGGTGCCCAGCGCCGCGGCGGCCAGCAGGAGCAGGCTCCCCGCCGTCACCAGGGTCATATACAGGGAGCTGGGACAGCGGAAGGCTGCGGGATAGTCCTCCGGCTTCCCTCCCCCCTGGATCAGGACCAGGAACAGCAGCGCCAGCAGGGCCAGCACACCGATCAGCACCGGCGTGGCCGGGACGGAGCGGAACAGTTCGGTCTCTGGGTCCAGCGCGGCGGCCAGCTGCCAGCGGCGCAGGGCGAGGCAGGCGCCGCCCCCCGCCAGGGCCAGCACGGGCAAAGCGATATCTTTTCTCATGACAACACTCCTAAAACTGGGAGAATGCGCTTTTATTATCATACCTTACCCGCAGAGAAAATGCAACACAGAGGGAAAAAATCCGCCGTTTTTTTCCCAGTCCTTTCAAGGTGGGCATCTTAAAAAGCGGTACAGGCCCCCGAAACGATTTTATAAAACCGCATCTCCCATGTGCCTGCCGTTTCTTCCCTGTCCCCTCACAAGACGCAAAACGGCGGGCCCTATTGGGGCCCGCCGGCGCAGTCTGTGGTCGTCTGGCCGTTTACTCCGCCAGAGCGGCGGTGATGATGGCCATGGAGTAGACCTCCTGGGCGTTGCAGCCGCGGCTGAGGTCGTTGATGGGGGCATTCAGGCCCAGCAGGATGGGGCCGTAGGCCTCAAAGCTGCCCAGACGCTGGGCGATCTTGTAGCCGATGTTGCCCGCGTTGATGTCAGGGAAGATGAAGGTGTTGGCGTAGCCGGCCACGGGGGAGCCGGGGAACTTCAGCTGGCCCACGGTGGGGGACACGGCGGCGTCAAACTGCATCTCGCCGTCCACGGGGATATCAGGCATGAGTGCCTTGGCCTTCTCGCAGGCGTTGCGCATCTTGTCCACATCTTCCCCCTTGCCGGAGCCCTTGGTGGAGTAGCTCAGGAAAGCCACCTTGGGGGCGATGCCGAAGATCTTGGCACACTTGGCGGTCTCCACGGCGATCTCCACCAGCTCGTCCTCCTCGGGCTTGATGTTGATGGCGCAGTCACCCATAGCCAGCACATCGTTGTCGCCGGTGGCGGAGGCGCGGACCAGAATAAAGCAGGAGGAGACGATCTTGTTGCCCGGCTTGGTCTTGACCAGCTGCAGGGCGGGGCGGACGGTGTCGGCGGTGGAGTAGGTGGCGCCGCCCAGCAGGGCGTCGGCCACGCCCATCTTCACCAGCATGGTGCCAAAGTAGTTGCCCTTCTTCAGGGCGGCCCGGCACTCATCGGCGGTCATCTTGCCCTTGCGCAGCTCCACCATCTTCTCCACCATGGCGTCCATGCCGTCATAGTTCTCCGGGTCAATGATGATGGCGCCGCGGATATTGAAGCCGGCCTTCTCGGCGGCGGCCTGGACCTCCTCCTCGTTGCCCACCAGCACGGGGGTCAGGAAGGTCCCGGACAGCAGCCGGGCGGATGCCTCCAGGATGCGGGGGTCGGTGCCCTCGGTAAAGACGATCTTGCGGGGATGAGCCTTCAGTTTGTCGATCAGATTCTGAAACATGTGCATGGGTGATCCCTCCAACTTTTCGATTCGTGGCCGTAAGGCCGCTTTTCTGTCCCTTATGGTAGCATTTTCAGCCAGAAATTTCAAGGCTTATCCGCTGCAGAAGCGCATAAAATTCCTGTGGGACCTCTTTTTTCAGTTTTCCCCGCTCCTTCCGGGAATAACAGCCCTGTTTTGGCGGCCGTTGTCCACCCGTGTCAAATTTCCGCGAAAATTTTCATTTTTCTCTTTACGTGGCGTAATGCTTCCGTTATACTATACTGTATGTATTGCAGATCGAGATGAGATCCAGAAACGGCGGCCTGCGGGCCGCCCCTCGAGGTGAGAAATTTGAACGCAGAATTTTCCCGCACCCTCTCCCTGCTGCGGCAGGAGCGGGGGGTCAGCCAGCGCACCGCAGCGGGTGCCCTGGGCATCTCCCAGGCCCTGCTGTCCCACTATGAGAACGGCATCCGGGAGCCCGGCCTGGCCTTCGTGGTCCGGGCCTGTGACTATTATGGGGTCTCCGCCGACTTTCTCCTGGGCCGCACCCTCACCCGGGACGGCACCACCATTGCCCCGGAGGAGCTCTATGACCTGAGCGATGAGAAGGACAACTCCATGAGGGGCAGCGTACTGGCCCTGCTGTCCAAAAAGCTGCTGGTGAACTCGGTGGGCATGCTCTTCGACCTGCTGGGCAAGACCGGCAGCCGGGAGGCCATCCGCGCCGCCTCCAACTACCTGTCCACCGCTGTCTATAAGGTGTTCCGCCGCCTGTATCAGGCCAACCCGTCCAACAACCCGGACTTTTTCTCCGTCCCGGCCCGGCAGTTCGCCGCCGGCCTGCCCGAGGCTGACATGGCGTGCAGCGAGGTGGAGCTGTGCGAGGCCCTGGCCGGCCAGGGCAAGGACAAGAGCCGCATGCCCGAGCTGAGCCACGACATCCTGGCCCGGGACTACCCGGTGCTCTACCAGTCCATGTTCCAGCTGGTCCACACCACCGGCGAGCGCATCAACAAGACCTTTGCCGGCCGTCAGGACGGCAAGTGATCCCAACCATATGAAGGAGAGAATCGATCATGCCTGAAAACTGCACCCATGACTGCTCTACCTGCGGCGAGAGCTGCAGCGAGCGGGACCTGCGCGTCCCTGCCAACGCCCTGTCCAGCATCAAGAAGGTGATCGCCGTGGTCAGCGGCAAGGGGGGCGTGGGCAAGAGCACCGTCACCTCCTCCCTGGCCGTAGCCATGGCCCGCCGGGGCCGGAAGGTGGCCGTGCTGGACGCCGACATCACCGGCCCCTCCATCCCCATGGCTTTCGGAGTCCACCAGCGGGCCACCGGCACCGACGCGGGCATCGACCCCGCCGTCACCCCCTCCGGCATCAAGCTCATGTCCCTGAACCTGCTCACCGCCAACGAGACCGACCCCGTGGTCTGGCGTGGCCCGGTCATCGCCAACGTGGTCAAGCAGTTCTGGTCCGACGTGGTGTGGGGCGAGGTGGACTATATGTTCGTGGACATGCCCCCTGGAACGGGGGACGTGCCCCTCACCGTGTTCCAGTCCCTGCCGGTGGACGGCATCATCGTGGTCACCTCCCCCCAGGATCTGGTGTCCATGATCGTCTCCAAGGCGGTGCACATGGCGGAGATGATGTCCATCCCGGTGCTGGGCCTCATTGAAAATTACAGCTGGTATCAGTGCCCCGACTGCGGTGCCCGTCACGCCATCTTCGGGGAGAGCCGCCTGGAGGAGGTGGCCCGGGAGCTGGGCCTGCCCATCCTGGCCCGCCTGCCCATTGACCCCGCCCTGGCCGCCGCCTGCGACGCCGGAAAGGTGGAGGGGGCGGAGCGCAATTACCTGGAGGAAGTGGCCGCCCAGCTGGACCGCTGACCCCTGTCCTGCACGCCCACAGGGGGCGGCAGCCTGACCGCTGCCGCCCCCTGTTTCTGTTCCCTCCGGGGCCGCCCGGGGGTGACATTTCCCCCGCCTGTGTTACACTGGACAGAGGGAGAGGGGGCGAGTCCATGCTGGTCTACCTGGCGATGATCCCCACAGAGGAGGGCCGCAACAAGTTCGCCCTCCTCTACTGGGAATATCGGGACCTGATGTTCTATCTGGCCCTGCGCATCCTGGGCAGTCAGCAGGACGCGGAGGACGCGGTGCAGGAGGCCCTGCTCCGCATCACGGAAATCATCGAAAAAATTCATGACCCGGTCTGTCCGGAAACGAAGGCCCTGGTCGGTATGATAGTAGAGGGCAAGGCACTGGATCTGTACCGCCGCCGGCGGCGGCAGGGGGCGGAGCCCCTGGAGGACTGGGCCCCGGCGCAGGCCGGCCGCCCCCCGGAGGAGGCGTCCTCCCTCCGGGAGCTGACGGCCCAGGCCATGGCCCGGCTCCCCGCCCGTCAGCGGACGGTGCTGCTGCTGAAATATGACCGGGGACTGGACAACCGGGAGATCGCCCGGGTGCTGGACATGACCGTGTCCGCCGTGGAGCGCACCGTGTCCCGGGCCAAGGCCCGGCTGCGGGAGGCTCTTGAGGGATTGGGGGTGGAGGTATGACTGATCAGGAGCTGGACCGGCTGCTCAGCCAGGCCGCGCCCATGGCCCGGGACCTGTGGCTCTCCTCCCTGCCCGGGGACGGGGAGCTGCCCCAGGCCCGGCCCTCCCCCGCCTTTCAGCGCCGGATGGACCGCCTGATCCGCCGGATGGGGCGCTCCCCCCGGCGGGTCCGTGCCCTGGCCCAGGTGCGGCGGGCGGCGGCGGTGGCGCTGGTCTTTCTGGCGGTGGGCTTCTCCGGCCTGATGGTCACCTCCCAGGCCTTCCGGGCCCAGGTGCTGGAGGTGCTGGTCCAGGTCTATGAGGAGATCACCAACTTCCGTTTCTCCGCCGAGGGCGAAACAGATCGGACAGCCGGAGATTTTGTTCTTACCTACCTCCCGCAGGGGATGGAGGAGACTGTACGGCAGTCCAGCAGAATCAGGCACTATATTTGTTTCGAGGACAACGCTGGAAATATGTTGGAAGTAACCCACATCGTAGTGGGCGCCAATGCATCCAGTATTCTGGGAGTAGACACTGAGGACGCAGAGGTTGAGTACTTCAAAATCCATAACTCAGAAGCCATGGCAATTTCAAAAAATCTGGATCATACTATTTTTTGGACCGAAGACAACTGCTACTATTTGTTGTCCGGGACCATTCCTATGGAAGAGCTGAAACAGGTCGCATTGGGTCTGGAACCCATTTCTTAAAAATTTTTCAAAAAAATTTTGATTTCCTTGTCCGAAATCGCCTCCTTTCGTCGGTATATTAGTAGGACCGATGAAGGGAGGTGATTTTTATGCGCAAGAAACCCATGCGCTGGCTGGCGGCGGGGATGGCCCTGTGCCTGACCCTGGTGACCACCCCCGCCGCCTCTGCCGCCCAGCCGCCCCAGGACACGCCCGTTTTTGAAGAAATCGTTCCTTATTCCCTCTATATCAAAAACCAAGGATGTGACCTGATGATCTCCGACAGGACCGCATTTATCGAAGGCTGGGTGAGTGGACAGACCGGGCGTTCCACCGAATGTGAGGTGCGGGTGGAGCTCCAGCAAAAATCCGGCTCCTTCGCCTGGATACTGGTGGACTCCTGGACCGACCGCCAGGACGGGACCCGGGCATCTGTCTCTGAGACGGTGTCTGTGACCCCCGGCGAGACCTACCGGGTCAAGGCGGTGGTCACTGTCTGGGCCGGCAGCCAGTCCGAAACCGCAACTATCTACTCCGAAACTGCAACAGCATAGCTCTATATCCCTATTTTTGTAGATGGAGGTGAAAACAGATACTAACAACTATGTGTTTGGCTGAAATAAATTTTTGCTGTATTTTGATTAGGCAGAGAAGTAAACTGAAAAATCGCAAACAATAAGTATGGAAAAGGAGTATGTGGCACAATGCGCAAAAAGTTAATGAAAACTATATGCACTTTTTTGGCCTGTATCTTACTGTTAAATTCAACAGTACTGGCTGTACCTGTCGAAAACACAAGTGCACAATCAACATTTTCCTCCACATTGACACGTGAACCCATTTCTAAAATTACAGATGGAGAAATTCAAAGTTCTGATATAGAAATAGTAAAAAGAGATGTTGAAGGAACTCAATTATTGGTCAACTGTAAAGGTGTGCAATGGTATTTGACTTATGATATTGAGAGCCGAATCGCCGAAATCAAAAATCTGTCAACAAATGAATCATATGATTTCTTTGTCGATAATTACTACTATGACGATGCTACCAATAAAATTGTTGACGAAGTTTATTATATCGGAAATACATCAGATATATCTAAAAATTTCTATGCAGATAGTTTCAACTTAGATACCAGTGATTATGTCAGAATTGACCTGTTTGAATCAGATTCTGCTATCCAACCAATGACGGTCATTACTGGCTGGCGAATCGCTCAGGAACTCTTAGAAGCTTTAATGGCAATTGGATTGGCAACAATTATTGCTGGCACAACTTATGTTATTGCCACCGAAGCATTGGAATATTTGGACCAAGAAAACTATGATTATTGGAGAGCTAGGAGAAGCAGTGGAAGTGTCTGGATCGGTCCCGGAATTTCTTTTGCTACAGCTGTAATTTTGCTTACAGATGCAGGAGATGTTTGGGCCAAAACACCTGGTCTAGCACAAACTGCTTGCATCAATGCATCTCCAAATGGGGTGGCACTTGGCCCCTATATTCACCACAAAGGTTGCGTAGGCTATTACTACCATTATCATCCAACTGTATTTGTAATTGGCACAGGAGAATATAAACAAAGTTCGAGGCACTGCTGGTATTATGACTAACACAAAAGCAAAATATTTCTGGGCAGAGCCTGACGGCGGGGCCGACCTGCGGCTGTCCCTGCCGCTGGACTGCTTCTGGGAGGCCCCTGGATACGACAGCGGGATCACGGTCCGTCTCTCCCAAGAGGGGGCGTCGGTCCGGCGTCTGACCACGGTCCGCTTCCCGGAGTTCGAGGCCAGATTCCGCCGCGCGTTTTTGCCCGCGGTCTCCGACGAGCAGTTCTGCGGCCACTGCGTCACGGAGGAACTGTGGCACGCCTTCAGCTGCCGCCTGTGCCCATTCCTGGAGGGGGAGGCGGCGGAGCAGGCCTTTGACCGGCGCAGCCACCCCAGCGTCCTGGGTCTGTACCATCTCCGTTTCAGCGAATTTTATCGCTTCGATTTTAGGCCCTCCGCCCCGCCCCATCAGGGGATTGCCGACATCTATAAATTCTATCAGATCGACGGCTTCCAGCCCTTCCAGGCCGCCTTTTTCCGGGGCTCAGGGGACTTCTACTTTGTGGACCCCGATTTTGAATGGGCCTACATCGTCACCCATGAGCCTGAGCTGGGCCCCTATTTTGTCACAAAGGCCACTTAGCAAAACAGGCGTCCGCCCTGAGAAGGGCCTGTTTCTTCTGTACGCAGGATCTGTCTGGGGGATATTGGGTCCAAAGGAGCTGCAACGCATTTTATCATGAGCTATCTGATATCATGGAATATCAAATTTATAAAGTAACTGAAGGCGTGACATCCTCTATGATCCCGGCAGATACGGGCCGGGTTTTGGACATCTTATCAAAATTAGAGGCCTCCTTCCAGGGTCCTTATACTGGGGTCTATCTGGATCAATAGCTTTGTCGACCGCTCCTGGATATCTGCGCCCACAGTCTCCCATTGGAATGAACGGATCTGAAACCAGAGGCCCCAGCCCGTGTGCAGTACGGACTGGGGCCTCTGGTCATCTCCATTACAGGAAAGGCTCGGCTGTCTGCCAGGAATACGCCGCTTATTTTCTCAGCACGTCCTGGGCGATGAGGATGAAGCGCTCAGCGAAGTGGGACAGATACCGGTCCCGGCGGTAGCCCACCACCAGCCGGCTCAGGGTGGAGGGGTCGGCCAGGGGGAACAGGTCTACATCCTCCGGGGCGGGCTTGACCCCCGGCAGGTGGATGGTCCGCAGGAACAGCTGGGGACAGATGACGATGCCCATCCCCTCCCGGGCCATAGCCAGGGTGGTGACCGTGTTCTCCGTCTCCAGGATGATCTTGGGCTTGAAGTAGCACCGGCTCAGGTACTGGTCCACAATGCCCCGTACCCGGTTGCCCCGCTTGAGCAGGATGAAGGGCATCTGCCGGAAGGCGGTGATATCCGCCCCCTGGGCGTACTGGGCCCGCATCTCCTCCGCCCGGGGACCGAACACCTGGTCGGTGAAGACCTTGGGCACCACCATGATGAGCCGGTCCTCGGTCAGGGGGACGGTCTCCACCCCCTCCAGCATGATGGGGTGGAAGGCGATGACCAGATCCACCCGGCCGTGGGCCAGCTCGTCCTCCAGCTCGGAGGAGTTGCCTTCGAACATGGAGAACTCCACCATGGGGAATTCCCTGCGGAACTGGGGCAGGATCTCAGGCAGCACCGCCAAGCCGCAGGTGTAGGAGATCCCCACCCGCAGCACCCCCATATAGTGCCGGTTGATATCCCCCACCTTGTTGAGGTACTGGCTGTGCAGATCCAGGATCTGGGTGGCCGTGTCCACCAGCAGGTCTCCGGCATAGGTCAGCGCCAGCTTGGGGGAGCGGGTGAACAGCTTCACATTCAGCTCCCGCTCCATGTTGCTGATGTGGTTGCTCAACGACTGCTGGGAGATATACAGCCGCTCGGCAGCCCGGGTGATGTTCAGCTCCTCCGCCACCATGAGGAAATACTTCAGATGTAAAAAATTCACGTGTCTCCCTCCAAAAGCCGCTCCTTCCGCCCTCCGGTTCCGGGCGCCCCTCTGTTCCATTCTCTTCCTGCAAGTATTCTATCACAGTTGAACGACTGTGGCAACCCTCAGGAAAAATGTGATGTCCCTGTTTAGTCTGTCATGCTATAATCATGATAACTGGAAGATTTTCTGCCTATTTTACCAATGCCGGGCGGAAACGGGCATCTTCCGACCTGAGTCGCCAAAGAGCCCCAATATGAAGAAGAAAGGAAGATTTCCCATGAAATGTCTGATCATTGATGCCGTCCACAGTGCCATCGCCGAGGAGCTGGGCAAGTATATGCAGGTGGACACCCACATGCTCCCCACCCAGGAGGAGCTGGTCAAGCTCATCCCGGACTACGATGTGCTCATCATGCGCGTGGACCCCAAGATCACCAAGGAGATCATTGACGCCGCCGCCAACCTGAAGGTCATCGGCGTGTGCTCCGTGGGCCTGAACCACGTGGACATGGACGCCTGCAAGGCAAAGGGCGTGCAGGTCTTCAACGCTCCCGGCCTGAACGCCAACGCCGTGGCCGAGCTGACCTTCTCCAAGATGCTGGATCTGTCCCGCCACACCATCCCCGCCAACTACGACGTGAAGGTGAACAAGACCTGGGACAAGTATAAATTCGTGGGCCGCGAGCTGCGGGGCAAGACCCTGGGCATCCTGGGCTTCGGCCGCATCGGCCAGCGCGTGGGCGAACTGGGCCGTGCCTTCAAGATGAACATCGTGGCCTATGACCCCTACCTGCCCGCCCACGTGTTCGAGGAGCAGCAGGCCACCAGCATGGGCATCGACGAGCTGCTGAAGGTCTCCGACTTCGTCACCATCCACATGCCCCTCACCCCCGAGACCAAGGATCTGTTCAACGCCAAGTCTCTGGCCGAGATGAAGGATGACGCCGTGGTCCTCAACATGGCCCGGGGCGGCATCGTCAATGAGCAGGACATGTACGAGGCCCTGAAGGCCGGCAAGATCGGCGGCTATGCCTCCGACGTTATGGAGAACGAGCTGGCCGGCGGCGGCCTGACCGAGGGTGCCGGCTTTGACTCCCCCCTGTTCGAGTGCGAGAACTTCCTGGTCTCCCCCCACCTGGGCGCCCAGAGCACCGACGCCTCCCGCGACATCGGTGCCCACATCATCGCCAAGGTGAAGGAAGCCCTGAATCTGGGCTGAGCTCCAGCTGGCAAACTGTAAGTAAAAAACGTCCCGGCATCCTAATTGGATGCCGGGACGTTTTTATCCCTGATGTCCGGCGCAGCCCTGGCCGCCAGCCCCGTGGGAATGGCCGCAGGAGTGGCCCTCCCCCTCTCCGTGGCCGCCGCACTGATGGGCTCCGTCCCCCTCGTGGTGGTGGCTGCACACTGTATCCGGGTCATAGGCCAATCGGCCTGCCAGCAGGTCGGCCACCGCCTGGTCCGCCGCCCCCGATACGCCGGGATAGAGCTGGATCTCCGCCTGGGCCAGGGCTGTTCTGGCCCCGCCGCCGATGCCGCCGCAGATCAGCGTCTGGACGCCCCGCTCACGCAGGAATCCAGCCAGCGCCCCGTGGCCGCTGCCGGCGGTGTCCACCACCTGGCTGGCAGTCACCGCTCCGTCTTCCACCTCATAGATCTTGAATCGCTCCGTGTGCCCAAAATGCTGAAAGACCTGTCCATTCTCATATGTCACTGCTATTTTCATGTTCTGTCCCTCCTGTTTCATCCTGTTCTGTTCCACTCCAGACCGTCCCGGGCAGCGGCCCTCCTCCCGGCAGGTCAGGCGGCCGTTTTCGCACCGGCCCCCTCCCCCGCCCCGGCGGCGGCAGCGCCGGCCGCAGCAGTGCTCCGCCTGACCGCACAGGTCGTAAGTGCCCCCCTGGACTGCCAGGGGCCTGCCCTCCGCCAGCATGCGGGCCAGCTTCTCCCGGGCAGAGTCGTAGATGGCCTGCACCGTGGTCCGGGCCACATTCATCTGGGCAGCACACTCCTCCTGAGTCAGCCCCAGCAGGTCGATGAGCCGCACCGCCTCATATTCGTCCACTGTCACCTCGATCACTGGGCCGCCTGGCCCTCCTTCAGGCCGGAACGCCCCCACAGGAGGCAGCCCGCATACCCTTCTCCGTTTTACCGGCCGCGCCATGGGACCGCCCCCTCTCTTTCCTCTTTAGTATAGCCCCATTTTTGTCATATGTCAATAATATTTTGACTGAAGCTTTTGTACCGCGGCATGTTTGGGGCAGAGGGGCACGTGTCATGACTGGGCAAGTAAGACGGTCTATGCATTCCAGGCCAGGCGCTGCAACTCGGCGAGCCGGTCCTACAGTCCGCCCCCCGCAGGGCCCAGCGGGTCCGACGCTCTCTCTTACAAGGGCAGTCTCCAGGGCTCTCTTCCCAGACACATTCCTTCCTGGGTTCAGCTGCCGGATGTCCTTCCCCACTCCAGGGCGATCCGCTCTTACTTTTTCCAAAAAACTCCTCTAAGACCCGCGCTGGGACAAAAAGAAAAAGGGCCAAAGGCCCTTTTCCTGAGACTGTCGAAAAAGCGGCTTTGCCACTTTTTTGAGAAAGCAGCAGCCTGCCGCGCGCGGGATTGGTCCGCCGCAAGCGGACAAACCCCACACTTGCAGCCTGAGAAGTGTTTTCCCCGACGCACATGCCGCCGGCGAAAACAGATCACAACTGGATTCGCGCCTGCGGGCGCGAACTCTGCGAGGCTTTTTCCTCTATCGTTATTTCTGCTTTTGCTTGGACTTAAAGCACTCAAAAGCCTCTAGGATGCTCTGCTCCGGGGCGGGGGTCAGCAGGCTGACCATCACGATGGCCACGCAGGCGCACAGAAAAGCGGGCAGCAGCTCATAGATGGCCAGCGCGCCGCCCATAGGAGCCACCAGATACTTCCACACGAAGACCATCACGCCGCCGGTGACCATCCCTGCCAGTGCCCCCCACTTGTTGGACCGCTTCCAAAACAGAGCAAAGAGCACCACCGGCCCGAAGGCGGCGCCGAAGCCCGCCCATGCGAATGAGACCACCCGGAAGACAGAGCTGTCCGGGTCTCGGGCCAGGAATGCTGCGATCAGGGAGATGACCACCATGGTGCTCCGGGCCACCAGCACGCTCTTCTTTCCGCTGATCTTCAGGTGGAAGAACTCTACCGCCAGGTTCTGGGAGACAGAGGAGGAGGCGGCCAGCAGCTGGGAGTCTGCAGTGGACATGGTGGCGGCCAGGATACCCGCCAAGATCACGCCGGCCAGCAGAGCGGCTGGAACACCGTAGCAGCTGATCAGGTTGGCGATCTGTACGATGATTGTCTCCGCGTCGGACAGCTGCTCCATGGCCCCCGCTTTTGTCATGCCGTTGCCTACCACACCGATAAACACCGCCACGCCCATGGAGATGACTACCCAGGTAGTGGCCACCCGCCGGGAGAGGGCCAGCTTTTTCTCCTCTTCAATCGCCATGAAGCGCAGCAGGATGTGGGGCATGCCGAAGTAGCCCAGGCCCCAGGCCAGCAGGGAGCAGATGGTGAGCAGGCTGTACGGGGCAGAGCCCCCGGTGGCCGGGTCGTGGATGTTGACCAGGGACAGGTAGCCCGCCAGAGAGCGGGCGTTGTCCATCACCACCTCCATGCCGCCAGCCTGCGCCACGCCGAAGCCCAGCACCACCACCAGGGCCACCGTCATGATAATGGACTGGACCAGGTCGGTAAAGCTGGCCGCCAGGAACCCGCCCATGACCGTGTAGATGACGATGACAGCGGCGCTGATGAGCATGGCGGAAACATAGTTGATGCCGAACAGGGAGGCGAACAGCTTTCCGCAGGCGGAGAAGCCGGAGGCCAGATAGGGCACGAAAAAGATCATGATGACCACGGCGGCGATGGCGGAGAGCAGGTTTCGCTCATCCCCCCAGCGCTTGGAGAAGAATTGGGGCACCGTGATGGCGTCGATCTGGTGGGAGTAGCGGCGGATGCGCCGCGCCACGATGAGCCAGTTCAGATAGGTGCCCACAGCCAGTCCGATGGCGGTCCAGCTGGCCTCCGCCAGGCCGGAGAGGTAGGCCACGCCGGGCAGCCCCATCAGCAGCCAGGAGGACATGTCGCTGGCCTCCGCACTCATGGCGGTGACGAAGGGGCCCAGCTTCCGTCCCCCCAGATAGAAGTCGTCTACGGAGTTGTTGCGTTTGGAGAACCAGACGCCTACGCCCAGCATGGCGATCAGATAGACCGCGATGGCCAGGCAGATGCAGATCTGCGAAATGGTCATAGTATCTCTCCTCATATTCTGTTACCCTCCGGCTCCCCCACACACAAAGCAGGAGCAGGACGGCCGCCGGCAGCGCACGGCGTTTTTTTATTATAGCATGGAGATCTTAAGAACAAAATACAGAACACAGTATAGAATAAATTCTATACTGTCTTCTCTCTATTTCCCATTTTTCTCTTTTATACTGCGGGATTTCAGCCATACACTTTCTAAAATCATCCTTTAGATATTTTGTACAAAATTCTTTTGACTTGTCCGAAATCCTCCCAAAAACATGGGCATCATGATCCTGCCGTACTGGAGCAGGGAGTAGTCCCCCCCGGACAGGCACCAGTCGTAGATGAGGGCCCGCTCGCACAGGGCGTAGACCCGCACCATCTCATTTACCGTCACATCTCCCCTCAGCTCTCCCCGCTGCTGCCCCTGAAGGACGATCTGCCGCAGCAGCTTGTAATATGTGCGGTTGTGGTCCAGCAGATGCTTGTCCCCCCGGGTGACCAGCTGGGAGGAGTACAGCCGGGCCAGCAGGTCCAGGGAGATGGAGTTTTCGATCATGGCAAACAGCTCCCGGTTCAGCTCCATCAGCACCTCGAACCGGTCCTTTTCCGGGTCCATGCGGGCCATCAGCTCCTCATACTTCTCATCGAACAGGAATGAGACAGAGGAGAGCAGGGCGTCCTTGCCCTCGAAATAGTGGTAAAAGGAGCCCCGGGAGGTGCCGGATGCCTCGATGATCTCCTCCACCGTTGTATCGTCATAGCCCTGCTGGTAAAACAGCTGCCATGCCGCCTGGATGATGCGCCCCTTGGTATTGCGGGAATTTTTCTTTGCCATCGCGGCTCTCCCCTTTCCGGCCCCTGGCCCCCTCCGCCCCGGAAGCGGCAGACCCTGAGCCTTTGATCTATTATCTCCGATTCCCGCCCATCCGTCAACTGCCGCCCCGCCTCCCCTTTTAACAGTTTACATCCGGGGCGGGCTATGATAAAATAACTTTTATCTCAACAGAGGGAGGGGCGCCCCGTGCCCTATCATTTCTTCCCCATGATCGCCCGGATGCGCTACATCAGCCGCTGGGGCCTGATGCGCAACACCGACCCTGAGAACGTCCAGGAGCACTCCCACATGGTGGCAGTGCTGGCCCATGCCCTGGCCGTCATTGAGAACGAGCGCTTCAGCGGGCAGACCGACCCGGGCGTGGTGGCGGTGGCGGCCCTGTATCACGACGCCAGTGAGATCCTTACCGGCGATATGCCCACCCCCATCAAGTACGACAACCCGGACATCCAGACCGCCTACAAGGCGGTAGAGGCCGTAGCGGAGCAGAAGCTGCTGTCCATGCTGCCCCCCGACCTGCGCCCCGCCTATGACGAGGCCATCACCATCCCGGACCCCCATGTGCGGGACCTGGTAAAGGCGGCGGACAAGCTCTCCGCCTACCTCAAGTGCCTGGAGGAGCTGAAGGCGGGGAACACCGAGTTCCGCAAGGCCAAGGAGCAGACCTACGCCGCGCTCCTTCAGAACCCGCTGCCCGCCCTGCGCTGCTTTATGGAGGAGTTCCTCCCTGGCTTTGAGCTCACTCTGGACGAGCTGAGCTGAGGAGCAGCGCCTGCCTCCGGCCCCGCCGCGCAGCGGCTTTCTCCTCCCCCGTCTCTCCGCATTCCTCAAAATTTACTGTGGAAAGGAAGTCTTCTATGAAGGCCATCGTCACTGTCATCGGCCGGGACAAGGTGGGCATCACTGCCGCCGTCTGCGCCCTGCTGGCCCAGCACAGCATCAACATCCTGGACATCAGCCAGACCGTGCTCCAGGAATACTTCACCATGGTCATGCTGGTGGATCTCTCCGCCTGCACCGCCTCCATCGGCGAGATGTCCGACCTGCTGGAGCAGGCGGGCAGGGAACAGGGGCTGTCCATCCGCATCCAGCGGGAGGACATCTTCAACGCCATGCACCGAATCTGAGGGCGGAGGACCGCCGCGGACCGGCCGCCCAGCGCGATCCCCGCGGGGCCACACCGCCTTTTACAGGAGGAAACTATGCTCAATCAACACGAGATCATGCAGACCATCCAGATGATCGACCAGCAGCATCTGGACGTGCGCACCATCACCATGGGCATCTCCCTGCTGTCCTGCGCCCGCAGCGACCCCAGGCAGGCCTGTGACGCCATCTACGACAAGATCACCCGCTGCGCCGAAAATCTGGTGTCCACCGGCGAGGCCATCGAGAAGGAATTCGGCATCCCCATCGTCAACAAGCGCATCTCCGTCACCCCCATCGCCCTGGTGGCCGCTGCGGCGGAGACAGACAACTACGCCCCCTTTGCCGCCGCCCTGGACCGGGCGGCCAAAGCTACCGGCGTCAACTTCATCGGCGGTTTCTCCGCCCTGGTCCAGAAGGGCATGACCGACGCAGACCGGAAGCTCATTGCCTCCATCCCAGAAGCTCTTTCCACCACCGACCTGGTGTGCTCTTCCGTCAACGTGGGCTCCACCAAGGCGGGCATCGACATGGATGCGGTGGCCCTCATGGGCCGCACCATCAAGGAGCTGGCGGAGCGCACCGCGGACCGGGGCGGCTTCGGCTGCGCCAAGCTGGTGGTGTTCTGCAACGCTGTGGAGGACAACCCCTTCATGGCCGGCGCCTTCCACGGCGTGGGCGAGCCGGAGCGGGTCATCAACGTGGGCGTCTCCGGCCCCGGCGTGGTGTACCACGCCCTTCAGAGCGTGAAGGGCCAGCCCTTCGATGTGGTGGCCGAGACCATCAAAAAGACCGCCTTCCGCATCACCCGCATGGGCCAGCTGGTGGCCCAGGAAGCCAGCCGCCGCCTGGACACCCCCTTCGGCATCGTGGACCTTTCCCTGGCCCCCACCCCCGCTGTGGGGGACAGCGTGGCCCGCATCCTGGAGGAGATGGGGCTGGAGGTGTGCGGCACCCACGGCACCACCGCCGCCCTGGCTCTGCTCAACGACGCGGTGAAGAAGGGGGGCGTGATGGCCTCCTCCTCGGTGGGCGGCCTGTCCGGCGCCTTCATCCCCGTCAGCGAGGACGAGGGCATGATCGCCGCTGCCAGCTCCGGGGCCCTCACCCTGGACAAGCTGGAGGCCATGACCTGCGTGTGCTCGGTGGGTCTGGACATGATCGCCGTCCCCGGGGACACCACCGCCGAGACCATCTCCGCCATCATCGCTGACGAGGCGGCCATCGGCATGGTCAACTCCAAGACCACCGCCGTCCGCCTCATCCCCGCCCCCGGCAAACAGGTGGGGGACACGGTGGAGTTCGGCGGCCTGCTGGGCTCCGCCCCGGTACAGCCGGTCCATCCCTTCTCCGCCAAGGCCTTCGTGGACCGGGGCGGCAGAATTCCGGCGCCGATGCAGAGCCTGAAAAACTAAATAAAAAGAATCAGTGGTTAAAAAATTATGGTGAGTTGTCCAGATGACAATTCACCATAATTTTATGTAAATTGCAAGTTGCTTACTAAACTCCTTTGAAAATCAATCGATCACACATGACAGCATTAAGATAACTCCCCCAAAAAAGAGCAGGAAAAGGAGAAAAGAGACCAGCATACAGCCAAGATACCGTCTCCTTTTTCTACTTTCCTCGGGAGTCTGCTCAACAAAATAAGTACGTATCATCAAAATGGCACTTATTACAAATGCAGGTATTGTGAAGAAAGGGATACAGTAAAATGAGAAGTAAACTCCCCCCCAAAAATAGGGCAGGAAAAAAAGAAAGGAGACCAGCATGTAACCAAGATACCGTCTCCTTTTCTTACTTTGCTCGGGAGCCTGCTCAGCAAAAAAAGTACGTATCATCAAGATGGCACTTACCGCGAATACAGGTATTGTGACGAAAGGGATACAACAACTTAGGAGGGTAAATAATTCCATAATAAATTTCATAGGACTCACCTTGCACCCGGCGGAACAGATGTGCAGTTATAGTTTCTGTATTTTTAAAATATTCAGCGGCCTGCCCTTGCTGGGATAGACCGCTGAATATTCCATTGAAGCGAATCCGTTAAGATAAACCTTCTGAAAATTTGTATGACTATGTGTTTGCCATACTGGTTTTGTGCGACCGTTCCGTTCTCTTACATCCCGGCAGCAGTTCTATCTCTTTGACAAGCCAAATTTCAGGATCAGAATAAATCCCAAAATTGCCCAGAAGTCCAAAATATCAAAAAAGATATCCATGATAAAACTGACCCGATAGGCGCGCCAGAGTGTGGATATGATGACTGCGGTATGGATCAGCACGGCGATCAGGAGTTTTTGCTGGGAGGACTTCGTGCGTGTTTCACCTGGACGCAGATAGACGTACAGAACGATCAGGATATTCAGGGCCAGATAAACGCCCCAGTCCCAGATATGGCTGTCGGAAACTATTGCGCCAAACTGGCAGATGATAAAAAAGAGCAGAAAAAGATTTTTGAAATTGTTTTTTGAGAACATCTGTCCTGCCATACTAAAAATCCCCCTTCGTATCGATCTATCTATTATACCGGCGGAGGGAGTTGAAAGGGAAGAAAAAATCCGAAAATTTTTGTGAAACGTTTTTTGGGCTCATTGGATCGCTTCAGCTGCCTGCTTCAATTCATCCATTGAAATGGTCCCGGTGAGCAGATAGACGGAGTTTCCGGTGGTTCAGAGGATGGTGCGGTTCAGTCCCTTGAAGACAGCGGCGGTCTGCTTGCCGCGGGCGAAGAACTGCTTCACCTGTCCACCCCAGAACATGAGCAGTTTGATCGCCGATGCAGAGCCTGAAAAGCCAAATAAAAATGCCCGGGGGTCTTAATCAATCAATCTTGGAGAACAGTGTGTTTGGTATCAAAGTAGAGTCGTTCACTAAAATAATTGTATTTTGCTTCTAAGATATCCAGGAAATCGGGAGAAGGAAGCCTGTAAGAGACATCTCCAATCAGCATTTTGCTATCGCCGACTAAAACAGTCAGGGTCTCAGCATCGTGGGGGATCGAAACGTATTCGCCACTGACAGCACCAAAACCGCCCAGCGCAGAAGAAAACGTGATACGGAAAACCCATGGTTCATCAAAATCGGAATCAGCTTTTTCCAATCTCAGGGAGTTAAAATACCTAGCCAGGCTGTTTCCGTCATTGATTTTAAAGGAATCGGGGAGATCGTTCTGATATTCGAAAATCACTCCAATTTCACATTGTTTGGGAATTAAATCTGCGCTGTCTAAATCAGAAAACTGAGAAAGCTGTTTTCCGGTGAACAAACAGAAGATCAAGAGAAGAAACAGGGTCAAAGGGAAGACGCATTTTTTGATCATATTTTGCACATTCATACCTTAATCAAGGCAGAGTCTCAACATCAGTATAGAGGGATTTGCTTGCTCTCGTACATAAGATGGTTATTGCGGCGAGGATACTTACGAATTGCTTTTTCATACAGAATCTCCTGACATTTATTCATTTGAGTTTGGTTGTGTGCCTTACGCCTCCACCTCGTTGGAATAGAAGGTCTTGCTCTCTGACTGGCTCCCGGCCCAGACGGTGACGGTCACCTTGACCCGGTAGGTCTTGCCGGGGGTCACGCTGGCCGTCTCGTCCACCTCGGCCCAATCGCCGTTCTGCTGGTCGGTCCAGGAATCCACGAGAGTCCAGGCGTAGGCGCTGGCCTTTTCCTGCAGCTCCGCCCGGATCTTGCACTTGGTGGCCACGCTGGTTTGTCCACTGACCCAGGCGTTGATGTATGCCGTCCGGCCTGAGATATCCAGGATGCAGTCCTGCCCCTTAATGTACAGGAAATATGGGGTAATGTCCTGGCTGCCGGGAGCCGACTGGGGCAGAGCGGCGGCGCTGGCGGCGGGGGCGGTCCCCAGAGTCAGGCACAGGGCCAGCACCGCCGCCAGCAGCTTGCTTGCTTTGATACGCATAAAAATCACCTCCCTCCGTGCGTTCATATACCATAACGACGGAGGGAGGATGTTTTTGACAGTTAGTCCAAAAATTTTTAAAAAAGTTTTTTTCTGGGTCATTGGACCCCTGCGGCCACCAGCTTCAATTCGTCCATTGCGATGGTCCCGGTGAGCAGATAGACGCTGTTTCCGCTGGTCCAGAGAATGGTGTGGTCCAGTCCCTTGGAGATAGCGGTAGCCTGTTCACCCTGGATATAGAACTGCTCCACCTCCGCGTCCTCGGTGTCCAGCATCGAAACATGAGAGGTTTTATCGCCGATGACGGTGTGGGTCAGCCGCATGGTGTTTCCTGTCGCGTCCTCAAAGAAGATGTGGAGGTTGATATGATTGCCGCTCCGGCGGATTTCCTCCATCCCCTCTGGCAGATAGGTCAGGGCGACGTCCCCGGCCCTGCGCGCCGTTTCCTCCCGGGCGGAGAAGCGGAACTCGGTGAACTCCTGGAACACCTGGGTGATGACCGCGATGACCTGGGTCCGGAAGGCCTGGGAGGTGACCATCAGGCCGGAGAAGGTGAGGGTCCCGCACACCAGAAGGATGACCGCCGCCTGGCGGGCACAGCGCAGGGCGGCCTTGGCCCAGCCCGGGCGGTCGGCCCGGCGGATGAGGGCCTTCATGCGCCGCTGGAACCGGGGGGAGGTGGGGATGTCGGGCAGCTCGCCCTCCGGGGGCAGCTGGGCCAGCACAAGGTCCCGGGCCGCCCCGGCGTGGGCGTACAAAAGGCGGTCCAGTTCCTGATCGGTCATACCTCCACCCCCATTTCCTCCAAATTTTTGCGCAGGTGCTCTTTGGCCCGGTGGGCGATCTGGGATATGTGATCCGGCCGCAGGCCCAGAAGTTTCCCGATCTCGGAATTGCCATATCCCTGGTCGTATTTCAGCAGCAGCACATCCCGTTCACGCCGGGGCAGGGCCGCAATGGCCCGGGCCACCCCGTCCCCCCGCTCCACACCCTCGGCCTGGGGTGGTGCGGCGGCGGTCCAGTCCTCCAGGGGGACCGTCCCCGCCCGCCGCTTTTTCTTCCGGTACAGGTCGATGGCTTTGCTCTTTGTAATCATAACGATCAGAGACCTGGTTTCAGGACAGTCAATTTCATGAATTTTCTCGATCATTTCCGCAAGGCGCAAAAAAGCCTCGTGCACCGCGTCCTCCGCGTCGTGGGGGTCGTGCAGGATGTCGTGGGCGATATACAGCATCAGCTTTTTGTATCGGCGGTAGAGGGACAGGAACCGGTGTCGGTCCTCCTCCGCCTCGATCATGGTCAAATAGATCAGCATGGCGCCCTCCTAAAATCGGCTCCCCTATTTTACCATATCCAGCTGTATCTGTCATCCTGCTCCGGAAAATCGCACCTTTTGGGGTGAAACAGACGCTTTTTGATGAAAGCTCAACACACTCTGGGAGAAAATGCGTTTGTGATCCAGGGCAGAATATGATATATTTGATATATCACAAATAACCAATTATGAGGGCTATTCCCAAATATAAAGAAGAAGGCAAAATTGGTCGTCCCAAACGGACGGTACCAGCATCGGCATGATCGCCGCCGCCGGCCGCATCCCTGCTCTTACGCAGAGGCTGAAGAGCTAAATAGAAATGAGAACCCCGGCCCCTTCCATTCGGAAGGGGCCGGGGTCTTTTGATAAATCAAGCCTGGAGAACAGTATGTTTCGTGTCAAAGCAGCGCCGTTCACTAAAATGATTGTGTTTTTCCATAAGCTCACCTTCACTTTAGAATTTTGGCAAATCAAGAGGTTCATCGGAAGCTGAACGGACATCCTTGGTTTCAGCGCCATAAGCAGTGAAGGTCTTAAAACACCATCTACACAAGCGGCCCGCCTTCGATCAGAGCCAGCTTCTTGGCCCTGGTCAGCTGTTTGACGGCGTATTCCCGCCGCAGGGCTGCGGACTTGTCCGGCTGCTCCTCCCGCCACACCAGCGTCACCGGGCGGCGGCTCCGGGTATATTTCGCTCCCCGGCCCGCGTTGTGGGCGGCCAGACGGCGGTCCAGATCGTCGGTGATCCCGGTGTAGAGGGTGCCGTCCCCGCACCGGAGAAGATAGACCCACCAGCTCATGCCGTCCCCTCCAGGGGGAGCACAAAGGTGATGCGGGTGCCCACGTCCTCCCGGGAGACCACCTCGAACCAGCCGCCGTGGCGGTCCACGATCCACCGGGCGATGGACAGCCCCAGCCCGGTCCCCCCGGTCTGGCGGGCCCGGGAGCTGTCGGTGCGGTAAAAGCGGTCAAAGATATGAGGGATGGCCTGGGGCACGATGCCCATCCCCTCGTCCTGGACCGTGACCCTGGCATAGTCCTTCTGGGCCGACACCCGGAGATAGACCCGCCCCTCCGGGCCGCTGTACTTGACGCTGTTGTCCATCAGGATGCGCATCACCTGCTTCACCAGCCCCGGGTCGGCCCGGACCACCACCGGCCCCTGCCACCGGGCCAGGAAGGCCCGCTCCGGGTGGATCATCTGCTCCTCCCGCAGCACGTCCTCCGCCACCGCGGTCAGGTCCATCAGCTGCGGCCGGATGGGCTGGGTGTCGTTGTCTCCCCGGGCCAGGAACAGCAGCTGCTCCACCAGACGCTCCATGGCGTCCGACTCGGAGCGGATGGCGTCGATGGCCTCCTGCCGGGCCTCCGGGTCGTCCTTGCCCCACCGGTCCAGCAGAGCGGCGTAACCCTGAATGACCGCGATGGGGGTGCGCAGCTCGTGGCTGGCGTCAGAGACGAACTGCATCTGGGCGGAGTAGGCCGCGTTCACCCGGTCCAGCATGTCGTTGATGGCCTTGGCCAGGGTCTTCAGCTCCTTCTGGGTGCCGGGCAGGTCGATGCGGCTGTCCAGGTGGGTGGCGTTGATCTTGCTCAGCTCGCCGGCCAGGGCCTCCAGCTCCCGCCTGGACATGTGGGTCATGGAGTTGAGCCGGGCGGCAGTGGCCGCCAGCTCCTGGATGGGCCTCAGGGTGCGGCGGATAGTCCCGGCATTGCGGAACAGGTTGGCAATCAGGGAGATGATCTGCACCGTGAGGAGGATAAAGCCCGCCCACTTCAACATCCGCCCGATCCCGGACAGATCCACCGTAATGGCGTAGGGCTCCCCGCCGTTGGGCAGTTCCACGGTGTAGTAGGAGAACAGCACATAGGTGCGCAGGCCGTCCGCTGTAGCCTCCCCGCCAGAGAACCACCCCAGCTCCCCTACGTCCACTCCCTTGGGCTCCCGGTCCAGGGGGATGATGGTGTAGTCGCTGGCCGCCATCCAGGGGACGGCCTCCGCGGTGGGCACCCCCCGCTCCTGGACCAGCTGGGCCACGTCCGCGCAGCGCTTTTCCGCCCACATCAGCTGCCCCATCAGGGCCAGCACCACGAGCAGCAGGTCCATACACAGAAAGATCCCCAGCTGCCGGAAAAACAGCCGGGTATTCAGCCGCAGGACCAGCGACTGGGACTTGGCCCCGCTGGGGGGCGTCTTGTTCTTCATGTCCCGTTTTCCCACCGGGCCCCCTCCTCTCCTTCCATGCCGCAGTCGGTCAGCCCTCCTGCTTTTTCAGCCACTCCAGCAGGGGCGTCAGATTCCGGAAGGCCACGCAGCTGCCCCCGCGGAGCAGCAGATCCATCTGCCACTGTTCCTGAGGGGTCCGCTCCCGCTTCTGCTGGAGGGACTGCCGCAGCCCCCTGGTGGCCATCCCTACCATCCGGCGCTGGAGCCACCCCACCTTTTTCGGGGCCCAACCGCCCTGAAGGTAGAAGATGGGGGCGTTTGGCACATAGTTGGACCGGGCCAGGTCCTGCAGCACCTTGTCCCCCGGCGGCGTCATGCCCACGCCGCAGGCGGCCCGGACATGAAAGCGCTTAACTGCGTGGTCGATGCCGCTGATATGCCCGGCCATCAGCCATCCCAGGTACAGGATGTCGCTCCCGGGCCCCACCTTTCCCGTAGCCTCGTCCAGGGCACAGACCGGCAGCCCGGCGGCCCGGCCCAGCATCTGGGCGTACTCCCGGGTAAAACCGGTCTTGGAGGTATAAACGATCGTCATATGAATCAGCTCCCCTTCTTCCCGGCCTTACTCCTCCCGGATGACGTAGCCCACGCCCCGTACAGTGTGGATCAGCTTGATGTCAAAGGCCTCGTCGATCTTGCTGCGGAGGAAACGGATATATACGTCCACCGAGTTGGTCTCCCCCACGAAGTCGAATCCCCACACGCTGTCCAGCAGGGCCTCCCGGCTGAGCACCCTGCCCTTGTTCTCCAGCAGGTGGTGGAGCAGGTCGAACTCCCGGCGGGTCAGCTCCACCGGCGTCCCGGACACTGCCACGGTGTGGCGCTCCACGTCCATGGTCAGGGGACCGGCGGACAGCAGCGGCTCCTCCGGCCGCTCTCCGCTCCCCCGCTTCCGCAGGGCCGCCCGGATGCGGGCCAGCAGCTCCTCGATGGCGAAGGGCTTGGTGATATAGTCGTCCGCCCCGGAGTCCAGGCCGGATACCTTGTCCACCACGCTGTCCCGGGCGGTGAGCATGATGACGGGGAGCTGTACCCCCTCCTTCCGCAGGCGGCGCAGCACCTCCATGCCGGACAGCTGGGGCAGCATGATGTCCAGCAGCACCAGGTCGTACTCCCCCGACAGGGCCCGCTCCAGGCCGGAGCGGCCGTCGAAGCTCTTGTCCACCTGATATCCCTCATACCGCAGCTCCAGCTCCACCATCCGAGCCAGCTTTTCCTCGTCCTCCACCAGAAGGATCTTTTCTTCCATATCCTCTCTCACCTCAACATCCGGGCACTCCCCCCGGAGATCTATTCCTTGCCGTCCCGGTCCCGGGTCCGCTTCTCATACTGGAGGTGCAGCTCATCCATTACCTGGCGCCCCATGTCGGCGGCGGTGCTGGCCACGTTCTCCATCACGTCGTTGATGCTGTCCCGCTCCAGCTCGGGGCCGGAAAAGCGGTAGCGGAATCCGAAGAACAGCCCGATCAGCAGCAGGGGAATGGTCACATAGAAGGCGAACACAAACAGGATCAACAGGATCAGCAGGGGCAGGGAGGTCACCGGTTCATCCCGGCGCCACACCTCCAGCTCGTTATCTACCAGCACCCGGTAGAGCCGGGACAGCAGCTCCCGCAGGGAGCGGCCCCGCCGCTTCTCCCCCTTGGGCCACACCACCACCACGCCCAGCGGGCTCCTGTGCTTCTTTTTCTTTCCCGGCTCCGGTGTCTCCTGGACCACCAGTTCGGCCGCCGTGGGCTGGGACTCCTTCTCCTCCCGGCCCGACCACCGGGTCCCCTCCGCCTGGGGGATGGCCCCCTTCTCCTCCAGATAGATCAGGGCGTCCAGCAGATTCCCCTCGCTGTACTCCAGGGCCTCCTTGGCCTGGGCGTAGGACACGGGGGCCTTCTCCCGCAGGCGCTCTACCATCTCCACTGTGATCTCCATCCTGAATCGCTCCTTTCCGGGCAGTCTGCCTGTTCTGACGTCAGTATAACCGCCCGGGCTTGAAGTGTCCTTTAGCCTTTCTTAAAAATGGATGAAAACGCCTTTCCCGCGGCTGCTTGTGATTCTCATTATACTATGCTATAATCCCCTTATCAACTGGAAACGGAGGTGTGCCCCTTGAAAAAGCGTCTCGGCGCCCTGCTGTGCGCCCTGGTCATGTGTCTGGCCCTGCTGTCCCCCGCCTCGGCTTTGGAGGAGGTGTGCTTTACCTCCCTGAACAACAAGCTGCTGCCCCTGGCCTCCGACACCATGCCCCTCTGGTCCGGAGGCGTCCTCTACGTGCCCGCCTCCCTGTTCGACGGCAGCGCCACCAACGCCAGCTACGGCGTGACCCTGGGGGTCAGCCTCACTCAGAGCCAGAGCAGCGGCACCATCACCCTTTACAGCCTCAGCGGCATCCTGGTCTTTGACCTGAACTCCGGCATCTGCGTAGACCAGCAGACCGGCGAGCTGCTCAGCGGCCGGGCCATCACCCGCAACGGCCGCATCTACCTCCCCCTGAACATCGTGGTGGACTTTTTCGGGCTGCGGAGCTCCTATCTCCACACCGATTACGGCTATCTGGTCCGCATCAAGAACCGGGACGACACCGCCTCCAACGGGCGGCGCTCCATCCTCACCGACGATGTCTTCATCGACTCGGCCGGCAACCAGATGAACCTCCAGCTGAAGGAGTACCAAAAGAGCCTGCTCCCTGTGGAGGAACCCGAGACCCCTGACGTCACCCCAGCGGTCCCCGCCGATCCCCCGGGCCAGGAGCTGGACCCCACCTCCATCCCCACCTATCTGGCCTTCCGCTGCCAGACGGGGGAGGCGTTGGACAGCATCCTCACCACTTTGGAGAAATCCGGAAAATCCGGCGTCTTCTTCTTCGCCCCGGAGGAGCTCTCTGTCCATGGGGACATGGTCCGCCGCCTGCTGGGCACCGGGCACAGCGTTGGCATCCTTGTCCAGGCCGGCACCCCGGAGGGGGCCCGAGCGGAGCTGGAGGCAGGGAACCGCGCCCTGGCGGAGCAGACCCGCAGCTGCACCCGCTATGTCTACTGCGGAGAGGCCCTGTGGGAGGGGCTGGAGGCGGAGGGCTGGGTCTGCTGGCAGGAGAGCCTGGACGCCGTTCCTCTGGACGGGGAGCAGAGCGCCGCCTCCTACTCCTACGGCGTTCTGCGCCAGCTGGGCCGGGCTGCCCTGAACAGCGCCTATGTTACCCTGGATGACAGCCGGCAGACCGCGGATGTTCTCCCCGCCCTGCTTCGTCAGCTGAACTATCGGGAGTACGTGGTCAGTACCCCGATGGAGACCAAGCTGTGAGGCGGGTGGATCTGGCCCGGCCCGGAGCCCCCTCTGGTGACCGGGCCCGGGTGGCCCGCCTGACCCGGCACTTGAAGGCCCGGCTGGAGGACTTCGGCCCCGGCGGGCCCCAAGTGACGGGGGTGGATGAGGCGTCCGGCACCGTTACCGCCCGCTTCCCCGGCCAGGACACCGGCGGGGTGCTGGACCGGCTGGAGCGGGACTGGGGTGTCACCGTCCTTCAGGATGGGAAGGACGCCGTGTTCCGCCTTGCCCCCTCTGTCCGGTTTGAGGACCTGGACTACGTGTGGGGCGCGCTCTTCGAGGTGCTGGGCTGAGATCGGCTCCTTTCCTTCTTCCATTCCCCACTTGACAGGTCGGGCGTTTGGTGATATAGTGCGTTTGTCAAATGAGCACTGATGGAGAAGAGGCCGCGGGACTCGCCCAGAGAGGGACGCAAAGGCTGGAAGCGTCCTGCGACATTGCCGCGGCTGGTACCACTCCTGAGCCGCCCGGGATGACCGGGCCGGGGCTTTCCCGTTACAGGAAGTCACAAGCGGCCAGTTGCCACGCTGCACGCCCTCTGCGGCGGCCAGCTGTTCCACGCTGTGCCGAACCTGCCGCCGGGCTTTGCCCGACCGTTCGTTCGGCCTGCGCGTGTTGCGGTTGTCCTGCCGGGCGTCTCTGTGTCTCTGGCAAGCAGGGTGGAACCGTGGGACGTATGACAGCGCCTCACCCCTGACACACTCAGGGGTGAGGCGTTTTTTGCTGTAACCCCGCCGCATTTTTACCGGGGCGGGCGCCGTGTGCCGCCCCACAGACGAGAAGGAGGTTATCAGAATGTCCGAAGAGAACAAGAACAGTGAATTTTCCTTTGAAAACGAGAGCTACCGCAAGACCTACTGGCACACCTGCTCCCACATTCTGGCCCAGGCGGTGAAGCGCCTGTACCCGGAGGTAAAGCTGGCCATCGGCCCCTCCATCGACGAGGGCTTTTACTACGACATGGACTCCCCCTTCCCCTTCACTCCGGAGATCCTGGAGAAGCTTGAGGGAGAGATGCGCAAGATCTGCAAGGAGAAGCTGAAGCTGGAGCGCTTTGAGCTGCCCCGGGAAGAGGCCCTCAAGTTCATGGAGGAGAAGGGCGAGCCCTACAAGGTGGAGCTGATCCATGATCTGCCGGAGGACGCCCACATCTCCTTCTACAAGCAGGGCGAGTTCACCGATCTGTGCGCCGGCCCCCATCTGGACTCCACCGGCCGGGTGAAGGGCAACGCCATCAAGCTGCTGGCCTGCAACGCCGCCTACTGGCGGGGTGACTCCAACCGGGAGACCCTGCAGCGGATCTACGGCATCGCCTTCCCCAAGAAGGAGGAGCTGGACGCTTATCTGGAGCGCATCGAGGAGGCCAAGCGCCGGGATCACCGGAAGCTGGGCAAGGAACTGGGCCTGTTTGCTTTCCGGGATGAGGCCCCCGGCTTCCCCTTCTACCTGCCTAAGGGCATGGTGCTGAAGAACACCCTGATCGACTACTGGCGTCAGGTCCACAAGAAGTGGAACTATGTGGAGATCTCCACTCCTCAGATCATGAAGCGGACTCTGTGGGAGACCTCCGGCCACTGGGATCACTACAAGGATAATATGTATACCACCGTCATTGACGGCGAGGACTTTGCCATCAAGCCCATGAACTGCCCCGGCAGTATTCTGGTCTATGAGCTGGAACCCCATTCCTACCGAGACCTGCCCCTGCGGTACGGTGAGCTGGGCCTGGTCCACCGTCATGAGCTCTCCGGCGCGCTCCACGGCATGTTCCGTGTCCGCTGCTTCACTCAGGACGACGCCCACATCCTGCTGGCTAAGGACCAGATCAAGGACGAGGTCATCCGCATCGCCCGCCTGTTCGACGAGGTCTACTCTCTGTTTGGCCTGCCCTACAAGATCGAGCTGTCCACCATGCCCGAGGACCACATCGGCACCCGGGAGGACTGGGAGAAGGCAGAGAACGCTCTGGCCGACGCCATTACCTCCATCGGCAAGGAATATGTGGTGAACCCCGGCGACGGTGCGTTCTACGGCCCCAAGCTGGACTTCCACATTCAGGACTCTCTGGGCCGTACCTGGCAGTGCGGCACCATTCAGCTGGACTATCAGCTGCCCGGCCGCTTTGATCTGGAGTATACCACCAGCGACGGCGGCAAGGACGTGCCCGTGATGATCCACCGTGTTGTGTTCGGCTCCATCGAGCGGTTCATCGGCATCATCACCGAGCATTTCGCAGGGGCCTTCCCCGCATGGCTGGCTCCTGTTCAGGTGAAGATCCTGCCTGTCACCGACCGTGCGCTGGATTATGCCAAGGAGCTGTCCGACGCATTGGACGGCCAAGGCTTCCGCGTGGAGGTGGATGACCGCAACGAGAAGATCGGCAAGAAGATCCGTGAGGCCACTCTGGAGAAGGTGCCCTATATGATCGTTGTGGGTGACCGGGATATGGAAAACAAGACGGTCTCCGTCCGTACCCGCGCCGGCGAGGATCTGGGCGCTATGAGCCTGGAGAACTTCTCCGCCAAGCTGAAGGAAGTTGTAGACTCCAAGGTGATTCAGTAAGTTGCTCTTAGTTAAACTGCACAAAACACGCCCCGCTGGTTTTCCTGGCGGGGCGTGTTTTTGCAAGACGGACATTTGTTTTGCAAGACATTTGTGGGAAAACGCAGAGAATAGCGCGAAAATGCAAGATGAATACTTGAACATTGCAAAAAATCACCAAAAAGAGAAAATGACCCTTGCAAAATGAATGATATACATGTATACTATGCACATGCTTACGGAAACACCCTTGAAAAAAGCACCGGGCGTTTCCACCTAATTCAACTGTGAAAGAGGGATTTGGAATGAAAAAAGTGTTTTCTCTGATTCTGGCTCTGGGCCTCATCGCTTCTCTGACTGCCTGCGGCGGCGGTAACGCCTCCGGCAATGAGACTGGCGACAGCGCTCCCACTGCTTCTACCGCGAAGCTGCGCTTCGTCACCGGCGGCGAGTCCGGCACCTACTATGCCTTCGGCTCCGTTATCGCCCAGCACGCCACCAACAATACCGATGTGTCTGTCACCGGTCTGGTTGGCAACGGCTCCAAGTCTAACGTGGAAGAGCTGGCCGACGGCAACGCGGAGCTGGCCTTCTGCCAGTCCGACGTAATGGCCTATGCCTACAACGGCACCAACCTCTTTGAGAGCCCCATCGACTGCTTCTCCACCGTGGCCGCCCTGTACATGGAAGATGTGCAGATCGTCACCACCGATCCCAGCATCAAGACCGTGGCTGATCTGGCCGGTAAGAACGTGTCTGTCGGCGCTGCCGGTTCCGGTGTGTACTTCAACGCTGTGGACATCCTGAGCGCTTATGGTCTGGGCGATCTGGACGCTGACGGCAAGTTCACCAAGATCAACGCCACCTATCAGAGCTTCGGCGACAGCGCTGACTCCCTGAAGGACGGCAAGATCGATGCCGCCTTCATCGTGGCCGGCGCCCCCACCACTGCCATCATGGATCTGTCCACCACCAAGGCTGCTTATCTGGTGTCTCTGGATGACGCCCATATCGACGAGTTGCTGGCCGCCTCTCCTTACTACACCAAGCACGTCATCCCCGCCGGTACCTACAACGGTCAGGACGAGGATGTGACCACCGTGGCTGTGGGCGCTGTGATCCTGGCCCGTGACGATGTATCTGAGGATGCTATCTATGCTCTGACGGCTGACATCTTCGACAACGCCCCCGATCTGATCAGCAGCCACGCCAAGTACGGCGAGCTGTCCACCGAGTTCGGCGCTTCCATCACCTCTGTGCCTTATCATCCCGGCGCTGCCAAGTACTTCGCCGAGAAGGGCTTCGATGTGGCAACCAAGTAAAGATCTGAACGGGATCTTTACAGCATCACCGCCATTTCCTTACCCATAAGTATGTCATTCAGGCTGCGGCGGAGAAATCCGCCGCAGCCGTGAGTGGTTCTAAAGAGAAGCACAGCTCTCCGGAACGGAAGAACAGAGCGCTTGCTGCGGACCAATTTACAAGAATTTACCCCGATCCCCGGTTGAGAAGGACAGAGATCCGCTGCCCCTGTCAACTGCGGATGTGAGAAAACGATCAAGGAGGAGACCATATGGGCCTGTTCAAGAAAAAAGACCCCATTGTTGAAGTGGAAAAGGCACTCGACCACGAGGTGCACGAGATGGAGCATGATATCCAGGCGGACGTGGATGCGGTCATGAAGAAGTATGACCGGGAATCCAACACCCGTATCTGGGAGGGGGCTCCGAAAATCGCCTTGCAGGTGCTGATGTCGGCCTTCTCAATCTATTGTATCCTGATGACCCTGTTCAGCAAGGCGCTTCCGGAGCGGCGGCTGTCCCTGTTCCTGGGCTTTATCATCATCATCGGCTATCTGGTGTATCCCGCCAGAAAGGGTGCTGCCCGGGTGAACCATGTGCCCTGGTATGACTGGCTCCTGATGGTTCTGGGCGCTGGCAGCTTCTTCTATTTTGCCATCAACGCATTTTCCATCATTCAGCTGGCCACCAAGCTCCAGCCCGTCCACATCATTGTCGGTGCCATCGGTATTGTGGTGCTGATCGAACTGTGCCGCCGTTGCGTGGGCCTGCCTATTCTGGTGGTGCTGGGCCTGCTGCTGATCTACACGTTTTATAACCAGCTCAGCTGGGACCCCAGCTTTTACAAGGCGCTGAAGAACATCGTCTATAAGCTGTTCTACACCACCAGCGGCGTCATCGGTACGCCGGTAAGCGTCTGCTACACCTACATCGTGCTGTTCATCATCTTTGGCGCATTTCTGGAGCGCACCGGCATCGCCAACTTCTTCATCAGCTTCGCCAACCGTCTGGCGGGCTGGTCTTCCGGCGGTCCCGCCAAGGTGGCGGTCATTTCCTCCGCCCTGTGCGGCATGGTGTCCGGCTCCTCCGTGGGCAACACCGTGACCACCGGCTCCGTCACTATCCCCATGATGAAGAAAACCGGCTACAAGCCGGAGTTCGCCGGCGCGGTGGAGGCCGCCGCCTCTACCGGCGGTCAGATCATGCCCCCCATCATGGGCGCAGCGGCGTTCCTAATGGCAGAGTACATGAATATCCCCTATGCGAAGGTGGCTGTAAAGGCCATCCTTCCCGCCGTGCTGTACTTCACCGGCATTTTCATCGCCGTCCATCTGGAAGCCAAGAAGCTGGGACTGAAGGGTATGCCCAAGTCCGAGATGGTCTCCTGGGGTGAGCTCGCCAAGCGTGCCTATCTCATCATACCTCTGGCCCTGCTGATCTTCCTGGTCTCCTCCGGCAGCCGCACCATGCAGTTCTCCGCGGCAGTGTCCATCCTGGCCGCCATCGTGGTGGGCTTCCTGAACAAGGATGAGCGGCTGACCTTCGGTAAAATCGTGGAGGCACTGGAGGCCGGTGCCAAGGGCGCCATCACCGTGGCTGTGGCCTGTGCCATGGCTGGTATGATCGCCGGCTGCATCACCGTCACCGGTCTTGCTTCCATCCTCATCAATGCCATCGTGCAGATGGCAGGCGACGCCACTATGATCGGCCTGCTGCTGACGATGATCTGCTGCATCATCCTGGGCATGGGCGTTCCTACCACCGCAAACTACTGCATCATGGCCTCCACCTGCGCCCCCATTCTGGTGCAGATGGACTTCCCCCTGGTGGCGGCTCACTTCTTCGTGTTCTACTTCGGCATCGTGGCGGACATTACGCCTCCGGTGGCTCTGGCTGCCTATGCCGGCGCCGCCATTGCCAAGGCCAACCCTATGAAAACCGGCATCAACGCCACCAAGCTGGCCATCGCAGCCTTTATCGTGCCATACATTTTTGCCTACAGCCCCGCTATGCTGTTTGACAACGTGAGCAGTGCATTTGAAGTAGTGCAGATCGTAGTCAGCGCCCTCATCGGTCTGTTTGGTGTGGCTGCGGCTTTGAACGGCTTCGTCTATAAGAAGATCCCCATGCTGTTCCGTCTGGCGATGGCTGCCGGCGGTCTGTGCATGATGATCCCCGGCACCGCATCGGATGTGGTTGGCCTCGTGATGGTCGGCGGCATCGTGCTGATCCAGCGCATGAGCGCCCGGCGGCTGGCTGCCTGATCTCCCGGATCCAACAAAAAATGACCGCACTGCCCGCAGCTCCGGGCGGTGCGGTCTGCTGTTATCAAAAAGTTTTTGCAAAAAAGGAAACCTTTTCGCAGTTGAATCCGTCTATTACAAATGAAAGCGGTTTTGATGGAATTTGTTACTGTTTTGTTGTTGATTTACCCTATTGGCTATATTAACATCAGTGAGCGAAGGTGAATATGCCTGTCGGCAGCCCTGTTTGGGCGCTGACAGCACTGGATCGGAAACAAGCGGGCCTCGGCCCGGAGAATCGTAAAAGGAGAATATGTCATGGCAGAGATCATGGAAGAGAAAAAGGAGCTGACCCCGGCGGAGACAGCCGCTCCGGCGTCACCGGAGACCCCGGCGAAAAAGCCGGAAAAAAGCACGGCAGACAAGAAAAAGCGGCGGCGTACGATCCGGCGGATCGTTGCGCTGGTGGTCGTGGCCGCCCTGATCGCAGGCGGCGTGAAATTCTTCAAAAAGAAGGACGGCAGCAGCGAGGTAGGCATGGCGACGGTGTCCTACGGCGCTATCAGCTCTGAGGTGGACGGCAGCGGTCTGGTAAAGGCCAAGACCAGTGAAACCATCAGCCTGACCACTGCGGGCACGGTGATGGATGTGTTCGTGGAGGAGGGGCAGAAAGTGGAGCAGGGGGACCCCCTGTTTACCATTGATTCCCCCAATGCTGCCACGGAGGTCCAGAAGGCCCGCGATGTGGTTGAGGGCTATCAGAAGCAGATCAATACGCTGCAAAAGGACATTGCGGGGCTGAATCTTTCTCCGTCCTACGCCGGAAAACTGATGGATGTTGTGACACTGAACCCCGGCGACGAGATTAGCAAGGGCACCAAGGTCGCCGTCCTCGCGGACGATACCCGGATGCGTCTGGAGCAGTATTACAGCTACGCCTACGCCGGGGAGATGAAGGCGGGGCAGAAGGTGCAGGTCTCCATCCCTGCGCTGATGACCACCGTGGAGGGCACCGTGGAGGCAGTCCACATGGTCAGCCGCATCACGCCGGAGGGTTCTAAGCTGTTTTCCGCCGAGATCGTGATCCCCAACGAGGGCGTGCTGGCCAAGGATATGGTGGCTACTGCCACTACGATTGTGAACGGCGATACCGTGTATCCTTACGAAGCCGCTAAACTGCAATATTACCGGGTGGGAGATTTGAACTCCACCGTCAGCGGCACGGTGATCTCCAGTAATCTGGTGGACTATCTCGCCGTAACGCCCGGTCAGGTTCTGGTGCGGATCGACGGCGAGGACAGCGAGACGGAGATCTTCACCGCACAGCAGAATCTGGAAGAGGCCCAGAAGAAGCTGGAGGCCGCCCAGAAGAATCTGGACAACTGCAATGCGGTGGCTCCCATTTCCGGTCAGGTTATCGGTCTGTCCGTGACGCCGGGGCAGGAACTTCAGGCAAACAGCACCCTTGTGACCGTTTCCGACACCTCCACCGTGACTGTCAGCGCCACCGTGGACGAGCGGAACATCAGCTATATCAAGACCGGCATGCCCGTGAACCTGGACCAGTGGGGCACCAGCGCCTTCGGCACGGTGGAGACGGTGAGCCTTTCCAGCACTGTGAATAACGGCGTGGCCTCCTATCCCATCACCATCTCCGCAGACAACACGGATGGCAACCTCCAGGTCAACAGCTATGTAAACTATCAGATCCAGGCCAGCCAGAACGACAACTGCCTGATGGTGCCCATCCAGGCGGTGCGTACTGTGGGGCTGGAGGACGGTTCTTCCGCCACCGTGGTCTATGTGCAGGCAGACAGCCAGCCGGACAACGCGCTGGAGCTGCCCTATCAGGACGAGGAGATCCCCAGCGGCTTCTATCCCGTTCAGGTGGAGATCGGTATTCAGGATACATATAACGTGGAGATCAAGTCCGGCGTAAATGACGGCGACACCGTCTTTACCCAGATGATAACCGATCAGGCGTGGGGTTAAGCCATGGCGAAACTGATCGAACTGCGGGACGTCTATAAGATCTACGGCGAGGGCCTTGAGAGCGAGGTCCGGGCCCTGGACGGCGTTTCGCTGGATATTGAAAAGGGCGAGTTCGTGGCGGTGGTGGGCCAGTCCGGCTCCGGCAAGTCCACCATGATGAACGTGCTGGGCTGTCTGGACATCCCCACCCGGGGCACTTACCGTCTGGACGGCGTGGATGTCCGGGAGCTTTCCGACAAGGAGCTTTCCCGCATCCGCAACAAGCAGATCGGGTTCATTTTCCAGCAGTACAACCTGATTCAGAACCTGACGGTGCTGGAAAACGTGGAGCTGCCGCTGATCTATCAGGGCATCGATCCCATTGACCGGCGGGAGCTGGCGATACAGGCGCTGACCCGCGTGGGTCTCGCCGACCGGGCGCAGCATAAGCCTACCCAGATGTCCGGCGGCCAGCAGCAGCGTGTGGCCATCGCCCGGGCCATTTCCACCCATCCGCCCATCATCATGGCGGATGAGCCTACCGGCGCATTGGATTCCCGGACGGGCCACGAGGTGCTGGGCTTCCTCCAGCAGTTGAACAAGGAGGGCAGCACCGTCATTCTCATCACCCATGACAACGGGATCGCCGCCACGGCCCGGCGCATTGTGCGGATCGCGGACGGAAAGATCATCGAGGATCACCCCCAGGAGGTGGATTGGTATTGAACATCGGGCAGGCATTTAAGATGGCCTGGCGGTCCATCTGCGGGAAAAAAGGCCGCAGCGCCTTGACCATTCTCTCTATTTTCATCGGTATTGCCGCCGTTATGACCATCGTCTCCACCATGGAGGGTATGAAGGCCAAAACCATGGAGCAGTTTGCCGCCATGGGCGCCAACCGCATTGAAGTGAGCGTGTATGCGTATACGTACGACGAGGCCGGCAACCCTATCAGCAAGGACTATTTTACCGGATTGTACCGCTTTTGCTCCGGACTGAAGGAGTCCATTATTGGCATTACCCCCAAGGGCTCATCCAACGCTACGGTGGTATACGGTACGAAAAACAGCTCCACAATGGAGTGGAAATATGACCAGCAGTACAACGTGGTCAGCGGTCCCCCGCAGATCTACTACGGCTCCGACCAGTACAGCGCCTGCAACAATCTGGCAATCGCAAAGGGCAGAGACCTTGCGTGGCTGGACTGCGAGAAATACAATCAGATCTGCGTGCTGGGCGCGCAGGCGGCGCGGGTCTTTTTCGGCAGCGCCAACCCTGTGGGACAGATCATGAAGGTCAACGGCAACAACTTTGAAGTGGTGGGCGTGTATGGCGCCCGCGTGGAGCCGGATACCCCTTCCGCTTACCAGACGGATAACTTTATGATCCTTCCCTACACCGCTACCCGGCTGCTGGGGGATACGGCCCCCACAGAATTTTTGGTAAAGGCCAAGGATGACGCCAGCATGAAAACCGCCATCACCGAGATCGGCGGGTACCTCTCCGGCGTGGTAGATCAGAGTATGGGTGGCTATCAGGTGCAGAAGGAAGGCTACTGGCAGGATTATCAGAACCAGCAGCTGACCATGATCTCTCTGGTGTTGGGCGGCATCGCCGCCATCTCCCTGCTGGTGGGCGGCATCGGTATCATGAACATCATGCTGGTGACGGTGACGGAGCGGACCCGCGAGATCGGTATCCGCCGGAGCCTTGGCGCGCAGCGCAGCAGCATCGTGGCCCAGTTCCTCATCGAATCCGGTATGCTCTGCGGAATGGGCGGCATTGTAGGCATTATCTTCGGCACAATTGGCAGCCTGGCTTTGGGCAAGATTTTGTTCCAGATGACCATTTTCCCTGCCACCTGGGTGACGCTGGCGGCCTTCGGCCTTTCCGTGGCGCTGGGTGTGCTGTTTGGCAGCTACCCGGCGGCAAAAGCATCGAAACTCCAGCCTGTGGAAGCACTGCGGGCGGATTAAAGGAGAGAGACTTATGAAAAAACGAATTTTGACCTGGCTGCTGGCGATCAGCATGCTGGGCTCCCTGCTGACGGTGCCTGCCGGGGCGGCGGCTGTCACCAAATTTTCCGACGTCAGCGACAGCTATACCGCCACCGCCGTGGAAACTCTGCGGCTCATGGGTGTGCTGGACGGCTACGGCGACGGTACCTTCCGCCCGGACACCGTTCTGAACCGGGCGCAGTTCTGCAAGATGGCAGTTTACGCCATGGACGGCAGCGGCGAGTTGGGACGGTATTCCACCGTTACCATCTTCCCGGACGTGAAGCCCTCCCACTGGGCGTCCGCCTACATCAATATGGCGGCGAGGAAGGGGATCATCTCCGGCTTTGCCGACGGTAAGTTCAAGCCCGGCCAGACCGTGACCGCCGGACAGGCGGTGACGATCCTCATGCGGGGCCTGGGCTACAAGGACGAGGACATGGGCGGCGTGTGGCCCCAGAGCTACATGGCGGAGGCCCAGACCAACGGCCTTTTGAAATCCACCGGTATCACCTCCGCTTACGCGGGCCTGACCCGCGCACAGGCGGCCAAGCTGTTCCTGAACCTCTTTGAGGCTAAGCACGGCAAGAGCGAAACGCTCCTGTTCAACTACAACGTAGGTAAGGATGAGGTCTATCTCACTGCCGTGGACGGCGGCAAGGGCACGATGACTGCCGGCGGTAAGACGTATACCATGGCGCATCCCGTTACCTCCACCAGCCTCATCGGCTCCAAGGGCAAGGCGGTCCTCAACAGCGCCGGCGAGATCCTGACCTTCCTGCCCATCACCGGCAGCAATGGCGTTTCCAATGCGGCGGTCATCATCGGCTCCAACGGCTCTGTTGCCGGACTGGATTCTCTGGCGGGCAGCACCAGCTACAACATTTACAAGAACGGTTCTCCTGCCACGGCAGCAGACCTCAAACGGTATGATGTTGCGACCTACGCCTCCGCTACCAATTCCATCATTGTCAGCGATACCAGGGTGTCCGTCTACTACGAGGACTGCAAGCCCTCTCCCAGCAGCCCCGCCACCATTACGGTGCTGGGCGGCAAGGAACTGAATGTTCTGCCTACGGCAGTGGATTCCCTGTCCAAGCTGAAGCCTGGCAAGCAGATCGTCCTTCTGCTGACGGCGGACGGTCAGGTGGCCGGTGCCGAGGACGCCAACAACACCGGTGCCCGGGGCAATGCCATGGCGGTGGTGTCCGAAAAGGGTGATGTGCAGTTGATCTGCGGCGGTGCGCTGCTGAACATCGGCACAGCGAGCGAATACGCCGGTCAGGTAGTGTCGGTGTATGCCGACAAGAGCGGCCTGAAGCTCAACAAGATCTCCGGCGGTGTCGGCGGTGACCTGCTTCCCAAGGAAGGTACGCTGGGCGGCAGAAAGCTGGCGGACAACGTTATGCTCTTTGACGGCGGCAGACAGATCGCCCTCAGCGAGCTGAGCCAGACCGGCGTCAACTCCGGCCGCGTCTCCTATGCCCGGACCAACTGGGCCGGTCAGGTGGACTTGATCGTGCTGAATAACGGCCTTGCAGGCGATATGATTTTTGGCCGTGCAATTGTGGACAGCAAGTATGATCCGACAACCGGCAAGGAGACTGACCGCACGATCACGATCGTTTGCAGTGATACAGAAAAATATACGGTTTACAGCGGTAACAGTGTCAGCACTGGTGCTTTTGTGGCTGCAAGTATCAAAAAGAGCGTGAATGACAGGCTCATGTTCACCAGATTTGATACCATGAGCAAGCTGAGCAACGTCTCTTCCGGTGCCTGGATCGGCAAGACGGCAGTGAACTTCGGCAGCCGGACCTACGAGGTCCCCTCCAATGTTCAGTGCTACAACGATGACACCGGCAAGTGGATGACGCTGGATGATGCCAAAGCCTACGGCGGCACCATGAACCTCTATGTTTATGACGGCGTGGTCCGCATCGTAGAGGTCAAGGCGTAAAAAAACCTGTGGCCTGACGGCTCAGCCGTCAGGCCACAGAATCACCTGAAAAGTAAATGATTGAGGAATGCAGGAGGAATGGATATGAAAAAACTTTTGGCTGTTTCCCTGACGATCATGATTTTAGGCACTCTGGGCGGATGCGGCAAGCAGGACACCCAGGAGCCGCCCAAGGTGGAAATTGACTACGGCAATTCCGAACTCTACACCCAGGAGGACATGGACGCTGCCATCCAGGTAATTGAAGCGGAGTTTGCCACCTGGGAAGGCTGTGAACTTCACAGCTTGGCCTACGGCGGCGACGCGGCCTGCAGCGACGAAAACATTGAGTGGCTCAACGGGCTGGAAATGAAAGAGCAGACTGAGCCTTTTACTCAGTGCATCCTGTTTTCCAGCAGCTTTCACTCCCCCGTGGAGCAGCGGGACGCCTGGGATGCCGATACGGAGTATGAGGGCTGGCAGTGGTGGCTGGGCCGCAGCGACGGCGGCGCCTGGGAACTGGTGACCTGCGGATACGGCTGATCTCCGTTTGTGCGCCCAATAAAAACCAATTGAAAAAGCAGCGCCCCGGTGCCCTTTGGCACCGGGTCGCTATTTTAGGGGCAGAGAAAAAGGACTCGGATGCATCAGTATCCAAGTCCATTTCGCAATATTCGACAGAATTTATACAACCTGGAATAGATAAAACTTCAGATAATCCGTTTCGTCCACGCCCCAGAGAATGGGATGGTCGCAGCTCTGCTGGCGGGCTTCGATCTGCCGCAGCTGCACCCCGGCATCGTGAGCGGCGGAGCGGAGCATGGCCTCAAATTTCTCCGCTGTGGCGAAGTGGGAGCAGGAGCAGGTGGCCAAGTACCCGCCCCGGGGCAGCAGCTTCATGGCCCGGTAGTTGATCTCCTTGTAGCCGGTGATGGCGTTGGCCACGGTTTTCCGGCTTTTCGTGAAGGCCGGGGGGTCCAGAATGATGAAGTCATACTTCATCGGTTCCTTTTCCAGCTGGGGCAGCAGGTCAAAAACATTGGCCGCCACGCAGTCCATGACGTCGGACACACGGTTGCGCTCTGCATTGGCCCGGGCCATCTCCACGGCGGATTCCGATACATCTACTGCCGTCACATGGGCCGCACCGCCCAGCGCGGCATTCAGGGCGAAGGAGCCGGTGTGGGTGAAGCAGTCCAGAACGGTTTTTCCCGCCGCCAGACGGCCCACCGCCCGCCGGTTGTACTTCTGATCCAAGAAAAAACCGGTTTTCTGGCCATTTTCTACGTCAACCAGATATTTGACCCCATTTTCCACAATTTCCACCACCGGACTGTCCGGGGGTGTTTCGCCGGGGAGGGGATACCAGCCCTTGCCCTGGGGCAGGCCCTCCTTGTCCCGGAGGGCCACGTCGTTCCGCAGGAATACGCCCCGGATGGGTTGGCCGTCCTGCCGCAGAATGTCCACCAGGGCGGGTAGCAGGGTGTCCTGCAAGCGCTCCATGCCCACGGACAGCACCTGGACGCTGAGCAGATCGTGGAACTTATCCACCGTCAGGCCGGGGAAGGCGTCCGCCTCGCCAAAGATCACCCGGCAGGCGTCCAGATCCGCTGGGTCCATGACGGACTTCCGGTAGTCCCACGCCCATTGCAGTTTCCGCCGCCAGAAGGCTTCGTCAAAGCGGTCGTTGGCGTTCCGGGAGATGAGCCGCACACGGATCTTGGACTGCTGGGACAAAAAACCGGTGCCCAGATAGCGGCCCTTCCTGCTGATGACATCCACCAGTCCGCCGTTGGCCGTTTCACCTTCTATGTTCAGGATCTCTGCATCATACACCCAGGGGTGGCCCTTAACGATGGCGTTTTCCGCCTTGGGGGTGACGGTATAAATGGGATAGCCCCGCTCCATTTTCATAAGCTGTGCTCCTTTTTTGCTTCATATCCGGGCCAGTATAGCACAATTCCGGGGAAAACGCCATACTATGAAGCAGACAGAATTTCACTATAACAAAAAACTCTGCACATTCATTATCTGTATGGGAGGGAACTTTGATGCCCATTGTGTTTTTAAGTCCGTCCACCCAGGACTGGAACCCCTATGTCACCGGCAGCGGCAGCGAGGAATACTGGATGAACCGGATCGTGGACGCTATGGAGCCGTATCTGCGGTCCAACGGCATCCGCTACCGCCGCAATGACCCGGACACCTCGGCGGGGGCCGCCATCCGGGAGGCCAACAGCGGCTATTATGACTTCTATCTGGCACTGCACTCCAACGCCATCGGAAACGGCTCCGCCCAGACCTCCGCCCGGGGCATTATCGCCTTTTACTATCCCGGCAGCGCCGGTGGGCAGCGGGGAGCGGAGCTGATCGCCAAAAATCTGCGGGAGATCTACCCGCTGCCCGACAAGGTCACCACTCGCCCTACCACCGCACTGGGAGAGGTGTCCCGGTCCCGGTTCCCGGCGGTGCTGGTGGAGATCGGCTACCATGACAACTATTCCGACGCCCTTTGGCTGGAGAGCCATGTGGAGGATGTGGCCCGGCAGCTTGTCAAGGCGCTGACGGAGTATTTCGGCCTGCCCTTCATCCCGCCTATGGACCCGAAACGGGGAACGGTCCGCCTGAGCTACGGCACACTGAATCTCCGCAGCACGCCATCCCCCGCCGGTACGGTAATCGCCAACCTGCCAAACGGCGCGGAGGTGACGGTTTACGGCGAGTGGCAGGGGTGGTACGTGGTGCAATACGGAGATCAGGTGGGATACGCCGCTGCGGCCTATATCGACGTATAGGGAGAAAGTCGGACCGGCTGCGGGGGAAAAGCTGATCCGGTCAAAATTTGCAGCAAATGACTTGACATAACTACGCCTTCTGATTAAACTATATAGGGATCATTATAGGCGGCAAAAGGGGTGTCCGCCTGTTTGTGTTCTGAACCGTACCGGCCCGCTGACTGGTGGGACGGACGGTGAATTTTATGGCATTTTTCGCCAAAGTCAAAGGAAGGAGTCACAGTTTATGCTGACCGCGATTATAGTCATTGTTGCCTTAGCCGGCGGCTTTGCAGGTGGCTTCCTTTATCGCAAAAAAGTATCTGAAAAAGAGATCTCCAGCGCCGAAGAAGAAGGCCGGCGCATCGTCAACGAAGCGATCCGCAACGCCGAGAGCAAAAAGAAGGAAGCGCTGCTGGAAGCCAAGGAAGAGATCCTGAAAAGCCGTACTGATTACGAGAAGGAAGAAAAGTCCCGCAGAGCCGATCTGCAGCGGCAGGAAAACCGTTTGCAGCAGAAGGAAGAAAATCTGGACCGCAAGCTGGAGACCATTGAGAAGAAGGAAGAATCTCTGGCCCAGAAGCACGCGGCCATGGAGAAGGAACAGGAGGAGATCCGCACCATCAAGCAGAGCCAGACGGCTATGCTGGAAAAGATCTCCGGCTTCACCGCTGACGAGGCCAAGGAATACCTCATTCAGCAGGTGGAGAGCGAAGTGACCCACGAGACTGCCCTCAAGATCAAAGAGGTGGAGTCCCGGATGAAAGAGGAATGCGAGACCCGCGCCCGCGAAGTGGTGGCTCAGGCCATCCAGCGCTGCGCGGCGGACTCCGTGGCCGAGCTGACCGTCAGTGTGGTTCCCCTGCCCAATGACGAGATGAAGGGCCGTATCATCGGCCGCGAGGGCCGCAACATCCGCACCCTGGAGACCCTGACCGGGGCGGACCTGATTATCGACGATACCCCGGAGGCCATCACCGTGTCCTGCTTTGAGCCGGTGCGCCGGGAGGTAGCCCGTTTGGCCCTGGAAAAGCTTATTGCCGACGGGCGCATCCACCCCACCCACATTGAGGAGATGGTGGAGAAGGCCCGCCGTGAGGTAGACGCCGTCATCCGCTCCGAGGGTGAGCGGGCTGTGCTGGAGACCGGCGTGCGGGGCGTGCATCCGGAGCTGCAGAAGCTTCTGGGCCGCCTGCACTATCGCACCAGCTATGGCCAGAATGTGCTGCAGCACTCCATTGAGGTGTCCCATATCGCGGGCATGATGGCCGCCGAGCTGGGAGCCGATGTGGCCGCCGCCAAGCGGGCGGGCCTGCTCCACGACATCGGCAAGGCCGTGGACCACGAGATGGAGGGCACGCACATCCAGCTGGGTGTGGAGTTCTGCCGCAAGTATAAGGAAAAAGAGGATATTATCCACGCCATTCAGGCCCACCACGGCGATGTGGAGTGCAAGACGCTGGTGGCGTGCTTGGTGCAGGCGGCGGACGCCGTTTCCGCAGCCAGACCCGGCGCCCGGCGTGAGAACCTGGAGAACTACATCAAGCGCCTGGAGAAGCTGGAGGAGATCACCAGCGACTATCCCGGCGTGGAGAAGAGCTACGCCATTCAGGCCGGCCGGGAGGTCCGCGTGATGGTGAAGCCCGAGCAGGTGTCCGAGGACCAAATGGTTATCCTGGCCCGGGAGCTGGCCCGCCG
>OLGF01000408.1_pt1 | contig 50920 bp, 39 predicted proteins | sample 1604971 | NCBI WGS metagenome assembly OLGF01 (sample SAMEA3888902, study PRJEB22519) | human gut metagenome | biome: human gut; feature: human-associated habitat; material: faeces | place: Denmark | collected 2011 | reverse complement strand
TCGGTGGGGGTACACCGAGTCGGACGGGTGAGGTCTTCGTATAGAGCATGCGCCCGATACGCCGAGAAGTCTACTCCTTATCTTAGGGTTAAGCAAACTTGAGTCCCCACCCCATCAGCACTTTTGCCTTTTATCAATCATCCTCCCGCGGCATTACGGTTTTATACGTAAAACATTACCCGCGAGAGCCTAGGGACAATAAATGAAAACCCTAGCGAAGCGGCTGGTTTGCCTCGTTTTCAAGCGCTTTTCGTCCTACTTTTCCCTTGCTTCTTTTTCAGGTCTTCTCCTCCCTACTCCTCCCCCAAAAGGTGGATGTCCGGCGAGCGTTCGTCAGGTTTCTACGCGTAAACGCTAAATAACGAGGCCGTCGAAAGGCAGAAAAGTCATGTTTATGCGCGTTTACCCGCAATCTTTTTACGAAAAGCGGAACAACTTCTTCGCTCGACATTTCAAGCTTCTCCCGCTCCCGCATTGAGGGGGCGGGAATGTACCTAGATCGCTGTGACTTCCGCTCGGGAGTAGATCTGCGCGCCTTTTCGCTCTTTGCAGACGCAACAAATGCTATCGAACACAAGAAATCGATAGCCTTACTATTTATGAAAATTCTCGTTCAAGAGATTTTTCGCCGGCCTTTTCCGTTCGCGGAAAAGGATTGTTTTGATTGTGGTAAATAATTTACTTCTTTTTGCGCGATCCTGCCGGCATTTCGCCCTTCGAAGCTTCTTCGCGCGAAGATTTTTCTTCGCCGGCGGTTTCGCTCCCGGGTTCGGCCGCATCGGTCTTCGGATCTTCGAGACCCACACCCGTTTCTCCTCTACGAAGGTCGTAAGGGGAAACCAGAGTCAAGCCCTGAACGCCCGTCTTCGCGGAAAGGAAGTTTTTGCGCACGTCTTCCTTGCGCCCGATGTCGCCCGACTCGTAGAAATGGAGCGCTTCGGCGAGTCCGAGGGACTGCACCGTGACGGGGATCGAGCCGCGCTTTTCGCGGTCGACCGTCGTCATGCGCTCGATCACGCTCACGGCCGCTTCGGAGGTGGCCGGTCCCGAGACGCCGGGATCGGTCTTTTCGGCCTCGGCGCTCTTCACCATGGCCTCGACCTCGCGCCGGCGGTCGAGCACCTCGATCCTTTCCTCGCGCGGCGCGTCGGGTTCGGTCTCGCCCGTCTTCGGAAGGACAAAGTCGAAGGTGACGCCGCGCTTTCCGTTCTTTCTCACGGTCACGCGCCCGGCGTGGCGCTCGGCGATGTTGGCGACGATCGAGAGACCGAGCCCCATGCCGCCCTCGCCCTTGCTCGTGCGAAGAGGCTTGAAGAAGTTCGAGATCGCCTCGTCGCTCACTTCGGGACCGTTGTCGGCGACCGAGAGGATCCAGTTGCCCTCTTTCGAAGAGAGGGAGACGCGGATCATCGGATCGGGTACGCCCGAGATCGCGTCGGCGGCGTTTTTCAGAAGATTGAGAAGCGCGAGTTCGATTTCCCACTCGTCGACTTCGGCCATCGAATTGCGGGGCACCGCGATCTGCAGGCTCGCCGTCGTGGTGCGGGAGCGCCGGAAGGTCTGGATCGCCCGGTCGATCACGACCGAAAGATCCGCCACCTTGCGGGGCGGGTAGTCGTGCTTGGCGTAGCCGCGCACGCGCTCGACGATGCGGCTCGCGCGTTCGGCCTGCGCGACGATTTCACCCAGGGCCTCGAGGAACTTCTCCTGATCCATGGCGCCGCGCTTCGTGCGGCGCATGAGGCCGTTGGCGTAATTCATGATGGCGCCCAAGGGCTGCTTCAATTCGTGGGCGATGATGGTGGACATCTGCCCCACGAGCCCCGTGCGCTCAAGGTTCGCGATGTGCGCGCGCGACTGGCTCGCCTCGGCCTCGATCAGTTCGCGCGCCTCAAGAGATGCGCGCAGTTCCCTCGTCTTTCTGCGCACGAGCACCGAAAGGCTCACCGCATAGGAGAGCACGAGGAAGGTGACGAGCGACAAAAAGGCGATGAGGTCGCCGTGCTCGCGAAGAATCCGGCGGAAACTCCAGTCGGCGAGGTCCCGATAGGGACCGATCTTCAAAAGGTAGTAGAGGTCGTAGACGCTTCGCGCCTCGGCCGGATCCGTCCAGGCGTCGTGCAGGCCCGGCGCCTTCACGGCCCGAAAGGCCGAGAGAATCGTGTCGCGAAAGACGATCGACGTTCTTTCGGTCGCGCCGAGGGCCCAACCCGGATAGAGGGGCGTCGAAACGCTGCACGCGAAGTTCGTCGTGGGGAGCGGATGCACGATCTCGATGTCGCGCCCGATGTTGAGTTTTCCCGCCCGCTCGAGCTGTTCGAGCGAACACGCGGGCAGAATCCCGACGGTGCTCTCTCCCTTCAGCACACGCTCGAGCACTTTCTCGTAGGCGCCGAGTCCCAAAAATTCGGTGCGAAGCTGAAGCTCTTCGCGGGTCACGCCGGCCTTCGCAAAGACCCCGGCGGCGGCAAGCCACCCGCCGAGGGATTCGTCCGAAGTCGCGGCGAAGCTTTCGTAGCGAAGCGAGAGAAGATCGGCGTATTCGTCGTGCCGGTCCTTCTTTAAGTAAGAGGGCTGTCGAACGGGCGCGCCCGAGCGCTTCTTCGTGAAGATCACGCTCCCCTGCGATTCGTCGGCGCTTCCCGCCTCGCCCGAGCGCATCGACGCGATCACGTCGACGTTCATCATGGGGCCTTCGGCCGTGAAGAACGTGGGCTCGGCAATGATGAAGTCCGCCAGACCGTCCTGCACGGCTCGCCCGAGGTCGGCCGAGTCGAGATAGTAGACGGAGAAGGTCTGGTAGCCGAAGAGTTTCCCGAGAAACTCCTTCGTCACCCGCAGAAAACGGCTCGAAGGGTCGCTTGCGACTTCGCTTTGCACGACGATGCGGAAAGGCCGCACGGCGCGCTCGGCAAAGTCGGGGCGCACCGCCTCCACATCCTCGTCTCGGACGAGGTTGTTCGTCGTCTTGAGGAATTCCGGCGGCACGTGGTCCTGCAGCGCCCGCACGTCTCCCGAGGGCGTTCCCGTGTTCGTCCCCATGCCGACGAAGGACGAGGGCGACGCACAGGCGCCACCCGCGAGGGCGGCCGCAAGAGAGAGTGCGAGAAGAGCGTGCTTCATGACGAAAAACGTGAGCGGAACGTCGGAGGTAATCAAAACCGCCATTATAGGAAGGCGCCCTCGCTCTATACTTCTCGGACGATCACTTTTTGTCTTTTCGCTCATGGATCTTCCCGCCAGAAAGCTCTCTCCCGACGACGCCCTCTCGAAACTCCTCCCCGCCCCCGTGGCCGTGCCGCTTGCGGGTCTCGAGATTCTCACCGTCGAAGACCTCTACGACATGATCGCGTCGCTCGGCGCGGGGTGGTTTCGCGAGGTCGAGGGCCTCGACGCCCAGGGGGCGGCCGCGATCGTCTCCTGGCTCGCCTACTTCGGACGCGACGTGGGCGAAGTGACGGAGCGCTTCTACCCCGCGGGCTTTGCACCCGACGCTGACCACACGGACGAATCGGACTACGGCATCGTGCCGCTCGAACGCCTCACGCTCACGCCTCTCGAACTGGGCGAAGGGGCGATCAACCGCGCCCCCGCCGTCGGGTGTTCGCTAGAAGCCCGGGACGACCTCGAAGCCCTCAAGCAGTGGCTCGTCGCCCGCGCCCCGAATCCCAACACCCGCGGGAACTACCGCAAGGAAGCCGAACGCTATCTCCTCTGGTGCGTGCGCGAACGCGGAACCGCCCTTTCGGCCGTGCGCGCGGGTGACGCCGCGCTCTATCTTCGCTGGCTGGAATCCCTCGGGCGCACGGACGAATCGGAGTGGGCGCAGACCTGGAAGATCCCACAGAGCGCTTGGATCGCGCCCAAGAACACGCCCCGCAAGAGCCCCCGCTGGCGTCCCTTCAACGGGCCGCTCTCCGTCATGAGCCGCCGAAACTCCGTGACGGTCGTGCGGCAGCTCTACAACTTTCTCAAAAAGACGGGCTACCTCATCTTCAATCCCTTCGATCAGGTGTCGGGCAAGGTGCCGCTTCTGCGCGGCGAAGGCGCCCCGCAGGCCTTCGGCGACCGTTCCCTCACGGAAGCGCAGTGGGAGGACATCGTGCGCCACATCGACACGCTCCCCGAGGGGTACCCGAGAGAGCGCATGCGCGCGATTCTGATGCTCGGAAAGACCCTGGGACTGCGCTCCTCGGAAATCATCGACGCTCGGGTCTCCTGGATCGTGACGCGCCGCATGGGCTTTCGCGAGCGCGCGGCGATCGAGGTCGTGGGCAAGGGCTCCAAGGTGCGTCGTCTGCCGCTCACGTCCGAGCAGCTCGGGATTTTGGACGGCTGCCTCAAGGCCCGCGGCCTCGGAGGACTGCAGGCGGTGCCCCCGGAAACCCCGCTTCTCACCAATCTCGGACGCGGCGGCAAGCCCTTCGATGGCCTCACGCGGGGCGGCCTCTACCGCATCGTGGCGGGCTTCTTCGAGTCGGTGGCGCTCGACCTGGAAACGTCGAGACCGCTCGATGCGGCGCGTCTTCGCGCAGCGTCGACCCACTGGCTACGCCACAGCTTCGCCGTTGAGGCCCTCACGAAGATGAACGTCAACATCGTGCAGGCCGCCATGGGCCACGCTTCGGTCTCGACCACCGGCCGCTACCTCGCTCCGGAAGAAGAGGAAATGAGCGACGCGCTCGCGCGCATGAGCCGCTTCTGAAGCGCTTTCCCGCAAGACGTTTGCCACTTTTCGCCCTTCGGGTTTTCTTGGGATCGACGAACCTCCCCGACCGCGCGCATCATGCGAATGTTCCTTTGCACAGAGGAGTTTTTGCATGAGAACACCGATCTCGCTCGCCATTGCGCTCCTGCCCGCAATGGCATTTGCCTTCGTTCCGACGGTCGACCAAAAAACGGTCGACGCGGCGGCCGCCATTCACGCCGATCCCGCGATGAAGGCGCTTCTCGCCGACCTCGAGACGCCCGAAGCCAAGGACGCGCGCTTTGCCACGCACATGGAAATCGTGCGCATCATTTCGCCTTCGCGCTACGAACTTCGCCGCCAGGCCGAAATCACGCGCCGCCTCACGACCGACTGGGACTTTGACGCCAAAGACATCATGTCCCGTACTGACGGTCACCTGCCGGGCGCGGGCGTGCAGACGGTCGACGGCCTGCCCGTCTACAACGTCTGCGTGCGCATTCCGGGAACCTATTCCCAGACGCCGGGCGCCAAGAATTACAAGGGTCAGTTCCCGAAGGTGCTGATCGAAGGCCACATCGACACGGTGAATCCGCCGGATCTCCCTCCCGAATCCAAGCCCTACGCCCCGATCAAGCTCGCGCCCGCCTCGGACCCCGTCGTGAAGACCCGCGACGAACTCGCCGCCATCCAGGACGAACTCCACTTTGACGACAAGGGCTATCTCATCAAGGACGAGACCTTCCAAAAGGCCTACAAGCGCTTCGCGAATCTGGAAGACGCACAAAAGAACGGCGGCACGCGCTTCTACGTTCCGGGCTATTCCGACGCCATGGTGAACACCGCCGCGGTCCTGCAGGCGGCGCAGATGATGAAAAAGCACGGCATTCGTCCCGTCTACGACGTCTGGGTCTGCGGCACCGCGGGCGAAGAAGGCAAGGGCAACATCGCCGGCATGAAGCAGCTCTACGGCTACAGCCAGGAAACGGGCAAGGCCAACAACGCCCTCAACATCGTCGCGAACCTTTCGGTCGACAGCACGAGCCCCGGATCGGCCACGATCAACTATGTGGGGAGCTACCGCTTTGAAATCAAGTACCGCGAAACGGCCGACAGCAAGCCTTCGGCCCTGCAGGCCATGGCCCGCGCGATCGAGGAGATCGCCAAGGTGAAGACCGCCTACGACAAGAATCCGAAGGTCGACCGCACGACCTACACGGTGGGGGTCGCCCGCTGCACGCCCGCGGGTAAAAACGGACGCTCGCAGGAATGCTCGTTGTCGGTCGACATGCGAAGCCTCGACAAGAAGCTTCTCACGGAAACCCGCGCCCTGATCGAGCCGCAGTTCAAGGCGGCGCTTGACGCCGAAAACGAGGCCCACGGCCTCAAGACGGGCGACAAGGGTGCGCTCGCGATGGAGATCGTCTGGTTCGGCGACCGTCCGGCCGCGAAGCGCGAAAACCTCAACGACCCGATCATCCAGGCCCACTGGACCGCGACGAAGCTTCTCGGCATCGACGAACGCAAGGAACTCTCGACCGACGCCCAGTCCTTGAACGACAACGTCCCGGCCGCAATCGGCATTCCGACGATCAACGTGAACGTCGGCACGAACGCCGCCTCCCGCGGCGGTCACACCTGGTATGAATGGGGCATCCCGGGCGACGCCGATGCGGAAAGCCTGCGCGTCTACCGTCTGATCCTCACGGGTCTCCTTGCCGCGGGCTTCAACACGTCCGACGGCAAGACCGTCGAGCCGCTCGTCGGTCCCGAAGGTCCGCGCACGACGGAAGAAATGTACAAGTGAGGGAAGACATCATGAGAACACGCAATCTTCTTCTGGCCTTTGCCCTCGCCTCCGTCTTTGCGGGCGGCGCCATGGCGCAGACCTACGTCGTCAACATCACGGCTCCGGGCGGCCATTCCTTCGGCTCCTACGGGAACACCAACGCCGTGCACGCCGCGGCGAACGCCATCCGCGAAATCGCGAGGACCGTCCCCGAAGCGGTCGTGAGCGACTTCAACGGCGGCGCCACGGTGAACGCCATTGCGACCGACGCGACCTTCCGCGTGACGGTGCCCGACAGCAAGGACCTTCGTGCGCAGATCGAGAAGGCCGTCGAAACGGGCGTGAAGCGTGAAAACGACTTCCGCGGCGTGAAGGCGGGCGACCTTGCGGCGGGCGGCACGCCCGCGCACGTGCGCTACACGATCAAGTGACCGACGGTCACCGCTGACCGCTTCCGAACCTCCGGCTCGCCTCGGGCCGGAGGTGTGTTTTCTCGGGGGATGCGGCGGTTGCGCTCGAAACCTTCCGATCCCCGTATCCCCGTCGGAAACTCGGTGCCAAAACTTTTTTCGTCCTGCCCGATCCTCCCGCCGAATTTGCGTTTGCGCCCGCATCCCGATAGACTTTCCTGCGTTTCAATCGATTTTTATCGGCGCCGCCTCAAAAGCGTCCGACGGCGCGACGGGAGAATTCATGCGCTCGGCCCAACAAGCCCTCGACCGCGACTTTTCGCTTTTCGGACAACTGCGCTTCGTGTCGCCGCGCATCGGCATGTCGCTTTTCATCATGTCCTACCTGGTCGCGGACGGCGTTCTGATCGCCCACTACCTCGGCACGACGGCGCTCGCGGCGCTCAACCTCACCTTCCCCATCGCAGGGGTGATGTCGGCGGGCGGGATCATGCTGAGCAGCGGCGGAAGCTCCGTCGTTTCGCGACGTCTGGGCGCGGACCGTCTTGAGGACGCCCACTCGGCCTTCACGACGATTCTCTGGGCGGAAGCGATCCTCGGAGCGCTTCTGGGCTTTTTCGGGTGGCTCTTCATGGATCCGCTCTTCGCCTTTCTCGGAATCGACGACGAGCTCGTTCCGCTCGCGGCCGCGTATCAGGCGGTGGTGTTCCTAGGGCAACCCCTGCTCCTTCTCAGCTTTGCCGTGCAGACCTTCTTTACGACGGCGGGCTACCCGAAGTTCGGTCTCTACTCCTCGATCGCCTCGGGCGTGACGAACGTCGTGCTCGACATTTTCTTCATGGGGCCGCTCGAAATGGGGATGGCCGGCGCCGCCTGGGCGACCGTCATCTCGTGGTTCGTGACGGGCCTCACGGGCGTCGCCTTCTTCGGGCGCAAGAATGCGCCGCTGCAGTTCCGGCGCGGGGTCTTTGAATGGCGCGCCATCAAGAACGCCGTGACGAGCGGCTTTGCGGAAATGGTTTCAAGCCTCTCGCACGCCGTGACGCTCTTTCTTTTCAACCGCGCCTTCAAGGGAATGCTCGGCATCGACGGCGTGGCCGCGCTCACGATCGCGTCCTACTCGACCTACGTCTTCAATTCGGTCTTCTACGGCTTTTCGGAAGCGACCGCCGCGATCATCGGCTTCAAGTACGGCCGCAAGGACTGGGCGGGGCTCAAGAAGGTCTTCGGGAACGCCGCGAAGACGGCCTTGGCCTTCTCGGGGCTGAGCTTTCTTCTCTCGATTCTCTTTTACGAACCCGTGCTGGCGGTCTTCACGGCTCCAGGCACGAACGTCTACGCGATCGTGGCGGGAAGCTTCACGCTCTACGCGACGACCCTCCTTTTCTCGGGCTCGAACATGTTCGCCGCGTACTTCTTCACGGCGTTTGGCGACGGGCGTCGCGCGGCGATTCTGTCCTTCTGCCGCACCTTCCTCTTCATGATCCTCGCGATCGAAACGTTGCCGCTCCTTCTGGGCGAACCCGGGCTCTGGCTCGCGCTCCCCGCGTCCGAATGTCTCTCCTTTGCGACGGCCCTCGTCTTCATCGTCACGAACGCCCGCCGCTACGGCTACGACGGCCGCCCGGCGCTCCTCATCCGGGAAGGCTGACAAACCGGTCGCCCCAACGCAAAGACGCCGCCCGAACAAGCCGGAGCGGCGTCTTTTCTCTTTCCTCAACAGAAAGGAACGGAATGTCTCTTTACTGGACGATGCGCAGGATTTCCACGTTGATCTTCGGCGCGCCGATCAGATCCCGGTCGATTTCACCCTGGAGTTCCACCTTCGTCTTTTCGTTCACCTGAACGTTCATGAAAAGATCGTCGTCGATTTCAGCCGTGATCGAACCCGTTTCATCCTGGAAGATGTAGCGTTCGTCGCCGACCTTCTTCATGATGAAGCCCGTGACGCGAAAGCCCTGATCGTCGATGCCGTCGTCGAGAATGACCTGAACCTTCTCGAGCGTCGGACCGGCGGAGGGACCCGTGTAGGCGGCCTGCGCGGCACCGGCGGTCAGACCTGCGGCGAGGGCCAGGGCAATCAAAGCTTTGGCTTTCATGATGGTTCTCCTTGTTGATTTCGCCATGCCTTCAATCTAACAGACGAAAACCCTTCGTCCAAGCGTCAAATGAAAGGAGAATCGTTTCAGATGTAACGAAGGGTTTTTATCGCGCCCTCCCTCTAACACAACTTTACTTTCGTTGCGCATCAAGGGAATAGTTGCCGATTTAAAGCTTCTTTTTCTCTTTAGGAGAGCGCCGCGACGAGATGAAGACAAAGCGCCTCGGTGACGTTCTTCACGTTCAACGGATGCTCCGAATGACGGTTTCGTTCGAGCAAATCGTCGTAAAGGGCGAGAATCTTTTCCTCGGACGCGCCCGAGACCTGCCGCAAAAGAGTGTTGGCTTCAAGCGGGAAGAAAAGCGGCTCGAGTCCCGACTTCACGCGAACGAGGTCCGTCGACCAGCGCGTGAAGTAGTAGAGCACCGCCGGCACCGTAAGACCCTTCGTGACGCCGCGCACGATGTCGTCGGGCGTAAGCGCCGCGCCACGGCGCAGAAGGTTGAGGAGCGCCTTTTCGTCCTCTTCGGGGAGCGTCAAACCCGAGACGTCTTCGAGCGCCAAAAGGGGCGAGCCGCCGGCGAGAGCCAGACGGCGCTCCGCTTCGTCGACGCCCTTCGTTTGGAGCCAGGCAAGCGCCTCATCCTTCGAGGGAAGCGTCAGACGAAAGAGCCGCGAGCGGCTTCGAATCGTCGGGAGCACGGCGTCGAGTTCCTCCGTGACAAGGAGGAAGGTGCACTCGGAGGGAGGCTCCTCGATCGACTTAAGTAACGCCGCGGCCGCTTCGGCGCGGACCATTTCGGCGGGGTAAATGACCACGATTCGCCGTCCGCCCTGGTTGGCCGTGAGTTCGAGAAAGTCCCCGAGCGCCTTCACCTGCGGAAGAAGAATTTCGCGCGAGAGCGTCTTTCTCGTCGAGGACGAAGATTCGGGCTGCGCAAACGGCAGATCCTTCGCAACCGCAAAGTATTCGGGCACGATCACGCGAAGGTCGGGGTGCGTCCCCGCGCGCGTCAGTTCGCACCCGCGGCAGTGCCCGCAGGATTCGCCCTCGGGCCCGGGATTGCGGCAAAGTAGGCTCTTGGCGAATTCGTAGGCGAGCTCAAACCCGCCCGCACCGCGGGGACCGTAGAGCAGCATGGCGTTGGGGAGCGCCGTGCGCTGACGCGAGAGGGCCGCGGCCGCAGGCTTCAACCAAGGATAGGGAATCATGCCTCGCCTCCCTTGCGGCGTACGAGCGAGTCGACCCATCGGGCGATTTCCCGCTCGATTTCGTCGGCCGAACTCTCGGCGTTCACGATCAGAAAACGTTCGGGATTGCGTTGGGCCCGGTCGAGATAAGCCTCGCGCACGCGCGCGAAGAATTCCGCGCTCTCGCGCTCGAAGCGGTCGTCGCCCCCGGAGCGGGCCGCACGGCGCGCGGCCGCCGCCTCGGGAGAAAGATCAAAGAGCACCGTCCCGTCGGGGCGGAAGGCCCCGAGCGTCCAGGTTTCCAAGGCCTCGACCTCCGAGCCGGAAAAGCCCTTGCCGCCCACCTGATAGGCGTAGGTCGCGTCCGTAAAGCGGTCGGAGAGCACCCAGGTGTCCGACGCCAAGGCCGGAAGAATCTTCGTTTCGGCGTGTTCCGCACGGGCCGCAAAAAAGAGAAGCGTCTCCGTTTTCGGCGTCATGTCGTCCGCGAGCAGAAGACCCCGGATCTTTTCGCCCACGGGCGTGCCGCCCGGCTCGCGCGTCACGAGCACGCTTTCGCCCTGCTCCTCCAAACGCTTGGCGAGTCTTTCGATCTGCGTCGACTTGCCGGCGCCGTCGATGCCTTCAAAGGTGATGAAGAGGGGACTGTGTGTCACTTGGAGTCCTTGTTCTTGATGCGTTGGTTCTTATTCAGAATGAAGCGCCGCACCGCGCGGTTGTGTTCGGCGAGCGTGCGCGAGAATTCGCTCGTTCCGTCCCCGCGCGCGACGAAGTAGAGGTACTTCGTGTCGGCGGGATGCACGGCCGCCTCGATCGAGGCCTTCGAGGGCATCGCGATCGGCGTGGGCGGGAGCGTATTCATGGTGTAGGTATTGTAGGGAGTCGGACGGCGCAGATCGGCGCGCGTCAGATTGCCGTTGAATTCGGGCCCGATCCCGTAGATCACCGTCGGGTCGGTCTGAAGGGGCATCCCGCGCTTCAGACGATTGTGAAAGACCGAACTCACCTTCGTACGGTCGGCGTCGACCGAGGTTTCCTTTTCGATGATCGAGGCGAGAATGAGCGCTTCGTACGGGGTCTTGAGGACCGAATCCGCCGGACGCGTCGCCCAGGCGGCTTCGAGCGTCTCCTTCTGGCGGCGGTAGGCCTGACGCCAGAGCGCAAGATCGTCGGTGCCCGAGCTGTAGCGGTAGGTGTCGGGCGCAAACCATCCTTCGGGGCTCATCCCTTCGGGGAGCCCCACGGCTTTTGCGAAGGCCGCGGCGTCGAGAGCCGAGGTCTTTCCTTCGAGCTCCTCGGCCGCCCCGAAGGCTTTGCGCACCTCCCAGACGGGCGCGCCGTCGGGAATGCGAACGGAGCGGTCCAGAAGCGGCGGTCCCGTGAGAATGTCGATCACGCCCGCGTGGGTCGTCCCTTCGGGAAAGCGAAAGACGCCCGAATGCATGGGCGCGGTCGTTTGGGGATGAAGCCGGAAGGCAAAGCGCATGAGGTTTTCATCGAGCTCGAATCCCGCTTCCTTCAAGCGCAGGACGGCGCTTCGCATCGTGTCGCCCGGGCGCACGCGGATGTCGACGGCACGCCCTGCGGCGCCGTCCTTCACGACCTCCACGCCCGCGCCTTCGCGAATCGCGACGGGCTCTTCGAAAATTTTCTTTTTCCCCTGGGTGTAGAGCACTCCGACCGCCGCGGCGGCAAGGAGGATCAAAACGAGAAGAGCAAGAAGAACCTTCCCCGCAAGACCTCGCTTTTTGGCGGGCGCCTCCGCAGGAAGGGTATCGGCCCCGTTCATCGCGGCGTCGGCGGTCTCCGAGGTTTTCTGCGGAACCGTTTCGGCGTCGGCGTCCTTCGAAGGTTCCGCCTCGGCCGGGTCGGACGGCTTTGCGACCGACTCCGGAGCGGCCGCGTCGTCGGGAGAGGATGCCTTTTCCTCGGACTCGTCAGACGTTGCGGACGCGTATTCGGACGCGGCGGCTTCCAGCGAAACGTCCTCTGCGGGGTCCATTTCTTCCAAAGCGTTTTCCGGACGGTCGGCGTCGGCCGCCGGGGCTTCGGACGGCCCCTCTTTGTGATGGACTTCGGGCTCGGCCGGTCGGGATTCGGGCGCAGGTTCCCCGGGGATCTCGGGGGCTGCGGCCCGGTCTTCGTCGTTTCGGTCGGGATCAATCTTTTCGGACACGGCTGAGCCTTCGATGGAAGAAAAACTCTGACAGTATACGGGACGAAATGTGTCGCGGCGGTGACGTTTTTTGTCCGCGGCGCAGAAAATGCGCCTCTGGGCGGGCCCGCCGTGCTATCGTTGCAGAACTTTTTCCTCAAAGGATTTTTTCTTATGACGCAAGCCAATCACCCCGCCTTCGTGCGCCTTTCGAGTCTCGGCGTCACCACCGTGACGGGCAAGGACGCTCTTGCCTTCCTGCACGGCCAGTTCACGAACCGTCTGCAGCCGCTTGGGAAACGTGCGCCGCTCGCGGGCTACTGCTCCCCCAAGGGCCGCCTTCTCGCCACGATGCGCGTCTGGGGCGAAGGGGACGCGATCTCGCTTCTTCTCCCCAAGTCGGTCGAACCCGCGTTTCTGAAGCGCATCCGCATGTACGTACTGCGCTCCGACGTCCACTTTGCCGCGGACGAAGACCGCACGCTGCTCGCGGGGTTCGGCGAAGAAGCCGAAACGCTCCTCAAGGACCGTCTTGCCGCCGCCGGCGCGGAACTCCCCGCCGAGAACGAAGCCGCGGTTACGCCCGACCTTACGGTCGTGCGCGTCCCCGACGCTCCGTCCCTTGCGAGCGTCACGGACGTCTGCGTCCGCTATCTCGTCCTCGCGAAGGATCCGGACGCCTTCTCCCCCGCCGAAGATGACTCTTACTGGTGGGCGACCGAAGCCGCCGCGGGCATCGGCTCGGTCTTCGCCGCGACCGCCGACCGCTTCGTTCCGCAGTCGATCAACTACGAACTCACCGACGGGATCGTCTTCAACAAGGGCTGCTACCCCGGCCAGGAAGTGGTCTCGCGCATCCAGCACATCGGCATGCCTGCGCGCCGCATGGCGCTCGGCCTCGTCGAAACGAACGTGCTTCCTGAAGCGGGCGCGGGCGTCTACGCCTTGAAGGGCGGAGCCCGCACGCTCTCGGGCGACGTCGTCTTCGCCGCCAAGGGCGAAGGCGCCGCGGCGGTTCTCGTTTCCCTTCCGACGGGCGACTTCGGGCACGAATTGTCGCTCGACGCGGAAGGCGGGATCCCCGTCAAGCTCGTGCCGCTTCCCTACGAAATCCGCAACGTGCTCGACAGCTGAGGGGAGCGTTCTCTGCGCTGCAACTCGGGGACGTCTTGCGAGAAGGCGTCCCTTTTTTTTCGCCTTATTCCCTGCGGGCCCGAAACTTTTCGTCGTCCGATCCGCTCGGGCGCGTCCTCTTCTTCCCTTCACTCCAAGATCCGAAACACGGCGTTCCGGAAACCGGAATCAGATTTCATCCGACTTCCTTTTTGACATTCGCATAACTAAAGACCTTCATTCCTCGGCTACGCCCGATCCAATCGACAACGACGCACTTTCCGCCCTCATCTCCTACAAAATTCCGAGATTTTCTGATCTCAATCATAAAAAGACGCCTCTTTTACAAGAAATAAGCGTGGTTCATTGATATTTGTCATTGCTTTTTAGGCGTTTCCATTGATAGGATATCGTCATTCGGTACGTCGCCACCCGGTGCCGCGATTTTTCCAAGAGGTGTCAACATGTGCGTTTACAATGCTGATAGCTCACTATGTAACGTGGGCATGCGCCGAACATGTCATCTGATGTGCTTCGCGCTCCGAACCTGTTTCGACTTTGCGCGCTTCGCCACCGACACAATTTAATCCTCCGCCTCTCGGTCGCGCCGCAGCTTTCTTCGGCCGCGCACCGTGCCTTTGTCCGACCGCTTTTCTCCACCCAAGCGTTCCGGACTCCTCTCCCGATTTCTTTCTTTTAAACGTCCTCGACGGACCGGTTGCGACCTGCTCGTGAAATCGGCAGCGTTCCGCGCACCCTTCCCGCCGATCGTCGCGTACGCCTGTTCGTCCGCTCCTTTTTGATGTACGGCGGAATCGTCTCGTGCGACTCGAGAAAGCAGATTCGGGAACCACAATTCCGCTTTTCGCGTGATGGCACACGACTGCCAGGGGAATATGCACCCTGAATTCCGTCACGCGCCAAAACCAAATTTCTCTGTGAGGATTACAAAATGCGTAAGCTCTTTATCGCCGCCACCCACGAAGCCTGCGACGCCTTCTGCGCCGAACGCACGGTCGTCGACTTCGAGTGCGCCGACTTCACGACGGTTTCCGCCGCCGTGATGACCGCCGCCGAAGCGCTCGGCGGCAAGCTCGAACAGGTCGAGGAACTCGCGCTCGGGATCCCCGTCTTCGCCGTGCTCGAGGCCGGCGAAAGCCTCCCTCCCGAACTCATCGGCCGCGTCGTGAGCGTCATCAACCGCAATGCCGACGACCTCGGACTCTTCGGCCGTCAGATCGACGCCGCCGCCAAGAAGTATGAAGATCAGGTTCTTCCCCCGTTCTTCGGCTCCCTCGAGGAATACGTCGCGCAGGGTTACGCCCAGTTCGACTGCCCGGGCCATCAGGGCGGCGCCTTCTTCCGCCGTCATCCCGCCGGTCGCGAATTCGCCGAATTCTTCGGGGAAAACGTCTTCCGCGCCGACCTCTGCAACGCCGACGTCTCGATGGGCGACCTCCTCATCCATGAAGGCGCTCCGTGTGCCGCCCAGCAGGCCGCGGCGAAGATCTACAACGCCGACAAGACCTACTTCGTCCTGAACGGCACGTCCGCTTCCAACAAGGTGGTTCTCAACGCCCTGCTCGCCCCGGGCGATCTCGTGCTCTTCGACCGCAACAACCACAAGTCGAACCATCACGGCGCCCTCCTGCAGGCCGGCGCCAAGCCCGTTTATCTCGAAACCGCCCGCAACGCCTACGGCTTCATCGGCGGCATCGACGAGCACTGCTTCGACGAAGCCTACCTGCGCGAACTCGTCCGCGAAACGGCTCCGGAAAAGGCCGGCGAAAAGCGTCCCTTCCGTCTTGCCGTCATTCAGCTCGGCACTTACGACGGCACGATCTACAACGCCCGTCAGGTCGTCGACCGCATCGGTCACCTCTGCGACTACATCCTCTTTGACTCGGCCTGGGTGGGCTACGAACAGTTCATCCCGATGATGAAGGACTGCTCGCCGCTTCTTCTCGAACTCGGACCTGAAGATCCGGGCATCTTCGTGACGCAGTCCGTGCACAAGCAGCAGGCGGGCTTCTCGCAGACGTCGCAGATCCACAAGAAGGACTCGCACATCAAGGGCCAGAAGCGCTACTGCCCGCACAAGCGTCTCAACAACGCCTTCATGATGCACGCCTCCACTTCGCCCTTCTACGCGCTCTTCGCGGCGCTCGACGTCAACGCCAAGATGCACGAAGGCGAAGCCGGCCGCCGTCTCTGGGCCGACTGCGTGCGCGTCGGCATTGAAGCGCGCAAGCTCCTGCGCAAGACCTGCAAGTACATCAAGCCCTTCGTTCCGGCTGTGGTGGACGGCAAGCCCTGGGAGAGCTACCCCACCGACGAAATGGTCAACGACCTGCGCTTCTTTGAATTCAAGCCGGGCGACGCCTGGCACAACTTCGAAGGCTACGGCGATCACCAGTACTTCGTCGATCCCTGCAAGTTCCTCCTGACGACGCCGGGCATCAACGCCGAAACCGCCGTCTATGAAGACTTCGGGGTGCCCGCCACGATTCTGGCGAACTTCCTCCGCGAAAACGGCATCATTCCGGAAAAGTGCGACCTCAATTCGATTCTCTTCCTGATGACGCCCGCCGAAGACACGGCCAAGATGGAACACCTCGTCACGCAGATCAAGCGTTTCGAAGACTTCCTCGACGCCGACGCGCCGCTCTCGGAAGTGCTTCCGGCCATCTACAAGGCCAACGAAGAACGCTATCGCGGCTACACGATCCGTCAGCTCTGCCAGGAAATGCACGACTTCTACAAGGCGGGCAACGTCAAGCAGCTGCAAAAGGAAATGTTCCGCAAGGCTCACTTCCCGCGCCGCGCGCTCGAACCGCAGGCCGCCCACTTTGAATTCATCCGCAGCAACGCCGAGCTGGTCGCGCTTGAAAACGCCGAAGGCCGCATCGCCGTCGAAGGCGCCCTTCCCTATCCTCCGGGCGTGCTCTGCGTGGTCCCGGGCGAAGTCTGGGGCGGCTCCGTGCAGAAGTACTTCCTCGCGCTCGAAGAAGGCATCAACCGCTTCCCGGGCTTCTCGCCTGAACTGCAGGGCGTCTACATCAACACCGACGCCGACGGCCGCAAGCGCGCCTACGGCTATGTCCTGACGAAGGAACGCGAAGCCGAACTCGTCAAGTAAGACGACCGGCCTTTCCGGAGGAGCCCCGCGCGGGGTTCCTCCCCGGACACCTACGTCAGACACACAACCCTTTGAGGCAATTACTATGTCCAACAGCACCAGCAACAACAAGATGAGCGTGATGCAGCTCACGCTTCTCACGGCGCTCAACATGATGGGTTCGGGCATCATCATGCTCCCCACGAAGCTTGCGGAAATCGGAACCTTCTCGATTCTCTCCTGGCTCGTCACGGCGACGGGCTCCACGGCGATGGCCTACGCCTTTGCCAAGTGCGGCATGCTTTCCCGCCGTCCGGGCGGCATGGGCGGATACTCCGAATACGCCTTCGGCCAATCCGGGAACTTCATGGCGAACTACACCTACGCCGTGTCCCTCATCATCGCGAACGTCGCCATCGCCGTGACGGTCGTGGGGTACGCTTCCGCCTTCTTCGACGTGACGCTCTCGCCCGTCGGCACCTGCCTTGCGACGATCGCCACGCTCTGGATCTGCACGTCGCTCAACTTCCGCGGTCCCAAGATCACGGGCTATCTCTCGAACTTCTCCGCCTGGGGCGCGATCCTGCCGGTCGCGGGTCTCTCGCTCTTCGGCTGGTTCTGGTTCAGCCCGACGCTCTACGTCGAATCGTGGAACCCCAACAACGTGCCCTTCTTCAGCGCGCTCAGCAACTCGATCTCGATGACGCTCTGGGCCTTCCTCGGTCTTGAATCGGCCTGCGCCAACTCCGAAGCCGTGGACAATCCCGAAAAGAACGTCCCGAAGGCCGTCCTCGGCGCCACGATCGGCGTTGCCGTGATCTACATCCTTTCGACCAACATCTGCGCGGGCATCGTCGACAACGCTTCGCTCGTTCAGTCGACCGCTCCCTTCGGTCTCGTCTTCGCCTCGATGTTCAACGACACCGTCGGCAAGATCGTGATCGGCATGATGGTCATCTCGTGCGCGGGCTCGCTTCTTTCCTGGCAGTTCACGATCGCCCAGGTCTTCAAGTCGCTCTCCGACGCCAAGTTCTTCCCCAGCGCCTTCTCGAAGCTTACGAAGGACGACGCCCCGGTGGTCGGCATGGTGATCATCACCTGCACGCAGACGCTCCTTTCCTTCATGACGATCAGCCCGTCGCTCTACAAGCAGTTCACGACGCTCGTCGACCTCGCCGTCGTCACGAACGTGATGCCCTACCTTCTCTCGATGGCCGCCGTCCCGGCGCTCCTTTCGAGCGAAAAGGTCCAAAACGGCGCCGGCACGATCAAGCTCTGCGCCTTCGTGGGTACGGTGTACAGCCTCTACGCGCTCTACGCTTCGGGCTTTGAAGCGATGATGTACGGCTCGCTCGTCACCTTCCTCGGCTGGGGCATCTACGGCGTCGCCGCCAACAAGCTCTTCAAGTCGGGTGAACTCCGCGTCTGATAAGATGACGCTCACTTAAGAACGACGTCCGGTCCGGGCTCAGTCCGACCGGACGTTTTCGCAACGACCGGACGTCTTTCCATTCCTCTCTTTTCCTCCTTTTTCGGCCGAGTCTGCAGCATGTTCGTCGGTTTTCTCTACGGCCTTGCCGCCACCATGATCTGGGGTTCCGTCTACGTGATCCCCCTTCTCGTGCCGGAATGTTCTCCCATTCTCGTGGCGCTCTCCCGCTACACGATCTTCGGGCTCTTTTCTCTCGGTCTCTTCGTCAAGGAGCGGCATCAGGCCCGGCATCTCCATCGGGACGATCTTCTTCTCGCCTCGGCGCTCGGCGTCGTCGGCAATCTCCTTTACTACTGGCTGCTCGCCGAAGCCGTCCACAACGTGGGGGCGAGCCTCACGGGGATTTTCACTGCGCTCATTCCCGTCACCGCCGCGGTCGCGGCGAACCTCACGGACCGCGAGGCGCGCGTCCCGTGGAAGGCGCTTTTACTTCCTCTCCTCTTGATCGCATTCGGCATGGGGCTCCTCAACGTACGCGCCTTCACCCACCCGGAAGAGCTCTCCGCCGTCTCGGACGGTCTCGTCTGGGGCGTGACGGCGGCCGTTCTTTCGGTCGTCATCTGGACGTGGTTTCCCCTCGCGAACGCCAAATGGCTCAAGACCCATCCGCGCTTTTCGATGTCGCTCTGGGCGGCGGCGCAGGGCGTGACGCTGCTTCCCTTCGCGGCGGGCGGCCTTTTTCTCTACGGCACCGTCGAGCCCATCCCCGGGACGGTCTTTGAGTCGCCCCGCTTCCTTCTCTGCGTCTCCTTCCTCGCGATCGCCGCGAGCTGGGGCGGAAACGTCCTCTGGAACCAGATGAGCTCCCGTCTTTCCCCGCAGTTGATCGGCCAGATGCTCGTCTTCGAGGCGATCTTTGCGGTGCTCTACGACGCCGTCCTCGCCCAACGACTCCCCGCCGCCGTCTCCTTCCTCGGCATGGCCTTCGTGCTCTCGGGAATTTCACTCTCCCTCTACCGCTTCTCAAAGATCGAAGCCGACCGCGGAAATCTTCGCGAGTGACGCGAAAGAGAACGGGCCAAGGAAAGGGAACTCGACGCTTGTTCTGCGACTTTCTCCTCACCACCAATCGTTCGGAACCGTGATCCGTCAGGCACCCGAATGCGTCAACGGGGCGCCCCTTTCGAGGCGCCCCGCCGGCTTTTCGGTTTTCAGTACCGAGGTTCTGCGCGTCAATCCGCGGCGTGAATCGGGATCACGCGCTGATTGTCGCTTCCGTACCAAAGACCCTTTTGGGTGACCTTTCGTTTTTCCACGAAGGGCCCGTCTACGACCGTGTCGACCCACCGCCAGAGCGGAAGATCCGCGTGCTTTTCATAGATGCGGCCCGTCCAGAGCCACACGTCGCGCTTGTCGCCGTAACGCTCCTTGACGCGCCGCGCGAGGTCGGTCACGACCGGCACGTTCGACTCCTCGAGCGGATCGCCCCCGAGAATGCTCAGTCCTGCGACGTAGGGCTCGTCGAGGAAGCGGAAAATCGTCTCGACGGTCTCTTCGGTGAAGGGCTTTCCCGCCGAAAAGTCCCAACTCTCGGGGTTGAAGCATCCCTTGCAGCGCAGCGTGCAGCCCGAAACAAAAAGCGAAACGCGCACGCCCGGGCCGTTGGCCGTGTCGCAGGAAGAGAGTCCGATGTAGTTCATCACATGCTCTTGCGGTTCTTGATTTCCGCCATCTTCCCGTCGTTCATGCGCGAGACGCCGTTGACGTTCGAATAGCCGAGATAGCCGCAGACGCGGCTGATGACCGAAAGGTTGCGGCTGCCGCAGTGCGGGCACGTAAAAAGAACGTTCGTGCTGTGGCGTCCGCAGTCGCCGCAGTAGGCGCTGTCGAAATTCACGCCCTGATAGAAGCCCTTTTCCATGCCGCGTTCGACGAAGGCGCGCACGGCGGCGAGGTTTTCGGGGTTGTCGAGGCGAATGTACTGGATGTGGCCGCCTTCGCAGAGGTGGAAGTCCGTGAATTCGCGGTCCTGCTTTTCAAAGGGCGAGATCTCTTCCGTGACGTTCACGTGGAAGGAGTTCGTGAAGTATTCCGGGCTGTAGTGCTCGGTGTGACGGAAGACGTTGTCGATCTCGTTCTTTTCGCAGAAGCGGTCGTACTGCCTCGCCTGCGTGGCGCAGAGGGACTCGGCGGGCGTGCCGTACATGGCGTAGAGGTGTCCGTCCTCCTTCTTGTACTGCGCGAGGCGGTCGCCGATGTAGCGAAGGATCTTCGCGGAAAGTTCTCCGCCCTCTTCGACGAGGCGCTTGCCGGTCCAGAGATAGGTCGTTTCGTCGAGCGCCGTGATCCCGAAGGAGGCCGTCATGTAGCGCACGAGATCGCCCACCTTGTCGTCGGGGTCCTTCGTCCCTTCGTAGAGACCGCCCTGCGTGAAGGCGAGCGGATTGCTCGAGCACTTCTGATTGCGGATGATGTCGTAGCGCTTCTTGAAGAACTGACGGATGACGTCGAGACGGCGGTCGAGTTCTTCCCAGAAGGCTTCGCGCCAGTCGTCGGGTCGCTGCATCTGCGTGATCTTGAGGATGATCGGGAGGTTGAGCGAGACGGCGCCGATGTTGCAGCGGCCGACCGTGATCGCATGACCCTCTTCGTTCTTCCAGAGCGAGAGGAACGCGCGGCAGCCCATGGGCGACGTGATCGCGCCGTAGCGCTGATAGATCTGCGAGACGCTGCCCGATTCGGACGAGAGCGACAGATAGTCCGGATACATGCACTCGGCCGACGTGCGAAGGGCTTCGTCGAAGAGTTCGGCCGAGGGCTTGTCGTTGGCGATCTGATCGCGGTCGTAGAGATAGACGAGCTTCGGGAAGACGACGGGCTTGCCGTGGCGGCCGTGACCCTTCTTGCGAACGCGCAGCATCGTGCGCGAAATGGTCGAGAGCCACTCGCGCTCGGAAGCGGTGTAGTTTTCGGGCTTCCACTGACCGAAGGTGATCGTCGTGAAGGCGAAGTCGCCGCGCGAGCAGGGAACGGTGTTGAGCTTGAGTTCGAGCGACTGGAAGCCCTGTTCGAGTTCGCGCACGGTTTCCTTCACGGCGAATTCGCGGGCGACGTCGTCGGCGACGCCCATCTGACGGAACTTCTCGAGGGCCGCCGCTTCGCTCTTCAGAACGTACGGAAGCAGAACCTTGTCGAGTTCGGGGAGCGTGAAGCCGCCGAACTGCTGCGCGGTCGCGACGAGCGTGATGTCGCCGATCACCTGCAGAGCCGAGAGAACGGTCTTCGGTTCCGTATATTCGACGTTCGACATTTCAAAGCCGCCCTTCAGCACCGAGCCGATGTCGAAGAGGCAGCAGTTGATGCAGCCGAGGATCATGTCGCGCAGGTCGTGAATGTAGATGTCGCCGCGCTCGATCAGTTCCTTTTCAAGGCCCGAGAGATAGAACTGCTTGTAGAGGCTCTTCGTGAGATAGCCCTTGATGAGCGAGCCCTTCGTCGAGACGAGGGAACTGTCGTAGTTGGCGTTTTCACGGTCGCCGAGGCGCAGGACGTCGTCCGCGTCCTGGCGGAGCTGCTCGAAGGTCTTGGCGTAGGTCGTCTTGTAGTAGCGGTATTCGGCGTAGGCTTCGCCCACTTCCTTCATCTGGAAGAAGGAGAGCGCGGCGATCACAAGTTCGTGGAGTTCCGCCACGGTTACGCGGTCGCGGTGTTCAATGCGGCGATAGACTTCGCGCGCGATCGCGTCGAGCGTCGCCTGCGGCACGATCTTGTCGCAGCGAAACGCCGCCTTGCTCACGGCGTCGGTGATTTTCGACGCGTCGTAGTCTTCAACCGATTTGTCCTTCTTGACGACCTGTACACCGGGTTTCGTTGGCATGGGAGTCCGTCCTTCTCAATGTTGTAACTTTCTCGAGGGCCCTTCGGGGCCCGTCTAAATGGGAATTCTTGGGCGGGATGCTCTTTCGGGAGAGCCCCCGCGGGGTCAGGCGGCGCCTTGCGGCTCGGCCCCGCTCGCTTCGGGCGCCTCGGCGGGCGTTTCGCCCCCTTCGGCCTTCGCGGCGGCTTCGGCGAGAGCGCGCTCCTTCGCGCGCTTTTCGCGCATTTCCTTGAAGTGCTGTTCGCGGGCCATGCGCTCCTTGTCGCGCCGGGTGAGCACCACGAACTTCTCTTCAAAGAGCTTGCGGGGAAGAGCCTTCACGATCGCCTCGTCGATTTCCTTCTGCATGGCGGCGTAGCTCTTCTTTCCGCGCGAAGGCGGATCGAGCACGACCTTGGCCTTCTTGATGTCGAAATAGTTGTCGCCGCGGTAGGTGCAGCTCCATTCGAGCGCCGTGCCCGCTTCGTAGTCTTCGTCCGACATGTATCGGAACTGCAGGAAGCACCAGACGCGCGCGGCAAGCGACGCGCGGCCGTCGGAATAAAAGAGGTGATCCCCTTCCCCGACGATGCGCTTCTTTTGGGGTTTCTGATCTTCGGCCATGCCCTTCCTTCAGCGAAGCCGCTCGACGGCGGCGAAAAGCGTGTTCCAAAACTTCGTCTTGTCAAGACGCACCGCCACGCGCACGTGCCCGTCCTTGGGGGCGGAGCGGCGGCGGTCGACGACCGTCATCCCGCGGGTATGTTCGCCCCGGCACTCGACGTGCACGGGGTGCGTTTCCGTCTCCACGATCGACGGATCGATCACGTAGGCTACGGCGCAGGGATCGTGCACCGGAGGCGCCTCAAAGCCCGCGGAGCGCTTGTAGCGCGCTGCGAAGGCTTGGAGCACGTCCGAGAGAAAACGTCCCGCGGGCGTGTCGATTCGGCGGGCGCGCTCGAGCACGTCGAGGTCGGCCCTCGCCTGATACGTGAGGTCCAAGCCCACCATCACGACGGGCCAGGCCTCTTCGAAAACGACGTGCGCCGCCTCGGGATCGTTTTCGATGTTGAATTCGGCCATCGGACGAACGTTTCCGATGGTGGTGCCGCCCCCCATGAGGACGACTTCGCGCACGCGCGAAACGATGCGGGGTTCGAGTCGCGCCGCGAGCGCGATGTTCGTCAAGGGCCCGATCGCGACGATCGTCACCGTCCCCGCGGGTTCGCGCATGAGGATGTCGACGATGAGGCGCGCGGCCGAGAGTTCGGAAGGCGCACGGGTCGCCTCGGGGAGCGTCGTGCCGTCAAGACCCGACTCCCCGTGGATTTCGGGCGCGGGTACGACCTCGCCGAAAACGAGGGGACGCGCCGACCCGGCCGCGACCGGACAGTCGAGACCGCAGAGCTCCGCGATGCGAAGGGCGTTCGTCGTCACCTTCTCGATCGTCTGGTTTCCGGCGACCGTCGTGACGGCGAGAACCTCGACGTCGGGATGACCCGCCGCAAGGAGCATGGCGACGGCGTCGTCATAGCCCGGATCGCAGTCCAGAATGATTTTTTTCGTCATCTCGTCCCCTTCAGGCGGAATGTTCAGTGAGGAAGCGCTCCACGTCGGCGCGCTTCGGAATCGAGGGGACGGCCCCCTCCTTCGTGACCGAAAGGGCCGCGGCCGCCGCGGCGGTGCGAAGCCCCTCGACCAAGGCGGCGGTCGATCCCGTTTCGGCGTAGGCCCCGAGCGCGCCCACGGCGTAGCCCGCGAGCGTGTCGCCAGCGCCCGTCGTATCGACGGCCTCGACCCGGAAGGCCGGAACCGAGCCCGATTCGCCCTCCTTCGTGCGCCAGACGAGACCCTTGGCGCCGAGCGTCAGAATCACGACGGCGACGCCCTTGTCGGCCAAAGCCTTCGCCGCGACTTCGGGAGCGAGCTCGGCCCCCGTCCACTCGGCCGCCTCCGTCTCGTTCAGAACGAGCGCGTACAAGCCCGAAAGATCGAGCGCGCAGAGTTCCGGCGAAAAGGGCGACGGATTGAAAACGACGCGAAGACCCCGGCGCTTGCCCTCGTCGATGAGGCGCGCCGTGCCGTTCACTTCGTTTTGGAGGACGAGAAAGTCCCCTTCGCGGGCCGTCGCGAGAAAATCGCGGACGAGATCCTCCGTCACCGCATGGTTCGTGCCCGGGTAATAGAGAATCGCGTTCTCCCCGTCGGGCGTCACCTGAATGAAGGTGTGCCCCGTCGCCGAGCGTTCGTCGACCCGCAGATGCGAGACGTCGGATCCTTCGGCCGCGAGGAAGTCGGAGAGCGGCGTTCCGTCGGCGCCCACCGCACCGCAGTGGCGAACGCTGAGCCCCGAACGGAGCATCGCGACCGTCTGGTTCAAGCCCTTCCCGCCCCAGTGCACCGCACGGTGAGCGGCCTCGAGCGTCTCGCCCGGGCGCAGAAAATGCGGCACCTTGTAGACGTAGTCGAGATTGAGCGAACCGATGGCGTAGACCTGAGACATGGCGAATCGAGACAAAGAGGGAGACCATTCTACCGATCTTCAAAGAAAATCGGGGAAGGATCATCAGTACATGTTGAAGAGGAAAAAATCAGAGACACAAGATCTTGTGCGACGAGCGGTCCCGACACAAGAGAAGTTTGCGTCGGATTCCGTCGCATCAGACGCTTCGGCTAGGGAGCCTAGCCGTTCGCGCACCGTTCGAAATTTTCTATGGTGAACGACCGCTCAAGCTATCGGCCCCTTCCGCGGGGACCCCGCATCGGAGAACCACGTCTCGGGCGGCGCGTCGAGAATCCGACGCAGAAGACGCCCCACGAGTCCGGAATTGGCGGCGCGCAAAAAGGCGCCCGTCTCCATCCGCTCGAGTCCGACGAGTTCCGAAAAGGCCGCCCAGGCAAGGCCCGGGGTCATGTCGTCCCAGTCGTAGAGATGGGGATCCAACGGGGGCCGGCGCTTCGGAGGGGCGCCGAGCCAATCGCCCGCCAGGCGCCAGACGGCGAGCACGGGTTCGACATAGCGAACGTAGGCGACGCGGTCGTCGGGAGAAGCCTCCCAAAAGCCCGCGGGATCCGTTTCGAGGTGTTTTTCGAGCGTTGCGAGCGCTTCGCGCAGACGAGCCGCGCGAAGACGGATTTGCTCGCGGGGGTCTTCGGGGGCTTGCACCGGCTCCGCGACCTTCTCTTCTCCGGACGAAACGGGAGACGCTTCCGGCTTCGACGCGCCTTCGGCGTCCGGCACGGGAGCCGTGCCATCGGGTGCCGGGGCGCAGGCCGCCTCTTCCCGGACAGAGTCCGCACGAAGTTCGGAGGTTTCCGCCGGAGAAGACGTCGCTTCTTCTTCCTCCGCGCGGTTCGACGTCGCCGCGGGAGCGTTCGCACCCGTGCGTCTCGCCTCCTCGTGAATCGCGCGCGCCGCGGCGCGGGCGGCCGAGGCTTCGCCCTTCACCGCCGTCGCCGGATATTTCCTGGCGGCCGCGGCGAGCTTTTCGCGCACCGCACGGTCGAGGTCGACGCCGCGGTGATCCGCGAGCATCGCGAGGTAGATGAGGACGTCCGCCATCTCGGCTTCGATCTCGGCCGTGCGCTCGGGCGCTTCGAGGTCGTCGCCCGACCACTGAAAGCATTCGAGAAGTTCGGCCGCTTCGATCGAAACCGAAAGCGCGAGGTCTTTGGAAGAGTGAAAGCGCGCCCAATCGCGCTCGTCGCGGAACTTCGCGACGAGCGTGAGGAAGTCGGACGCGGGCCAGGTCGCCCCGCGGGTCATCTTAGGCGAGGCCCGTGATGCCGAGGACCGTGAGGAGCGCCAACTGCGGACCGAGGTGCATGTCGGTGCTGTCGAAGTACTCCTTCAGGGAGTGTTCGTTGTAGGTGTGGCCGCCCGTGCCGAGGCAGACGGCGGGGATGCCGAGGGACATCGGCATGTTGCAGTCGGTCGAGGAGGAACCCGTCCAGGTGACTTCGATGCCGAGGGCCTTGGCGCCTTCGAGGGCGGCGTTGACGGCCGGGCAGTCGGCCGGACGCTGGCCGGCGGGACGGTCGCCGATCTTCGTCTTCGTGAGCTTCACGTAGGAGGATTCGGGGGCCTTCGTCCAGCGGGCGTTTTCTTCGGCCACGGCTTCTTCAAAGGCGGCGAGGATGGTTTCCTCGACCTTCATGAGTTCTTCCATGGCGACGCTGCGCATGTCGACGTCGACTTCGCAGTGCGCGGCGATCGTGTTCACCGTCGTGCCGCCCTTGATCGTGCCGACCGTGTAGGAGGTCTTCGGATCTTCGGGGAGTTCGAGGTTGGCGATCTTGGCGATCGCGCGGCCGATGGCGTGCACGGCCGAGGGAACGCGGCCGTAGTCGAGCCAGGAGTGCCCGCCGGGGCCATCGACGGCGAGGCGCCAGCGGTGCGCACCCGTGGCGCCCGTCTGCACGCGGGCGACCGTTTCCATGTCGAGCGCGACGAAGGCGTCGATCTTGCGCGAACCGTCAAAGAGGGCCTTGGCGCCGCGGATGTCGCCGTTGCCTTCTTCGCCGACCGTGCCGACGAAGAGAATGTCGCCGGCCGTTTCGATCTTGGCGGCTTCGAGCATGCGCAGAACCTGGAGCATGGAGCGCAGACCCGAGGCGTTGTCGCCGATGCCCGGACCGTAGTGGAGATTGCCTTCGGAGCGGACCGTCACGTCGGTTTCCATCGGGAAGACCGTGTCGGTGTGGGCGGCGATCGCGACGACCGGACCCGTGCCGCGGCCGGGACGGCGGCCGACGACGTTGCCCGACGGATCGATCACGACGTCCGTCAGGCCGTATTCACGGAGAAGACGTGCGATTTCTTCGGCGCGGCGAGTTTCTTCAAAGGTCGGGGAAGGGATCTGGGCGATCGCGATCTGTTCGGCAAGCGCGCGCGGCGCCTCCTCCTTCGCGACGGCAAGCGCCTTCTGCACGGATTCGTTGGCGATCAGTTCGCCCATGCGGGCGGCGATGGCGGGATTCGACATCGAGAACTCCTCTGTCGTGGTTGGTCTGAATGTGTCCGTCCGCGGCGAAGAGGTCATTCTTCCACCGCGAAACAAGCCGCATGCATTATACGGACCGTGAAGCGAAATCACCAAACCTAACGTGCTCTCCCTAGGGAAAACTGCGAGATTCGATCGTCCGCTTTCCTTCGCGCGAAGAAACGCCTTGTGCGCAAAACGCCCTGCCGCGGCGAACCGTTTTCCCCCGACAATTCCATCCCAAAGATACAAGACTGTCGATCGGCATTAACCCGTGCCCCACATCTTGTGGTGTTGTTCTCTTTCCCTCACGAAGGATAAAAGTGCGCCCGCGGGAACGGAATGTCGACCTATTTTCCACAAAGTCTGTGCACTACCCCCGCTTGACGGGGCGGGAGATCTTCTCCGAAGCGCCCTTCCTTAAATCGCACAAAAATTGTGCACTTATGCCTGAAATGATTTTCCCAAAGAATGACCGGCCCTGCGGTTTTCTCCGATGTCTCTCTCTTCCAAGAAGAGGAAAACGCCCCTTGACGAGCATCAAACCTCGACACCCCGTACCCGACATCCTGTAGAATGGCGAAATCTTTCGTCTCCGCCGGTACGCTTTTTCGTACCGATTCGGCCTTTTCCGGACCTTCGGGCCCAGCTCGACGGCCGACGGCGACGAACTCACCCTCGGACAGAACACCCATGACGGAATACAACCGCCCCCTCACCCGCCGCGGCCTCGAGAGAAGCCGCCTCATCCTCTCGAAAGCGATCGAGATCTTCGCCGAAAAGGGTTACGACGCGACCACTCTGAGCGACATCACCGACATCGCCGGGGGCTCGCGCTCCCTCATCTATCACTGCTTCGGCAACAAGGAGGGGCTCTTTCGGGCCTCGCTCCAGATGATGGTCGACGAAATCTACGGCGCCTACGAGAAGGAGGGCCGAACCGGAAAGACGCTCTTCGAGGAGCTCGTGCACTTCGGAAAGATTCTCGTCGGGCATCTCGTGACGCCGCGGGCGATCGGGATGATGCGCCTCGTCTACGCGGAAGTCCCCCGTTGCGAGGGTCTGGGCGAATGGTACTGGCGCGAAGGGGTGCTGAAGAGCTACAAAGCCTTTGCGGGGGTGCTCGAACACTACGTCGTCACCGACCGCGAAAATCTTCTCGAACTCTCGCGCCTTTACATCGACTACCTGCGCTCGGGTCTGCCGACGCGCCTTCTCATTCTCCCCGACGACCGTCCGACGCAAAAGGACATCGAAGAGGAAGTGGCGGTCGTGGCCGAACGCTTCGCGCTCTTTGTCGAGTCGCGCTTCGCCCTAATCCACCCCTGAACAAATTCAGAGGGTTTCTGAGGTCGGCGGCCTCTCCTGCCCGTCTTCCGCGTCTGACAACGCTTCCTCCGGACAGGCGTCGGATACAATCGCACCATTCGCAAGCGAATGGGGACCCACGCCTCTCAGAAACGAATGCGGATGCAACCGCTCCACGGAAACGGGGTCGAGCCCCCTCCGCAGGAATCGCCGGAGCTCTCGCTCCGACGTCCTGTTCGCCGTTTTCATTTCCACTACGACGCCGGCATCCAACCAGTGCTGTTTCGAGGTTTGAAGCGCCCTCGCGAGCGCCTCCGAGTCGTAGGTGTTCGTCGTCACCTCGGCATGAACCAGGTTCAATGCCGCCATGACGTCACGATCCAAAAAGAAAGCCGTATCGCCGAGTCGGCAGCGTCTCTCCCAGAGTTCGTGCTTCACAAATGTGCCGCTCATCGGATCGTGCTGAGAAGGTTTGAGCTCTCTCGGATTTACCAAAATCACCTCCGATCCAACGCTTTCAGCCGTTCTTCGAAGTCGTTCAATGAATTCCGAGGGGGCGCCGTTCAGCACGGATTTTCCGTAGCGGCCGCGTTGGAGTGCCTTCCAGTTGTTTTCCTCCACTCTGATAGTTCCTGCCGAACCGACAAGGATGCGGACGACCCGACCATGAATATTCCTTCGCGTCTCCACGCCGCGGCGCTTCAGGTCGGCGAGCTCCGCCTGCAGGGCCAAGTAATGCTTTGAGCGAACCCACTTGCGGGCGCCCTTCTTGGGGGTGCCGTTCTCGTTGTAGTTGTCGGGATTGACCGCACGAAGAGAGCGGTCAATCGCCCTTTGAAGACGACGGACTTCTTTGGCATCCTCCTTCGGAGCGGAGATGTCGATCTTCGCAACCGAGCCGTTCGCATGCACGCAGGTTACGTTCCGAAGGCTCGGATCGATCCCCATGCATTCTTCTTTCGGCGCGGCAATGGTCCGGGCGGGAGGGACGCCGTCCAAGACGAGATGGACGTAGAACCGCTCCTTTCCGCGAATTCGTTTCCGGACAAGACAGCAATACCGAACGCGCCGGGGCTTGGAAGGATCCGCGGGATCGGCCAGAGCCTCCCGCACATAACGGTCCTTCGGATCAATGACCGCCCTGTAGAGCCTCTTCCCGTAGCGAACGGACCGCTCCTTATGCTTCCAAACCACCCCGGTGGCGTTGTTTTTCCCGCGAAGGGAATGCAGGCCGCGGCCTCTCCCGCGGAATCGGGGACGTCCTTTCTTATGGAAGATCCAAATCCGCATAAGACCGATACAGATCGTCGGCAATGATCTGCCCCAGGTTGCTGTTGAGCTGCTTTTTCCGTCCGCTTCTCTCTGCGTGTTCTTTGAGAATCTTTTCGAAATCATTGGCCGAGGACAGCCCGTAGTCCTTGCGGATCTTCTGAAACCTTTGGTTCCTTTCAGGTCCTTTGGGGAGCCTGCAGATTTCCTTCCACTCATCCGACTGCTTCATCTTTCGATCCCGTCGGAGGACAGTACCCAAAGTCGCGTTGCGCAACTGAAGAGCGTACAGAAAATCACGGGCGAACACCCGCCGCCCGGCCGAATCAACGCGGAGCGGAAGCTTCAAAATAAAACAGGGGACGGTCTCTTTCTCTTCCATAGCAAGGAATTATAGCCGTCGATCGACAATTGTTTCAAGCCGCATTCCTCCCTCGAAGAAATTCGAGGGCTTCCTGCGGATATTCTGTGAAGACGTCGACGCACGACTGAGACCGGCCCGCCCGCTCTCGTCTCCGTCTCGGGCTTCCTCCCTTTTCCGGACCCTCGGCCGAGACCGAAGGTCCGCCCTCGGGCGGGCGGCGAAAAACCTGAGCTCCTCCCCGATTTCGTCCTTTTCGCCCCGCCCTTCAGGACTCTTTAAGTCGCATGTAGCATAGTCGCGACTAATCTCAATCATTGTGACAGAACAACCCTGAGGAGACCCCACCGTGATTCAAGGACTCTTTCGCAAGAGCGCCCTCTTTCTCGCGCTCGCCGGCCTGGCGTTCGCCGCCCAGGCCTACACCTTCAAACCGGGCGCATACGAGGTGACCACCCGCGGCAACGCCGGCCCGCTCACGGTCGTCACGACCTTTTCGAAAAACCGCATTGAAAAGATCGAGATCAAGACTTCGAACGACACCTCCTACGTGGGCGGCGTCGCCATGGAAAAGGTGCGAAACGAAATCCTCTCGAAGCAGCACCTCGGCGTCGACACGGTTTCGGGCGCCACGATGTCGTCGGCCGCGCTTTTGCGCGCCGTGGGCGAAGCGGCCGAGAAGGCGGGCGTCAAGGCCGAGAGTCTCGTTCCCCACAAGAAGCCCGTGGATCCCGCGAAGCTTCCGGCTGAAAAGATCACGACCGACGTCGTCGTGATCGGGGCGGGCGGCACGGGCCTTGCGGCCGCCGCGACCGCCGCCGAAAAGGGCGCCAAGGTCCTCCTCATCGAAAAGATGCCCTTTGCGGGCGGCTCCTCCGCACTCGCGGGCGGCGCCATTGTCGGCACCGGAACGTCCTACCAGAAGGCCGCGGGCATCCGCGACGACGTCGACGACATGCTCGAAGACTGGGCCGAACACGACGAAACGGCCGTGAAGGGCGGCGACAAGGACTATCCCGATCCGAAGCTTCGCCGCCTGATGCTCGAACGGAGTACCGAAGCCGTCGAATGGCTCGGGAAGACCGTGGGCCTTGAATTCGCCGAACCCCGTCCCTTCGGGCACGGCGGCGACAAGCGCGCCCACGCCCCGAAGGCGAGCCCCGTGCCCGCGAGCGGCATGGGAAGCTCCCCGGCGGGCGGCGCATTCGTCGTGAAGGCCGTGCAGGACTACGCCAAGAAGTTGGGCGTCACGATGCAGTTCAACACGACCGCCTACGAACTCGTCAAGAATGAGAAGGGCGAAGTGACCGGCGTTCTCGCCCACGACGGCAAGAAGCGCTATGAAATCGCCGCCGACGCGGTCGTTCTCGCCACGGGCGGCTTTGCGCACAACATGGAAATGATGGCCGAGCGCCTTCCCGTCTTCACGGTCGCGACCGAACGCTCCGTCGCCGCCAAAGGAGACACCGGAGACGGTCTTCGCATGGCTCTGAAGGCGGGTGCGGCCGAAGCCGACGACTCCTGGGTGATCGGTCTGCATCTTCTTCCCCGCTACGACGAACTCAAGACCGCCATTACGGGCAAGTCCAAGCAGCGCGACCTCGTCCTCGTCAATGAAAAGGGCGAACGCTTCGTCAACGAAGCCCTCCCCTACGTGGCGGATCACTGCGGCATGCAGCGCGTCTGCTGGGTCATCATCGACTCCTCCGACGTCAAGAAGGCCGACATCGCGGCCAAATACTTCAACTACGACGTCGCGGTCTACGGAGAAGACTTCGCGAAGCTCGGCCGCCGCATGGGCGTGCCCGCCGAAGTCTTTGAAAAGACCATGACGGAATACAACGAAAACGCCGAGGACGGCGACGATCCGGTCTTCGGGAAGGACGAGGACTATCTGCGTCCGCTCGTCAAGGCCCCCTTCTTCGCGATCCGCGTGGAGCCGGGGCTCGGCGGCACAATCGGCGGCGTGAAGACCACGTCCGACTTTGAAGTCCTCGACAAGGCGGGCAAGGTCATTCCGGGCCTCTACGCGGGCGGCGAAATGGCGAACCGCCCCTACTACGCGCGCAACTATGAATCGGGCACGGGCCTCGGGCTCGCCTACGGTTCGGGCCGCGTCGCGGGCGCCGCGGCGGCGGAGCGCGCGCTCAAGAAGTAACGCGGAAGATTTCCTTCGACCAAGGGTCCGTCAGGCACTCCGCCCGGCGGACCTTTTCTTTTGGAAAAGCCGCAACAATTTTCGAAAATCCTTTCTTTCACCCGACCCCAGGCGTTCCGGGGCGTTGCCCCGAGAAAACGTCGGAGAGCGGCCTCTTCAGGCGTTGCGACATCAGACGGTTTCCTTACGTTCCGAGGCGGACATGGCAGAATGGGTAGCTCGTTCCACCACCAGAAAGGGAGACCGAAATGCGAACCGCAACCACCAAACTGAGGAACCGCGACGACGAACTGCTCCGGACGCTCGTCCGGGAACTTGGGAAGACCGAAGAGGAGATTCTCGCCCAGGGCCTGCGCGCCCTCTATGCCGACGTCATGCTCGGGCGCAATATGGCGCGTTTTTCGGCTGACGATTTTCATGCCTGTCTGAAGCAGCTCGAGAAGAAAGCCAAGGAACCGCAGCCCCTTCGCCGCAGTATTGAACCTCGGGAAGAAAGCGGATCTCTTTGGGAGGAATTCTGACGAATGGGCTCAGCCCCTCAGTCCGAGAAGAGCGGGCGCTCTCCGAAGGCGTAGAGAGCGCTCGCGCCCCACACTCCGATAGTAGCCAGCATGAAGGCGACGATCACCCAAGGCTCGTGCACGAGATCGAAAAGCACCCCGCAGGCCCAGGGTCCGAGCCCCGCGATGACGTAGCCCGTACCCTGCGCAAAGCCCGAAATCAAAAAGAGTTCCGAGAGGTTCTTGGTCTTCCGGCTCATGACGAGCATGGCGAGACTGAAGGCGAGCCCCTGCGAGACCCCCGCCATGAGGCAGCCGACGAAGGCGACGCTGCCGCCCCGCAGCCACAGAAAGACCCCGACCGCGAAATTGAGTGCACAGAGGAAGGACGTCCTGCGCCCTCCCCCGCAAACGCGCACGATCCAGGGCGAGAAGATGCTCGCGGGCGCGCTGATCAGAAGAAAGGCCGCGACGCCGAAGCCCGCGTCCGCCGCGCTGAAGCCCTCGGTTTTGAGGATGGTCGGGAGCCACGCCGCCGTCGTGTAGATCGTGAGCGACTGCATGCTCATCACGAGCATCACCGCCCAGACCATGGGATTTCGCAAGAACCCCGCGCCGAAATGAAAGCGGTTTTCCGTGACGGCCCCCTTCTTGGGCGCCGCCCACCAGGCGAGAAGCGCCAGGGCCGAGAGCGCGACCCAGAGCCCGAAGGGAGCGGTGAGCGTCCCCCAGCGCTCCCACATCGGAACGGACACGTAGGTCCCGATCGCACCCGAAAATCCGATGAAGCCCGTGAAAAGACCCATGGCCACGTCCGCGCGTTCGGGGAAGTTCTGCTTTAAAAGGACCGGCATCAGTACGTTGAGAAACGCAATCCCCGTCGCGATGAAGACGGTGGAAACGAGGAGCGCCGCGTAGTCCGTGACGAGGCGTCCCGCGGCGCCGACAAGAACGAAAAGGACCGAGAGCGTGAGCGCCCGCGAGAGGCCCGTGCGGGCGCTCACGACGGGGCCGAGCAGTCCGCAAAGCCCGAAGCAGGCGATCGGAAGGGCGCAGAGAAAGCCGAAGGCGGAGTATCCGATCCCGAAGGTCGTCATGACGGGTTCGGTCAGCACCCCCACGCAAGTGACGGGCCCGCGCATGATGAGGATCATGGCGAGAAGCGCCGTGAGCAGCATGACGAGCGATCCGGTTTTCTCTCCTTCCCGAGGCATTCTTTTCTTCCTTTTGAGGGGTCGGACGGCCGACGCGGCCGCCCCTTTAAATTCCTGAATTTTACGGCAGGAGGGACACCTTCGGTTTTGGCAAGGCGTCAAGTTGCTTGCAGGATGCGACAGAGCCGCTTCCGAGCAAAGCTTTCGTCTCCCGAGGAAGACGATTTTCAGGTTCTCACGCGGCTACTTCCCGAAGCGCCCGCTGCACCGCCGATTTTCTCCGCCTCTGATAGAATGACGAAACTCCATCGGCGGACGCCTCATCCACGTCCGCGTTTCATTTTTCAGAGAAGGAATTCATCGTGTCCGCTTTGATTCTCGGTCATAAGAACCCCGACACCGACAGCATCGTTTCCGCCATCGTCTGCGCCGACCTCTACAAGAAGCGCGGTCTTGACGTCGTTCCCGCCGCGCAGGGCAAGCCCGCCCCCGAAACGCAGTTCGTGCTCGAACGCTTCGGCTTTGAAGCGCCCGAAGTCGTGACGAGCGTTGCCGGACGCGACATCTACCTCGTCGACTTCTCCGACCGCGCCCAGGCTCCGGCCGACATCGACGAAGCCAACCTCAAGGGCATCGTCGACCACCACAAGCTCGGCGACGTGACGTCCTCTTCGCCCCTCGAATGCATCATCTGGACCGCGGGCTGCACGAACACGATCCTCAAGGCCATGTACGACTACTGCGGCATTGAAATCCCGAAGAACATCGCCGGGATCATGCTCTGCGCCATCCTCTCCGACACGGTGATCTTCAAGTCGCCCACGACGACGGACATGGACCGCAAGGCCGCCAAGGAACTCGCCGAAATCGCCGGCGTCGCCGACCTCGAAGCCCTCGGCATGGAACTCTTCGCGGCCAAGTCGGCCGTCGCCGGCTGCTCGCCGCGCGACCTCATCTTCCGCGACTTCAAGGACTTCGACATGTCCGGCCACAAGGTGGGCGTGGGCCAGCTCGAACTCGTGAGCCTTGACATCGTCGCCGACATGATGCCCGCGATCGAAGAAGAACTCGGCCGCATCCGCGCCGAAGGCCGCCACAGCGCCCTCTTCCTTCTCACCGACATCATGAAGGAAGGCTCCCGCCTCGTCCTCGCTTCGGAAGATCCCGCCCGCGTCGCCGGGGCCTTCGGCGTCGAAGTCTCCGACAACATGTGGCTCCCCGGCGTCATGAGCCGCAAGAAGCAGGTCGTTCCGGCCCTCGAAAAGTCCTTCCGCGGCTGATCTTCTGATCCGCGCTGAAAAACCGTCGCCCCGCCGAAGTTTTCGCCGGGGCGATTTCCTTTCTTCCCAACCCTTTCGCCCATCATGTTCACCAAAGGCCTCACCACCGTCGGACTGCTCCTCGTTTCGAACGTCTTCATGACGCTCGCCTGGTACGCGCACCTGAAGCTGCAGACGGCCAAAGTCATCTCGAGCTGGCCTCTCTACACGGTCGTGCTCTTTTCCTGGGGGATCGCGCTCTTTGAGTACAGCTTCATGGTGCCCGCCAACCGCATCGGCTTCGACGGCAACGGCGGTCCCTTCTCGCTCGTGCAGTTGAAGATCATTCAGGAAGTGATCACGCTCTTCGTCTTCACGCTCTTTTCGCTCATCGCCTTCAACGTGCATCTCGCGTGGAACCACGTGGCGGCCTTCGTCTGCATGGTGGGGGCGGTGTTCTTCGTCTTCATGAAGTGAGGCCCAAAAAGAGGGGGGAGCCTTTCAGAGACTCCCCCTCGCGGTTGGTTTCTGCACGCATCGGGCGGCCGGCGTTCTTCGTTGGGCCGCCCTTTTCATCTCAGTCTTCAGCCTCCCAAAGGAGCTCACCCGCCTTCCAGACGCGACGCGCCCGAATGTCGGCGAGTTCTTCCTTCGGAATTTCGAAGGGATTCGCGCTCCAGAGCACGAAGTCCGCGGCTTCGCCCAGAAGGAGCAGCCCGGTCGTTCCGAGATCCGTCACCTTTGCCGCACGCGACGTGTAGAGCGACAGGGCCGTCGCGACGTCCACCGCCTCCGCTTCGCCGAATGGCACCCCTCGGGCGTCGCGCCGCGTCACCGCCGCGGCGATCGTGACAAAGGGCTGATCGGGATCGGCCCAGGTCGTGGCGGGGGCGTCGGACGACAGCGCAAAGGCGGGCGTTCTGCTCGCAATCATCTTCACCGCGTAGCCTTCGTCGATCATCGTGCGCGGAATCGCCTCTTCATAGCCCTTCCACTCCGCAAAGGGAAAGACGGGCTGCGTCGTCATCGCGACCGGGAAATTCATGTCGTCGATGTGCTCGAGATGGTCGGGCCGCAGGTAGGAGACGTGCTCCAGGCGCACCGAAGGCTCGTTTTCAAGCCACGGTTCTTCACCCTCGAGCCAATCAAGAATCCGGTCGATCGAGCGGTCCCCCATGACGTGCACCGAGAGCTGCACGCCGTTTCGTCTTGCCCAGGCGAGAGCCGCGCGGAAGACCTCGTGCGTGACGCACATCGTCCCCTGAGGATCCTCGTCGTCGGAGAGACCCAGATAGCGCCCGCGGATCGCCGCGGTCTTTCCCGAGATCGAGCCGTCCGCGAAGACCTTGAGACCCGCGTAGCGCACGGGACCGGTCTTGTCGTCCTCCGTGAAGTCCGGCATCCCGTGGGGATCGATCCCGCCCTGCCAGACGAGGTACATCCCGACCGAAAGCGGAAGCCCCGCCTTGCGGGCGGCGCGGTAGACGGGCAGAAGATCCTTTTCGCCCCGCTCGCACATCATTTCTGTGACGAACCCGATCCCGCGCGAGAGGTAGTGTTCGCCCAATGCGCACATTCTGCGCACGTTCCCCTCGAAGTCCTCCTTTTTTCTGAGGCGCTCGACCCTGCGCACGGCGGCCGTTTCGATAAGCCGTCCGTCGGGTTCGCCCGAAGCGTCGCGACCGAAGCGTCCGCCCTCGGGGTCGGGCGTCGTGCGGTCGATCCCGGCCGCCTTCAGAAGATACGTGTTCACGACCGCCGAATGGCAGTCCGAGCGCCGCACGAAAACGGGTCGGTCCGTCGCGACGCGGTCGAGGTCGTGGCGCGTGGGAGAGCGGTTTTCCTTGAGAAGACTTTCGTCGTAGCCCCAGCCTTCGATCCAGGCGTCTTCGGGAAGTTCATCCTTCTTGCGGACGAGTCCTTCGACGAGGTCTTCGATCGAAAGAACTTCGGGCGGCAGAGCGGCGAGCGCCGAGAGCGTCTGCGCGACGTAGGAGGGGTGCGTGTGCTGGTCGGAGAAAAGCGGCGTCACAAAGCCGCCCGCGAGATCGACCTCGCGGTCGGCGGGAGCGTCGTCGGGGACGATTCGTCCGTCTTCGACGACGAAGGATTCCATAAGCGGCAGGGCCGCGTCGCCCGTGAAGGCGAAAAGATTCTTGTAGCGTACGCGCATGACGACTTCTCCGTAACGGACGAAGGGATGCGGGAAGGCAGACGCTCGAAAGAGCGCGCCGCTTCAGCGGGAATTCGCCTTCCCTTCAGTCTAGAAAAGACCGCGCCCGAAGGACGTATTTCCGTCCGTTTTTACGCCTTGAAATAAGAAAGCCCCGAATCGACGGCGGGTCGATTCGGGGAGACTGTCGATCGGCGCCCGCTTTCGGGCGGGCGCAGCTCACGATCAGAAGGTGTAGCGCAGACCGAGGTTCCAGCGGAAGGGCGTTTCCACTTCGCCCGAGTGCGCCGTCTCGAATTCGGCGTAGCCCGTGAGGCTCTCCGTCAGGCGGGCCTTGGCGCCGAGACCGATTTCGAACCAGGAGCCGCCCAGGTCCTTGTCGAATCGGTTGACTTCACGGCCGTTCGAATAGAAGCCCGTCGAGGTTTCGCCCTGGAAGTCGTACTTCTGGTCCAGACGCAGATAGACGTCGCCGCGGTCGTTCGGGCAAGAGAAGCCCAGGGTGAGACCCACGCCGCCCACCAAGGAGTCGAAGTCGTCCTGCTTCACCGAAGCGTTGTCGCCCACGCTGAAGCTGTCGCCGTTGACCTTGGCGTAGGTGAGTCCCACATGCGGTTCGACGAAGAAGCTCTTCGCGAGCGCAAAGCGGTGACCCGTTTCGACCGAGAAGGCCCAGGCGTCGGCGCGGAATTCTCCGTCGATCGTCTTCGAGAGTTCGACTTCGTTGCGAAGCGCCCCGTACTTGAGCGCCGCGGTGAGGAAGGAGCCGCTTTGCGTCAGAAGTTCGCCGTAGGCGGTGAAGGCGTAGCTCTTGGCGTCGGACGTACCCGTCGAGTACTTGGCGTCGCCGTCCGTGTAGGAGAAGGCCGCGCCCGCGAGCACCTTGACGTCGCCGTCGTAGACGAGACGGTCGGCACCCATCTGAAGGGCGAGATAGTCGTAGTCGCTGCTGCCGAATTCGCTGCGGCCGCCGTAGTGACGAACCCAGAGGCCCGTTTTGCCGCTTGAGCGGACGTCGCCCATTCGCTGCATGACGTCGTCCGTTTCGGCCCGCCACTGCATGAAGAGGATCGAACCCGTATCGGCAACGGCGAGCGCGTTCTCATTGGTCGTCCGGTTCGTCTTGTTCACCTGAAGCGTACCGTCCCCCTCATGGCTCACGGTCCCCGACACGCCGTCCGAGAACAAGCCCTGTTCGAGTTCGAAACGGACGGTCTCTTCCTTCGTATCGACGGCCTTCGCCATGGCGCGGATGATCGTGTCGTCGTCATGGCCGTCACGGAGATTTGCCGACGCGACGAGCTTCGTCGAAACGTTGTCGGCCTGAACCACAACGTCGGCGTTTTCCAAGCCCTTGAAGCGCACGTCGAGCTCATAAGTCTTGGGCACGTCGTCCGCCAATACCGCAGCGGCGGGTCCGGCCGTTTTGCCCACCGTGAGCGACGTGTTGTCGTTCACGTTCACGCGCACACCCGAGTCGAGTTTGTCGATCGAGAGCTTCGTCTGTTTTTCCGCCGTTCCGGCGAGGATTTCAACGTCGGAGTCGGAGTCCGCCTTGAGCGTCGTCACGAAGGAGTCGTCGGTGACGGCCCAGTGCGAGTTATTGGCGAGGAGCAGGTTCGTGCTGTGCTTGAGAGTTTCGTTGCGTTCGTGCTTGGTGCCGACCGTCGAATAAGTCGCCCCGGTCCACTTCGTGCCATCGAGATCGAGATCGAGCTGATTGCCCTTCTCCGACACGAGGGTGAAGTCCGTCATCGACCCGGCTTCCTTGGAATTATGAATAATGTCCCCCGTGAACTCGGAATTGCGGAACGTAATCGAGTGTTCGGTCGAATGTTCCCCGTCTTCGATACCGAAATACTTGCGGTAAGTCGGCTCTTCGACGACGATGTTCCAACGCTGGACGACGCTGTCGGTAAACGTCAGACGCATGTCGCGCATGGGCGACTTGTCGCTGTTGCTGTCGCTCATCGTGATGACGTAGGGCTTCGACCCCTTGTCGTTGACGAGGTTCAATTCGGAAAACTCGAGGTTGACCAGGCCTCTCACCGAGGAATAGCGGTTTTGCGGATCCAGGCCCGTCGTGACGTAGATCGTGCGGAGATTCGTCTGCCCCTTCGATCCGTCGGGGTAAGTGATTTCCGTCGGCGTCCAGTTCTGAATGTCCTTGGTGCCGTCGTATGCGGCATCGACCGAGCCGACCCCGCCAAAGTACTGCGCATAAGATTGTCCGAAAACGGACTGGTACGTATCGGCAAGGGCGCTGCTCGCCGACACGGCCAACGCCGATCCGACGGCAAGAGAAAGGGCATGACGAAGGGGGGTGAACATTTTTCTCTCCAATGTCAGAAGTCCCGTCGAGGGAACGGTGGATATAAGGGTTATTGTGTATCACGCGAAAAATATACCCGCGGACGAACCGACTATATCGATTTCCTTTTTGCGAAGGGAAAAAATTTCGATCTTTGAAAGAAAAATATTCAACTTGGGGTTTACCCTCTAATTCTCATTCTTTCGTACTACCCCTTTGCTTCAGTGCACCACAATGGATTCCCGCGAAATTTCGTTCTCGATCAAGCACTTTTCTCCATATAACACGTTACATAAAAGAAAGTTGCATTTTTTTCCAAAGCCCTTATGATAACCGACCGTTCACTCGGTTTATGAAACGTAAAATTGGGTTTTCCCTTAATTTTCGTCAAACTTCTCCTCTCAGACTTCCGCCCCCCATCGACTTCTTCGCTGTCCGTCCCGACGGGGCCGCATCGATCAACCGGAGTTCCGGTTCGACGTGCCGCCGACAAAAAAAAACGGACGGCCCCTCTTAGAAACCGTCCGTCTTTCTCTAGGTACGCCCGGGTGCGCGCCCCGAGACGCTTCAAATCCGGAAGACGCGTCCTTCCCGATGAGCGGGCGCCTCGCCCGGAGCCCCGGCGGGAACGCCGAGGATCGCGTGACCGATCCCGACGTAGTCGCCCTTGACGCCGAGCTTTTCGAGGAGCGCCTTACCTTCGGGCGACTCGAACTCTTCCCGGGCGCGGTGGATCCAGCAGGATCCGAGCCCCTCCGCATGGGCGGCGTTCAAAAGATTGCCCATCATGAGGGCGCCGTCCTCGACATGGGTCGGGACCGTTCGGTCGGCGAGCACCACGAGCACGACGGGCGCTCCGTAGAAGGGGTCGCCCTCCTTCATGCCGGCGATTTCGGCGTTCATGCGGGAGAGCTGATCTCGAACCGCCTTGTCGGTCACCACGACGACGATTGCGGACTGGCGGCCCATGCCGCTCGGGGCGTAGAGCCCCGCGCGGACGATGTTGTAGATCGCGTCGTCCGAGACGGGTTCGTCTTTGTAGGCGCGGCAACTGCGCCGCGTGAGCAGATTCTCCATAGCGTCCATTTGCTTTTCTCCATTTTTTCGCTCGAGCGTCGAGCCTTGACCATTTTCGCACGTTCCGAAGGCTCACACGGAATCGAAAAGTTCGGGCGTCCGCGACCCCGTCTGCGAACGTCCGCCGATCGCGTCGCCTCGGAGAACACGGCCTTACGCCGTCTTGCCGCGTCCCGTCGGAACGCGCACGGTGACGGTAAGCCCCCGCCCGTCTACGGCGTCGGGATGTGCGTCTTCGAGCGTCACGACGGCCCCGAGACGGTCGGCATAAGTCTTCACAATCGCCAGCCCCAGACCCGTCCCCGCCACGCCCGTTCCCGGAATGCGGTAGAAGGGATCGAACACGCGCGTCCTCTCCGACTCGGGAATCCCAGGTCCGTCGTTCGTGACGGAGAGCACCAGAGCGTCGGCTCCGCGCTCGACCCTTACCGCAACGCGGCCGTTTTCGGGCGAATAGCGGACGGCGTTTTCCAGAAGATTCCGGAGAATCGCTTCGAGCGCCGAAGAAGAAATCCCTTCGACCGGCGCTTCCTTCGTACCGTCGCCCTCCACGCCCGAAACCAGCCATTCGATTCCCTTTTTGTCGGCCGCGTCAAGAAGAGGCTCCACGAGCCGACCGATCAATTCCGAGAGGTACCAGGATTCGCTCCCGGCGTTGGGCGCGTCGGCTTCGCCGGCCTGTGCGCGGGCAAAATGCAGAAGCTGCGAGAGCTGGTGCACGGCCCGCTCCAACCCCTGCGTGAGGTTCGCGACGACGGGTTTGGCTTCGTCCGGCAGAGGCAGTTTGGCAAGGTGCTCCGCTTCGATCGTGAGCGACGTCAGGGGCGAGCGTAGCTCGTGCGCCGCATCGGCCGAAAAACGCAGCTCTCGGACACGCGCCGCCTCGACGCGGGCGAGGAGGTCGTTCACGGCCTCCACAAAAGGCCGCGTTTCGGCAGGGACCTTCTCGGTGGGCAACGGCGTCCAGCGGTTTTCGTCGCGGTTTCGCACTTCTTCGGCCGCACGCTGCAAGGGCCGGAAGGTGAGCCACAGAACGCCCGCCACGACGCCCAGGAGAATCGGAAGCAAAATGAGAAGCGGCGTGACCGAAGCGTAGGCCCTCGCCTGCGCCTCCTCCTCGATCACGCTCATGGGGTCGGCCACGGCCGTATAGCTCCCGTCCGGGAGAAAAATGAGGCAGAGCCGGTGTTCGTTCCCGTTGATCGAAACGTTCGAAAATCCTCCCTTCACGGCGTCGTCAAAGCGGGCGACTTCCGCCTGTCCGCCCGTATGACGCATGCGAACGAGCACGTCCCTACCCGCGGGAATCGACATGCGTCCGCCCTCAGGGGACACGTCCGCGAGGAGGCACTCGGCCGTTCCGCTCCAGGGACAGTTGCCGTCCCGCATGTGGCGGTGACGTCCCATGCCCATGCCGCGGTGCATGCGGCCGTGCATCCCCGACGCCTCCTGCGGTCCGCTCTTCATTTCGTCTTCGAGCGCGCGCTCGAAGGTTTCGGGCGCCATCGTGAGCGCCCCGGGAATGCGGTTCACGACGTCGGCGCGCGCAAGCGACGACGCCACTTCCGCGAGTTCCACGTCCTGCGCGGCCAAGGCGTCGGCCTTGGTGTTTCGGTAGGTGATGTAGGCGGTCGCGGCGGTGAAGGCAAAGAGCGCCGCAACGAGCGCCGCGGTCGTGCGAAGGAGCACGGATCCGCCCGGCGGAAACACTTTCTTCAAGACGTCTGCGGCTTTCACGACGTTTTCTCCCGAATGCGCCAACCGAGGCCCCGAATGTTTTCAATCGCGTCGCTTCCGATCTTCTTGCGAAGCGCATGAATGAGGTATTCGACGGCGTTTCCCTCGGGCTCGTCGCCGGGCGCGTAGAGCTTTTCCTCGAGCGCCCGCTTCGAGAGCACGGCTCCGGGCCGCACGAGGAGCGCTGCAAGGAGCGCATACTCGCGCTTTGAGAGCGTCACCACGTCGCCACCCACGGTGACGGCGTGCGTCACGGTATTGAGCGAAATGTTTCCCGCGCGCAAAACGTCGCCCGCGATCGGCCCTTTGCGGCGGGCCACGGCGCGAAGCCGCGCGATCAGCTCCGACATGTGGAAGGGTTTCAGAACATAGTCGTCCGCTCCGGCGTCGAGGCCCTCGAGACGGCTCTCGAGCGCTTCGCGGGCGGTGACGATCAGGACGGGCAGACTTCCCTTGGGCGCAGGCATCGCGCGGATGTTTTTGAGGACGTCGATGCCGTCCATTCCGGGCAGGCCCAGGTCGAGAAGCACGGCGTCGACGTCGTGCACGCGAAGCGCCGCGAGTCCCTCGGGCCCCGTCGGCGCATAGGTGACGACGTGCGCTTCGCTTTCCAATGCGGCGCTCACGGCCCGGGCGATGAAGGGATCGTCCTCAATGAGAAGAATGTGCATGGGTTTCCCAAAGTGTTGGAGACGTTTGCATCCTTCGTTTTGGAAGGAGCCATGGGAAAAGTCTAACCGCCCCGCGCTCCTTTGGAGGGCGTCCGCCATGAAAGGACACAAAAGACCGGGCGTCTCCCGACAACGCCACCTCTCGATCCCTCATGGAACCGAAGGGACTTCGAGAGCGTCGTCGCCGCAGCCTTCATCAGTCGTCAAGCGCACGCCAGGCGACAAACGCTCGATCTTCCTCACTGAAGACGAGAGCAAGACGCATCAGCTCCCTCCCCTTTGCCTGTCCCAGTCCGTAACGACGATCTTTCATTTGAGAGAGAGCTTGTGCGAGACTTGCGGGCGCATCGGCGTTTTTTGCGACATACATCAGCTCAAACACCCAATAACGGTTGTCTGCAGCCACTTCCAGATCACTGCGCCCCTTGGCGTTGTGCACTTCGATTCTCGGACGCAGGAAGTCTTGTCTTTCCACGCCTTTTCGATGTAGAGCCCTTGAAAATGCTCCAACCCGTCCCAAAAAAGCGTTTCCAACGTAGAGATCAGAACCGACTTTCCAAAACGCCTCGGCCTTGCAAGAAAAAAGCCTCCCTCGATTCGGGCGAGTCTGGCAATAGGCTCGGTTTTATCGACATAAATCCGTCCGGCCTTGCGCAAGGCGACAAAAACGCAAGCCACAAAGGCAAAGGCGAAGCGTTTTCCATCATGACGGCATCCAAAATTCTTTCCTTAGCGGACAATTGTGACACCAGAAGAGTTCCGTTCGATCTTCTGCGGCATTGGTGATGAATGCTCCGGCGTTTGTCCGTCACGGCTGCGCCCTTCCCCGACAACGCAACGGGAGGAGAAAACACAAAACGGGCGCCGCCGGGTCTCCCCGACGACGCCCGTCCCTCCGAAGGATGCGTGCTACGGCGGTTGGCCTCAGACTTCAATCAAGTCGTACTGATCACTTCCCATGTGGAGTTCCCGCATGTAGGAGAGTTGACGCAGACCGCTGCGCGATTCGATGCGCTCGACCAAGTCGTGGCGTTCCTTTTCGGGGAGCGCATAGACCAGGTCGATCGCCGCCTTGTCGATTGCGAGAATGTCGGTCGAGGCGAGAATCCCGATGTCGTTGGCCGTCGGTTCCGCGGCGCCCGTGCCGGCGCAGTCGCAGTCGACCGACATGCGGCGCATGACGGAGAGATAGGTGATGTGCCTGCCGAAATGATCCGTCACGGCCTTGCCGCCTTCGACCATGCGTTCCATGAAGTGCGGTCCGCCCGCCCAGTCGTTGTTTCCTTCGCGGTGAAGTTCGCGCTTGCCGCGCGCACCCGAAGCGCAGCCGATCGAGATGTTTTTGAGGCATCCGCCGAAGCCGCCCATCGTGTGGCCCTTGAAGTGCGTCAGAACGATCATCGAGTCGTAGTTGAGAAGGTGCTTGCCGACGTGGACTTCCTTGAGCCACTTGCCGCCCTTGATCGGCAGCGCAACGTCGCCCTCTTCGTCCATGATGTCGACGGGCGAGAAGGTCCAGCCGTTCGTCTTGAGGACCTCGCGGTGACCGGCCGTCGTCTGACGGGGACTCGCATAGAAGACGTTGCACTCCACGATCGTGGAAGGCACTTCCGCCTGGAAGGCCTTCACCCATTCGCGCGGAATGATGTTGGGACCGTTCGGTTCCCCCGTATGGAGCTTCAACGCCGTACGGCCCGTGATGTCGCCGTTGACGAGCTTGTAGAGTTTCAGAAGCCCCGCCGCGCTCAAGTCCTTCGTGAAGTAGACCTTGGCGCGCCCGTTGGCGGCGGAGCTCCCCGAAGCGGGCGCTTCGGCGGCCTTGAGCGACGCCGCCTGCAAACCTCCCGCCACGGTCGCGACGGAGGCGAGGAAATTACGACGACTCAACATGATGTTTCTCCCTTTGTTTTTGGATTCGCACCGCACTCGAGCGCCGTGCGAACCGCTCGTTGCATACCTGTAATGAGGCTAAGAAACCCTCTGCGGAAAAAATCGTCCGATCCGCTCGAGTTTCTGCCCGTTGACGTCAATCTTCCCGTCAGGACGGTTTGCGCTTGGCGAGAATGTTCTCGAGCCCCCCCGGGCGACCTCGGTCTGCCCGGCCCCGGCCGCCCGCTCGATTTCAACGAGATAGTCCCGCATTTCTTCCGGCGTCGTTCCGGTGTTGAGCGCGGCGCCGAGGTGGAAATTCAGCTGACCGGCCGTTCCCGTCATGGCGCCGAGCGCTCCGATCGTAGCGAGCTCGCGCTGCTTGTGCGTGAGGTTGTCGCGGATGAAGATGTCGCAAAAGAGATGCTCCTTGAGGAAGGTGTCGATCGTCGGGGCGAAGACCTGATAGCCCGAAGGAGGAGGAATCTCCGGCGTCCGCCGAGCTTGGCGCGCACCCGGGCGCCGTATTCGTCCTTATCGATGCCGGCGGTAACGGGCGAAGCTTCCCTGCCGGCCTCGTCGCGCAACCCCGCGGCGGCGCGGCGCTTTCGCTCGCGAACCGCCCCGGGGGTGGACTCGTCGTGACTCTCCGATTTCAACGCCCCTGAATCGATCCGGGAAACATGCAAAGCTTTCCCACCCGTCACTTGAACACTCGGCGGCTCTGTCATGCGGAGAGCTTACGACTTTCGTTTGTTTTTTTTCTTCGAGGTGATCGTGACGCAGATTCGTCACTTACGGATCCAGGAATAAGACTTGTTCATTGTTACGGCGAGTTTCTCTTGAACGTCAGTCGGCGCAGGTTGATTCAAGAAATCCAAGACCTCAGCAAACTGCTTCTCGGACAAATAAGTGAGCCTGCAATCGAGCTGCGGCGCAGGGATGAATTCCATCCCTTGAATGATCGGGGCCGCTTTGGTCAAATGACTTGTTTTAGCCGGGTCATCAAGCCGCTTGGCCGTGCATTCGGGCAGACAGACAGAAATCTCCGCTCTCATAAAAATTCCTTTTCTAACAGTTACGTTTTAACGATTTACCCGTCAAAACACAATACGGCACAGCAAATCATCGAAAACACGCTCAAAACTTGATTGTTGTGACGAAAGAATTTCCGCGAAATATTCAAGAGGCCGCCTAACGATATTTTCAAGTCCCGTCCTGCGTTTAGAGTCAAGTTTTCAACCCCACCTTTCCCCCTGTTTCGGAACGGGCTAGGCTCTTCTTGTCACGAACCGCCGCCAAACGAATCGTCTTTCTGTCGAACAACGCGCGTCCCCCGTATTTTCCCCACATACACTTTGCGGATTCTCAAAAGAGAAAATCACCCCTTTCCCTCTGCGGCAGTATTTTCAGATTAAATCCCATGACCTCCGCCCAAGAACTTTTTGCAAAAACAGCAAAGTTCTTTGCAAAAAGCACGATGCCGCAGAATCCTTCCCGCTTGGAGAATGCGGGAAACCGAGCTCCGCGTCCGATTCGACATTGTCGGGCCCGAGATCCGGCTACGACGATGCACGCGACGTCGAACGCTCCCGAGAACCGATCGGACGTTCGAGACCGCGCGCTTCGCCCCTCTTTGCGGAAGGTACACCGAAGAACCGCCTTCCCGACCCCTAGGAGACCCCTATGCAACTATCTCGCCGAAGCTTTCTCGAAGCGACGGCCGTGGCGGGCCTTGCCGCCACGGTGAACCGCCTCGTGCCCGAAGGTCTCGTTTCCTCGGCCCGCGCCGCCGAGGCGGCCAAAGCCGCGCCCGCCGCAGCCGCCGCGGGTGAAACGAAAATCGTCAAGACCTGCTGCCGCGCCTGCATTCACAACTGCGGCGTGCTCGCCCACGTGCGCAACGGCCGCGTGGTGAAGCTCGAAGGCAACCCCGAATACCCGATGAGCAAGGGCACGCTCTGCCCGAAGGGACTCGCGGGCATTTCCGCCCTCTATCATCCGAACCGCAACAAGTACCCGCTCCTGCGCGTGGGCAAGCGCGGCGAAAACAAGTGGCGCCGCATCAGCTGGCAGGAAGCGATCGACCGTATCGCCCGCAAGATGGAGGAAGTCCGCCATCAGTACGGCGCCGAATCCGTCCTCATCACGACGGGCGGCGGCGGCAATCCGGCCTTCCGCGGGATTCCGCGCGTTGCGAACGCCTTCGGCACGCCGAACTTCTACGAACCGGGCTGCGCGCAGTGCTACCTCCCGCGCACGCTTGCGTTCGACATGATGTACGGCGGCCCGGACACGTCGATCGCCGACGAAAAGAGCCGCGAAATCTACAACCCGAACACGGTCATGAAGTCGATCGTGCTCTGGGGTACGGACCCCTCCTACAGCAACCCCGCGGGCGGCGGCCAGGCGCTCGTGACCCTGCGCGCAAAGGGCGTGAAGTCGGTCGTGATCGACCCGCGCTTCATTCCGGAAGCGGCCCGCGCCGACGTGTGGCTGCCGATCCGTCCGGGCACCGACGTGGCGCTCATGCTCGGCTGGATGCGCTACATCATTGCGAACAAACTCTGGGACAACGAGTTCGTCATGCGCTGGACGAACCTTCCCTACCTCGTCGACGTCGAAACGAAGATGCTCGTGCACGCCAACGACCTCGACCCGAAGGGCGACGCCAAGACCTACGTCGTGTGGGATGCGAAGACGAAGTCCCCGAAGCCCATCGCCTATCCCTGGGACGACAAGCTCGAGCCGGTGCTCGACGGAGCGTTCGAATACAACGGCAAGAAGTACGTGACGGGCTTCCGTGCGCTCAAGGAACGGGTCGAACCCTGGACCCTCGAAGCGACGGCGAAGGAATGCTGGCTCGATCCGAAGAAGATCGAAGAGGCGATCCGCATCTACTGCGACGGTCCCTCGGGTATCTCCCTCGGCGTCGCGACCGACCAGACGCCGAACTCCGTACAGGCCGCCATGGGCGCCGTGATCCTCAACGCGCTTCTCGGGAACGTCGAACGTCCGGGCTCGCTCATGCAGCGCAATCCCTCGAGCAACGTCGTGCCGGCCGGCTCGCTCGCCACCCGCTGCTCCTACCTCCTTCCGGAAGGTCAGCTCACGAAGCGTCTGGGCTCGAACGAGCACAAGGGCCTCATCCAGTGGGACGCCGCGCAGCCGAGCGCCGTGCTCCAGGCGATGCTCACGGGCAAGCCCTATCCGATCAAGGTCTGGCTCGAACGTTCGGGCAACAAGTTCGGCGTCAACGGCAACGCGGGCTCCTGGGTGAAGGCGATGGAAAACGTGGACCTCATCGTCCACATGTACATGTATCCGACGTCCTTCTCGATGTACGCGGACATTCTGCTGCCCGCGACCGAGTGGCTCGAAACGAACATGCTCATCGAATCCCTCAACATGGTGTTCGCCCGCCAGGCGGTCGCGCACGTGTGGGAAACGGAAGACGAAACGCTCTTCTGGTCGAAGCTCATCAAGAAGTGCGCCTCGCTCGGCAACAAAAACGCCCAGCGCGCCTGCGACCCCAACTTCATGAAGGACGACCTCGCCTACTGGGATTCGATGGAAGAACTCCTTGACGGCCGTCTGAAGCGCATCAACATGACCTGGAAGCAGCTCCTTGCGAACAACCCGGTCACGTACATGCCCTACGACAAGTGGAACACCTACTACGTCTACAAGGAAAAGGATCCGAAGACGGGTCTTCCGAAGGGCTTCCGCACGCCCTCGAAGAAGCTCGAACTTTACGGCGACGTGTGGATCACGCTCGGCCGCACTGGGAAGCCCTATGCGCTGCAGCCGCTCCCGCCCGCCTCGAAGGACTACGACCCGCTTCCCTACTATTTGGAACCCCACGAAAATCCGACGAACGAGATCGGCCGCGAATTCCCGCTCATCCTCACGAACGGGCGCATTCCGGTCTATCACCACGGCACGCTTCGCAACGTGCCCTACCTGCGCGAAATCTATCCGGTGCCCGAACTTTGGGTGAATCCGGTCGACGCGAAGAAGTACGGCCTCAAGACGGGCGACTGGGCCTGGATCGAGTCGCTGCGCGGCAAGACCCGCGGCAAGGTGCTCGTCACCGAAGGCGTGAGCCCGGGCGTTCTCTATCAGGAACGCTTCTGGTTCCCGGAAACGCTGACGACGCCGACGCGCGGCTGGATGGAAGCCAACGTCAACGTGTTGACGAAGAACGACCCGCCCTTCAACGACGTGGTCGGCACCTACACGCTGCGCGGCATCCAGGTCCGCATCTCGAAGGCGCCGGGCGCGCCCGAAGGAATCTGGCAGAAGCCCGAGGACTTCAAGCCGTGGCTGCCGCAGCCCACGGACACGACGCCGAATCCGAAGCTCTGAAGCTTGTGATTCGACCCGAACCGTCTCGTTCGAGGCCGCGTGACGCACGGACGCGAGCCGTCCGTGCCGACGCGGCCTCCCAAAAGGAATTTTCGTTATGACGCAAAAAACTTTGGTTATCGACCTCGACCGCTGCACGGGGTGCATGGCCTGCGAAGTCGCCTGCAAACAGGAAAACGGCGTGCCGCTCGGCGTGTACTTGAACAAGGTCCACTCGATCGGTCCGACGGGGGTCTTCCCCGACATCAAGCAGTACTTCCTGCCGCACGTCTGCCAAAACTGCAAGGACGCGCCCTGCGTGAAGGTGTGCCCGACGAAGGCCACCTACCGCACGGAAGACGGCCAGATTCTCGTCGACAAGGAAAAGTGCATCGGCTGCCGCGCCTGCATGACGGCCTGCCCGTACGGCGCGCGCTCCTTCAATCCGGAAACGAACGTCGTGGAAAAGTGCACGCTCTGCAATCACCTGCAGGCGGCGGGCGAACAGCCCGCCTGCGTGAAGGCCTGCTGTGCGCACGCCCGTTTCTTCGGCGACATCGACGATCCGGAAAGCGACGTCTCGAAGGCCGTCAAGGCGGCCGGTCCCGAAAACGTGCACGCCATGCGCGACGTCGGCAACAAGCCCACGGTCCGCTACATCCTGCACAAGAAGTACGGCGACTGGACGGAAGACCAGCCGAAGATGCTCCCGTAAGGCCAGTCGGTGAAGAAAAGAGGAGTGAGCGATGGCGACGTTTCTGCCGAGCGTGTACGCGTTCTTCGCCGCCGCGGCGGCCGGGTGCCTTCTTGCGACGGCCTTCGGCGAACTTCGCCGCGCGGGGACGGACCGTCTGACCGCGCTCACCCTCGCGGCCCTTGCGGCGACGCTTGCCGCCGCGGCCGCGCTCGTGAGTCAGTTCGGACGCCCCGCCCTCCTTTTTTCCGTCTTCTCGAATCCCGGCACGGCGATCTTTCGCGAGCTCGCCTCGCTCCTTCTCGCGCTTCTTGCGGGCGCCGCCTACCTGGCAGCGCTCCGCACCGGAGCGACCCGCAGGACGGGGCGAAAGCTTTCGCTCCTCGCGGCCGCTTCGGGGCTTATTCTCGCGCTTGCCGTCGGGTCCGCAGCGGTGCAGCCCTGGCGTCCCGTCTGGAACACGTGGACGCTCGTCCTTCCGACGGCGGGCTTTGCGTGGCTTGCGGGCGTGATGCTCGCCAAAAGCCTCGGCGCCGCTGGCCATGAAAGTGCCGGTCCGGCGTTGAGCGTTCTGAAGAAAGCCGAAGAGAAGACGGGCGAAACCGCCTCCGAACCTCTTTGGGAAAGCACGCGCCTTGCCGCCTTGGCGCCCTTGGTCGGGCTTGCCTGCTACTTCGCGGCGGCCTCAACCGACGCCTCGGCCCGCACGGCGCTCGCTTCGCTTCTTACGGGTGCGAACGCTTGGCTTTTCTGGGCGGGCGTGATCGTCCCGAGCGTTCTTCTCTCGTTCCTCGCCGCCCAATTCGCCTCCGACACGCTGAAGCGAAATCCCGTTCTCGGAATCGCTCTGGCGACGCTTTCGGCCTTCGCCGCGGGCGCGTGGCAACACCTTGTGCTGGGACTTGCCTGATGAGAAAGACGAAGAGCGAAACCGGCCAAACTTTGCCGCCCTGAAAAGCGGCTCTCGTCCCTGCGGACGAATCCTACCGAAGGACTTTCCGTGCGATGATCCTTCGGGAGGACTCTTCCCCGAGTCCTGCACAAACACTCGTCAAAAAGAAGAACAGACCCCACAAAAAGGAATCCATCATGCAGAAGACCCCCGAACTTGCGCATCTCCTCGAAGGCCGCGGCAATCTCTACTATAACGTTCGCGATATAACGCCATTAAATAAAGCAAATGTGCTATAATGAGAGG
>OLGF01000379.1_pt1 | contig 52651 bp, 49 predicted proteins | sample 1604971 | NCBI WGS metagenome assembly OLGF01 (sample SAMEA3888902, study PRJEB22519) | human gut metagenome | biome: human gut; feature: human-associated habitat; material: faeces | place: Denmark | collected 2011 | reverse complement strand
CGCTCACTATCCGGGCACGGGCGACACCTTCACGAGCGTCGTGACGGGAAGCCTTCTGCAGGGCGACAGCCTGCCGATCGCGCTCGACCGCGCGGTGCAGTTCATTTTGCAGGGGATTCGCGCGACCTTTGGCTATCAGCACGACAACCGCGAGGGGATTCTTCTCGAGCGCGTGCTCCCGAACCTTCGCATGCCGATCCAGATTTCGAGCTACGAGCTCGCCTGAGGAAGGCTTCTCAGAGCGCCGTCACGCAGGGAACGTCCCCTTCGTCGAAATGGAGCGTGCGGATGCGCACCGGGATGGAAAAGAGCTCCGTGAGCTTCTCTTCCGTCATCAGGTCCTTCGTGTCGCCGAAGACGGGCGGCTCTCCCTTCGGGACGAGCAGGGTCTTCGTCGCAAGCGCCAGGGCGTGCGCGGGGAAGTGCGTGTTGAGAATGCAGCCGAGCCCCCGGTCGGCAAGTTGTTGGATAACGTCGAGCACCACGCGCTGATTGCGAAAGTCAAGGTTGCTCTCGGGCTCGTCGAGAACCAGCAGGGCGGGTTCGGTCGCCAAGGCCCGCGCAATGAGGGCGAGCTGCAGTTGTCCGCCCGAGACTTCGCTCGTGAGCCGGTGCGCGAGGTCGGGCACGCCCACTTCCTCGAGCACCCGGTCGACGATCTCCCAGTCCTTCGGGCCCGGTCGCCCGAAGGGACCGAGATGGGGACTGCGCCCGAGCGCCACCATGTCGCGGATCGTCATCGGCGCAAAGGCCGGGCTTTTGGCCTGCGGGACGTAGCCGACGATCCGCCAGAAGTCGCGGGGCGCCCAGTCGCGCACGTCGCGGCCGTCCAGAAGACTCCTGCCTTTCGTCCAGGGGAGAAGTCCCAGGACCGAGCGCAAAAGCGTCGTCTTTCCGGCGCCGTTGGGGCCGAGGATCGCAAGGACGCCTTTCGCTTCAAAGGAGAAGTGCACGTCCGAAAGAATCGGCGTCGGGGCCTTGCCGCGCGCGGCGGGCCACGTGTAAAAGGCGTGTTCCGCGGAGAGCGTATGGGTCATCGGACGCCTCCTTGCGTGCGGCGCAAAAGCAAAATGAAGAAGGGCGCGCCGATCACGGCCGTGAGGATCGAGGCGGGAATTTCCGCTTCGCTCACGGTTCTCGCGAGCGTGTCGACGACGAGCATGAAGAGCGCGCCGAGAACCATCGAGGCGGGGAGAACGTAGCGGTTGTCGGACCCGAAGAGAAGCCGCGCGGCGTGGGGAACGAGCAGTCCCACCCAGCCGATGAGACCGCAGAGCGACACGACCGAGGCGGTGAGAAGGGTCGCAGCCGTAATGACGCCTGCGCGAAGGCGCGCAAGAGGAATCCCGAGGCTCTTCGCTTCGTCGGGCGTGAGCGTCGTCACGTTGAGGCGCCAGGCGAAAAGTTCAAGTGCGACGAGCGCCAGAAGAATGAGGGGCGCGCCCGCGAGAACGCGGTCGACGGTCGCGCCCGAAAGGGCGCCCATGAGCCAGAAGGTGATCTGCGGAAGAACGTCCTGGGGGTCGGCCACGTACTTGACGAGCGAAATGAGGGCCGTGAAGAGCGCCGCCACGACCATGCCCGCGAGAATCATCATGAGAAGTCCCGACTCGCCGCGCACGCGCGCGATCGCGAGCACGAGAAAGACGGAGAGAAGGCCGCTCGCCAGGGCGCAGAATTGGATGCCCAGGCCCGTCGCGCCGAAGAGAATGCCGAGCACCGCGCCGAAGGACGCGCCCGTCGCGACGCCGAGCGTGTCGGGGCTTGCGAGGGGATTCGCAAAGAGCGCCTGAAAGGCCGCGCCCGCGGCCGAGAGGCCGGCGCCCGCGAGAATCGCAAGCGCAATGCGGGGAAGCCGCACCTGAAAAAGGAGGTTTTCAACGACGCGGCGCTTTCCTTCGAGTTCCGCTTCGAACCCGAAGGGTTCGAGAAGGAGCGCCACGGTGTCGTGGGGCGAGATGCCGTAGCGCCCGAGACCGAGGGCGCCCACGACGAGGACGAGAAGGAGCACGGTGAGCGCCCCCATCCAAAGACGAAAGCGCCGCGTTTCGCGGCGCACGGCGGAAAGACTCGTTTCCATGGGATCTACCCGGGATCAGCGGGCGCGCGCGGCGCCGACGCCCGCGGCCTTCGAAGGTCGATAGATGCGTTCGACCTGAGCATCGGTCAGGTCCGCGCCGAATACGGTCTTGTAAAAGCGCTTCGTCTCGGCCGCGAGGTCCAAGTCGGCAAAGCGCTCGGGGTGGAGGGTCTTCGCCATCCAGAGAAGCGTCAGAGGACTGTCGATCGAGGGCGTGAAGCTTCGGTAGAGCCCGAGCGGCATCTTGTGGACGGCCTTCTTTTCCACCGCCCGCAGTCCCTGCCAGTCTCGGCCCTCCGTGCGGTTTTCAAGAAGGTCTTCGGGTTGCGCCGTCGTGAAGTTCGTGAGAAGAATGACATCTGGATCGAGCGCGTGGACGTCCTCCATCGTGATCACGGCGTTGGCGTTCTGCAGCGTAATGTGTTCCGCGGCGTTTCGGCCGCCCGCGGCATTGGCCCAGTATTGGCCGAAGAAGTGCTTCCCCGAGGTCACGATTTCCGTGGGGGAGAGACGCACGAGAAAGAGCACCGAGGGACGGTCCTTCTCTTCGAGGTTCGTGAGACGGTCGGAGACGAGCGTCGCAAGGCGCTCGGATTCGGCGGCGACGATTTCGGGCTTCACGGGAGCGTCGGGGAAGAGTTCTCCGAGGATGCGCATCCAGGAGGCGCGCGTCTTTTCGACGTCGTAGTCCCACTTCGTCGCCGAGACGGCGACGGCGGGAAGGCCGGCGTTGCGCACTGCTTCGAGCGTACGCTTGTCGGGGGCGTTCACGAGAACGACGTCGGGGTCGAGCGCCAACAGCGCCTCGACGTTGAGGACGTTCCCCGTCATGAAACCCGTGTCGGCCTTAAGGACTGCGGGCCAGAGTTCGCCCAAGAGTCCGTTCTTCGCGGCGGCGTAGCTCGCCGGGTGCATCCCGATCACGGTTTCGCCCGACTGCGTGTAGGCCGTGACGGCCGCGGCGAGCGGGAAGATGTTCGTGACGGCGACGCGCTCCACCTTGTCGGGGACCTCGACCGAGGCTCCGTTGTCGTCCGTCACCGTGCGGGCGCCGGCCGAAAGGGTGAGAAGCGAAAGGGCGGCAAAGCCCGTGAGCGGGAGCGCAAGGCGGCGAAGAAGGGCGTGCATGATGATTTCTCCGATTCTTAGAGAATGTGGCGCCCGCGGGCGTCCTTCTTCATGATGCGTTCCTGTTCGCGCTTCCAGGCCTTCTTGCTTTCGTCGGCGCGCTTTTCGAATTCGCGCTTGCCGCGGGCGAGCGCGAGCGTGCACTTGACGCGGCCGCGCGTGAAGTGAAGGTCAAGCGGCACGAGCGTGTAGCCCGAGCGCTCCACGCGGCCGATCAACTTCATGATTTCGCGGCGGTGCATGAGGAGCTTGCGCGTGCGGTTCGTTTCGAGCGTTTCGTGCGTGCAGACCTGGTCGGCCGGATTCATGTGGGCGTTGCAGAGAAAGAGTTCGCCGTCGCGGATGTAGATGTGCGCGAGATTGATCTGGGCGCGCCCGGCGCGCACGGACTTCACTTCCCAGCCGCGCAGCACGAGCCCGGCCTCGAATTTGTCTTCGATCGTATAGTCGAAGCGGGCGCGTTTGTTGATGATCTGTGCCATAACTTTGTCTTTCTTGTTGTGGTTTCAAACGTTTGAGCCCCACATTTTAGTAAGATTTCCCTTTTCTCGCATTTTTCCCGAGGAATACGACACCATGGACCGCATTGCGATCGTGACGATTGATGAAAAGGGGGCGACGACCCGTACGCTCGAAGTGCCCGCGGGGACACTCCTCGGGGAGGTCCTTGAACTCGCTTCGATCACGCTCCCCGAAGGTTGGGGCGTGAGTCTCTGGGGTGAAAAGCGCGATCTTCGCACGCTTCTTACAGACGGCGACCGCATCGAAGTCGCCGCGCCCATCCTGATCGACCCGAAGGAGCGCCGTCGCCGCCGCGCGGAACTGCAGGGGGACGTCCGTCAGGTCACCTGCGGGCGCCACGGCGGCAAGCACCGTCTCGCCTGAAAATCAGCAAGGGGCGCGCCCGAGGGCGGGCGTCCTTTTCGGAGAACCCGGAGCCGGACGAAAAGTCAAAGTCGCCGTACTCGGAAGGACGCTTCGGTTCGCAAGCTTGCGTCGAACGCATCACGCCGCCGGGTGGCGAGAAAGCTCGTTTCGGCCGTCGTGCCGCCCGCAAGTTTCGCGGATACGGCCGCACGGGCGCAGAGCGAGAGAGGAGGCAAGTCGCAGGGCGTCCCGTCCGCATCGAAGCTCGGTGCCATTCCTTCGGTTCTTCGGCTGTCCGATCGACGCCAAAATCCGTAGTCCGCCCGGGCGAGGGGATCCGCGGTGAGCGGGCAGCGCCGGTTCTTGCCGCTACCAAAATGGAAGCCGCCGAGGACCTGGTCGGGAGACGGCCGGTGTCGTCCTGGTCGCGCGCAGACGTGGCAAGACGGGAAGTTGTCTCTGCGGCCCGACGAGAAAACCGAACCGTTTTTTCCAACAACTGCGTTTTGGACGGTAAAATCCCCTGATCCCCAATACAAAAGCAAAACGCTCGGTCTCGGACGTTCCGGGACCGTTTTCGTTTTCTCCAAACCCTCAACTTCGGAGTCCCGCCGTGGATTGGCTCAATCAACTCATCACCGTCGTCAACGACTTCCTGTGGACCAACATCGTGATCGTGATGTTGGTCGGCATTGGTCTGTGGTTCACCCTTCGCACGGGGTTCGTGCAGATCCGCCGTCTTCCCGAAATGCTCGCGCTCCTCACGGAAGGCGCGGGTGCGGCTCCCCGCAAGGGCCACATTTCGACCTTCCAGGCCTTCTGCGTTTCGACCGCCTCGCGCGTGGGCGTGGGCAACATCGCCGGGATCGCCATTGCCGTCGTGATGGGGGGGCCGGGCGCCGTCTTCTGGATGTGGGTGATCGCGACGATCGGTTCGGCCACGGGCTTCGTTGAATCGACCCTCGCGCAGATCTACAAGGCCCCGAAAAAGGGCGGCGGCTTCGTGGGCGGCCCGGCCTACTACATCGGCAACGCCCTCGGGAGCCACTTCTTCGCTTCCTTCTTTGCCGTGATCCTCGCCGTCACCTACGGGCTCATCTTCAATTCGGTGCAGGCCAACACGATCGCGCTTTCGCTCATGACCTCCTACGGCGACTATCTCTCGACCGAATGGATCGGCGTCGCGGTGGCTGCGCTTACGGCACTTGTCATCTGCGGGGGCGTCACGCGCATCGCCAAGGTCGTGGCGGTCATGGTTCCCTTCATGGCGGGCGCCTACCTCCTGGTGGCCTTCGCCATCACGGTCCTCAACATCACGATGGTCCCCGAAGTGCTCGTGACGATCGTTCGCTGCGCCTTCGACTTTGACGCGGTGCTCGGCGCGGGCTTTGCGGCCGCCCTCATGACGGGCGTCAAGCGCGGGCTCTTCTCGAACGAGGCCGGCATGGGCTCGGTCCCGAACGCCGCGGCCACGGCCGACGCTTCGCACCCCGTGAAGCAGGGCCTCGTGCAGTCGCTCGGCGTCTACGTCGACACGATGCTCGTGTGCACTTCCTCGGCCATGATCGTGCTTCTCACTCCGGGTTGGGAAACGAGCGGCCTCACCGGGATCGAACTCGCACAGCACGCGCTCACGACCCAGCTCGGCACGTGGACGAACACCTTCATGTCGGTCCTCGTTCTCTTCTTCGCCTTCTCGAGCGTGATCGGCAACTACTTCTACGCCGAAGTCAACATGGACTTCATCTCGCGCCGCCCCTGGGCGATCTGGCTCTACCGCCTCATGGTGGTCGGGATGGTCTACTTCGGGTCGGTCGCAAGCCTCGGACTTGTCTGGAACCTCGCCGACCTCTTCATGGCGCTCATGGCGCTCACGAACCTCGTGGCGATCTTCCTTTTGGGACGCTTCGCCTTTGCGGCGCTCAGGGACTACTTTGACCAGAAGGCCCGCGGCATCCGTGCACCCGAATTCGATCCGAAGGTGCTTCCTTCGCAGAAGGGCATCCTCGCCTGGCCCCGCCGCAAGGAGGAGGAAATCGCGCAGGATTGATGCGCTCCGCTTTCCGATAAAGCCGGTCGGCGCGTCCCCGCCCGCGGGGACCTTGCGTCGATCGGTTTTTTCTATTTTTTGGAAAGGGAAAAACAATTCTCAAAGGCCGCTTCCGGGGAAAAGAAGGATCTTTTTGCTGCGGGAGGCGCAGAGAGGACCAGGGGTTCGGGTTTTCTCTTAATCGAACCTTAAAGAAATCGTTTTGGAAGAGGCGGGGTTTTACCATATAATCTAATCGTTCGGCAAGCCGGCACGCGATCGGCTCCGACAACCTATTACAAGGGAGACCCCAACCATGTTCCGACATTCCCCTCTGCCGCTCATGCTCGCGGCCATCGGCCTCGGCTTCGCAATGTCCGCTTCGGCCGCCGACCTCACAAAGTGCACTTCCTGCCACGGCACGATCGCCAAGGATCACGCCGGTGCGGCGCACAAGGACGTCGCCTGCTCGACCTGCCACACGGGTCTGGATCAGCACCTCGCCAACATGAAGACGCGCCCGACGGTCAACTTCGACCCGGCCGCCTGCGGCGCCTGCCATACCGATCAGTACAAATCCCTCTTTGCGACGAGCGACCGTCCGGCCCGTCAGTCGAAGAAGGACGCCGCGGGTCCCGCGCCCGATCCCTTCTTTGACCGCGCCATGGGTACGCACGGCTTCACTAAGGAACACGACCTTCCGCGCGCCCACACCTTCATGGCGATCGACCAGTTCATCGTCGACCGCGCCTTCGGCGGCCGTTTCGAACCGAAGGAAGGCTGGCTCTACACGACGCTCGAAGGCGGCAAGTCCTACAAGGTTTGGGACGTCCTGAAGGACACGCATCCCGAATCCAACGAACACAAGCCCTTTAAGCCGGGTACCGCCGCCGCGGGCAACGCCGTGTGCTGGACCTGCAAGTCGACCGACCTGATGCTCGACTGGGCCTACATGGGCGACAAGGTCGACGGCGCCAAGTTCCACCGCGGCTCGAACGCCGTCGACGTGGTCCGCTCCGTCAACCACGGCATCAACTGCAACTTCTGCCACGATCCGCACACCGCTCAGCCGCGCGTGATGCGCGACGCGCTCATCGACGCGATGGAACGCAAGGACGGTCCGAACGTCTATCGTGATCACGCCGCCAATCCCGCCAAGCTCACGGTCAAGGACGCCGGCGTTCGCGGCTTCACCCGCAAAATCGCCACGATGGACCGCGCCGACAGCCGTCTGATGTGCGCTCAGTGCCACGTCGAATACGTCTGCAACCCGGGTCAGGAAGCCGGCACGGGCAAGGCCATCGGCATGGGGAGCCGTCTCACGAACCTCTTCCCGTGGGTCAACGCCGACGACATCGAAGCCTACTACGACAAGGTCGGCTACCGCGACTTCAAGCACCCGTTGACGGGCGCCCAGCTCGTGAAGCTGCAGCATCCCGACGCCGAAACCTACTTCGGTTCGAAGCACGACAAGGCGGGCGCCACCTGCGCTTCCTGCCACATGCCCAAGGTGAAGAAGGCCGACGGCACGACCTACACGAACCACTGGGCCACGTCGCCGCGTCACTACATCAAGGAAACCTGCTTGACCTGCCACACCGACAAGACGGAAAAGCAGATGAACGCTGCGATCGACGCGATGCACGGTTACTACACGGGTAAGCTCCGTGAAGCCGAATCCCGCATGAACGACATGTTCAATGCGTTCGAACTCGCCATCGCCATGAACGTGCCGGAAGAAAAGCTTGCCGAAGCCCGCAAGCTCCACGCCACGGCCCACATCAATTGGGAATACTGGACGGCCGTGAACGGCGCCTGGTTCCACAATCCCGACATGGCGGTCCGTTCGCTCTCGAAGTGCGCCGACGCCGCTCTGAAGGCCACGAACCTTCTGCGCGCCGCCACGAAGGAAGTGAACCAGAAGAAGTAACCGCCTTCCGCCGAAGCGTCCGTTGAGGACGCTTCGGAAAGCGAAGCCCCCGTCCCGTGCGAAGCGATTCCCACGGGACGTTCTTTTCTGCGGGTTCGTATCCCGACTCTGCTAAGATGAGCGGTCTGCCGGCATTTCATAAAAATCCAAACACATGACAGATACCGTTTTGCTTTATGTCGTTTTCGGCGTCATGCTCGCGGCGGCGATCGCGGCGATATTGCCGACTTTCCTTCGGGGCGTGCACTCGGGCGATGAGCAGGAAGACGAACACGCGGCCTTTTTGCAAAAGTCCCTCCGGGAAGAGGCCGAGCGCCTGGAAGCCGAATTCGCCCAGGGACTCCATACGGAAGAGGCCTACCGCTCGCTTCGGGAAGATCTTGAGCGCCGCGCCGTCGAGGAAATGAGGGAAACCGAGACGACGAAGAGCCGCGTTGCGCCCGTATCGCTGCGAAACGCGGTGATTGGCGTCGTCGCGCTGATGGTGTGCGTCCCCGTCATGTGCTATCAGCTGCTCGGCGCTCCGGAAGTGATGCTCCTCGTCAAGGATCAACAGGTCTTTCAGGGCGAAGCCCGGGATGTGGAACAGATCCGCGAATACCTGAAGGTGAACGAAAAGGATGCCCGCGCCTGGGTGCTGCTTGCGCGCCGCAGCGTCGAGCAGGAGGACTACCGCACGGCGCTCGACGCCTACCGCAAGGGGCGTTCCCTCAACGAAAAGGTTGCGGCCGATCCCGAAGTCATGCTCGAACTCACCGCGACGATTCTGACCCTGAACGAGCGCTCCGCCTTTCCGGAAGCGAAGGAGCTCGTGAGGAAGGCCCTGGGCGTCGATCCCGAAAGCCCGCGCACCCTAGAAATGGCGGCGATCGTGATGCTTACGGCCGAAGACTGGAAGGGGGCGGTTCCCTATCTCGAATCGATGCTCGCCAAGTCGAGTCCTGACACGCCGCAGTATCTGCGCCTTGCGGAACTCCTTCGCGAGACGAAGGAAAAGGCGGCCGGGCAACCGTAAACCGGTCCCGGCTGAAGAGAGTCTTTTCGGAGCCGGGGCGCCGATTGATGCACTCGGGGATGCCAGAAGGTCGGAAAATCGACCTTCCTCACTCGTACGCGACGGCTCGGCGGACTGCGAGGACGTTTTCTCGCGGACGCGCGCGTTGCCCGCCTTCCCGGGAAAGGGCGCGGTGGGTCGGCGGCTTCGCTGAGGAAAAACGAAGAACAAACGAAAAGGGAGCGTCTCTTGGTACGCTCCCTTTCTTGTATTCGACCGGAGCGCCCGGGGACGGGGCGCTCCGAGGAGAAGGCGTTTAGGCTTCGCCTTCGACGTAGGGTTCGCTTCCGAGGTCGCCCTCAAGACGCGTGACGATGACGGCCGAGGCCACGTCGCCGACCACGTTGATGGACGTACGGATCATGTCGAGAATACGGTCGACGCCTGCAATGAGGGCCACCGCTTCGAGCGGGATGCCGACCTGCGTGAAGACCACCGTCGTCATGATGAGGCCCGCACCGGGGACGCCGGCCGTGCCGACGGCGGCGAGAACGCCCATCAGAACGATCGTGAGCTGGTCGGCCATCGTCAGGTCAAGCCCGTAGACTTCCGCGGCGAAGATCGAGCAGACGCCCATGTAAATGGCCGTGCCGTTCATGTTGATCGTGTTGCCGAGCGGAATCGAGAAGGAAGCCACGGCCTTCGTGGAGCCGAGACGGCGGGCGGCGTTGAGGTTCGCCGGCAGAGCCGCGGCCGAAGAGCAGGTCGTGAAGGCGACGAGCCACGGTTCGAAGACGCCCTTGTAGAAGGTCATCATCGGGATGCCCGTGACGACGCGCACGAGCGGCACGAGGAGCACGATGACGAAGAAGGCCGTCGCGAGGAAGGACGAGAGGATGAGCTGGAAGAGCGGCAGGAGGACGCCGAGACCGTGACGGCTCACCGTGTAGGCGATCAAGCCGAACACGCCGATCGGGGCGTAGAGCATCACGATGTGCGTGACGCGGATCATCGTGTCGCCGACGAGTTCGAAGAAGTTGAGCACGGGCTTGCCGCGTTCGCCGAGGGCGGAGAGACCGAAGCCGAAGATCACCGCAAAGAAGATGATCTGCAGCATCTGGCCTTCGGACATGGCCTGCATCGGGTTGATCGGGACGATGTTCAGGAGCGTCTGCGTGAGCGGCGGCGCTTCGACGGCCTTGGCGGCGAGACCTTCGGTCGAGAGGTCAAGGCCGACGCCCGGCTGGATGAAGCTCGCAAAGATAAGGCCCATCGCAACGGCGACGGCCGTCGTGAGGGCGTAGCAGATCAGCGTCTTGGTGGCGACGCGGCCGAGCTTCGAGGTGTCCGAAATGCCGGCGGCGCCGGCAATGATGGTGGCGAGCACCAACGGCACCACGACCATGCGGATCAGGCGAATGAAGAGGTCGCCCAACGGCTGAAGGAAAGTTTTCGCGGTTTCCTGTTCCACGAGCGCGCCGACCACGACGCCGAGCGCTAGACCGATCATCATCTGCCAAGCCAGACTGATCTTGGGTTTCTTGGATGACATAAAGCCTCCCGTTGTGTTTTGTTTTTTCCGGCTTGGCGTAAAGGCACCTATTGCATTTGCTTTTGCTCCAAGACCTCAATGTGTAGTTTACATTTCGTAAACTCATTTCGCAAAAGGCTCTCCATAGGGATTTTTCTTACGTTGACAACGCAGAAAAATGAAAAATCATTCCGGAAACATTTTCCCGTATGAGAGAAAATCGTTACTGTTCACTTCAACACGTTGACATCAATGCTCTTTTCGCGTTGTTGCGCGCATGATTGGGGAACGACGGTTCCGTAAAAGGGTCTTATGTAAGACTTTTGTCTTACCCATGGACATTCCCGCCGCGGGAGATTTGTTCGGGACCCGGAAGGGCGGGAAAGAGCGGTTTTGGGGACATCCGACCCGCTCCGGGCGTGGCGCGCAAAGACAAGACGCAAAAAAGCCGCCCGAAGGCGGCTTGGAGGGGCGCGGGCGACTTCTTATCCGTGCAGACGGCGCAGGGCCTCGAGGAGGTCCCGCACGCCGTAGAGCGTCATGAAGCCCGCGCTCACGGGGATGGCGGCGTACATGTAGCGCACCTCCATCCAGGGGATCGACTGCATGGTGGCGTTCGAGCGCATCACCCAGATCCAGCCGTACCAACAGATGACGGCGTAGGTGGCGAGTTCGATCGCGCAGACGATGACGCGAAGAATCCGTCCCGAGAGACGGTCGCGCAGGCGGTCCGTGAAGAGGTCCACGACGAAGTGGTTGCGCGTGCGCACGAGTTCCTGGGCACCCAGGAAGATCATCCAGACGAGCGCGAACTGAATCCAGTCGTCCGTCTGCGTGAAGTTGTAGATCGGCACGAACCGCACGAAGACGTTCAGGATGAACATGATGAAGATCGACGCCATGGCGACGACGCAGATCGCGCGCACGACGCGGCTGAGAAGTTCGTCGCCGGCGCGAAGGAGAGAAAGCAAAGAGGACATGTTCGATACTCCGTCAGGACACGAGGCGCGAGAAGGCGAGCGAGAGGTCGGGAATGAGCGCGACCGCCACGGCCATGAGAATCATGATGGCGACGTAGCCCAAGGCGTCCTTGGCGATGTTCATCACCTTTTCTCCCGTGATCGAGGACATCACGTAGAGATTGAGCCCGACGGGCGGCGTCAAGACGCCCACGGCGAGCGCGATGCACATGACGATCCCGAGCTGCACGATGTCGAAGCCGAAGCTCTTCATGAGGGGCACGAAGATCGGCACCGTGATGAGGAGGATCGCCGTCCCTTCGAGGAAGCACCCCATGATGACGAGGATCGCGATGATGAGCATGAGAACGGGCAACGCCGACGAGAAGGTGGTTGTCATGAAGGCGATCGTCTGTTGCGGAATGCGCGTGTAGAGGAGCACGTACTGGAAGAACCCGGCCGTGGCGATGATGAACATCACCTTGGCGGTCTGCTCGACCGTGTCCCAGAGGATCTTGGGAAGATCCTTGAGGGAGAGGGTCTTGAAGACGAAGAACCCGAGGATCGCCACGTAGAGCGACGCGACCGCGGCCGCTTCCGTCGCGGTGAAGAGACCCGCGAACATGCCGCCGATCACGATCACCGGCGTGAGAAGCGAGAAGAAGGCTTCGCGGAAGGCGTCCCAGCGTTCGCGCCAACCCGCGCGGGGCGTCACGGCGTAGCCGCGGCGGTGCGAAACGTAGGAGGACCAGAACATGAAGAGGATCCCGAGGAGAACGCCCGGAACCGCGCCCGCTGCGAAAAGGGCGTTCACGCTCGTCTGGGTGAGGCCCGCATAGAGAATGAGCGTGATGCTCGGCGGAATGATCGGACCGAGGGCGCCGCCCGCGGCGATCGTCGCGCAGCTGAACGACCGCTCGTAGCCGGACTTCGTCATTTCGGCGATGGCGATCATGCCGATCCCGGCCGCGCAGGCCGCGGCCGAACCCGACATGGCGGCCATGACGATGCAGGCGACGATGGCGGCGTTGGCAAGCCCGCCCGAGCGGTGGCCGATGCAGACGCGCCCGAAGCCGAAGAGGCTCTTGCTGACGCCGCCCACCGTCATGAGGTTCCCCATGAGGAGGAAGAAGGGAATCGACATGAGCGTGATCCCCGAGACCTGCGCGTACATGCGCTGGGCCACGAGGAAGAGCCGTGCCGGGTCGCCGCCCGCCCAGAGATAGGTGGCGATCGAAACGCCGCCCATCGTGACGGCCGTCGTGACGCCGATCAGCATCAAGACGAGCACGGCGGTGAAGATCACAAACATGACCATGATGGAAATCCGCTGTAGGAAGGTCAAAAAAGAAGGATGCCTTCGTCCTCGGCGGGCGAAAGCATCCGTTGCGTCAGAGGGCGCGGAGCGTCACTTCGCGGTGCGTGCGGCGTCGATGGCCTTGAGGAGCTTCGCCATTTCTTCCTTGCCGGCGAGCTCGCCCACCTTGTCGTAGGCGGGCTGCATGAGGCGAACGAACGATTCGCGGTCGGGCACGGTCACGTTCATGCCCTTTTTCTTGAGTTCCTCCACGACGGCGGCTTCGCCGTGGGAGATGCGCTCGCGCGTGAGGTTCTGCGCCTTGACGGCCTCTTCCTTCAGGATGGCCTGAAGTTCGGGCGAGAGCCCGTCGAAGAACATCTTGTTGGCGAGCAGAATCTGGCAGTCGAAATAGTGATTCGTGAGCGCGAGCTGATTCTGGGTTTCAAAGAGCGAGTCGGCGAGAATCGTGAAGACCGGGTTTTCCTCGGCCGCGACGACACCCTGCTTCAGGGACGTGTAGAGCTCGGAGTAGGCGATGCGCTGCGTGTTGGCGCCGATCGCGTCGAAGGCGGCGAGAAGCCCCGTGGAGGGCGGTACGCGGATCTTGACGCCCTTGAGGTCTTCGGCCTTGTTGACGACGATGTCCTGCGTCGTCGTCTGGCGGAAGCCGTAGTCGAACATCGACAGACCCACGCTGTCGTGTTCGGCGAGGCCCTGGTTCATCCAGTCCATGACGAAGCCGTCGATCACGCGGTGGGCGTGGTCGTAGTCTTCAAAGAGGAAGGGCGCCGTCATGGCGTTCAGCTTCTTCGAGTACATCGCCATGTTGCCGAGCGAGACGACGGCCATGTCAAGCGCGCCTAGCGTCACCTGTTCCGCAAGCGACGGCTGGTCGCCCAGTTCGCCCGCGGGATAGACCTCGACCTTCACTTTGTTGCCCGTGCGTTCGGCGACGTTCTTCGCAAAGAGCTGCGCCGCCTCGTGGTGGGCGTGAGAAACCGCGGCCGTGTGGGCCAGGCGGATCGTAAGGTTGTCAAAGTCGGCGGCGTCGGCCTGCGGGGCGACCGCAAGAAAGACGGCGGAAAGTGTGGCGCAGAGAAGAGACTTCACGGCTGACCTCGGGAAAGGAGTGGGATGGAAATTCCAAAAATTGTAGCATGCGCGGGCGAAAATCCCGAGAAAAGATTGCCGAACCGCGCTTTTTTCAGGCCGTTCAGGGCAAAAGACGGGCGATTTTGCGCTCGAGCGAATTGAGGCTGCGAAGAAGCGCCGTCGCGCGGGCGTGCGAGAATTCCGTTTCGCCGAGCAGGGCCTTCACTTCGCGCTCGAAGGGCGTCACGGCGTCGATCCCCGCGGGGTCGTAGCGTCCGGCGTCGTCGGACGTGTAGGAAACCGCGATGAGACGCCGCAGGAAGGCATCCGCCTCGTCGTCGGTAAGGCCCTGCAGACGCATTTCCGTCTTGATGAGAAGATCGATGTATGTGCCCCAGACGTCCGCGCGGCAGTAGAGCATGCCTTCGTTAGTCGCGCTGAGCTTCTTCATCGCGTCATGGACGGCCTTGAGCGTGCGGCTCGAAAAGTCCCGCCATTCCGCGGCGGCCGAGAGCGCTTTGGGGCCTCGTTCGAGGGCTTCCGTCACCGCGCGAAGACCCGCGAGGGCGTCGCGCAGGAGAAACGCCCGGTCGATGCCTTCTTCGGTGTCGTCGTCCGAGTGCCAACGGTCCCCGTAGCCGCCCGCAAGGCCCGCCACGGCGAGCTTCGGATCGGGCGGCACGAGCGAAACGTTCGAGAAGACGCTCGGAATCCCGAGCGCAAGGAAGGACTGGTCGCAGGAACGGTTGAAGCGCGTGAAGCGAACGGTCTCGCCTTCGGGGAGGGCGAGTGCGCGGCGCGCAAGGCCTTCGGTCGAAGGCATCGCCGGGGCGAAGCCGTAGAGCGTCGAGCCCGCCATGCCGAGGCAGTCGAGATTCACGTGCAGGAAGGCGCTTCGGGCGAGTTCGGAAGCGTGCCGGTCGCACCAGGCGGTGCTTCCCGCATAGCGTCCGTGGCTGTGCCCCGACCAGACGACCACCTTGAGGCCGTACGGGTGAGGCGTTTCGGCAAGGGTGTCGAGAATCGCCGTCGAGGCGGCGAGACCCGAAGCGTTGTCGATCGCACCGGCGCCCCAGCTGTCGATGTGGCCCGTAAGAAGCGCGTATCGGTCCGATTCCGTCCCGGGAAGCGTGGCGGTGAGCACGGGGCTCGCGATCCAGCGGCTTTCCGTTTCGATTTCGAGCGTCACGGGACCGTCACCGAGGCGCTCGGCCGTCGCATTGTCGATCGAAGCGTTCGGAATCGAGACGTAGCGGTCTTCGACGCCCGGAACGGGACTGCCCCAGACGTCGGAGACGATCATGCGGTGGATGCGCTCGCCCGTGACGAAGAGAACGCCCGCAAAGCCGAGGCGCTCCGCGCGGCGCAGAATTCCGAGGTTCGCGAGGCCCGTCACGACCGCGACCGCGGGTTCTTCGGGAGCCTTGATGTCGTCCGTCCAGGGAACGGGCTTTCCCGTCACGCGGAAACACCGGGATCCGCCCGCGCCCGTCGTGACGGGGGCCGTCATGGCGTTCCCTTGAGCGCGCAACGTCTCGCCGTTCACTTCGAGGTGCGCGTGCGGAACGGTTGAGACGAAAAGCGGCACGGTTTCCCTTTTCACCTCGGCGCCCGTTGCGCGAAAGCGCTCTTCGAGAAGATCGAACGCTTTCGTTTCGTTGTCGTTCGAGAGGCGCTCGCCCGTGCGGACGAGGTCGTGCAGCGTCGTCTCCAGAATTCTGGTGAAGCGATCGGGATCGTCGGGAAGGGACATGGCGGGACTCCGGAGGGTGAGCGGAAACGAAACTCAGATTTTTTCGACTGGACGGTCGAGCGGGATCTTGCGGAAGGCTTCTGCGAATTCGCAGAAGTAGTCGACGATTGCGGGCATCATGGCTCGGCCCCATTCGGCCGTGGCCTTTTCGCTTGGGATGCCGCCGTAGCCGCCCTCGGGAATGCCGAGCCGGATGTCGCGCACGAGCTTGACGTTGGCGCCGCGGAATTTGAGGCTCGAGAGGTGCGTGAAGACGAGCTCGTCCGAGAGGTTGTTCGCGCGGGTTTCGGGGCAGTCCTTGAGGTCGACGAATTCGGGGTGAATGTAGGCCATCGCGGAGACTTCCTGCGCGTCGCCGTGCCCGGTCGTCCACTCGGGATTGAGCTGCGGGGCGATGCTCCACCAGTTGAGAAGCGCGACGAGCGCGCCCGTCTTGCGCGCGATTTCAAGTCCCGCGCGTTCGATGGCGGGGTCGTTGCCGCCGTGGCCGTTCACGACGAGGAAGCGCCGCGCGCCGTGGCGGGTGAGACTTTCAAAGATGCCGCGGAAGATCCCCGTCATCGTGTCGAGACCCATGTCGATCGTGCCCGGAAACGACGTGTGGTGCGTCGCGACGCCGAAGGGAACGACGGGCGTGACGAGGATGTCGCAGCGCTTTTCCATTTCCTTCGTGATCCACTCCGGAATGAGCCAGTCGGTGCCGAGCGGGCCCACGGGGCCGTGCTGTTCGGTGCTCCCCACGGGGATGACGACGAGCGTGTCGGGGTTCTTCAGAATCGGTTCGGCCTTGTGCCAGGAGAGATGAGCAAGCTGCATGATGCGCCTCAAAGAGGGAAAGCCGCGCGGGGCGGCTTTCCAAAGGATTGAAAGGGAAACGTCAGTCGGCGTGGCGGTCGAGGTCGTCGAAGTGACGGCGGATCGTCGCATCCGACACGGGCTTCGTCACGAGACTCACGAGGATCATCACGACCATCGCGAAGGCCCAGGCGACGATCAGCGGATTGAAGCCGAAGGACCAGCTCGGGAATTCGAGCGTGATGAGGACGTAGAGGATTTCCGCGGCGATGACGCCCACGTAGACGCTCGTCGTCGTGGCGCGGCGCCAGTACATGCCGAGCAGAATCGGGGCCGCCCAGATGCCGAGGCCGCCGAAGGCGAAGAGGACGATCTGGAAGATCGAGCCGGGCTTCGAGATGCCGATGCCGATCGCGATGATGCCGAGGACGACCGTGATCACCTTCGAGAGGCGCCACGTTTCTTCGTCGGTGGCGTCACGCTTCAGGATCTTCTGATAGAGGTCACGCGACGCGGCGGACGTGGCCGTGAGAAGGAGCGACGAAATCGTCGACATGCCCGCCGAGAAGATGCCCGCCACCATGAGGGACGAGAGAATCGGGGAGAGACCGCCCTGCAGAATGAGCGGAACAACGAAGTCGGAATTCTTACCTTCCAGGCCCGGGAAGGCGATGATGCCCGTGACGCCGCACCATTCAATGAAGGAGGCGGAGAACCACATGCCGAGCGTGCCGAGAATCACGGCCTTGAACATCGTCTTGTGGTCCTTCATCGTGAAGAACTTCGTGAAGAGATGCGGCTGACCGATCGCGAAGAAGGACCACATCACGATCATCGAGACGTAGTTCTGCCAGGGATAGCTGTTGTTGTGACCGGGGAAGCTCACGTAGTTCGTGTCCATGGCCGCGAGCTTGGCGTTGATGACGTCGAGACCGCCGCCCAATTCAAGCGACACGAAGAAGGTGACCACCGCCGTCACGACCATGAGGACGCCCTGGATCAGGTCGGTGAGCATGATCGAGCGGATGCCGCCCGCCATGCAGTAGAGAATCACGGTGACGCCCATGACGGTGATCCCGACCCATTCGGGCGCGCCCGTGTAGGTCGTGAAGATGACGCCGCCGCCGATCGTCTGCGCGCCCATCATCGAGACGAGGAAGACGAGCATGAGGACGGCGAGAAGCCCGCGGATGCCCGTCGACTCATAACGGTCGGCGAGGTAGTCCGCCATCGTGAGCATCTTGTAGCGGTGACCGAGCGTGATGAGGCGACGGCCCACGAGGAGCGCGGGGATGAGCATCGAGAAGGCGATGCCCGGCACCGAGACGGACATCCCGGCGTAGCCCACGTGGTAGATCGAGCCCGGCACGCCCATGAAGGTCGACATGGAGTACTGGGTCGAGAAGTAGGCGACGCCCGTAAGAATGGCCCCGGCCTTCCCGGACATCGTGAAGAAGTCGGAAAGCGAACGGTTTTTCTGAGAACCGTACCAGCCGAGACCCGTCAGAATGAGACAGTAGAGAATGATGACGGTGAGAAACGGCCCCGTCATGCTGACCGTGTCGATGGTGTGCTGCATCAGGCTTCCTCGTCGTCAAATTCGTGATATTCGGGGCGCTTGAGGCAGGAGTGCGCCCAAACGCCGATCATGCAAATCGTGAAGATTCCGTAGACGAGCCACCCGTAAATGAAGAGGGGAACGCCGAAGAAGCTCGGGTTGTATTCCGTGTCGTAGAAAATGGGCAGGGGCAGCATGATGAACGCCCAGATCACCATGAACACCCAGAACCACTTTCTCTCGAAAGCGTTGGCGAATGCGTGCATGCGGGGGACTCCTTTTGTAAATTGAGAATGAAGCGGCGCAAAAGGGGATTCTCCGCGTCGCTTCGTTCGAGGGTTTCTTGCTCAATTCTGCCACGCGGGTCCGAGGAAGTCTCGAAAAGTTTTTCCCGGGCATCCAAAGTCATGCGGGTTATCGAGAATTGTTCTTGACAAAAGGTTAGATGTCTGGAGGTAAATAATTATTTCCGCCCGACACGAAAGCCGGCGGGCGGTCTAAACTGACTCCCCCTCCGGACATGTTTTTATTTTTCAGGAGTCGTTTGATCATGGGTAAGAAATCCGACAAGAAAAAAATCCGCACGATTGAGATCCAGATCCACAAGGGGGATTTCAAGAACTTGCGCGACATCGCCGAAATGATCGGCTACGACTCGGTCGAAGAGTACATTGAAGACGCCATCGTGCGCGTCGCCACGGCCGACTACAACATGATCACGATGCTCGCCGAGGATCATCTCACCCGTATGCACGACAAGGTTTGTTCGCTTTTCTCCGACGAAAAGGATGACGAAGCCGAAGAGGTCGAGATCGACGTGACCGAAGACGAAGAAGACGAAGAAGAGGCCGACGAAAAGGAAGCCGAATCCGAAGACAAGGAAGTCGTCGAAGCCGCCGAAGAAGCCGCGCCGGTGAAGGAAGTTCCTCACAAGACGACGCGCCGCGCCAAGAAGGAAGAAAAGGTTGAGGAAGCCGCCGCCGAAGCGCGGGCTGAAAAGACCGAAGCCTGATTCTTCTTTTCCCGATCATGAGAAAACCCGCAGCCTCTCGCGAAGCTGCGGGTTTTTGTCATAAGCGACGCCGAGAATCGTCAGGCAAGCGCTTCAAGGCGTTCGAGCGCGACGCCGGCGAAGAGGGTCGAGGCCATGGCGAGGACTTCGTCGTTGAAGTCGAAGCGGTTGTTGTGGATCGAGAAGGTGTGCGCTTCGTCGCGCACGCCCACGCGGATGATCGAGCCCGGGACCTTGAACTGGTATTCGGCGAAGTCGTCGCCGCCCATCGAGATCGGGAAGTTTTCGTCCGCGGCGTCGTCGCCGAAGTACTTGCGCACGTAGTCGCTCAAAACCTTGGTCGTCAAGGGATGGTTGATGACGGCCGGGGTCTGCTTTTCGTAGGTCACTTCGGCCTTGCAGCCGCAGGCTTCGGCAACGCCCTCGGCGATGCGGGGAAGTTCCGTCGAAATGAGCGTGCGGACGTCTTCGTTGAAGGTGCGCACCGTGCCGCTCATCGTGGCGACGGCGGGAATGACGTTCGGAGCGTTGTAGTTGCCGGCGTTCACGGAGCAGACGGAGACCACGGCCTTTTCGATCGGGTCGACGCGGCGGGAAACGAGCGTCTGCAGGGCGGAGATGATTTCCGCGGCGACGGGGACCGGATCGTGGCCGAGGTGCGGACGGGCGCCGTGCGTGCCCTGGCCGGTCACGGTGATGTAGAAGAAGTCGACCGAAGCCATGGCGGGACCGACGCGGAAGCCGAAGACGCCCTTGTCGCGCGTCCCTTCGTCGTGGCCGCCGTAGATTTCGCAGATGCCGTACTTCTCGAAGATGCCGGAGTTTGCAATGGCCGCGGCGCCGCCGCCCGATTCTTCGGCGGGCTGGAAGATGCCGACCACCTGGCCCGGGAAGTCGCGGCGGCGGGTGAGAACGTAGAGGGCGCCGAGCGTCCAGGTCGTGTGGCCGTCATGGCCGCAGGCGTGGCAGCGGCCCGCCTCGCAGCTCTTCCAGGGATTGTCGGAGTTGTCCGGCATCGGGAGCGCGTCGATGTCCCCGCGAAGGGCCACGGTCTTGCCCGGGCGGTTCCCCTTGACGACGGCGATCACGGCGCCCGGAACGGTCGTGGTGTCGATTTCGTCGACGCCCCAGGCGCGAAGCTTCTCAACGATCTTTCCGCAGGTGCGCGTCGTTTCGAAGGCGAGTTCGGGGTGCTGGTGCAGGTCGTGACGGAATTCGACGAGTTCGTCGAAGACTTCAAGGGTTTCCGGGAAGCAGACCTCCGGACGGAAGGGACGGATCATTCTGTAACTCCTCATGTGGTTCGCGCCCGATGCGGACGTGGATCTTTTCAGTTTACGCCCGGGAAGCTTTCGGCAAGCTCGGGCGTGTCTCGGAGAACTTTTGCGATAGGACAAAAAGACGCGCCGCCGGCCAAGAAAAACCGCCCGATCGAAGAACGAGTCGGGCGGCGTGATGAGTTTCTTGCGCAGGGTTTTCCGGCCGTTACGGACGCCAGGCTTCGGGGAGAAGACGGCGTTCCGCCTCGGCCTTTTCCGTTTCGCCGAAGGCTTCGAGCGTGAAGACGAGCGAGCGGCGAACGAGAAGGAGCGCCACGTGGGGCGCGATCGCTTCGAGCGCGGGCGAGACGGGCGTGGGCTTCTTGGGCGCCCCCTTGGCGTAGAGCGCGAGTTCCGCGTCGTCGGGCGAAGCCGTGCCGTCGGCGCGAAGCGCCAGAAGCGCGAGGGCCTCGCGAAGCTTCGCTTCCGCGACGGGGAGGTTGCCGAGCCCCGCCGCCGTCAGACCGCGGTACTGCGCCACGACGGCCGAGGAGAGAAAGTCTTCGTCGCGGCCGAGTAGGGCCGCGGCGGCCGCGTAGTCGCCGAGTGAAATCGAAAGCGCGACGTCGGAGAGAAGCGCGCGGGGAAGTTTGTTTGTCACTTTGAGTCCTTTTCCAGAATGAAGAACGTATGGCTGATGCCGAGGTTGGGCGTCTCGGAAACGATGCGAAGGCCGCTCTCCGCAAAAAGGCGCCGCAGTTCGTCGCCGTGGAAGAAGCGGGAATTGCCGTTGGCCATCACCGTGAAGTAGAGGCTCGTGGCGGCAAGCGAGAGCGCCGCCGCTTCGTGGCGCTGTTCGTCGACGAGAGGCTCGAGAACGGCGAGTTTCGCGCCCGCCTTCATGGCGCGGGCGGTGCGGAGGAGAATCGAGCGGGCTTCGTCGAGACTGAAGCAGTCGAGGAACTGACTCATCCAGTAGAGGTCCGCCTCTTCGGTGCCCGTGAGCGGGGCGTCTGTGAGCCAGTCGATCGCGACGGTGTCGATTCGCTCGCGCACGCATTCGAGTTCGGCGTGGCGTGCGAGGTTTTCAATCTGCGCCGGAAGGTCCACGAAGGTCGCCCGGGCGTTCGGGTGGGTTTCGAGAAAGAGCTTCGTGAAGCGACCCGTGTTGCCGCCGATGTCGACGAGATGCGAAAAGCCCTTGAGCTTGTCGAGGCACTCGATCGCCTCGCGGTAGGCGCGGTCGGAGTGAAAGTGGTCGAACGCGAACCACGCCTTCTGCGCGTCTTCGGGAAGGTCGGGCAGATGCGGGTAGATCGTCTTCCAGTCGCCGTTGAAGGCGGAAAGCCCCGCCGGACGCCCTTCGAGGAGCGCGTCGAGCGTCTTTTCAAGCCCCGCGTAGTTCGTGCGGTCCGTAAAGAAAAAGTTCACGCGCGTCATCTCGTCGAGGACGAGGAGGTCTCCCACGCGGGTGGATTCGAGCGTCCCGTCCTCTCGGCGCGCGAGCACGCGCGCACTCACGAGGATGTCGGCCATCACGTCGACCGCATAAGGGGTGAGTCCGAGCGTTTCGGCCCATTCGTGCGGGGTCTTCGGAGACTTCTGGTGAACGATCCCCGGCAGGAACTCCGTCTGGAGGGCGGCCGAGACGGCCTTGAAGAGAAAGGGCGCGAAGGCGATTTTCTGCGCTTCGTAGAGCGTTTCCAAAAAATGCGGCATGTTCGGGTTCCGAAGGCGATTCAGAGCGGCCACTCGACCGCAGTTTCGTTCAGACGCTCCCATTCGGGGGCGGTCGGGTCGTGCGCGACGCCGAGGGAAACGGCCTTTTTCGCGCGCTCCCAGGCGCGCGGGCAGTGCTTCTCGAAGTATCGGAGAAGGTCCTGCATCCGCACTTCGCCGTGCACCATCGGGGCGATCGTCACGACCGTGAGAATGGTGGGGTTTTCTTCCGGAGGATTTTCGGCGTCGGGGTCTTCAAAGCCCTGGCAGAGCCCGCCCCAGTGGCCGTTTCCGGTCACGTAGAAGCGCGGATAGAGAATTTCGTTCGTGCGCGTCTCCCTCAACACCGGCATGGTGGTGTCGAAGGGAGCGTCGGCGAGCGAGAGCCGAAAGTCCCCGTAGGGGGCGTTGAGCTTGATCGTCGCTTCGCGCATGCCCCAGAGGGCATAGAAGGGAAGAACTTCGGGAAAGTCGTTCTCGCCTTCGAGCTGTTCGAGCGTGTAGGCGGCCACTTCGGGCGGGAAGGCGTATTCGCAGATCGCCTCGGGGTCGCGCAGTTTCCGGCAGAACTCCGCGTCGATGCCGACCGGTTGCGGCGACATGGCTGCGGCGGCGTAGAGCTTCGTGTGGGCGATCGAGACGTACTGCAGGTTCTTTCCGGGGTTCTTGGCGCGCGGACCGTAGGGCGGGTGCTCGTAGAGCCCCACGCCCGAGAGGTGCGAGAGGAGCGCAAGGAGCATGCGGGCCCACAGGCTTTGGCTTCTGCGGTGGGCGTCGCGGATGCTCAGGATGCGCAGTTTCGCGTCGGCGGGCAGGAGCGCCACCGCCATGTTTTCGTCCGAGGGATCCGGATTTTCGATCCGAACGCAAAGAACGATGCCGTTTCGCTCGAGCGAGAGCGGCAGATCGTCTGGTTCGATCGGTTCGACGGGCGTGAGTTCAAGGCCCGGTATGTCGAAGAGATGCGTCACGGTTTCTCGGGGCAGTGGAAAAAGAGAGGACTCATTGTAGCAAGGCGAACCCGCGGGCAAACTTAAAAAGAAGGGCGCCTCGGCTCGCGGCCGGGCGCCCGACGGGCGTCTCGCCCTTCGATCAGTCGTCGAGGACGCGCTCGAGGAACTTCCCGAGAAGACGGTAGTGCGTCTTCGTTTCGGGGGCTTTCGGATTGAGGTAGTACTGCGCGTGCGAGAGCGCTTCGTAGACGATGAGTTCGGCGTGGCGATCGGCAAGAAGCAGCTTTTCGTGCATGCGCACGGTGTTGCTCAAAAAGAGGTCGCGCGTGCCCGAGAGAAGGAGCGTGGGCGGGAACTTCGCTATCGCCGAATCTTCCGCGTAGACGGGGGAGAGGAGCGGATCCTTCATGTCGGCGCCGCCAGCGTAAAGTTCCGCCGCCGTGCGGATGAGCTTGTCGTAGGTGCCGAGAATGTTGTCGACGCCGTCGTTCGTCACGTAGGTGTCGCCCGTTTTTGTGAGGTCCGCCCAGGGCGTCCCCGCGATGAGGGCTCCGGGCATCGGAGTCCCCGCACGCGCCGCCTGGACGCCGAGGATGAGCGTCATGGCGCCGCCCGTCGACGTTCCGAAGACGGCGACGTTTTCGGCGGGCGTCGTTTTGAGAAGCGCCTGGTAGGCGCGGAAGGCGTCGTCGATCGCGGCCGGGTAGGGATGCTCGGGCGCCATGCGGTAGTCGACGCAGACGACCTTGTAGCCTTCGAGTCCCGCCATCAGCACGCCTTCGCCGATTCCCGAAATCCCGTGCCCGAGGATGTAGCCGCCTCCGTGGATGTAGAAGATCACCTTGTCGGCCTTCTCTTTCGCCAGGGTTGTCGGCGTGAGCGTATAGACGCGCACGCCCCCGAGCGTTCCCTCTTCGACGCGCACGCCGTACTCTTGGGCGAGCGCGAGGGCGGCCGGACCGGCTCCCGCCGCATAGTCCTTCGCGATGGCGCTCACGGCCTCGGGCGACTTCTCGCCGGTGAGCCAGAGGTCGGGCGCGGGTGCGGCGACGCTCTTTGCCATTTCGGCGCTTACCGTCGCGGGAGCGGGGAAGGGAGCGTCCGCGCGGGCCGCAGCCGAAGCGGGAAGGGCCGCCGCAAAAGAAAGCGCGAGAGAGAACGTGAGCGAAAGAAGGGATTTCTTCATGATGCGAAACGGAGAACGAAAGCGAAAAAAGAATGCGCCGCGCGCACACGGGAGAAGTTTGCGCGCGGCGCGGGCCGTCGTCAATCGACTTGGGCGTCGGGCTTCATCACGATCTTCAGGACCGGATCGGTGCGGGACGTGAGGCGCTCGAAGGCCTTCTGCATGCCTTCGACGGGAACGATGTCGGTCACGTAGCGTTCGGGCTTGATCATGCCGCTCGCGATGAGGTCGATCGTTTCCTCAAACTCCTTGCGGGTGCAGGAGACGCTTCCGACCAGGCGGATTTCGTGCAGGACGAGGCGGTTGATGTCGAACGGAATCGTCGGATCGATGGTGTTGCCGACCGTGACGATCGTGCCGCCCGCTTTCACTGCGTCCATGGCGGCGGCAAGCGCCGATTCGCTCCCCACCGCTTCGAAGACCACGTCAAAGCCTCCCTTCGAGACTTCTTCGTAGACGGCGCGGCGGTTCGGGTCCTTGCCGTCGAGGTAGCAGTCGAACTTGCCCATTTCGCGGGCCTTGGCGAGCTTGCGGTCGTTCGTCTTCGACATCGCGACAAGCGACGCGCCGGCGGTCTTCGCAAGGTCGCCCATGAGCTGCGCGATGATGCCCGAGCCCACGACGAGCACCTTGTCGTGAAGCTTCATGTTCGAGAGATGCACGGCGTGATAGGCCACCATCAGGGGATCGATCAGCGCGGCGTCGACGTCCGACACCGTGTCGGGGAGCTTGTAGGCGAGGCGGGCGGGCCCCACGAACTTTTCGGCGTAGGCGCCGTTGCACACGAACCCGATGTAGTTCGTGCCGTTCACTTCGCGGCAGAGGTGTTCCTGACCGGCGCGGCACATGTCGCATTCGCCGCAGTAGAGGTTCGCCCAGAAGACGACGCGGTCGCCCATTTCAAAGTCACTCGTGCCCGGGTCTTCGACGACGCCGCAGAATTAGTGGCCCATCCAGAAATCGCCCTTGTGGTTCGGATTCCAGCCTTTGCCCGTCTTCCACATGTGGATGTCGGATCCGCATACGCCCGTGGCGGACACGCGGATGCGGATGTCGCCCGCCTTCATTTCGGGAACGGGTTCGAGCTTCGTTTCGATCTTTTCGGGGCCGACGAGAACGGCCGCCTTCATCATTTCAGTCATTACGATGTGCCTTCCTGTAAGGGTTGGAGAACGTCTTCGGATGACTGCATCGTAGGGAAAAGAAGGCGGTTTCGGAAGTTCAAGTTTTTACACGGGCGTGAACTTTTAGTTCGTACTGCCTCGATGTGGCGCTTCAGGAAAAACGTTTTCTACTCGGGATACAAGCAAAAAGGCCGCCCGGCATCAATCCGGACGACCTTTTGCTCACTCGAAATTTCCGAAGAATCAGCGCAGCGCAAAGTTGATCGCAAAGGCGATCGAAACGATGTACATGACGGGATGCACTTCGCGGGCGCGGCCCGTGAGCACGGCGATGATCGTGTAGGAGACGAAGCCGAAACCGAAGCCCGTCGCGATGTTGTAGGTAAGCGGCATCCCGACGATCGTGAGGAAGGCCGGGATCGCAATTTCGAGACGGTCAAAGCGGATGTGCACGCACTCCTGCATCATGAAGGCGCCCACGAGAATGAGGATCGGAGCGGTCGCGTAGACCGGGACGATCGCGATGAGCGGGATGAAGAAGAGCGCGAGAGCGAAGAAGCCCGCGGCGAAGACGTTCGAAAGGCCCGTACGCGCGCCAGCGACGGCGCCCGCGGCGCTTTCGAGGTAGCTCGTGGCGGTCGTGGTCCCGAAGACCGACGAGAGCATCGTGCCGATCGAGTCGGAAATGAAGGCTCGGTCGAGATTGCGGATGGAGCCGTCGTCCTTCATGAGGCCCGCCTTGCGGGCGACGCCGATGAGCACCCCCATGTTGTCGAAGAGGTCCACCATCGTAAGGGTGAAGATGATGGTGAAGAGTCCGTGGCTCAAGGCGCCCTGGAGGTCGAGCTGAAAGAAGGTCTTCGAGATGTCGGGGAAACCCGCCGAGAGCCAGGAGCCTTCGGGAAGCGAGGCGTGGCCCGTGACGACGCCGAGCGCCGTCGTCGCGAGAATGCCGATGATCATGGCGGCGCGGATGCCCATCACGTTGAGAACCGCGGTGAGGAAGAAGCCGAAGAGCGCGAGGAGCACCTTGGGGTCGGTCAGGTCGCCGAGCGCGACCGAGGTCGATTCGTTCGAGACGACGATCCCGCAGTTCTTGAAGCCGATGAAGGCGATGAAGGTGCCGATCCCCACGACGATTGCGTACTTGAGATCCTTCGGGACCGAGTCGACGATCCACTGTCGGATGCGCGTGACGGTGAGGAGAAAGAAGACCATGCCCGAGACGAGGACGGCGCCGAGACCGGCCTGCCAGCTGAAGCCCGCGGGTCCGCAGACGTAGTACGCGAAGAAGGCGGTGATGCCGAGGCCCGGGGCCACGACCACCGGATAGTTCGCCCAGAGTCCCATGATAAGGGTCACGACGATCGTCGTCAGAACGACGGCGCCCGTGACGGCGGTGCGGTCCATGCCGGCGTCGGCGAGCATGGAGGGAATCACGAAGATGAGGTAGCAGCACGCCATGAAGGACGTGAGGCCGCCGAAGAATTCCTGGCGAACGGAAGTTCCGTGTTCCTTCAGGCGGAAAAGCCGCTCGAGAAGACCGGAGGACTGTGCGGGGCTTGGGTTGGACATGTCGTCTTTTTGGGGATGAGGTTTCGGGAAGCACGCATTGTAGCGGGAAAACTTATCTTTCTAGGAAGATTGTTGATGAAGAGAAAAAAGGAAAAAAAATGTCTCTAGAAAAGCAGGATCGGATAAGAAGGCTTGCCTTGTCTTTCGGATAATGAGATGTGTGGAGAAAAAGGGAGAGAAGACCGAGCTCTTTCAGCAACTCTTTCTCTGAAGACCGACAAAACGATTCGCGGAGAGAAAAAATGGGACATTTGATGCAAGAAACGACAGCCGAACGCGCCGCTCGGGTGAAGACGCTCAACGACGCGCTCATCGAATGGGTGATGAAGGTTGCGCAGGGACGGGTCGGTCAGTTTTCGACCGCCGTTTCCGGACTGGACATATCGGTGCGCGACGAACGAAACGCCTCGGAGCGCTGCGTCTACCGCCGCTCGCTCGGCGTGATGCTCTCGGGGCGCAAACGCTCCATCGTGGGGAACCGCGTTTATGAATACGGTGCGGGCGACATGCTCTACACCCTCGTGGACATGCCCGCGATGTGGCAGGTGGTGGGGGCGACGAAGGAGCATCCCTTCATCGCGGTTTCGATTGCGCTCGACGAAGAGGTGCTTCGCGAGCTGATTCCCCGCGTGCGTCTGGGGTCGCGCTGCACGAATCTGCAGGCGATCGGGCTCGAGCGCTCCGATCCGGACCTTCTCGAAGTCTTCCTGCGTCTTATGCAGCTCCTTGACCGTCCGGACGAAATCGAGGTGATGGCTCCGATGCTTCTGCGCGAAATCCACTTCCGCGCGCTTCTCGGTCCGCAGGGGCCGGCCCTTGCCGCCGCCTTCACGCAGGATTCGCAGAGCAACCGCATCGGACAGGCGATCGAGTGGATCAAGGCGAACGTCACGGCGAGCGTGTCGATTGAAGAGATGGCCGACCGCGCCCACATGGCGCCTTCGACCTTCCATCGGCACTTCAAGGCGGTGACGAGCCTCTCGCCTCTGCAGTACCACAAGCGCCTGAAGCTCCATGAGGCGCAGCGCCTCATGCTCGTCAAGAACTTCGACGCTTCGCAGGGCCTATGCCGTGGGCTACGCGAGCGCGACGCAGTTCTCGCGCGACTACAAGAAGCTCTTCGGCACGCCTCCGAAGAAGAGCGTGCGGGTCATGAAAAATCACGTGACGCCCGAAGGCGTTCCCATGAGCTGACGAAAACCGAGAAGACGAGGGCCGCGCCTCCCGACGGAAAGCGCGGTTCTTTTTTTCAAGAGCGTCTTTTTCTTACGCGACGGCTTTGGCGTAGTCTTCGTCCGAGACCGCTTCGAGCCACGTGCAGCGGTTGTTCGGGACGTTGGGTTCGATCGAGATGTGGGTCATCCAGGTCTTGGCGCCCGCGCCGTGCCAGTGCTTCACTTCCGGCGGAATGCGAACGACGTCGCCCTTGCGGATCACGCGCGGGGCTTCGCCTTCGAACTGCACGAAGCCTTCGCCCGCGAGAACGAGCAGGATCTGACCGCCCGAGTGGACGTGCCAGTGCGTTCTCGTGCCCGGTTCGAAGGTGACGTTTCCGATCGGGGCGTGGAAGACGTCGTCGTTTTCGCTCAGCATCGTGAGGTAGGACGTGCCGGTGAAGAACTTCCCGTAGGGATTGACGGCACCCTGTTCAAAAATCGTGTCGTGCGGGGCCTTGTGGATTTCGGACATGTTTGTCTCCTTGTGATCGACGTGTTTTTTGGGGGCGTCTTCAAGAACGCTCCTTTTCGCCCATCATTGTGGCGCGGCGCGCACCGGGCGTTTCGTCCGATCGGACGCGATTGTTGCCTGAAACGCTCTGCCGCGGGGAAAGAGAAAACGACAAAAAGGACGGCCGGGAATTCGTTGGCCTTCAAGATCCTTGCCAAGAGCGTTCGGATTCGGTAGTTTTTCGGTAGACACCTTTTGAGGACAGTTTCCATGCCCCGTTTTGCCGCCGTACTGCCGGAAGGCCGACTTCTTCTGAAAAACCTCGAGACCGGAGAGACGCTCACGATCCGCGCCGAAGACGGTCCCGTCTCGATCGGGACGCTCACCTGGACGTGGGGAGAGGAATCCTCTCCCGCGGGTGCGCCCGAGGGGAAACGATCCGAGACGGTCGTCGAGGATGCGGGTCCCCGTCCGATGAAGCCCGAGGAGTACGACGCGCTCGAATGGAATCCGAACGATCCGGCGCTGCTCACGGCCGAGGCGGAAATGCGCGCCATTCTCGCGTCCGCTCAGGAGATGCGCGGGCGCGACGTCATGCCCGCTGCAAAACGCGTTCTCTCCGCTCCCTTGTCGGCCCTCACTGAGAAGGACTTTGAAGAAACCTACATGGCGCTCGGCAAGCAGAGCGACGAAATCGAGCGCGAAGTCGCCTATCTCGAAGAGATCGAGGCCGACCCCGAGGACATCAAGGAGATGCGCGACCGGCTCGAAGCGATCGACCGCGATCTCGGACTCGTCACCGAGCGCATGAAGCAGTTCGAAGCGGTCCACAAGGAAGAAGACTGACTCAACAAATCTCAAAACTCGCTTCGTGGCCGAAGCGACTGGGCCTCAGCCGGAAGAACTCTATGAGGCGGGGAACTTTGCAAGGCGGCAACTATTAAAGAATTTTTAATAGTTGCCCGGAATTCCCCGGAGACGAACTTCTCGGTCGGGCTCCGAATAAGCCGTAGCCTGCCGATTGGGTTTGGTTGGGTGATACGACACAAGATGCGGTATGTGCAAAAAATGCACATACTGCCTTCGAGAACCAGCCTGTCCGAGCGGAGGCGTTCCAAGCCCGAAAAAGCAGAGGCCCTTCGATGCGAGTCGAAGGGCCTCGGTTTTAGCAGGTAGCTAAATATCAGAAGCGGAAGTCACGCTCACCGGCCTCGATGCGGATCAAGCGCTTTTCCGCGGCGGCGCGGATCTTTTCGTGCGGGATCTTCGGGAGTTCCGCCTTGAGCACCTCTTCGCCCGCCTTGCGCGTCGCGGCCGAAGCGTAGTCGCAGAGGTATTCCTTGATCGTCATCACGGCGTTGGCCTGGCAGTAGGTGGCGATTTCGCCCGTCTTCGCGAACTGCATGAAGCGGTCGCCCGTGCGGCCGGCGCGGTAGCAGGCCGTGCAGAAGGAGGGCAGGTACTTGTTTTCGAGGAGCCACTTGACGATCTGGTCGAGACTGCGGCGGTCGGACGTTTCGAACTGCGCCGTGTTTTCGCCTTCGTCTTCGGGTTCGAGCGTGTAGCCGCCCACCGAAGTGCGGGAGCCCCCCGAAATCTGCGAGATGCCGAGACGGAGCGCTTCCGTGCGGATGCGGGCGCTTTCGCGCGTCGACATGATCATGCCGGTGTAGGGAACGGCGAGGCGGATGAGCGCCACGATCTTGAGGAAGAGGTCGTCCGGAACCGCGTTGCTGAAGGTGTTCGGGTCGATGTCGTCAGCCGGGCAGATGCGCGGCACCGAAATCGTGTGCGGACCCACGCCCCAAACGGCTTCGAGGTGTTCGGCGTGCATGAGGAGGCCCACGAAGTCGTACTGGCAGTGTTCAAGGCCGAAGAGAACGCCGAGGCCCACGTCGTCGATGCCGCCTTCCATGGCGCGATCGTGCGCTTCGGTGTGGTAGGCGTAGTCGGACTTCGGTCCCTTCGGATGAAGAAGCTTGTAGCTTTCCTTGTGATAGGTTTCCTGGAAGAGCTGATAGGTGCCGATCTGCGCTTCGTGGAGCTTGCGGTAGTTTTCGACCGTCGTCGCGGCGATGTTGACGTTCAGACGGCGAATGGCGCCGTTCTTGTGCTTGATCGAATAGATCGTCTTGATGGATTCGAGGATGTATTCGATCGGGTTGTACTTCTGATGTTCGCCCGCTTCGAGAAGAAGACGCTTGTGGCCGAGGTCCTGCAGAGCGATGACTTCGCGTTCGATTTCTTCCTGCGTGAGCTTCTTGCGCTGGATGTGCTTGTTCTTCGCGTGGTACGGGCAGTACGTGCAGGTGTTGACGCAGTAGTTCGAGAGGTAGAGCGGCGCAAAGAGAACGATGCGGGTGCCGTAGATGTGTTCCTTCACGCGCACGGCCGTGTCGAGGATCTTCTGGTTGACGTCTTCCAGGTCGCAGGCGAGGAGCACGGCCGCTTCACGGTGCGTGAGGCCGCGGAAGGCGGCCGCCTTTTCCAGAAGCGAATCGATCAGGGGACGGTCGTGCTTGTGTTCTTCGGCGTAGGCGAGCGTGTCGAGAATTTCTTCGTGACAGATGAACTCTTCGGCCAAGCGGGATTTCGGATCGTACATGGAAGATGTCTCCGGGCGGGATAACATTTGTGCGTACAAAATGTTGAAGGTCCTCTTTTCCTTCTAATGTGCGTACAAATAGGGTCAAAAGAAAAGTGCTTCGCCGGAGGGCGGAAGACACGGATTCACGAATGTTACTCCCGCATCGTCATTTTCGCGAGAGGAAATTTTGACGAAAATCTAAAATTGCGGGAAAAAGACAAGTTATCCGCTGTTTTTCTCCCGCAATCCTTATCGGAACAATGATTCGGAAATGGCGCTCACTCGTGGCGCTTGCCCGTCATGCATTCGATGTGAAGGCGCCAGAGACCGGCGTAGGGACTTCCTTCGCGGAAGTAGCCTTCGCACTTTTCGGGGGCGACCGTCGAGCAGTACTTCTCGAGCACCGCGAAGAATCCCGTGCGTCGTTCATCTTCGCTCGAGACGAGTTCGACCGTGCCCGAGAGCACGACGGATTCGAAGGCGGTCGTGAATTCTTCCGGATCGGCCTTGACGTCGGTCGCGACGACGAAGGTCGCGGCGCGGGGTTTCTGCAGGGTTTCCCATTTGGTCCCTGCCTTGCCCCCGTGGAAATAGAGGTTGTCGCCCGCGACGGCGTAGGAGATCGGAATCGAGTGGAGCGTTCCTTCGTCGTCCGCATAGGAGAGCGTTCCCCACTGGCAGCGGGCGAGCACCTTGCGTGTGTCTTCTTCGGAGAGCGCGCGGTCGGCGCGGCGTAGCGTTTTGCTGAGCATTTTTCCTTTCCTTTAGAGATTGCCGGAGACGGTAGGCTTCGGCGTTACGTCGGGGAGCTCCTCCTGTGCGACGCGGATCCAGGAGAGCGTCTTCCAGGGGCCTGAGAGAAGGGATTCGAGGAAGATGTAGGAGCGGCGCACCGCCTGCAGGGCCGCCGATTCGCTCGTTTCGAGCGCGACGAAGGCATCGCGCACGAGAAGGCTTTCGGCCACGTCCGTCCAACTGCGAAAGCGCACGATGAGTTCACCCGCGGGGCGCGCGAAAAGGATTTCCGCCCGGGCGGGCGAGGTCATGCCGAGAAGCTGCGAGGCGACGATGAGGGCGCAGGTCGCGGCGAGGTCCGCCGTGCGCAGAAGAGGCCACTCGATCGTCTGCCGGTAGTAGTCGGTGAAGATGCGAAGGCGGCGAAGACGCGCTTCGTCCTCCTTGTCGACGACGGCGGAAAAGCCGCCCCAGCCGAGTCCCACCTCGTGACGGACGAGTTCCGACACGGCCGCGGCTTCGCGGATCGTGCGAAAGCGCGTCGGCGTCTGGTTGTTCCCCGCGAGGTATTCGAGCCGGTCGTCAAGATCCGCTTCGCTCATGACGTTGAAGTGGTTCTCCACCCAATGGTAGAGGTCGCCGAGCATGGCGTCGTCCGGGTCTTCAATGCGGATGGAGAGGCCGTTGCGGCCGAAGTACCAGCGGGCGAGTTCCGTTCCTGTCTGTGTGAAGGCGATTTCGTCCCAGGGAAGCGACACGGCGTTTGCGTGAGGAAGCGCCGCGAGGTGCTCGAAGCTCTCGCGCATTGCGTCGAAGACGGGCATCATCTCCGCGGTGGGGGAGAGGATTTCGACGGGCTCTTCGTCGTCAAGAAACTGCATTGTCTTCTCCTCTCTCAGCGGCCGCGCGTCTTCTTGGCGCCGAAGGGCTTGCCCGCCGATTCCCTGCGCGGACCGCGGGCGGCGTCGCCCCGGCGCGGGGCCGGGCGCTTCTCAAACGATCGTCTTTCGGCCGAACGCTCCGAACCCCGGCGCTCGAAGGAGCGCTTTTCCGAGCGGTTGGCGGCGGGTTTCGCAGCGGTGCTGCGTTCCGACCTCCCTGCGCCGAAGTCCGTGTCCGCCGGACGGCGCGTCGGAAGCCCCGAGGGCGACGTGATCGTCATGAAGCAGGGCTTTTCTTCGCAGTGGAATTCCGCGCGGAAGACTTCGCCCGCGGAATTCTTGAGAAGGAGCGGTTCGGGTCGGAAGAGCTTTCGGTCCGTCGTCTTGAGGCGTTCGGGGAAGAACTTGAGCGTCTTCGGACAAAGGTCGAGCTGCGCGCGCACGCAGTGGCGGCAGGTCATGAGGTCCGCCTTGGGAACGGGCAGAATCTCGAAGGCGGGCGCCGTCACCGTTGCGCCGTGCCGTTCGTAGAAAGCCTTGGCGAGACGGTTTGCGACGTTCGCGCGAAAGTCGACGGTCTTTTCCGGATAGGGAGCCGTCGGATCGCCGGGGTCGCGGCGCGTCGGTTCCCAGTGCGCCTTTCGGTCGGCGTCGAGTTCCGCCGTCGCGTGACGGCGCAACTGATTCGCGATGCTCGCGGGAACGAAGACGTCGAGATCTTCGGGGATGAAGAGTTCGGCGATCCGATAGTCGGTGTCGCCCATCTTGCCGAGGTTCTGCGCGAGGCGCGCGCGGTTTTCCTCGGCGTCCGAGGGCGCTTCGAGATCCATGGCGACCTCCGCGAAGCCCGTCGAAGTGCCGTCCGTCAAAAGAAGCGTGAGGGCGTCCTCTTCGACCGTGAAGGTCGCGGTGACGGGGATGCGCCGTTCGGCGGTCTTGCCCGAGAGAATCTTTTCGAAGGCCTGGTCGCGGTTGCGCGAGAGGATGCTGCCCGTGCGAAGACCGTCCAACTGCGACGTGCGTTCGCGCGGGTAGAGCGCCCAGTGGTTCCCTTCGCGCTCGGCGCGGTTGACGGAAAGCCCGTGGATTTCCTCGTCGGCCGCCTCATAGGTGAGGCCGTCGCCGTTCGCAAGCGACACGCCCGGGAGCGCGTCGACCAAAAGACGCTTCGGATCGATGCGAAGCACGCGCGCGACGGGGTCGCCCGTGTTCTTGGGACTTTCCGTCTGCGCGAGGTCGTAGGGCTTTGAGAAGTCGCGCCCGTGCACGAAATAGTCGGTGGCGCCGCGGCGGAAGGTCTTGGCGGCGTCGGGCGTGAAGCGGAAGGTCGTCTCGCCCGCGGACGAGCGGCGCAGTTCCGGACGCCGCGCGAGGATCGCGTCGATTTCCTTGCGGTAGAGCGCCGTGATGTTCTTGACGTACTGAACGTCCTTCAAGCGCCCCTCGATCTTGAAGGAGGAGACGCCCGCGTCGATCAAGGCTTCGAGATTCGATCGCTGATCGTTGTCCTTGAGGCTGAGAATATGGCTTCGCTGCGCGAGCACCGTGCCGTCTTCGGTCGAGACGTCGTAGGGGAGGCGGCAGAGCTGCGCGCAGGCGCCGCGGTTGGCGCTGCGCCCCAACATGGCTTCCGACATGTAGCACTGGCCCGAGTAACTTACGCAAAGCGCCCCGTGCACGAAGAATTCAATGCGGGCCTTCGTCAAAGCCGAGCGCACGGCGCGGATCGCGTCGAGGTCGAGTTCGCGTGCGAGGACGAGCTGCGAGAAGCCCACCTTCTCGAGGAAAGCCGCTTTTTCGGGCGTCCGGATGTCGCACTGGGTCGAGGCGTGGATCTCGATGTCGGGCAGGGGGCCCATGAGAAGGCCCATGTCCTGCAGGATCAGGACGTCCACGCCCGCCTTCTTGGCGTCGAAGGCGAGCGACCTCGCCGCCTCGATTTCGTCGTCGCGAAAGAGGGTGTTGAGGGCCATGAAGACGCGGGCGTTCCAGCGGTGTGCGTAGTCGCAGAGTCGAGCGATGTCGTCGAGCGAATTGCCCGCCGCCTGACGGGCGCCGAAGGAGGGGCCGCCGATGTAAACGGCGTCCGCGCCGTGCTCGATCGCGGCGATGCCCGTGTCGGCGTCGCGCGCCGGGGCGAGAAGTTCCAGGGCGTGAAGGGGAAGCATGCTGAAAATGATCCTGTATGTGTCCCGAAAGTGTAGCAAAGCGGGACGTTCCTCATCGCGGCGAGGAAGCAAGGAATCGTAAGGGCGGCGGGGCTTCCGCCCGAAATGGCGGGCGCTTTCTTCCTTTTCGGACGCCGCATCCGAAAAGAAGGATTTCCCTTCAGATTCGCAGGGATTTCGCGTTTTAGACTTCTGAAACCGCGGCCCGATTCGACCGCGGTCCCGTTCACAACGTCAAGGAGCCCTCATTGCCGAATTCCGCCGCATCCCCGTTTCGTCCGCCCAAAGAGAACAGCCGCCTCTTTCTTCTCCTTTTTCTCGCCGTGCTCGCGGCCTTCGGGCCCTTCGTGACGGACCTCTATCTGCCGACGCTCCCTGAGCAGGCGCGCGAGTACGCGGCCGCCCCGGCCACGGTGCAGCTCGGACTTTCCATGACGATGTGGGGGCTGGCGATCGGACAACTGTTCGTGGGACCGCTCTCCGACGTTAGAGGGCGCCGCGGGCCGCTTCTCGCGAGTCTTCTCGTCTTTACGGGCGCCACCTTCGGTGCGGCGGTCGCTCCCACGGTCGAACTCTTCCTTCTCTGGCGCTTTCTCGAAGGACTCGGCGCCTCGGGCGCGATCGTCATGTCGCGCGCCGTCGCGGCCGACCGCTATACGGGACGAGCTCTGGGCCAATTCATGGCCGTGATGGGCGCCATACAGGGCGTCGCACCCATCACCGCGCCGCTTCTCGGGTCGCTCGTTGCGGAATTCGTCGGTTGGCGCGGGATTTTCTGGCTCCTCTTTGCGATGGGCGTCGCGCTTCTCGTCGTGACGGCCTTCCGCCTTGCGGAGACGCGGCGCGTTGCTCGAGGAAAGTCGTGCGAGGGAGCGCCCTCGGCGAAGCCCGAAGGCGTTCGCGCGAGTCTGCGGGCGCTTTTCGGCGATCCCGCCTTCGTCGCGATCGTTTTGCAACAGGTCTTCGCATCGGCCGTGCTCTTCGGTCACATCGCATCGTCCCCCTTCATCTTTCAGGAATATTTCGGCCTCTCGAGCTTCGCCTACGGACTCTTCTTCGGCGCGATGGCGCTCGGCATCACCGTGGGCGCAGCGTTTTCCAGCCGCATGTCTTCGCCCGAGGCGGCCATGCTCGCGGGCGCTGTCGGTCTTCTGGGAGCGTCCGTCCTTCTTGCCTTCGCTTATGCCGTCGGAGCGTCGCTTTTCTGGGTGACGCCCGTCTACTTCGTGCTTCTCGTCATGCTCGGGCTCACCTTACCGGCGGCCATGACGGCGGCGCTTTCGCGGCATCGGGCGCGCTCGGGGCTCGCCGCCGCGGTGTTGGGCGCCGTGGGTTTCGGAGGCGGCGGTCTGGTGGCTCCGCTCACGACCCTTGGTACCCCCACCGTCACCACGGCCTGGCTCTTCGTCGTCTCCGCGGTCGTGCTCGTCGTGATCGGCGTCGTGCTTCGTCGACTCACGCGTGACTGAGGAAAACGAAGACCGGGTGTTCTTTTGTTCATCATGCCGAACGTCTTGTTAGGATTTTGTTCAGTTAGCTGAACAAAACGGTCCCTTCGGGCCGGAGGCAGCATGTTCGACAAGGAAACGCTTCGAAAAATCCTTTTGGAAAATCGCAGGCTCGTGGAGGGCAAACGGCCTTTCCCGCGGGAGATTTCATTGCCGTCCGCGGGAGCATTTAACTGCATCTGAATTCTTGATTAAAATTGCTTATAATACTCAACTATGAGCAAGATACTGCGCATTCAAGAGTTCGCCAAATTAGTTGGACGCACTCCCCAAACCATCCGACGATGGGAGAAAGAGGGAAAGTTGGTGGCCAAACGACTCCCTTCGGGGCACCGCTACTTCCTTGAGTCGGACGTTCAGATTGTCAGGGACATTCCCTTTTCTTCGGAACCTGTCGACAGGAGAACCGTCGTTTATTGTCGAGTCAGCAGTGCTTCCCAAAAGAAGGACCTGGCATCTCAAGTTCGGGCCATGGAAACTTTTTGTCTGGGTGCCGGGATTGCAGTTGACGACTGGATCCAAGAGATCGGCGGCGGCATGAATTTCAGGCGAAAGAAATTTCTTGAATTGCTTGATGCTGTCCTGCAAGGGAAAGTAAAACATGTTATTGTTCCTCACAAGGACCGCTTGATGCGGTTCGGCTTCGATCTGTTCGAACATTTGGCGACCGAGCGAGACTGCAAGATCACCGTAGTCAACCAGGAGAGCCTTTCTCCTCAGCGGGAAATGGTGGAGGACCTGATGGCGATCGTGCATGCGTTCAGTCGCCGTTTGTACGGATTGAGGAAGTACCGCAAACAGCTTCGAGAGGAATTTCGAAGTGCGGAGCCCGATAAAGAGACCGAATCCCGATGATTGTCACCCGCCAACTGCAAGTGTTTGCCGCGCAGCCGGATTATGAACGCCTTCGAGCCATTTGCGAGAAGGTGGGGCACATGCGTACGTACCTGTGGCAAAGATGCGGAGGATTGGCGACATTCAAACAGACGGTCGGTGAAATCCGGCAGTACATCACAGAACTCCATCCTTTCGATCGGTTGGAGCTTGACGGAACGGTCCGTGCGGAAAACACCAAAGACATCATCAACGACATCGTCGCCTATCGGGAGGCGGCCAAGCGCAAGACGGCGCAGGACATCTATCGTCGTTATCCGGACGAGCAAACTCGACGGGAACTCTGCGGGCTGCTCAAAAGCGACGCGTTTCTCAAGCATTCCTACGTCCACCGCCGCATGCGTCTTCACTTCAAGCACGGCAAGGGAAAAAAGCCGCCGCGGCTTCGTCATGCGCTCCGACAAATTTCGAATCGAAACCGATGCCGCGGGCATGATGAGCGTGGTCCTTCATTTTTCCCGAAAGGCCGGAGGAGACATCGTTCTGACGACTCGAGTCAAGACCGACAAGACGCCGATTCAGAATAGGAATCTGTTTGTTCGGGTGGAAGACGGCAAGCTCTTCATTCATTACGCGTATGAAAAGAAGGCAAAGCGTCCCTGCGGGACCGGAGTGGTGGCGGCGGACAAGGGTTTTACCGAGGTCTTTGCCACGTCTTCCGGGAAGTTCTTTGGAGAAGGACTGGGAAAGCTGATCATCGAATACTGTGAACTTACGACGAAGACCAATCGACAGCGGTCAAAGTTGTGGGCTTACGTGCACAAACTCGAGGAGAACGGCGACTTCGAAAAGGCGGAACGTATTCGCAAGAATAATCTGGGATCCCTGAAACGGAATTCTCGGCAGAAACGTTTCGAGGAGAAGGCGGCCGATCTCATTTACAAGGCGGTGCACCGGCTTGTGGATGAGGGCGAAGACATCGTGGTGGAAGACTTGACCGCGGTCTTCCAGCAGAAAAAGGAACTTCCCGCCAAGGTGAAGCGTTGGCTTTCAACCTGGGTGAAAGGGAAGATTCGTGAAGCATTGGACAGTGTGGCCGAGCTGCGGGGCGCCCGAGTGCACCCCGTGAATGCGGCGTATACCTCGCAAACCGATTCCTCTACCGGCGTTCTTTCCGGACGCCGGCAGGGGGATCGGTTTTACCGCGAAAGCGGGGAGAATGTACACGCAGACACCAACGCAGCCCGCGCGATACTGTTGCGATTTTATGACCCTGAAATAACGCTCTACACTCCGTACACCGAGGTCAAAGCGATTCTCGAGCGGAGGACGAGGGAGTATGAGTCAGAGATCGCTTCCGGGGGTAACTGGCCCTCAAAAGGCTCCAGTTGGATGGCTCCTGTTCTGAACGGGTGGTCAAACACGGAGTGCGGAAAGAAACATGATCAAGTTTGAACAACTTTTTCATGACAGGTTGTCTACTTACGGGCGTGCGCGGCGCAGGCAAGTCGCACTGCCTCCATTCGGAGATGCAGCGTCGGCTCAAGGAGGGCGGAACGTGGAGCGACATGCTCTACCTCAATTTTGAGGACGAGCGGCTTCTGGGGTTTGACGCCTCGGATTTTGAGCGGATGTTGGCGGTGCAGACGGAACTTTCCGAAAATTCAACCATTCCGTCCCTTTTCCTCGACGAAGTCCGGGCGGTGGACGGTTGGGAGACCTTTGCGCGCCGGATGGCCGACGCCGGGGCCGACATCATTGTCGCCGTGTCTGGTTCGATCGCAGACGCAGTGCCCGACGAACGCTTTGCCCGTACTCGGATTTTCCCGTTGAGTTTCCGGGAAATACTGCGGACTTCGTGTGTGGCGTCGGACGAGGATGCGCTTTCGTCCACCGTCGGACGGGCGGCGATTTTCCGCGCGTTTGCGCGATACCTCAAAACCGGCGGTTTTCCGGAATGCGTGCCGCTCGAAAACCCGCGGGATACTCTCCACGAGCCCTATCGGACGGTATGGATGAACGACGTTGCCCTTCGGAACGGCATCGCAAACGCAGAGCCGCTTCGCCGGATGCTCAAAATCCTTGCTGAACGATCGGGCGAGCCCGTTTCCTTCTCCGCTCTTGCCAAGAGTCTGGAGACTGCGGGTTCGCGGCTCTCGAAGGCGACCGTGATCCGCTACGTGGAGTGCGCCGTGCGTGCAGGCCTTTTGCTTCCGATCGAAAACATGGCCGACCGACTTCGGCAAAAGGAAGGGCGCCGCAAGTACTGCTTCGCGGACAACGGTTTTCTCTTTCTTCTGGGACAAAACGATCGGGAGACGCTCCTCGAGAACCTGGTGGCCGTGGAGCTTATGCGCCGGCACACAGGCAAAGATTCGGTTTTCTATGTTCGAGACAAAGCGGAGATGGACTTTTATCTTCCCGGGGAAGAATGGACAGTGCAGGTCTGTGCGGATTTTCGAGAGACTTCGGAGAAGACGCGGTGCAAAATTCGTGCCTTGGAAAAAATTGCAAGGGTTCTGCCCGTGAGAAGAAGAACGGTGGTGACGCTCGAAGAAGAGCGCATCGTCGAGACCGCGTCGGGGTCGGTGGAGGTGGTGCCGGCGTGGAAGTGGCTGTTGGGGATCGCCTCTTCGGCCATTGCGGCGCAGACGCGGAAAACAAGCGTTGCGAGTGTTCGTTCGGTTGGGTGCGGGTAAGGAGAAGAGGGGGCGCAAAACGAAGACGGGCGTGCCGCCCGAAGGAATGCGGCACGCCCGTGGAGAAAGGACCGGTCAGACCCGATCTCACTTGGGGGTCGGCATCTTCCACGCTTCAATGTCGTGGCAGGTGGCGCACTGGTTGGTCGACGGCTTGTGTTCGCGGTGGCAGTCAAAGCAGTTTTCCGTGCGGCCGAAGTGGTAGCTGTCGTGCACGTTGATGAGCGCGGTGTGGCGCGTTTCCTTGCCGGTCTTCGGGTTCTTAAGAACCGCTTCGAAGTTCATCGATTCGGTGGCCTTCGCGAGGGCGTCGCGGCTGTGACAGCCCGTGCAGACGTCGGTCGAAGGCGCCTTGAAGTCGCCCTTGTGGCAGGTGGTGCAGGCCACGCCCCGTTCGGCGTGCTTGGACATCTGGTCGGCGGCTTGCGCGGAGCCGAAGGCGAGCGCGAGAAGCGCGGTGCAAATGAGCGTACGCATGGCGTATTCCTTACTGTTACGTCGTTGATCAGGCATGTTCGGCGGCGGCGTTTTCCCCGGCGATGAGGCCGAAGACCGAGCAGTCGGGCATGGAGCAGGCCGTCATGCGTTCCTGTCCGTGCAGACCGCCCGCTGCTTCGCCCGCCACGTAGAGGCCCGGAATGGGGTTGCCGTTCCAGTCGAGCGCCTGCGCCTTTTCGTTCGTGCGGATGCCGCCCGGGGTGTAGTTGAGACGCGGACTGATGACGATGCCGAAGAAGGGCCCCTTCATGTCGATCGGTTCGACCTTGCGTTCGGTGCGTTCAAGCGGCTTGCCGAAGGCTTCGTCGCGACCCGCGGCGACGTCGCGGTTGTAGGCCTCGAGCGTCTGCTTCACCTTGGCGGGATCGGCTCCGTAGTGCGTGGCAAGGGCTTCGATCGTGTCGAAGCGGAACATCGTGCCGTCGAGACCGTTGAGACCGTTCAGAGAACGTCCCACGCGATTGAGGTTGTGGAACTTGCCGAGCGCCTTTTCGTCGTAGATCATGAAGGGCTTCTTGTCGCCGTTCGTGAGGCGGCGCTGCAGCGTGCCGACGGCGAGTTCGTTGCGGCTCGCCCCTTCGCTCATGAAGCGCGTACCCGTGGTCGGATCAATGAGCACGCCCCAGACCATGTCTTCGGTCGGCAGGGGATAGGCGAAGCGGTAGAGCGAGAGGTGCACGGCGCGGGCGCCGGCGCGCACGAGCGTCTTCAAGGCGCCCGCCGTGGCGCCCGGGCTCGTCGTCGTGGAGACGCCGTCGAGGAAGGGCACTTCCACGGCGCGGAAGGCGCGGTCGCGGGCATAGCCGCCCGTCGCGAAAATGACGGCGCGAAGCGCGCGGATTCGGCGGGGCGTGCCCGTGCGGTTCTTTTCGTCGTCGCGCGGATCTTCGCTGAACGCGTAGTTTTCACGAACGAGAAGGCCCGCGGCGCGGTCCTTGTCGAAGAGAACTTCGTCGGCCTTGCAGGAAGTGCGAACCGTGAGGTTCTTGAGGCCGGCCATGTACTTCGTGAGGGCGGCGAGAAGACCCGCGCCGTCCCCTTCGGGGATGAGGCAGCGTTCGGCGCTGTGGCCGCCGAGCTTCAGAAGACGGCCGTCCCAACGGACGCCGCGGTCCGTGAAGAACTTTTCGACGCGCGCGGTGTTCTTCGCCATGACGAGGGCGAGTTCGTAGTTGCCCACGCCGCCCGAGACGCGGAACATGTCGCGCGCGAGCGCTTCGGGGCTGTCCTTGACGCCGCGCTTTTTCTGCTCGGGCGAACCCACGCAGGCGAAGTTGAGGCCCGAAAAGCGTGAGGTGCCGCCCGTGCGGTTGAGCTTTTCGATCATGAGCACCTTGGCGCCCTTTTCGGCGGCGGCGATGGCCGCGACGGTTCCGGCAACGCCGGAACCCACGACCACGACGTCAAAGGTTTCGTCCCAGTCGGTCGCCGCGGTGCGGGCGAGAACGGAGGGCGCGGCGGGAAGCGCGGCCGCGGCCGCGAGGAAGCGGCGTCGGGAGGTCGTCATCTTTAGTCTCCTTGCACGATGAGGGGTCGTCCATGCGGACGGAAATCCGATGACGACATTCTGATGAAGAAAGATTGCGCGGCCGTTTCGGCAAAGAGCAAAAGATTACGGAAGCGTTACAGATCAGAGGTCGCTGTAATCGTCGAGCAGGTAACCCACGCCCGAATAGCTTGCGATGACCGGTCCGACGGCGCCCGCCGCCTGCAGTTTCTTGCGGATGCGCGTAAGCGTCACGCGCAAGAGCGGAAGGTCGTCGAGCGCTTCGGGTCCCCAGACGGTGCGAAGAAGTTCCTCGTGGGTGCGGAGGTGTCCGGGTTTTTCCATGAGGCGCTGCAGGAGACGGTACTCGGTGTCGGTGAGTTTTACGTCCGCCTCGCCGAAACGGCAGATTCTCTTGGCGGGCTCCATGACGAGCGGGCCGTTCGTGAGCCGTACGGATTCGACGTTCCTGCGTCCCGCGGTGCGGCGTAGCACGGCAAGAATCCGGGCCTGCAGTTCCTCGAGCGAAAAGGGTTTCGTGAGATAGTCGTCGGCGCCGAGCGAGAAGCCGCGCATCTTGTCGACGACCTCGCCCTTGGCGGTGAGGAGAATGACCGGCACGCCGCTCACCTTGCGCACGGCCTCGAGAACTTCGAAACCGTCCTTTTCGGGCATCATCACGTCGAGAACGAGCAGGTCGGGTTTGGGATCCGCGTGCTCGAAAATTTCGAGCGCCCGGCGCCCGTCGTCGGCGGAGCAGACGTCAAAGCCGCTGCGCTCGAGATTGGCGGCGACGACGCGGCGGATCTTGCTTTCGTCGTCGGCGATGAGGATGAGGGGACGTTCGCGGAACATGATTCAGGATTCGTCGGTAAAAAGGGGAAGCCGCACGAAAATGTCGGCGCCGGGTTCGTCGTTTCGGCAGAGTGCGGTGATGGAGCCGCCGTGGGCTTCGCAGACGGCGCGGCAGATCACGAGACCAAGGCCCGTACCGCCCGAACGGCGTCGATTGCCGCGCTCCACCTGATAGAAGCGGTCGAAGATGCGCTCCCGGTCTTCGGGGCGGATGCCCACCCCGTTGTCGAGGACGTGGATGTGCACTTCGTCGCCCACCCGCGCGGCGCGCACGAGAATCTCGGGCGCTGCGTCGGGACGTGCGTACCGGGCGGAATTCGTAAAGAGATTGCTGAAAAGCTGCACGAGGCGCTCGGGGTCGCCGGGAAGACAGGCGGCGTCCTCTTCGACTTCGGTGCGAAGGGTGAAGTCATACCGGGACTTTGCCAGGCGCGCGGCCTTTCTGAGAACACTCGAGAGCGAGAGCACGCGCTTTTCAATGCGAAAGAGCCCGCCGTCGATGCGCGCGACGTCGAGCCAGTCGTTGATGAGGGACTGCAGGTGTTTCGCCGCTTCGTCGAGGTTCGTAAGGAGTTCTTCGCGGAAGTCGGGCGACCAGGCGCCGTCATCGGCGAGAAGGCTTTCGGTTTGAAGGCGAATCGCCTGCACGGGGGTTTTGAGTTCGTGCGCGACGACGCTCAGCAGACTTTCCTTGAGGGCCTCGGCCTGCGCGGCTTCCGTTCGGTCGCGAAGGAGCACGCCGCGGGCGGGTTCGCCCGGCGCCCCTTCGATCGGGAAGGCTTTGGCTTCGAGCGAGCGGCCGTTTTCCGTCCAGGCGAGTTCGGGTTTGACGTCCGGCGTTTCGGGCATCACGCGGCGAAGCACCGATTCGAATCGCTCGGCGCGGGTGGCTTCGGGACCGGGAAGGAGACGCTCCGCTTCCGGATTGGCGAGAAGAAGCGTTCCGTCCTCGCGAAAGAGAAGAACGCCTTCGCGCATGTCGCGAAAGAGGGCCGAGAGCGTCGCGTGTTGTGAGCGGAAGGCTTCGGTGCGGCGCTGCACTTCGCTTTCAAGTTCGCTGTTGAGGGTTTCGAGTTCCCGACGCTTTTCTCTCAGTCCCCGAAGGACCCGTCCCCAACGGTGCTGAACGAGTCGAAATTCTTCGGGAACGCTTACGCGGTCTTCGGGAGCGGGTTCGGTGCGTCCGCTTTCGATGTGGCGGATGAGTTTGGTGACGCCGCGGGCGAGCGTGCCCGAAACGGCCCAGACGACGGCGAGTATCAGCGCAACGAGCAGAAGGAGCGCGGCGCCCGCCTGCTGCAGGGTGCTCGTTGCCAGGTGCATGCGGTTTGCGCCGTCGCGCACGAGAACGATGTGCCAACCGTCCGCCGTACGGCTTTGGGCCAAGTAGTGCCTTTCGCCTTCGGACTGCAGTTTGTGCACGACGTTTTTGTCGGCGTCGGGACGGGTGAGAAGATCGGCGAGATCTTCCCGTACCGGAGCGAGGGCGTTCGGGTAGAGAGCGCGCCCCGTTTTGTCAAAAATGCGGAGTCGGTAGTCGCCTTCGGGGAGTTTTCGCTCGACGGCGCGGCCGAGAGCTTCGAGCTGCAGGGCCGCGGCGGCGACTCCGATTACCTCGCCCCGAGCGTTGCGGATCGCCGTGGCGAGGTTGATGATGGGACGATCCGTGGCGCCTTCGGCTTGAAAGACGTCTGAAACGAGAACGGAGCCGGCAGGAGCGGAAGCCGCACGACTGTGCCAGCGTTGTGAATGATCGACGTTGAGGTTGGAACCGCGCACGCTCTCCTTCGGTGCGAAAAGAAGACTCTTCGCCTCTTTGTCGTCGATGTGGAGGTTTTCGAAAAGTCCGTAGGTGGCGGCGATTTGCTCGAGCGAGAGCTGCAGCGTGCGCGATGCGCGCGCGGTCGTGTTGCCGTCCATGGCGACGGCGCCCATTTCCGCCGTGAGAAGGACGAAGCGTTTCGCGTCGTCGAGAGCCGTCTGCGTTTCGAGTGCGGCGCGTTCCGCCCATCGCGACTGCATTTCGTCGGAACGCGCGATTTCGTTTTGCGCCTCCCGCCACTGCAGAACGGTAAAGGCCGCAAGCGGTACGAGGCTTACGGCCAGGAGGGAGGCGGCGAGGAGCGTGCGAAACCGCATGCGCCGATCCGGGGCGGTCAGTAGGAAACCTTGACCGTCTTCACGCTCGGAAGCGCGACGCCCTTGGAGAACTTGATTCCGACCGATTCGGTGGGGGAGATCTGCAGTTCGTCGCCGTCGCGAAGCTTCGAGCCCGTGTCGATCACATACTGCACGAGGTTTTCGAGGAACTGGTAGACGGCTTCGGGGCCGCGGGCGGAACCGACGATTTCGATTTCCGGATGACCGAACTGATCGAGCCCGGCCGTGTAGGCGCCCGTCTCCCCGTCGTTTTCATAGAGTCCGAGATAGACGAGGTTCGCAAGCGGGAGTTCCCCCTGACCGAGCACGGCGGAGGCGTTGCGGTACTTCGTCGGTTCGATGAGCGTGTGCGCGCCCGCGACGGCGAGCGTGCCCGGACGAAGCGTAAGCGTCGAGAGCACCTTCACGAGGGTCGAGGCGGCCGCCTTCTGCGTGGCGGTCTTCGGGACGATGATCACGCGGATCGTGCTCTTGGCGCGCTGCAGCGCCGAGACGGCGTCCCAGCCCTGCGCGGTTTCGGCCGCCCAGGCGACGTCTTCGCGGTCGGCGGGGTTCGAGCCGGTTTCCATCATGACGAGCGATCCTTCGGACTCGAAGACGGTCGATTCGTCGAGGATGTTGAGAAGGACGGGCAGGCCCCAGTCGGCGGTGAAGTCCTTCGCGAAGGCGTTGAGGTCCTCATGTTCAACCTCGTAGAGCACTTCCCCGGCAAGCGGAATCACGGACACCTGGGGTTTCAGGAAGAAAGCATGCGAAGTCACAGTCACTCTCCGAGCCAACGGCGGAACACGAGGCTCGTGTTGATGCCGCCGAAGGCGAAATTGTTGCTCATAATGACATTTTGCTCCAAAGAGCGGACGGCATCACGCACGTATTGCAAATTTGCGCAGGCCGGGTCGGGCTCCTTGAGATTGAGAATGGGAGAGACAAAGCCCTCCTCCATGGACCGCAGAGCGAAGATCGCTTCGAGCGCCCCGCAGGCGCCGAGCGTGTGCCCCATGTGCCCCTTGTAGGTGGTGTAGGGAACGCGGTCGCCGAAGACCCGCGCCGTGGCGTGGGATTCCGCGACGTCGCCGCGGTCGGTGGCGGTGCCGTGACCGTTGACGCAGTCGACGTCTTCGGGACGGATCCCCGCGTCTTCGAGGGCGAGCTCCATGGCGCGGCCCATCTGTTCGCTCTGCGGCGTCGTGATGTGCACGCCGTCGGAATTTTCCCCGAAGCCGAGCACTTCGGCGTAAATCTTGGCGCCGCGGGCCTTGGCGTGCGAGAGGCTCTCGAGAACGAGGGTCCCCGCGCCTTCACCCACGACGAGGCCGTCGCGGTCCTTGTCGAAGGGGCGAGGCGTCTGTTCGGGCGTGTCGTTGTAGCGGCAGGAGGTCGCAAAGAGCGTGTCGAAGATCGCGGCGTCGGTGGCGTCGAGCTCTTCGGAGCCCCCGGCGATCATCACCTTTTGCTTTCCGTAGCGGATCGCCTCATAGGCCATGCCGATCCCCTGCGAGCCCGACGTGCAGGCGGAGCTCGTCGGGATGATGCGGCCCTTGAGGCCGAAGTAGATCCCGATGTTGACGGCCGCCGTGTGGCTCATCATGCGCACGTACGTGGTCGCCGTGATGCCGCGGCAGGTCTTCGTGAGAATGAGGTTGGCGAGTTCCGCCACGGCCGCGGGCTGGCCCGCGGACGACCCGTAGGCGACGCCGCAGTCTCCCGACGTGAGAACGGGGTGGCCGAGAAGGCCCGCGTCAACGAGCGCGTCGTAGCTCGCCTTCACGGCCATGAGGGCGACCCGTCCCATGGCGCGGGTGCGTTTGCGGGAAAAGAGTTCCGGATCGAGTTCAAAAGGGGCGGCGGGTGCGGCGACGCGGGTGTTGAGATCCGTTTCGTCCCACTCCGTCATGTGGCGCACGGCGCTGCGGTTTTCATAGAGGGCTTCGCGCACGGTCGGCCAGTCGTTGCCGAGCGGCGAGAGAAAACCCATGCCGGTGATGACGACGCGTTCCATCAGAGACCTCCGGAGACGGGGATGACGCTTCGCGTGACGTAGGAGGCGTCGTCCGAGAGAAGAAAGCGCACGACGGCCGCCACTTCTTCGGGACGGCCCGCGCGGCGCATCGGAATGAAGGGGAGAATGCGCTCGCGCTCTTCGTCCGACACCATGCTCGTGTCAATGAGGCCGGGCGCTACGGCGTTCACCGTGATCCCGCGGCTCGCGAGTTCCATAGCGAGCGCCTTGGCGGCTCCGATCAAGCCCGCCTTCGCGGCCGAGTAGTTCGTCTGACCGCGCGTGCCGTAGAGGCCGCTTACGCTGCTCATGACGACGACGCGGCCGCGGCGCTTGCGGCACATGGGAAGCAGAACGGGCTTCAAGACGTTGTAGAAGGCGTCGAGGTTGGTTTTGAGGACCGAATCCCAGTCGTCCTCTTCCAGACCCACGAGCGGCGCGTCGCGGTGGATGCCCGCGTTCAGCACCACGCCCCAGTAGGCGCCGTGCGCTTCGCAGTCGGCTTCGAGCGCTTCGCGCGCGGCTTCGCGGTCGGTCACGTCGAAGGTGAGAAGACGGGCGTTTCGGCCCTTGGCTTCGATTTCGCGGCAGACTTCCTCGGCCTGCGCCCGGGAGGCGAGGCAGTGTACGACGACGTCGTAGCCCGCATCGGCAAGGGAGAGCGCGACGGCGCGCCCGATCCCGCGGGAGCTTCCCGTCACGAGAACGGTTCGCGAAGAGGCTGTATCGGACATGGATGAAAGAGGTTCGTGAAAGGGAAGGAAGATTGTAGCAAGGTTTCGCTTTTTTCCTCCAAACATCCGAGAGGGCTTCCGTGCGGACGAATGCGATTCGGTAGAATGCCAGAGAGATGCGGAGACACGGAAGCGGGCGCCGTCGCGTGCCTGCTGCCGGACATCCGTCACGTCCGAAGGACGAAGAAACAAAGACCTCTCTTTGCCTTCGTTGCCCCTTTCTTTTATTTGTTTCTATAGAGCCATCCCATGACAAACAAGTTTGCAGGAACCCAAACCGAAAAGAACCTCTGGGCCGCTTTTGCCGGTGAATCCCAGGCCCGCAACAAGTACGACTACTTTGCCGGCGTCGCCCGCAAGGAAGGTTATCAGCAGATCGCCGAACTCTTCATGGAAACGGCCATGAACGAGCGTCAGCACGCCAAGATCTGGTTCAAGCACCTCGAAGGTCTCGGCGACACGGCCGCCAACCTCAAGGCCGCCGCCGAAGGCGAAAATTACGAATGGACGGACATGTACGAAGGCTTCGCCGAAACCGCCGAAAAGGAAGGCTTCCCCGAACTCGCCGAGCAGTTCCGTGCCGTCGGCGCCATCGAAAAGGCCCATGAAGAACGCTATCTCAAGCTTCTCAACAACATCGAGATGAAGCGCGTCTTCGAAAAGAGCGAAGAAGTCATGTGGCAGTGCCGCGAATGCGGTCACCTCGTGATCGGCAAGCAGGCTCCGGAAATCTGCCCGGTCTGCGCCCATCCGCAGAGCTATCAGCAGGTCCGCGCTGAAAACTACTGATGAAGGAGATGGGACCGCCGCCTAGGGCGGACGTCCCGAACGCCGGGCGGCGACGCCCGGCAACCTTCCCGCGAAAAGGTCGAGATTCCCGCGTCGGAACTCGGCCTTTTCCTCATTTTGGCCGGCTCTCTTTCGTGGAATACTTGTCGGTGACCCACCCGGGACGAGCGTCTCGGGAACCCCAACATCTTGCTGAAAAGAAGGAGAGCAAACATGGCGGATCGCATTTTGCGCGGCGGCCGGGTCGTCGACCCGAAAAACGGCCTTGACGGCGTCGCGGACGTGGTGATCGAAAACGGACGGATCGCGGCCGTCACCCCGCATTACGAGGGACACGCACCCGAGGAAACCGACTGCACGGGTCTCGTGGTGTGCCCGGGGCTCGTCGACTCGCACCTGCACCTCGGAAGCGTCTTCGGTTCGCCCTACGGGATGCGCATGGCGGCGCTCTCGGGCGTGACGACCTGCCTTGACATGGCGGGGCCGCTCTCGGACGTTCTTCATTACGCGCCCGAAACGGGCTGCGGCATTCACGCCGCGGTCCTCGAAGGGTTCGACCCGAAGGCGCGCTTCGGCACCGACAAGCCCACGCGCGACGAACTCGGCGTCTTCGTGGAAGAGTCGCTCGCGGCGGGCGCCGTGGGCGTGAAGATCATGGGCGGCCACTGGCCGCTGCCGCTCGAAACGAGCAGCGAACTCATCCGCGTCGCGAACGAACGCGACGCCTACGTCGCCTGGCACGCGGGCAGCACGACGGCGGGCTCGAACCTTCTCGGCATGCGCGAGACGATCGAGGCGGCCGGGACGGAAAAGCTCCATCTCGCCCACATCAACGCGTACTGCCGCGGACGCGTGAAGTCCGTCGAAGAGGAAACGGCCGAGGCGATCGAACTCCTCAAGACCCATCCCAACATCTGGTGCGAATCCTACGTGAGCCCAATGAACGGGACGATCCTCACCTGTGATGCCGAGGGCGTTGTGATCGACCATGTGACGCGCAACTGCCTCGCCACCTTCGGGCGCACGCCCGACAAGGCGGGGATGATCGAAGCCTTCCGTCACGGGGAAGTGCAGGCGATCGTCGAACGCGACGGCGTCTCGGTGCTCGTCGGAGGCGAAGAGGGGCTGGCTCTCTGGCTCAAGGCCGAAACCGCCACGGCGGGGAGCTTTCCGGTGAACCCCGCGACGAGCCGCTTCCTCCTTGCGCAGGCGAAGCGCGAAGACGGGAGTTTCGTCGTCGACGCGATCGGCACGGACGGCGGTTGCATTCCGCGCAACGTCCTCCTCACGGTCGGGCTTTCGCTCGTGAAGTTCGGGGCGCTGACGCTCACGGAATTCGTGCAGAAGACGAGCTTGAATCCCGCGCGTCATCTGCGCCTCGCGGACCGCGGTCACCTCTCGGAAGGCGCCGCCGCGGACGTCACGGTCTTTGACTTCGAGCGTCAGAAGGCCGTCGAAACGATCGCCGACGGCAAGACCGTCATGAAGGACGGTAAGCTCGTCGGTCGCGGCGTCACCTTCATCACGACGGAACGCGGCCGCGCGGCCTTGGAAAAGCAGGGCTTTGCGACGCTCACCGTCGACTATTCGGGTCCCGAACCCGAACGCCTCCCGGCGCTCTAACCGCAAAACGGTTGCGAAACCTACGGGCGAAGGACTCTCCAGAGGAGGGCCTTCGCCCGATTTGCTTTGCAAGGGAGGACAAGACGTTTCTCTTCACAAGACAGGTTTCCGTGGAAGGGCAAATTGTTACGCTAACTTAGGAAACCCTAAGTTTCGGCAAGCCCTTCCCTAAGTTTCGGGTGAGACAATGACGATGCAGGGAGAGGGAAAGCCTCTCCGACACACACAGCAAACCAGGAAAGGAGCCCGTTATGACGAAAAAGTTGATTCTCTCCGCTCTCGCCGCTTCCGCTCTCGCATTCGCCACGCTTTCCTACGCGGCTCCGGGCACGGCTCCGAGCGAACCCGCCTCCGCGACGCAGGTCGCCGCCAAGATCGACATGACTGCGGCGCTCAAGGCCGCTCAGGAGAAGTTCCCCGAAGCGAGCGCTCTGTCGGCGTCGCTCCACGGCACGCGCGGCTACGGTCTCGTTTGGGACGTCCGCATGGAAGCGAAGGACGGCTCGATGGTCCGCGTCTTCGTGAGTCCTGAAGACGGCTCGATCGTCGCTTCCGACAACTTCGGCATCCGCGAACGTGCGCCGCGTTATGAACGCGGTCCCGGCTACGAGCGCGGTCCGGGTTACGGCTACGGCCCGCGCGGCGGCCGAGGGATGAACCCCGATTGCCCGTATTACGGTGAAGGCCCCGGCTACGGTCCGGGCTGCGGGATGGGCATGAACCCCGACTGCCCGTACTACGGTGAAGGCCGTCCGCATCATCGCGGCGGTTGGGGCCACGGTCGCCGTCACGGCGGTTGGTGCTGGTTCTGACCGGTTTTCCTGAAGGCTTAGAACGCCTTCCGAGGTCTCTGAAAGAAAGGTGAGGGCGCTGCGGGAACGCTTCCTGCGGCGCCCGAATTTTTGCCTCGCGCCGGTTACAAAGAAAACACGCTTTTCGCTTGCATATTTTGCGTGCGGGAGATAGTATGTTATCGACATATGTCGATAACTCCCCCTTTCAAGGAGCCGCCTTCATGCCGAGACCCTGCCGTTGCCGACGCGTCTGTTCCGAGCCGCTCGTGGACGTCTTCGGACCCGCTTCCGAGCCGGACGCCGGAGGCGTCCCTCCCGTCGTTTTGCTCGTGGAGGAGTACGAAGCCCTGCGGATCATGGACTACGAAGGACGAACGCACGAGCAGTGCGCCGCGCAGATGCGGGTCTCCCGCACGACCGTGACGGAAATCTACGAGCGCGCCCGTCACAAGGTCGCCGACGCGATCGTCAACGGCCGCACGCTCGTGATCCGGGGCGGCAACTACGAGGTCTGCGAAGGCGCGTGCGCGCATGAATGCGCGGGCCGCTGCCGCTGGAAATACGGAGAGCTCGCTTCGGCACTCGAAAACCTTTTAGGAGACGAAATCATGAGAATCGCAATCCCCGTCAAGAACGAAAACATCTATCAGCACTTCGGCATGGCCTCGACCTTCAAGGTCTACGACATTGAAGAAAAGCGCGTCGTCAACACCTTCTTCATCGAATCTGCGGGCACCGGTCACGGCGCCAAGGTCGGTCCCCTCGTTGACAATCAGGTCGACTGCGTCATCTGCGGCGGCATCGGCGAAGGGGCCGTCGGCCAGCTCTCCGGCGCGGGCATTTTCCTCATCGCCGGCGTGAGCGGCGATGCGGACGAAGCGGTCGAAGCGGCGCTCTCTCATTCGCTCAAGAGCGATCTCGCGGCCGCGGCGGCGAAGAGCCGTCATCAGTACCGTCATCAGCACGGCCGCGGCGGCGAAGGCTGCGGTTGCGGCGGACACGGCGGACACGGCGAAGGCGGCTGCGGCTGCGGCGGTCACGGACACGGTGAAGGCGGCTGCGGCGGTCACGGTCACGGCGAAGGCGAATGCGGCTGCGGCGGCCACGGTCACGGCGAAGGCGAATGCGGTTGCGGCGGCCACGGCCACGGTGAAGGCCATGGCGAAGGTTGCGGCTGCGGCGGTCACGGTCATGGCCAGGGTCGCGGTCAGGGCGGCGGTTGCGGCTGCGGTCGCCACGGCGCCTGACGACAGGGCAAAAAAGAGGGAGCCCGATACGGGCTCCCAATCTTCCAAGGCTTCGTTCGGACATTCCGGCGAAGCCTTTTCGTTTGTGCGGTTTATTTCGCGGGTTTCACGCAGCGCTCGATCGCGAGGTACTTCGCGAGTTCCTCGTCCCCCGCCTTCTTGGCGAAGTCCGAGGGCGAGAGGCCCGACGTCGTGCAGTAGTTGCGGTAGGCCCCGGCACGAAGGAGCGTGAGGATCACGCTTCGAGAGGGAAGGCGCGCCGCCATATGAAGCGGCGTGACGCCCTGGTTCGTGCGCACGTTCGGGTCGGCGCCGAGCGACAGAAGCTTCTTCACGTATTCGTCGTTCCCCTGCGTCGCGGCGTAGTGAAGGGCCGACCACCCGTGGCGTTCGTTCGGGAGGCCGCCGCGCTCGAGAATCGTCTCCATCGCCTTGTCGTTCACCTTGAAGACGGCGAGCATGAGGGGCGATTCGCCGAAGCGGTTGCGCTTCGTGACGTCCACGTCTTCGAGACCGAGAAGATAGTCGATCGAGCGCTTGCT
>OLGF01000372.1_pt1 | contig 52969 bp, 57 predicted proteins | sample 1604971 | NCBI WGS metagenome assembly OLGF01 (sample SAMEA3888902, study PRJEB22519) | human gut metagenome | biome: human gut; feature: human-associated habitat; material: faeces | place: Denmark | collected 2011 | reverse complement strand
GCATCATCTACGCCACCGACGCTTGCTCCGCCGGCCTCACAGTCGTCGACAGCGCCACCGCCGAGATGTGCGGCCAGGTCATCTATCCCGCCGCCGTCCTGAAGGGCAAGAAGGAAGAAGCCGCCCAGGCCTTCCTCGACTACCTCCAGACCGCTGACGCCATGTCCGTGTTCGAGAGCGTCGGCTTCAGCGCCGCTAACTAAAATAAAAGCCTAAAAGGCTTTCATTTTAAAGAGCTGCACTACGCTCTGCGCCTTGGCCGCTCACTTCGGTGAGCGGCCTTCGACGCTCGCTGCGTGAGAGGTATTTTTTGCCACGCACATGTCGCGGCAAAAAATTTCAAGATTATTTGCGCCGTGTGCGGCGCAAAGTCTGCGACGCTTTTTGATATCTCTTTCGGAAGAGATATCCCCTTTTGTCCCGTTTCGTGCCGCAGGATGCGGCACAAACTTCCCGCCGTCGGCGGCAAAACCCGTTTGTCTTGCGGCAAACTTTTTTCACCGCATTTGCGGCGGCGTGGAGATCGCCTGAATCTCCCAAACTCCAGAAAATCGGAGGCCACTTATGGATTGGTATCCCTTATGGAACTCGCTGCGTATCGCGGCGATCTCTACGGTCGTTATTTTCTTTGCCGGCATTTTTGCCGCCTATTATATCGCAAAGCTTCCGCGCCTGGTCAAAGGTGTGCTCGATGTGTTTCTGACGCTGCCGCTCGTGCTGCCGCCGACGGTCGTGGGCTATCTGCTGCTGCGCGTGTTCGGCCCCAAGCGCGTCATCGGCGCGTGGGTGCTCGAAACGTTCGGCGTCAAGATGGTCATGACCTGGTGGTCGGCCATCTTTGCCACGGTGGTCGTCATCTTCCCGCTGATGTACCGCACGGTGCGCGGCGCGTTCGAGTCTTTTGACGAGACGCTGGCCTATTCTGGACAGACGTTGGGCCTGTCGAATACCTACATTTTCTGGCGTATCCGCATGCCGTACTGCCGTCAGGGCGTGCTGGCCGGCACAGTGCTGGCCTTTGCCAGAGCACTTGGCGAATACGGCGCGACGAGCATGATCGCGGGCTACACGCCCGGCAAGACCGCGACGATCTCCACCACGGTCTATCAGCTCTGGCAGACGAACAACGATGTGCTGGCGACGAAGTGGGTCTTGGTCAATATTGCGATCTCCGCCGTCGTGCTGCTGGCGGTCAACATGCTCGAGCGGCGTGACTTCCTCACGGATGCGAGCAAGGCGAGGAGGGCGAGAAGATGAGTTTGTCTGTCGATATTGAAAAAAAGCTTGGCGCGTTTCATCTGCGCTCACAGTTTGAAGCGCCGGACGAGACGATGGCGCTGCTCGGCGCCTCGGGCTGCGGCAAGAGCATGACATTAAAGTGCATCGCAGGCATCGTGACGCCCGACCGCGGGCGCATCGTGCTCGGCGGCCGCGTGCTGTTTGACAGCGAAAAGAAGATCAATCTGCCGCCTCAGCAGCGCAGGGTCGGATATCTTTTCCAGCAGTACGCGCTGTTCCCGAACATGAGCGTGGAGCAGAATATCCTCTGCGGCATCCGCAGCGGAGATAAGGCGGAAAAGCGCCGTGTTCTGGCGGAAAAAATTCGCATGTTCCGCCTCGAGGGCCTGGAGAAAAAGCATCCCGCGCAGCTCTCCGGCGGTCAGCAGCAGCGCGTGGCGCTCGCGCGCATTTTGTGTTCTGAGCCGGAGGCGATTTTGCTCGACGAGCCGTTCTCCGCGCTGGACAGCTACTTAAAGTGGAATCTTGAGATCGAGCTTGCCGACCTGCTCGCGACGTTCAACGGCCCCATCCTCTGGGTCAGCCACGACCGCGATGAGTGTTACCGCAACTGCCGCAGCGTCTGCGTGATGGAAGACGGTCGGACCGGCGAGGTCACGCCGATGGACGAGATGATCCGCCATCCGGGCAGCGTCAGCGCGGCGCGCCTCGCGGGCTGCAAGAACTTCTTCGCCGCCGAGGCGAGAGACGGCAAAGTCTACCTGCCCGAGTGGAACGTGGCGCTGCCGCTTGCTGGCATGGAAAATACCTTTACGACGATTGGCATTCCAGACAATGCCGTCACCATGAGCGAGAATGGCGCCATGAGCTGCACCGTCTGCCGCGTGATCCTCGGCGTGGAGGAGAACATTCTCCTGCTGCGTCCGGAGGGCAGCGCCGAAGGCGCGCCGATGCTGCGTATCACTGTTGGACATGAAAGTGATCTGCAAGCGGGGGCAGCCGTCCGCGTTGCACTGGACTACAGCAAACTGTTACTCCTGTGAATTGAAAAAGTGAGAGCAGGGCAATACCCAGCTCTCTTTTTTCGTCAAAATATAAATACAATTCGTAATATTTTGCCGAAATATAACGAAACACGGCGGTTTTGGGCGTATGCCCAAAACCGCCGTGCCATATTTTCCTTACAGGCGCCCGTAGATGCGGGTCGTCTCGTGGATGGACTTTGCGAGCTTTTTGCTCGCCTCGCCGCTCAGTATGCGCCACTGCCAGTTGCCGCTGCTCGTGCCGGGGGTGTTCATGCGGCAGCCCTTGCCAAGGCCCAGATAGTCCTGCATCTGTGCGACAAACAACCTGCTCTGGCAGCTCATGCCGCCGCGGATGATGCCGGAGTTGAAGCCCTCCTCGTCATTGAGACCGAGGTACTTCTTCGCGAACGCGATGTCCGCCTTATCCGCCTCCGTGCGCCAGAGGGCGAGGGGCGCGTTGTCGTGCGTGCCGGTGTAGCAAATGCTGTTGAAGTTGCAGCTATGCGGCAGGTAGTCGCTCGGGTCGCGCGAGTCGAACGCAAACTCGAGGACCTTCATGCCGGGAAGACCGGAATCGGAGAGCAGCTGCACGACCTCGGGCGAGGGATAGCCGAGGTCCTCGGCGATGAAATCGAGGTCGCGGAACCAGCCGGTCAGCACGCCGACGAGCGACATGCCGGGGCCCTTGACCCAGCGGCCGTTTTTGGCGGTCGTCTCGCCGTAGGGAATGGCCCAGTAGCTCTCGAAGCCGCGGAAATGGTCGATGCGGATGACATCGTAGAGCTTCTGCGCGCCGCCGATGCGGCGGATCCACCAGCCGAAGCCGTCCTTCGCCATGGCCTCGTAGTTGTAGAGCGGGTTGCCCCAGAGCTGCCCGTCCTCGCTGAAGCAGTCAGGCGGGACGCCGGAGACCTCGGTGGGCACGTTGTGCTCGTCGAGTTGGAACATTTCGGGTTCTGCCCACACGTCGGCGGAGTCCATCGCCACATAGATGGGCAGGTCGCCGATGATGCGGATGTCGAGCGAGTGGATGTACGCCTTGAGCGCTTCCCACTGGCGGAAGAAGAGAAACTGAATGTAAGTGAAAAGCTCCACATCCTCGCGCAGCTCGGCGCGGTAGCGCTCGATGACCTCGCTGCTTGTGCGGCAGCGGATGTCCTCGTCGTCCCATTCCGTCCAAGACTTCATGCCGAAGTGGCGCTTGAGCGCCATGAAGAGGGCGTAGTTCGGCAGCCAGCGCTCATTTTCCCGCTCAAATGCCGCGACGGCCTCGCGGTCGCGCGTAAAGCCGCGCGTCTTGGCCTTTTCGAGCAGCGTGAAGCGGCTCGCGTAGATTTTGCCGTAGTCGACATAGCGGGGATCGTCGCCCCAGTCGCAGGCATTGACCTCCGCGCGCGTCAGGAGCTTATCTTTGACGAGCAAGTCCAAGTCGATGAAATACGGGTTACCCGCAAAGGACGAAAAGCTCTGATACGGCGAGTCGCCGTAGCTCGTCGGGCCGAGCGGCAAGAGCTGCCAGTATTTCTGCCCCGCGGCGGCGAGAAAGTCGGCAAAGTCATAGGCAGCCTTGCCCATCGTGCCGATGCCGTGGGGCGAGGGAAGGGACGAGATCGGCATCAGAATGCCGGAGGAACGTTCGATCAATGGAACCACTTCTTTCTGGAAAATGAAGGATGAAAGGCGTTAACCCTTTACCGCGCCTGCGGCCACGCCCTTGATGATGTACTTCTGGCACAGCAGATAGAACACGATGACAGGGATGATGCTCAGCAGGATCAGCGCCATCGTCGCGCCGAGGTCGACGGTGCCGTAGCTGCCCTTGAGGTACTGGATGTGGATGGGGATGGTCATGTACTTCGTGCGGTCGAGCACGAGATAGGGCAGCAGATAGTCGTTCCACACCCACATGATCTCGAGAATGCCGACAGAGATCATCGTGGGCCGCAGCATCGGCAGCACGACGGAGAAGTACGTGCGCAGCGGGCCGCAGCCGTCGATGGCGGCCGCCTCCTCAATTTCAAGCGGGATGGATTTGATAAAGCCGACGAACATGAAAATCGCAAGCCCCGCGCCAAAGCCGAGGTAGATGATGGGGATGGTCCAGGGGGTATTGAGCTTGAGGGTATCGGCCGTCTTCGACAGTGTGAACATCACCATCTGGAACGGCACGACCATCGAAAAGACGCAGAGATAATAGACCATGCGGCAGAATTTGCTGTCCACACGCGCGATGTACCACGCGGCCATCGACGTGCAGAGCAAAATCAGCGCGGTCGAGACGATGGTGATAAATAAGCTGTAGCCGGCGGATTTTAAGAACGGGTAGTTGCCGAATGTCAGGCCCTTGATGAAATTCGCCCAGCCGGCAAAGCTCTCCGCGTTCGGAAGGGCGAACGTGTCGGTCTTGACATAGGTGTTGAGCTTGAAGGAGTTGATGACCACCGTGAGGACCGGCAGCACATAGATGACGCAGATGACGCCGAGCACGATGGAGAGGATCGTCTTGCGGCGGGCTTCTGCGGAAAGAGAGTGCTTGTTCATTACTGCTGCACCTCCTTTTTGCGGTTGGCACTGAGCTGGAGAAGACCGATGGTCGCGACGAGGATGAAGAACAGCACGGCCTTGGCCTGCGCGGTGCCGCGCGAGTTGGCATTCTGCCCGTAGAACGTGTTGAGAATGTTCAGCGCGAGCATTTCGGTCTCTTTGATCGAGCTGCCGTCGGACAGGATGGTATAGGGCTGGCCGCCCGTGAGGGCGAGGTTCTGGTCGAAGAGCTTGAAGCCATTCGTAAGAGAGAGGAACGTGCAGATGGTGATGGAGGGCATCACATTCGGGATCGTGACTTTCCAAAGCGTCTGCCAGCGGCTCGCGCCGTCGATCTTCGCGGCCTCGAGCATGTCCTCGGGCACGGCTTGCAGGCCCGCGATGTAAATGATCATCATGTAGCCGATCTGCTGCCAGCACATCAGGATGATGAGACCCCAGAAGCCGAGCTTTGTGTTGAGCAGGATCGACGTGCCGTAGCGCGAGAGGATGCCGTCGAAGATCATCGACCAGATGTAGCCGAGCACGATGCCGCCGATGAGGTTCGGCATGAAGAACACCGTGCGGTACAGGTTGCTGCCCTTGATGCCCTGCGTGAGCGCGTAGGCCACCGCAAAGGCCAGCACATTGATGAGCACGAGCGATATGACGGCAAACAGCGCCGTGAACCAGAACGAATGCACAAAGCTCGCGTCCTGGAACGCGCGGCGATAGTTTTCAAAGCCGACAAAATGCGCGTCGCTCGTGACCTTGAATTTGCAGAAGGAGAGATAGATGCCCTTGCAGAACGGATAGACAAAGCCGATGATGAACGCGCAGACCATCGGCCCCATAAAGAGCGGGAACCAGCGGCGGATCGGGCGGCGGATCATCGAGCTGTTGACCGCAGCGTTGCTGTGCTTATGTTTCAATTCGATCAACTCCCAGCCAAAGATAGAATATTGCTTTTGTTTCTGCACGGCGGGCGCTTCATGCGGCGCTCGCCGTGATATGCAGGGAGGGACGGGCGAAATCGCCCGCCCCTCTCATTTGTGCTTTTCAGATGCGCTTGCTTTTTTAAAAGCGGCTTAGCCGTTGGCGGCAGCGTACTGCGTGGCCCAGCCGTCGACAAACGCGGTCTTGACGAGCTCCCAGTTGGCATCGCTCTGGTCGGCGTCGTACTGGTTCATCGCGGAGACGAGCGCAGCGCGGTAAGCATCAACGTTCGGCTGGAAGTTGGTGACCCAGGGCATGATGTAGTTGCCGTTGGTGGTGTAGTCGTTGGCGTCGGCGAGGAAGCCGTTGGTGGATTCAGCAGCCTGCTTATAGGGCATGGCGGCGAATTCATCGACCAGCATACGGGAGGCCTCGGGATCGGTGACCATCCAGTTCATGAATTCGAGCGTGGCCTGAATATCTTCCTCGGAAGCCTTGGCGTTGACAGCCCAGCAGTTCTCGGTGCCGCAGTTGAGACCCGCGTTCTCTTCGCCCGCAACACCGCAGTAGAACGGGATCATGGACAGGTTGTCAAGACCGTACTGACCGTCGCCGGTACCGGTGAGCTTGGCCCACTCCCAGGAGCCGTTCTGATAGAACACGGCCTGCTCCTTGCCGAACTCGTCCGCCGCGTCAAAGCCGCCGGCAGCGAGATCAGCAGGATTCACGGCGCTGTTGTTGATGTACAGATCCCACAGGTTCTTGTAGTTCTGCATGTAGGTACCCTTGATGGAAGACGGGCATTCCTTCCAGGCGTCGGGATCGTCCACGGACTCGTAGTAATACTCAAGGTTCGCGAGGTGGCCGGTGAAGCGCCAGCTGGAATCGTCGCTCATGGAAGAGGAGGTGAAGGCGTCGAAGCCGAGCTCGGAAGCACGAGCGTGGATGTCCTCAGCGACGGCCTTGAGAGTCTCAAAGTTCGTGATGTCGCCAAGCGTGTAGCCGGCCTTTTCGAGCAGGTCTTCGTTGACGATGATGCCGTAGCACTCGTAGCAGTAGCCGATGGAGCAGAGCTTGCCGTCGGCGTCATAGAGGTTGTAGGCGTCGGTGTTGAGCTCGTTGGCAACGGCGGTGCCGCTCAGGTCATAGCAGTAGTCGCCCCAGGTGTCGACAGCGGCCTGGTTGCCCACGACGAACAGCGTCGGGGGAGCGGACTTGTCCATCTCGGCGGTCAGGGTCTCGTTGTAGGTGCCGGAAGCGGCGGTCACGACGGTGACGGGCACGCCGGTCTTCTCGGTGTACATGGCGGCGACCTTCTGCAGGGTCCCGTCGGCTTCGGGCTTGAAGTTCAGCCAGTAGACGCGGCCGGAGGCGGTATCGCCGTCGCTGTTGTCAGCGGAGTCATCCTTCTTATCGCCGCAGGCGACGAGAGAAAGCGCCATGACAAGAGCAAGGATCATTGCAAGATACTTTTTCATTTCATCAATACTCCTTTTTAAATTTATTTTCACGCGGTTCCCGCGGGAAAATCAGTGCTTGAGCTGCCGCACGGACGCGCCCTCGCGCAGCGCGGTCGGCAGAGTGACGTGGCGATGAACGCCGCGCCCCTCGATGATGTCGAGCAGGATCTCGACGCTCGCCTCTCCCATGGCGGTCATGGGCTGGCAGAGGGTGGTGAGCATGGGATGAATGTATTCCGAGACGCTGATGCCGTCGATGGCGATGACGGAGCAGTCCTCGGGGATGGAGCGGCCGCTTTCGCGCAGGGCGCGCATCGCGCCAATGGCCATGTCGTCCGCAATGGCGAAGACAGCCGTAAAATCGGCGGGGGAGCGCAGACGCTTTTGCATGGCGGCATAGGCGTTGGCAATGGTGAAATCTTCGGCGCAGATCAGGTCTTCCGGATGCTCTGTTAAGCCGAAGTCGCGCAGCGCGCGCTGATAGCCAAGGTAACGGAGCTGGGAGATCGAACTGTCGTCGGGGGCGGCGGTCAGCACGGCGATGCGGCGGTGACCGTTTTGGTAAAGCTCGCTGACCGCACGGTAGGCCTCCTGCTCGTCGGCGATGGAGACGGAGGAGTACGACTCCGGCGGAAGCGTACCGTAGGAGTTGGTGTAGGAGCAGCAGACATAGGGCACGCCGAGAAGCGAAACCTCTTCGGGCGAATAATCGCTGCGCCCGCCGAGGAAGATAATGCCGCGCAGGCGCTTTTCCTTTTCCATCACCGCACCGCACTGAATCTCGTCATCGCCCGATGGGATCTGGCGCATGACCATCGTGTAGCCCGAGGCGTCGAGCTTCTGCTCGATGGCGTGGATGATGTCGGTGTAGAAGGGGTTCTGCACACCGCGCACCACAAGGCCGACCGCGTCAGAACGAATTTTGACGAGGTCGCGCGCACTGTTGTTCGGCACATACCGGTGCGCCTCGATGACGGCGCGGACCCGTCTGCGGGAATCCTCACTCACGTCCGGACGGTCGTTGAGCACGCGAGAGACGGTGCTGACGCTCACGTCTGCAAGCTTTGCAATATCCTTGATGGTCATGCCGACGCGCCCCCTGCGATGATTCCGGAAACCTTACCGGTAACGTTTCCAATCCTTGCTTACAGCATAGCCCCCACAGCGGGCAAAGTCAAATGAAACTTGCCGTTTGTGGTAAAAATGGGGGAAACACACAAGAAATGTGCACCGATTTTTGACAAAACAGCCAAAGGATCAGAGAATAGCTCTCTTAACGTTCAGCTTATGACGTGCCTGTACCACTTTATGAGCGGCTTATAGCAAAATGCGGGCCAAAATCGGCGTTTCTGCGCAGAAACGAAAAAATTCCCCGTTTTCCGCCGCTATGCGGCAGAAAACGGGGAACGATCTGTGGTTAAAAAAGCCTTACTTGAGCAGCAGCTCCGCGATCTGGATGGTGTTGGTGGCAGCGCCCTTGCGGACCTGGTCGCCGCAGCACCAGAGGTTCAGACCGCGCTCGTCGGTCAGGTCCTCACGAATGCGGCCGACATAGACGATGTCCTGATCGGACGTGTCGAGCGGCATGGGGTAGACCTTGTTCTTGAGGTCGTCGACGAGCTTGCAGCCCGGGGCGTTTGCGATGAGCTCCTTGGCACGCTCGACGCTGATCTTCTCCTTCGTGCGCAGCACGACGGATACGCTGTGGCTGCGGATGACGGGCACGCGCGCGCAGGTGCAGCTGACCTTCATCTCGGGCAGGTGGAGGATCTTGCGGCCCTCGTTCTGCATCTTCATCTCCTCGCTGGTGTAGCCCTCAAAGGCCTCGCCGCCGATCTGGGGGATGATGTTGTACGCGATCTGATACTGGAAGACCTTGGGCTCAAGGTGTTTGCCCTCGGAAAGGGCCTTGACCTCATTGTTGAGTTCGTCGATGCCGCCCTTGCCCGCGCCGCTGACGGCCTGGTAGGAAGAGGCGATGATCGTCTCGATGGGGCTCTCCTTGGCGAGGGCGTTGATGGCCACGAGGGTCACGATGGTGGTGCAGTTGGGGTTCGAGATGATGCCCTTGTGCCACTTCACGTCCTCGGGGTTGATCTCGGGGATGACAAGGGGGACGTTGGGGTCGAGGCGGAACGCGCTCGAATTGTCGACGAACACCGCGCCCGCCTTGACGATCGAGGGAGCAAAACGCTCGGCGATGTCGTTCTCGGCCGCGCCGAGGACGATATCAAGGCCCTCAAACGCGTCGTCAGACGCCTCGACGATGGTGCACTCCTGACCGCGGAACATGATTTTGCTGCCCGCGCTTCTGGCGCTTGCGATGGGACGAAGGGACGCAACGGGGAAGTTGCGCTCTTCGAGAATTTTGATCATTTCCTGACCGACGGCGCCGGTGGCGCCGAGAATACCGACATTGACCTGTTTCATTACACTACATTCTCCTTCACAAAACTATTGTACAGGACACGGATGGCCTGTTCGAAATCTTTTTCTTCCACGCCCACGATGATGTTGAGCTCTTCGGGGCCCTGCGTGATCATGCGGATGTTCACGCCGTTTTCGCCGAGCTTGGCGAAAATTTTACCGGAAACGCCGGGACGGTACGCCATCTTGCGGCCAACGGCGGCGACGATGGCGATATGCTCCGTTACGGTTATCTTATTCGGCTGCACCTCTTTTTGCAGCTCGCCCAGCATTTCGTAGAGCGAGCGGGACACCTTGTCGGACGAGACGACGAGCGAGACGTTGTCGATGCCGGACGGGAGGTACTCGACGTTGACCTCGTGCTTGGCGAGCACGTTGAGAATTTTCAGGAGAGAGCCCGGTTCGCTCGACATGCCGGTCTTGGCGATGGTGATGATGGAAAAGCCCTTCTTGCCGGCGATGCCGGTGATGAAGCCGCCCTCTTCCATCTCGTCGCCGATGGACTCCAAGATCATCGTGCCGGGATGGTCGGGCGCGTTGGTATTGCGGATGTTGAGCGGGATGTTTTTCTCGCGCACGGGGAAGATCGTGCCCTCGTGCAGGACCTGCGCGCCGATGTAGCTCAGCTCGCGCAGCTCGCTGTAGGTCACGCGGCGGATGGGCTCGGGATCGTCGACGATGCGCGGGTCGGCCATCAGGATGCCGGAGACGTCCGTCCAGTTCTCATACACGTCCGCGCCGAGCGCCGCTGCCGCGAGCGCGCCGGTGATGTCGCTGCCGCCGCGGGAGAACGTGCGGATGTGCCCGTCGGGCATCACGCCATAGAAACCGGGGATGACGACCTTGCGGTCCTCGGCGAGGGAGCGCAGCGCCGCGTAGGATGCGTCCTGATCGACGGTGCCGTCGAACTTGAACTTGATCCAGCGGGCCGCGTCGACGAACTCATAGCCGAGGTATTCGGCCATCAGCCGTGCGGAGAAGTATTCGCCGCGCGAGGCGAGCTCATCCTGGCTGATGCCATTTTTCATCTTGTCCCACAGCGCGTCGAACTCTTTGTCGAGGCTGATGTGCAGGCCACATTCGGCGATGATCTCGTTGTAGCGGTCGCGAATCATGGCGAAGATGTCCTCGCACGAAACGCCGTATTTGATGTGCGCGGCGCAGAGATAGAGAAGATCGGTGATCTTATGGTCGCCGGAGAAGCGCTTGCCCGGCGCGGAGACGATGACCACGCGGCGGGCGGGGTCGGCTTCCACGATGGACTTGACCTTGGCGAACTGGCGGGCGTCGGCAAGCGACGAACCGCCGAATTTCAAAACTTTGAGCATGGAGTTTATTCCTCTTCGGCCGCGTAGCGCGCAAGCAGCGCGTGCGGGTCGTCCTTTCGGTAAGATTCATAGGCGTCGAACGCCGCGCGGGCGCTGCACTCGCGGGTAAAGTATTCGCCCATGCAGCGGAACAGCCACTTGCACTGCGTGCCGGATAGGTTCACCGAGCAGGGGGTGAAAGAGTCAGCATAGAAGCTGCGGCAGCCGTCGGCGACGTCGAGACAGTCGCGCAGCACGTTCGAGCCGGTCGGGTAGCCGCCTGCGCCCGCGCCGGAAAAGCTCTGCTTGCCAAAACGCGATGCGAACAGCGTGACGAGGTTGCCGGTGCCGTCGGTGTGCGCCTCGGGCGCGGAGGAGGGGAAAAGCGTCGGGCAGACGAACGCGGCCACGGCACGGCCGTTTTTCTCCGCTCGGGCGATGAGCTTGTAGGTCAGGCCCTCGTCCTTCGCCTTGGCGATGTCGTCCGCGGTGATGGACGAGATACCGACACAGGGGATGTCCTCTTCCCTGATGTTCACGCCGAAGGCAAGGTCGGCGGAGAGAACGATCTTGCGGCGCGCGTCCAGACCCTCGACATCTGCGGTGGGGTCGGCCTCGGCGTAGCCGAGCTCCTGCGCCTTGCGGAGCGCGGGCGCGTAATCCGCGCCGGAATTCGTCATGGCGGAAAGCATGTAATTCGTTGTGCCGTTCAGAATGCCCTCGACAGCCTTGATCTCATCAAGCTCAGACGCGCGGGAGAGAGAGGTGAGCCAGGGAATGCCGCCGCCCGCGGCGGCAGTGCAGCGCAGCGCCACGCCTTTTTCTTTTGCAAGGGAGGTGAGCTCTTCAAAGTGGGCGCACATGAGCTGCTTGTTCGCGGTGACGACGTGCTTGCCCGCACGCATGGCCGCGCAGAGGTAGCTGTACGCCGGCTCGATGCCGCCCATGACTTCCACCACAATATCAATCGAGGGATCGCGCACGATCTCGTCGTAATCGGCGGTCACGGTGCATGTGAGCTCCGGGCGGGGACGGCGGGAGAGAACAGCTGCAACATGCAGATCGGTTCGCCCCTCGCACAGCTTATAAAAATGGGAACCGACGGTGCCGAAGCCCAGCAGCGCAATATTCACGGGGAATGACCTTCTTTCTTTTTTGGATACTCCGTCAAGTGCGGACGAATTTGTGACTTACGCCGAAACTGTCCACGGAAGAAAAACACTTGACTTTTTGTTGGAAACAATATAACATAGCGTTTGTGAAAATACAATAGGGAAAACAAAAAAACTTTTCCCGTGAGATACAGGAGGAAACATCCATGCAGTATCAGAGCACCCGTGACAAAAATTTAAAGGCCAGCAGCGCGCAGGCCATCTTAAACGGTCTTGCCCCCGACGGCGGCCTTTACACGATGCCGTCGTTTGACGAGGTCAAGTTCGACTATACTACTGTATTAAATATGGACACGATGTCCATGTCGACGAAGATCTTATCCAAGCTCCTGCCCGACTTTTCAGAAGCGGAGATGGCAAAGCTCGTCCACGACGGCTATACCGGCAAGTTTGAGACCGACCACCTGACCCCGACCGTCCCCGTCGGTGAGGACTTCATCCTCGAGCTTTTCCGCGGGCCGACGAGCGCTTTTAAGGATGTGGCGCTCTCGATGCTGCCGCGCCTGATGACCGCGTCGAAAGAAAAGCTCGGTGTGGACGACGAGATCATGATCCTGACCGCCACGTCCGGCGACACCGGCAAGGCGGCGATGGAGGGCTTCTGCGATGTGCCGGGCACGAAGATCATCGTCTTCTACCCCCACGGCGGCGTGAGCGCCGTGCAGCAGGCGCAGATGGCGACGCAGGCGGGCGAAAACGTCTGCGTGTGCGCGGTACGCGGCAACTTCGACGATGCGCAGACCGGCGTGAAGAAAATCTTCTCCGCCGTCAGCAAGGATCAGCTGCTCGAGGGCAAGGGCGTTCGCCTGTCCTCGGCCAACTCCATCAACATCGGCCGCCTCGCCCCGCAGGTCGTCTATTATTATAGAGCGTACGCCGACCTCGTGCAGGCGGGCCGCATCCAGCCGGGCGACAAGGTCGACTACGTCGTGCCGACCGGCAACTTCGGCGATATCCTCGCGGGCTACTTTGCCAAGGAGATGGGCCTTCCCGTCGGCAAGCTCGTGTGCGCGTCCAACGCCAACAACGTGCTGACCGACTTCCTGCGCACGGGCCGCTATGACCGCCGCCGCCCCTTCTACAAGACAGTGTCCCCCTCGATGGACATTCTCGTCTCCAGTAACTTGGAGCGCCTGCTCTATCTCCTCTCCGGCGACGACAAGCTCATCGCGGATCTGATGAAGCAGCTCAGCGAAAACGGTGAGTACGAGGTGCCCGCGGATATGCTCGAAAAGCTGCACGAGCTCTTCTGGGCAGGCTTCTGCGACGACGAGGGTGCGAAAACCGCCATCGGCAAGGTCTGGAAGGACGACCATTACCTCTGCGACACGCACACGGCGGTCGCCTGGGACGTGGCGCAGCAGTACAAGCAGGCAAACCCCGAGCACAATGCCGTCGTCGTGCTCTCCACTGCCTCTCCTTATAAATTCCCCGCCGCCGTGCTCGAGGGCATCGGCGAAAAGGCCGAGGGCGACGAGTTCGACGTGATGGAGCAGCTCCACAAGGTCACGGGCGTGCCCGTGCCGAAGAATCTTGCCGACCTACGCTCCCGCGCGGTGCGTCACCGCGACGTGATCGACCGCGGCGAGATGCTCGACTACGTGCTCGGCAAGGCCGCGGCGGAAAAGTGATAAAGGAGAATAAACATGTATATTACCTGCCTTGATATGGAGGGCGTGCTCGTCCCCGAAATTTGGATCGAATTTGCCCGCGAGAGCGGCATTCCCGAGCTGACGCGCACCACGCGCGACGAGCCGGACTACGACAAGCTGATGAAATGGCGCCTGGGCGTGCTCCGCGAGCACGGCCTGGGACTCAAGAAAATTCAGGAGACTATCGCGCGCATCGACCCGCTTCCGGGGGCGAAAGAATTCCTCGACAAGCTGAGATCTGAGACGCAGGCCATCATTTTGAGCGACACCTTTGAGGAATTTGCACAACCGCTGATGAAAAAACTCGGCTGGCCGACCATTTTCTGCAACTCTCTCGAGGTGGACGCCGACGGATTCATCAGCGGCATCAAGATGAGATGCGAGCATTCCAAGCTCACGACCGTGCGCGGCCTTCAGTCCATCGGCTTTGAGACCATCGCCAGCGGCGACAGCTACAACGACCTCGAAATGATCGAAGCGTCCAAGGCGGGCTTCCTGTTCCGCACGACGGAAAAGATCAAGCACGACTACCCGCATCTGCCCGCTTTTGAGGGCTACGACGAGCTTTTAGCGGCCATCGAGCAGGTCATCCGCGCATAAGGGAAAACAAATATCCAGCTCGAATGAAATAATATTCATCCAAAATTTGTTCATTTTGACGATTGACTTTTTTCTCCAAAAAATTATTATAATCAGGCGAAACGCAGGGGAAATTCTCCTGCAAGGCAAACATTTGTAATAAAATAGGAGGAGAAAAATGTTTAGCTTTCTGATCTGCCTCGCATTGCTGATCGGCGGCTACTTCGTTTACGGTGGCATCGTCGAAAAGACCTTCGGCCCTGACGACCGTGAAACGCCGGCTGTCAAGATCAACGATGGCGTGGACTATGTGGTTCTGCCGCAGTGGAAGCTGTTTATGATCCAGCTTCTGAACATCGCGGGCCTCGGCCCCATCTTCGGTGCCCTGCAGGGTGCTCTGTGGGGTCCCATCGTGTTCCTGTGGATCACCTTTGGTACGATTTTTGCCGGTGCGGTTCACGACTATTTCTCCGGTATGATGAGCGAGCGTAACGAAGGCGCTTCCATCTCCGAGATCGCCGGTATCTATCTGGGCGGCGCAATGAAGAACGTCATGCGCGTGTTCAGCGTGGTGCTGCTCGTTATGGTCGGTACGGTCTTTGCGGTCGGCCCTGCCGGTCTGATTGTCACCCTGTTCAAGAACGGCGGCCACGAGGGCATCGTCGCCACGACCCTGTTCTGGCTGATCATCGTTCTTGTCTACTACTTCATCGCGACTTTCATTTCCATCGATAAGATCATCGGTAAGATTTACCCCCTGTTCGGTATCTGCCTGATCATCATGGCCATCGGTGTTGCCGTCGGCATCTTCACCAAGCCTGAGTACACCATCCCCGAGATCTGGAACAACTTCGGCTCCATGCATCCCTCGGGCACCCCGGTGTGGAGCTTCATGTTCATCACCGTTGCCTGCGGCGCTATCTCCGGCTTCCATGCCACGCAGAGCCCCCTGATGGCTCGCTGCATGAAGAGCGAGAAGCAGGGCCACTTCGTCTTCTACGGCGCGATGGTCTGCGAGGGTGTTATCGCTCTGATCTGGGCTGCTGCCGGCTGCTCCCTGTATGAGGTCACCGGCGGTCTGAACACCGGCCTTGCCGCGGCTCTCGCCAACGGCCAGTCCGCTGCCATCTACGACGTTTGCTCCAAGACCATGGGCGGCGTGGGCATCGCACTCGCCATGCTCGGCGTTATCGCCTGCCCCATCACCTCCGGCGATACGGCCTTCCGTTCTGCCCGTCTTGTTCTGGCTGACTGGTTCAAGATCGACCAGAAGAAGTGGCAGAACCGCCTGATGCTCTGCGTGCCCGTCCTCGGCGTCGGCGCGATCCTCGGCATCGGCAATGCCCTCGGCAAGATCGACTACACTGTCATTTGGCGTTACTTCAGCTGGACGAACCAGACCCTCGCCATGATCGTTCTGTGGGCCGCTTCCATGTACCTCTTCTATGATAAGAAGAACTACTGGATCACCGCTGTCCCCGCTACCTTTATGAGCGCTGTGTCCGTGACGTACTTCCTGCTGGGCAACGAGTGCCTCGGCCAGTTCCTGAATACCAAGACTGCTGACGGCGCTACCGTTTACAACACTGCGGTTGCTTACCCCGTTGGTGTCATTGTTGCCGTCCTGTTCCTCGGTATCTTCCTGTACACCATCAAGAAGCGCAATCCCCAGCCTCACTACGAGACGCTGCACAAGTAAACTATTCGTAGAGCGGTGGGAGAATCCTCTCCCACCGCTTTTTTCAGATTTTGGAGGAGCTTTATGATTTTTGCACCTGTGCGCCTTGGCGAAACGAGTCTCAACGCCGAAGCTGTCGCCGCGGACAAGAAGTCCTGCAAGCGTTTCGGCCCCTGCGGCGTGGGGAAAGAGGCGCTGTTTTTGAATAGCTATTTTATCGACCGGCGCTACTATGTCGCCTTTTCGTCGGTGCGCCGCGTCTTCAAGCGCGTGGCGATGAGCCAGGGCGGCTTTTCGGGCCAGGGCGTGTTCGGCGCGATCCCCTATCTCGTGGTGCAGTATGACGGCGGGAAGGAAAAGCAGTGTACCTTCAAGCGCGAGGAAGACGTGGACGCGATGCTCGCCTATATCGGGGAAGTGCATCCCGAGATCCCGACGCTGAGCGTCGGCGGCGAGCAGCGCTTGGAGCAGAAGGCGAAGGAAGAGGCTGCGCGCTATCTTTCCGAGCTGACGAGCGACGCGCAGAGCGCGAAAGAAGAGCTGGAAAAGGCGCAGAAGTTCCTCTCCGGTTACCCTGAGCTGACAGGGCAGCTTTCCAAGGCGGCCAGAGCCAAGCGTGTGAACCAGCATACGAACCCCGCCTACCGCTGGGTCGCGCTGGCCATCGTGCTGGCGGGCGCAGCGGCGCTGGTGTACGGCATCATCTCGTGGCGTAACGGCGGAGATTTCGGCATGTATTTCGCCCTCTTCGGCTTTGCGGCGATCTTCTTCTTTTCCGGCGCGCACGTGCTGCCCACGGCGAAGAACAACAAAAAGGCCGTCGCCCACGCCTGGGAAGAGGCACAGGCCAACCTTGCCCACGTCCTGCCGGACGACTTTCCGCTGCCGGCGCGCTATGCGCACCCTGTCGTGCTCACGCGCATGATCCGCATCCTGCGCGAGGGCCGCGCCCAGAGCGCAGATGAGGCGCTCGAGGTGCTGAAATCTGACCTCAAGGCGCTCAACGCCGACGTGCAGGTCTCGCAGGAGGAATACGACGAGGTCGTCGCGATCAAGTCGATGTTCCTGCTGAGCGATTATCAGTGAGCGGATATTGATTCATTTCGTCAAAAAGCCCATGGATTTTGCAAACCCATGGGCTTTTTCCTGTCGCCTGGCAAGTGAATATAAGAGCGGTAAAAAAATGCTTGCAAAGCGATCGCTTTGCAAGCATTTTTTATCTCTTTTTGCTTTTTGCCGTGGGCTTTGGCTTGGCCCAGCCGGATTTGCGCTTAAAGTTTTTCGGCTTGTCAGCGCCGCTGTTCTTCGGGCTCTGCCCGCCGCGGGGCGCGTCGTTTTTGCGGCCGCCGGTCTGAGCGGCGGAGGGCTTTTTGCCGCCGCCGGATTTGCCGTGCGGCATCGCGCGGTCATCGCCGTACGGGCGGACAAGGCACTTCGGCCCGTAGCCGATGAGATCCTCGCGTCCGGCCTTTTTGAGCGCCTCGATGACGAGCTTTTTCTTGTCGGGGCGGAACCACTGGAGCAGCGCGCGCTGCAATTCCTTGCCGTGCGGCGTCGTCTCGGCGAAGACAGGTGTCATATCGCGCGGGTCGATGCCGGTGTAGTACATGCAGGTCGAGAGCGTACCGGGCGTGGGGTAGAAGTCCTGCACCTGCTCGGGCTTGTGACCCGTGGAGTGCAGAAATTCCGCGAGCTGCACGGCGTCTTCGAGCGTGCAGCCGGGGTGGGACGACATGAGGTAGGGCACGAGATACTGCTCGCGCCCGTTTTTCTCGTTCACGGAGCGGTATTTGTCCCAGAATTTTTCAAACACGTCGAAGTGCGGCTTTCCCATGTAGTCGAGCACACCTGCCACGCAGTGCTCGGGCGCGACCTTGAGCTGGCCGGAGATGTGGTATTTGACGAGCTCGGACAAAAAGGGACTTCCCTTGTCCTCGAGCAGATAGTCATACCGGATGCCCGAGCGGACGAAGACCTTCTTCACGCCGGGGATCGCGCGAAGACGACGCAGCAGCTCGACATATTCCGAGTGGTCGGGATCGAGATTTTTGCAGGGGTAGGGAGCGAGGCAGTTTTTATTGCGGCACATGCCGCGCTTCAACTGATCCTTGCACGACGGATGGCGGAAGTTGGCGCTCGGACCGCCGACGTCGTGGACGTAGCCCTTGAACTTCGGGTCGTGGGTGAAGCCCTCGACCTCGCGCACGCAGGATTCGATCGAACGCGAGGTGATCATGCGCCCCTGATGGAACGCCAGCGAGCAGAAGTTGCATCCGCCGAAGCACCCGCGGTTGTGCGCGACGGAAAAGCGCACCTCCTCGATGGCGGCGACGCCGCCGAGAGCGTCGTACATCGGGTGCACCTCGCGCATGTAGGGGAGCTCAGCGACCTCGTCGAGCTCCTCACGCGAAAGCGGCATCGCGGGCGGATTGACGACGAGCGTGTCACGCCCGTGCGCCTGCCAGAGCGCTTTGCCGCGAATGGGGTCGTGCTCCTCGTATTCGAGCTTTGTCGCGAGCGCGTAGGCGTGCTTGTCCCCGCACACCTCTTCATATGACGGGCACTCGACATGGTCGAAGGCACAGACTTCGGGCGTGCGCGTCACAAATGCCGTGCCGCGGATATCTGTCAAGGTATCTGCCTTTTCACCCTTGGAGAGCCGGCGCGCAATCTCGCGCGTGGCATATTCGCCCATGCCGTAAACGAGCAGGTCGGCCTGCGCGTCGAAAATGAGCGCGCGGCGGACCTTATCGTCCCAGTAGTCGTAGTGCGCAAAGCGGCGCAGGCTTGCCTCCAGTCCGCCGACGACGATGGGGATATTGCCGAAGGCCTCGCGGCAGCGGTTGGCGTACACGATGGTCGGGCGGTCGGGGCGAAGACCCATGCGGCTGCCGGGGGAGTAGAGGTCCTGCGTGCGGCGCTTTTTTGCCGCCGTGTAGTGCGCGACCATCGAGTCGATGTTGCCGCCGCCGATCATCACGCCGTAGCGCGGACGGCCCATCGCGCGGAAGGCGTCCGCGCTGTGCCAGTCCGGCTGGGCGAGCACGGCCACGCGGTAGCCCTCGTGCTCCAGCACGCGTGCGATGATCGCCGTGCCGAAGCTCGGGTGGTCGATATACGCGTCCGCCGTGACGACGAGGAAGTCATAGTAGTACCAGCCGCGCTCGACCATCTCGTCCTTCGAGACCGGCAGAAAGGCCTTTTCGATCTTTTTTTTCTTCATTTTTCGATAACTTCCTGCAATCTCTTCCAGCAGGATTCCTCATCGTATTCGAAATTCTTCTCAAATGTGACGCTTTCCGCGTCCTCATGAACGGGGTGGAAGCCCCACTTTTCCGCGCAGTGGAGGCCGACTGCATTGCTCTTCGGGATGCGGCCGGTCGAGAGAATGGAGCAGCCGCGCGAGCGCGCATAGGAGAGAGCCTGACCGACGAGCTTTTCGCCGAGGTTGCGCTTCTGCACGTCCTCCTCGAGCCAGAATTCGCCGATCGTGCCCACACCGCCGCGGCAGGAGACAACGCTGACCGCACCGATGACGCCGCCGTGCATCACGTCGAAATGCCCCGCTTCGCCCGAAGCGCGGTAGTAGATGCCGCCCTCGAAGCCTTTCGGGTCGTTGACCCAAGGCTGCTTGCGCACGGTGGCGATGTTGTTGCCGAGGTGGGAGGCGTCGTCGCGGAAGATGACATTGAACGTGCCATTTTCGTACTCGAGCTTTGCAACGGCGGTGTTTTCCGCGTGGCCGGTCTTGTCAATTTCGTGCAGCGTCATGCCCTGAAGCGTGCCGACGATGATGCGCATGGCCATGCCGTGGGAAAAGACGGCGACCGTGCCGTTCGGGTGCGCCTCGGCGATCTCTGTGAGCGCCTTGCGCATCCGCTCGCGCACCTCGGCAAAGCTTTCACAGCCGGGGACGTGCCAGTTCTGCGAGTCGTTGCTGAAATTCGCGAGCTGTTCAGGGTCGATGCGCTCAAGCTCCGCCCACGGGGTATCCTCCCAATAGCCGACGTCGATCTCGCGCAGCGCGCGGACGGTGCGCAGCGGCAGACCGTGCGTTTTATAGATGGAAAGCGCCGTGATCATCGTGCGGAAACGGTCGCTTGAATAAACGGCGTCAAATTTCGTGTCGGTAAAGCGCTTGGTGAGCGCGGCGATCTGGCGGTAGCCGCGGTCGGTGATGGTGCTGTTGTACCAGCCATGCGCGCGGCGATAGAGGTTGCCCTCGGCCTCGGCGTGGCGGATGAGATAGATCGTGGTCATATGGTTCTCCTTCATGCTTACTTTTTCTCATTTTCATTATAGGCCGAAAAGAGGCATTCAGCAAGGGCGATTTGCGGCAAAAATTGCCGCGTATGACGCGATCTTGTGTGGACAGACTAAGCGCGTGAGCAAAGGAGTGATCGATATGTGTGATACCGCATTCTGGCGCGGTATGGCTGCCGGCATGGCCGCCGGCGCGATCATCGGCATGACCGTCGCAGAAAAGCGCAAAGCCATGAAGACCTGCGTGGGCCGCACCATGCAGCAGATGGGTACCGCCGTGGACGGCGCGCTGAGCGACTTAATGCACCGGTGAAATAGACGCGAGAGCGCAAAGAAAGGGCGGGAGCTATGCTCCCGCCCTTTCTTTGTTGACTTATATGCAACGACGGATATAATGAAAATAACAGGAATCCCCTGATTAAATTATTTGTATAACGAGAGAGGAGAGAAACGATGAAAAAGCTATTTGCATTGATGCTTGGCCTGCTGTCCTGCACACTACTGCTCTGCCTGTCTGTCAACGCAGTCGAGCTGTATGTCGACACAGAGTTGGTGCAGACCGATGTGCCGCCGCAGTTGGTGGGCGGCCGCACGCTTGTGCCCATGCGGGCGATTTTTGAGTATCTGGGCGCGGAGGTCACGTGGGACAATGACACTCGAACGGCGACTGGTACGCTGAACGACACGGTTGTGACTATCCAAATCGACAATACGACCGCCTACGTCAACGGTGTGCCGTACACACTGGATGTGCCTGCGCAGATCATCGGAAACCGGACAATGGTTCCGGCGCGCTTCGTTTCGGAATCGCTGGGCTGCGTCGTCACATGGTACAATGAGACGCAGACGGCGGCGGTTGCCAACAAGACGAAGGGCGAGCACATTTACGTGACGAAGACGGGCAAGCGGTATCACTATTCTGGCACCTGCAACGGCGGTACTTATTACGAAGCAACGCTCGCTGAGGCGATGGGCAGAGGCCTCACTCCCTGCGACAAATGCGTGCTGACAAAGAACTGAATCTTTTCGGAATAGGGTAAGGGCGGGAGCTATGCTCCCGCCCTTTCTCATTATTTTCCTGCTATCCTGCTTGCTTTTATCCTTAGATGACGCCATACTCCTTGAGGAGCTTTTCAATGTCGGTGCCTTCGATTTTGCCGAGAGCTTTCTTGACGGCCATCTTTTCCATGAAGCCCATGTCCATGTCGGTGGCCTTCTTGCCGTCGCGCAGCTTGACGGTGGCGTTGAGCAGGTCACGCACATCATACACGCTGCCCCAGACCTCGGGCACGCCGCGGTCGACGTTCAGCAGCGTATAGACGGCCTCCATGCCGGTGCGCATGGAATACTCGGTGGTGAAGATCGTGTCGCGCGGGGTCTCGGCAAACTGGCCGAGGAAAGCGAAGTTGACGCTGCCCTCGGGCACGACGTTCGGGCGGTCGCCATAGGCGCGCGGCATGAAGAACGCGTCGATATACGGCATCATGACGGGCACGGTGTTGGCGCTGTTCGTCGCGAGCTCTTCGATCTGGTCCTCGGGCACGCCGATGTGGTAGAGCCACTCCATGCAGATCTCCTTGCCGGTGCACTCGCGCATGGGCTTTTTGATATAATCGCCCGGCTTGTCGGTGAAGAGGGAGTAGACCCAGACGAGGCAGTGGTCCTTGGGCTGCGTGCGGAACTGCGGCTGGCGGTTGATGGTCCAGCTCATCAGCCAGGAGGAATCCTTCACGGTGACGATGCCGCCGGTGACGACATGGCCGGTGAACGGGTCGCGCTTGCAGATGTTTTTGATATAGGGGATGATCTTCTGGTCGAGGGTCTCGACGGTGGCGCTCATCCAGTTGGTCTGCTCGGGGTCGTGGCAGAACTTGTCGGGATGACCGAAGGACGGATCCTGCGCGGCGATCTTGCGCCACATATCCCAGCCGCCGCCCTCTTTGAGCTCGGTGTTGTACGCGGCGGGCTCGTTCTGGCTGCCCATGGAGGAGTTTTCGACGCAGCCGCCGTTGGTGATGAAGACGAGGTCGTTTTCCGTGAGGTCGATGGCCTCCTTCTTGCCGTCGCGGATGACGTCGATGCGCTTAGCCAGCTTGTGCTTGGGGTCAGAGCAGTCGAATTCGACATTTGCGACCTGCACGCCGTAGTGGAACTGAACGTTGTGGCTCTCAAGGTACTTGACCATCGGGAGGATCATGGACTCGTACTGGTTATACTTCGTGAAGCGCAGCGCCGTGAAGTCGGGAAGTCCCCCGATGTGGTGGATATAGCGCTGGATATAGAGCTTCATCTCGAGTGCGCTGTGCCAGTTTTCAAAGGCGAACATCGTGCGCCAATAGAGCCAGAAGTTGGAAGAAAGGACCTCGTCATCGAAGAAGTCGGTGATCTTCTTGTCCTGCAGCTGCTCGTTGGGGGTGAAGAAGAGCTTCATGATCTCCATCGCGCCCTTGTCGGAGATGTCGAACTTGCCGTCGGTGTGCGCGTCCTGACCGCGGTTGACGGTCGCGCGGCAGAGGGAGTAGTTGGGGTCTTCCTTGTTGAGCCAGTAGTACTCATCGAGCACGCTCACACCCTCGGTCTCGATGGAGGGGATGGAGCGGAACAGGTCCCACATGACCTCGAAATGGTTGTCCATCTCGCGGCCGCCGCGCATCACGTAGCCGAGGTTTTCAAACTTGTAACCGTCGCACGCGCCGCCGGGCAGATCACCCTTTTCGAGCACGTGCACGTGCTCACCCTTCATCTGGCCGTCACGCACGAGGTAGCAGGCGGCAGTCAGCGCGGCGAGGCCGCTGCCGACGATATAGGCGGACTTGTTGTCCACGCCTTCGGGTTTCTTGGGACGGGCGAACGCTTCATAGTTACCGCTGGAATAATACATAAATCATTTCTCCTTTCAAACTGTCTGTGAAACCGCTGATCCACGAAACACATTCAACCTTGGGAATCAACGGTATGTTTTCCTTTCGATGGTGAAAGCATACCGCGGTTTTGCGAAAAGAACAATCAGCAGAAATCGGGCGGTGATAAGTTTCTTATCACCGCCCGAAAAACTGTAAAAATTTTTATCATTCTGCCGCTTTTGATGAAAGCAGGGAAACCGTTACGCCTTATCGATGCGCAGCCGCTCGAGCGCGGCACGGACATTGCCGTGGATGACGAGTTCGAGCCGGTCGACGAGCAGCTGCGGGTCGCCCTTCATGTCGTTTTTGATCCAGTCGAGCATTAGACCGACAAAGGCGTACTTGTAGACCGTTGCGATGAAGGCCTTGTCCTCGTCACGCACGCTCATGCCCTGCGCCTGCTCCTCGACTACGCCCTCAAGCAGGTCGTAGGTGACCTTGTAGAGGTAGTTTTCCACCTGCTCGCGGCTGACGGAGTGGTAGACATTCATAATGAATGGCTTGTTGTCCTGCACGGCCTTAAAGAGCTGCAAAAAACCCTGCTGCCACGTCTCGTAGGTCTTATTGCCTGCGAGCGCCTTGCTGGCGTCCTCCTGACACGACCATTCGACAAGGTCGTAAATGTCCTTGAAGTGGTAGTAAAACGTCATGCGGTTGATGCCGCAGTCCTCCGTGATATCGCTGATGGTGATCTTACTCAGGGGCTTTTTCAGCAGCAGATTTTTGAGCGACGCCTCGAGCGCGCGTTTGGTCACCTGTGACATGGCGGTCTCCTCTTTCTATCAGGAATAATCGGTTATTTTCATCATACCATGGAAAGCGGCGGAAATGGGAGAAGTTTTTGTAAATTCTCCGCGAAATGAAAAAGGAGCGCTGTCATCAGCGCTCCTTTTTATGGCTTTACAGTATCGCTTGTATGGAATATACTACACTTAGAACCATTTTGCAGAAGCTCTCGGGACGTGATTGCAAGCCCAAATCGGAGATGAAGAGGAATGGTTCTCTTTATGTGTAGAAGCTAATAGGTATCGTCTTCAACAGCGTCCTCAAACCGCACGGTGAGATTCGGATTCTCCTCCGCGCTGTCATCGAGCACGCGGCGGAAGGCGTTGGCGCGGCGACCGAGCAGCTCGTCAAGCGCCGAAGTGCCGCGGACGATCAGCTTCGTCGGCTCATGCAAGTCCGTCAGGCAGTCGTGCAGGGCATCGAGATTGCCGCTGTACCACGCGGGAAAACGCAGCCCCTCCGCGAGCGCGCGGTGTAGGTCTTCGACACTTCCGCAGGCGGAGACGTCTAATACAAAGCGCATGGTGCTCACTCCTCCCCGTACAGCAGTTCAAAGGACTTGTAGTGGTATTCGGTGTAGTAAATGAGGCCGTTGTTTGAGAAGACGATGCGTTTGGCCCCGCGCGAATCCGCGCCCAGCGTGTCGATGTCGCATTCGGTGTAGGTGCGTCCGTCCGCCTCGGGCAAGAGACCTTCGTAGTTGCCGAACCGGCTGCCGCCAATGCATTTGCCCGGCGCGTAGGGCTCGAGCGACCCGCTCGGCCAGCCGAGGGCCTGGGCATCTTTCTTGGTGATGAAGTTGTCCGGTAAATGTCCGTAGGTGTGGATATAGAGCGCGACGTCGTCCTTGGTCGTGTAGGCACCGTCCTCGTCGATCTGAGGGGCGGATGCATCGTCGTCGCTTAGCGTATCGGCGTCTTCGGACGGTGCGTTCTGAACGTCCTGCTGCTCCTGCTGCGGCAAGTTGGTTTCGTCCTGCACCGGCGCATCCGTGCCACAGCCGACGAGCGAGAAGAGCATCACGAGCGCGAGCAGCCATGCGGTCAGTTGTTTCTTCATTGGGAATCCTCTTGTGGTGATTTTCTCCATCATAGCACGGCCGCGGGCAAAAATCCAGCACGCGCGGCGGTTGACTTTGCGTGCCGTTGTGCGTACGATAGGGGAAACGACCGGCAAGTCGGAATGGATCAAAAAGCAAAGGAGATAGAAACAATGACGATTGAAGAGCGCGCCGAGCTGGCGGTGGAAACATTTGCCGCGGGAAAGGGCAACTGCACCCAGTCGGTGCTGTGCGCATGGGAGGATAAAATTTCCGTCGACCACGATACGTTGATGAAGCTCGGCGCGGGTTACGGCGCGGGCATGGGCTGCATGCAGGCCACCTGCGGCGCGCTGATCGGCGCGGTGATGGCCGCGGGCAGCGTGACGGACGGCAAGGGCACGCCGCGCACGGCCCGCAGCATCCTTACGAGCTTTCAGGAAAAGAGCGGCGCGACGATCTGCAAGGACTTAAAGGGCGTGGAGACCGGCAAGGTCCTCTGTCCCTGCGCGCAGTGCGTTCGCAACGCCGTCCTCGCCGCAGGAGAGATGCTGGGGGAGTAAAGGGAGAAAAGCCCAGTTCGCTGAGAGCGCTGAGTAAAAAATAAAACCACCATCGAAAGAGCTGCCGACGTCAGACGCCTGCAGGACATGTATCGCGGCACATAACTGTGTTCGCGGCTGTGTTCACGCAACTGGTTATAACTGGTCGTAACTGGCAGTAACAAAGCGTTCAGAAAACGCAAAAAAGCCTTGGCATCACTGGCTTTTCCAGTAATACCAAGGCTTTTTGCTTTGGCGCAGCAGGAGAGATTCGAACTCTCGGTACGCTTTTGACGTACACACGATTTCCAGTCGTGCTCGTTATGACCGCTTCGATACTGCTGCGTATCGGTGCGCTCGACAGCAAAAATAATTATACCAAAAATCACAGCAAAGTCAAGCACAAATTCGAAAAATGCGCGATTTTCTGAACGGCGCCTTCACTTGCAATTTTTGCCGCCATCTTTTATACTGACAAAAAGACCCTTTGGGGAGGGAGTATCATGAGCAGTAGCATCTATCGCGCCGTGAACACGACGCTCATTTATATCGAATGCGGCGGCGAATACCTGATGCTGCACCGCACGAAAAAGGAGAACGACTGCAATCGCGACAAGTGGATCGGCATCGGCGGCAAGTTTGAAGAGGGCGAGAGCCCGGAGGAGTGCGCTCTGCGCGAAACGAAGGAGGAGACCGGCCTCGCCCTGACCTCTTACCGCTATCGCGGCATCGTGACATTCGTGTCGGACAAGTGGGAGAGCGAGTACATGCACCTTTTCACTGCCGACGGCTTTGAGGGAACGCTCAAGGACTGCGATGAGGGCGAGCTTGCGTGGATCAAAAAGAAAGATCTGCTGGCGCTGCCCGCGTGGGAGGGCGACAAGATCTTTTTGCGCTTGCTCGACGAAAACGTACCGTTTTTCTCGCTCAAGCTGCGTTACGAGGGCGAAACGCTCGCGGAGGCGAAGCTCAACGGGAAAGCGTTGGAGGTGCGGCATGGATAAGCTGCTCGTGTCGGCCTGCCTTCTCGGCACGCCCTGCCGCTACGACGGAAAAAGTAAAGCGGACGCGCGCGTGCAGGCGTTGGTGGGAAAATATGAAATTGTTCCTGTCTGCCCCGAACAGCTCGGCGGTCTCCCGACACCGCGTGTGCCCAGCGAACGGCGGGGCGAGCGTGTCGTCACGGCGGGTGGCCGCGATGTGACAGAGGCGTACCGCCGCGGTGCGGAGGCAGCTCTCGCGCTGTGCCGGCAAAACGGCTGCGAGGCTGCCGTGCTCAAGGAAAAGAGCCCGAGCTGCGGCTGCGGGCAGATTTACGACGGAACTTTTTCCCGCCGCCTGACCGAGGGCGACGGCGTGACAGCGGAGGCGCTCAAGGCACACGGTATCACCATATATGGCGAGAGCGATGTGGAGAAGCTGTAAACGCTGACGATATGGCCTGATATTTTATGCAGTTTACCGACAAAATTTCAGTTGTCTTTAAAAAGTGCAGCCGTTATACTATATAACCAGCATTGGACAGATATCATACGTGTATTGAATATGACCGGCGGATGACCGGCGGTCATCATAATAAAAAAGGAGGAGCACAACATGAAATTTTCCAGCAAGGTAGAAAAATGCGGCCTGTCTCCGATGCGCAAGTTCCACCCGTACGCGGTGGCGGCAAAGGCACGCGGCGTCAACATCTATCACCTCAACATCGGCCAGCCCGACGTACAGACTCCTCCCGCGTTTTTCGAGGCAGTCCGTCACTTCGAGCAGCCGGTGCTGGCCTACGCGCCCTCGCCCGGCATCCCCGAGCTGATCGACGCGATCCAGAACTACTACGACAAGCTCGACATGCACTTCGACAAGAGCGAGATCTACGTCACCGCCGGCGGCAGTGAGGCGCTTCAGATCGCGCTGCAGTGCATTCTTGACGACGGCGACGAAATTTTGATTCCCGAGCCGTTCTACCCCAACTACAACACGATGACCCGCACCTGCGGTGCATCGATTCGCCCGATCCCGACCTGCCCGGAGGAGGGGTATCGCTACGCTGAGCGCGAGAAGATCGAATCTCTCATCAACGAGCACACGCGCGCCATCATGGTCACGAATCCCGGCAACCCGACCGGCGTTGTGCTGAGCCACGAGGAGATGGAGATGCTCGTCGATGTCGCACAGAAGCATGATCTGTTCCTCATCGGCGACGAGGCGTACCGCGAATTCGTCTACGGCGGGGAGAAGCTCCAGTCGTTTGGCGAGTTTGCCGACAGGGCGGGTGACAATATCATCGTCATCGACACGGTCTCCAAGCGCTTTTCCGCCTGCGGCGCGCGTATCGGCTGCCTGATCTCCAAGAATAAGGAGTTCATGAACCACGCGATGAAATACTGCCAAGCAAGACTTTCGGTCGCGACGCTCGACCAGATCGCGTCTGCCGCGCTCTACACCGTCGGCCCCGAGTATTTTGCCGCCGTGCGCGACGAGTATAAGAAGCGCCGTGACACGCTCTGCCGCAAGCTCGGCGAGATCCCCGGCGTGGTGTTCGACGTGCCGGGTGGTGCGTTCTACGTGATGGCCGCGCTGCCGGTCGACGATGCCGACAAGTTCCAGCAATGGCTGCTCGAGGAATTCAGCGACAACGGCGAGACCGTGATGATGGCCCCGGGAGGCTCGATGTACGCGACACCCGGGAAGGGTAAAAACGAAGTCCGCATGGCTTACGTCATCGAAAGCGACAAGCTCGAGCGCGCCATGGAAATTCTCAAGAAGGCCATCGAGGCCTATAACGCCAGATAAAAAGGAGAAAATACCTATGATCCGTCATATCGTAATGTGGAAGTTCCGCGAGGGCACTGAGGAAAAAGCCAACGAGTTTCTGACGAAGCTCGCCGCGCTCGACGGCGTGATCCCGCAGCTCAAAAAGAGCGAGGTCGCGCGCAACATCGGCAAGGACAACTACGACGCCGTGCTCGTCTCCGAGTTTGAGACGATGGATGACCTGAACGCCTACAAGGTCGATCCCCGCCATGTCGCCGTGAGCGATATCTGCAAGTCCATCCGCGCCGACCGCGTGGCCGTAGACTACGAATTTTAATCAAAAACAAAGAGCGCCGAAAGGCGCTCTTTGTTTTTGAAAAGGAATGCGCTCCGCGGCAGCGCACGCACCGTAGGCGCGCACGTTTGCGGAGCGAGAGGAGTTTTTTCTGACGCGCATGTCGTCAGAAAAAACGATCTCAATTTTTTCGCGCCCGCGGGCGCAAAATGGTTTTGATTATTTTTTGCCGCGACCTGCGCGTGACAAAAAATATTTTGCGCGAAGCGTGTGTCGCAGCCACCCTACGGGTGGCAAGGCACAAAGCGCAGCGAAACTTTTTCAAAAAAGAGGCCATTTATGGCCTCTTTTTTGAGCTGCAACTGCTGGTTGCTAACTTTTCAACCCCGCTTGGTGGACTTTTTGCGCGCCTTTTGGTAAGCTGAACGCAGAAAATCTGCAAAGGAGAACCCCATCACATGACACTTGGAGAGAACATCGTGCGCCTGCGCACACGGAAAAACTGGTCGCAGGGCGACCTTGCCGACGCGCTGGACATCTCGCGCCAGAGCGTATCCAAATGGGAGACCGACGCCTCCATCCCCGAGCTTGACAAGCTATTAAAGCTCTCCGAGCTCTTCGGTGTGACGCTTGACGAGCTGGTGCGCGGCGAGGACGCGCCGAAGTCGGAAACAGCCGCGCCCGCGGCACAGGCAGTACCCGCCTCTTTCACGCCGCAGACTTCGTCCGAGCAGGAAAAGCGTCACACCATTGCGGGTACGATTTTAATGTGTATCGGCGCGGTTCTTCTGCTCACCTGCCTGATACTCGCCGGCGATCTGCTGGCGGGGCTGATTTACGGACTGCCGTTTTTCCTCTGCGGCATCATCTGCTTTACGGTGAAGCATCGCACGGGCCTGTGGTGCGGCTGGGCGGCCTATCTCTGTATTGATCTCTACCTCCGCTTTGCGACCGGCCTCTCGTGGACGACCGTCTTTATGACGCACCTCTGGACGGCGCAGATGAACTATGCACGCCTTGCCATCTCGTGGGTGCAGCTCCTCGGCATGCTCGTGATGATCGTCTGCACGGCGCGCTCCTACCGAATGCTCAGGCTGCCCGCGACGAAAAAGGAGGCCACATGGCTCATTGCCGGTTGGCTCGCGGTGCTCGTTGTGCTGCCGCTTCTGATGAGCTACGGTGTTATGCCGCTGCTGCTCGACGATCTCGGCAATTACAGCAACATTTCGCCGTACTTCCTTCTGAATGTCGTCTACAGCTACGCGCGCCTTGCGCTCATCAATGTTCTTCTGGTGCGTTCACTCGCCGTCTGGCGCTTGAAGCGGGAAGAGAAGAAAGCAAAGATCTGAATAGGGATAAGAAAAAGCGGACCGCACTGCGGTCCGCTTTTTTGATGCAAATATGCCTTACTTCTTGCTCTTCTCCAGCGCGGCGAGCTTCAGACTGTTGCAGAGCACAGCAATTGCCTGCTGCAGCTCCTCCACCGGCGGCAGCGACGGCGCGATGCGGATGTTGCTGTCCGCGGGGTCGACGCCGTAGGGGAACGTTGCGCCCGCGCCGGTCAGCGTCACGCCCGCCTCGCGGCACAGCTGCACCACACGCTTGGCCGTACCGGGCATGGCGTCAAGGCTGATGAAATAGCCGCCAACCGGACGCTTATACTGCGCGATCTCCAGCGGGGCAATCTCGCGGTCAAGCGCGTCGAGCACGGCATGGAACTTCGGGGCGAGGATGGCCGCGTGCTGCTTCATCAGCTCGAGCGTGTGCGCCTTGTCCTTGAGGAAGCGGACGTGGCGCAGCTGGTTGATCTTGTCAAAGCCGATGGTCTGGATGCCGATGAGCTTCGTGAAGTAGGCGATGTTCGCCTCGCTCGCGGCCATAACGGCCACGCCCGCGCCGGGGAAGGTCACCTTGCTCGTGGACGCGAACTCATAGACCATGTCGGCGTTTCCGTTTTCGGCGCACAGGCCGATGATGTCGGGGAAGGGGACGAAATCCGCGTCAAACTCGTGGATGCAGTAGGCGTTGTCCCACATGAGCATGAAGTCGGGCGCGGCGGGCTTGAGCGCCGCAAGACGGCGCACCGTCTCCTCGGAGTAGACAACGCCCTCGGGGTTCGAGTACTTCGGGACGTTCCACATGCCCTTCACGGCGGGATCCTTCACCAGCTCCTCCACGATGTCCATGTCGGGGCCGTCCGCCGTCATGGGGACGTTGATGAGCTTCACGCCGAAGGACTGCGTGACCATAAAGTGCCGGTCATAGCCGGGGACGGGGCAGAGCCACTTCACCTCGCCGAGCTTTGACCACGGCTGCTCGCTGTGCAGCAGACCGTGGGTGAACGCCTTGGAAATGGCGTCATACATCAGCTGGAGACTGGCGTTGCCGCCGACAAAAACCTGCTCGCTCTTACAGCCCAGAATCTCGGCAAAGAGCGCCTTCGCCTCGGGCAGGCCGGCCACCTCGCCGTAGTTGCGCTCCTCGATGCCGTCCGCGCCGAAGTCCTCCGGACGGGTGATGAGCGAGAGCATCGGTGTGACAAGGTCGAGCTGATCGCGGCCGGGCTTACCGCGCGCCATATTCAGCTTCAGTCCCTGCGCCTTCTGGTTGTCATAGGCGGCGCGGACGGCGGCGTATTCCGTCTGTCGCTCCGCACGGGTAAGTTCACGATAAGCTTTCATAAGCAGCGTCCTTTCTCAGTGATTCCGTGGATAGTTATTTTTTTCACCAGACAGTTTAGCACGGGGGGCGGCGCTGCGCAAGAGGTTATTTTGCTGAAATCTGATAGAGATCTGTACGACGTGCCGACAGGATCGGCAGCTGATGGCGAACGGCGTCTATTCTCGCGAAATCCAGCTCCGTCACGGCGACCGTTTCCTCCGCGCCGCAGGCGGAAATCACGCTCCCCCACGGGTCACAGACGATGGAGTGGCCCCATGCGTGGTAGGACGCGCTCTCGTCGCGCGCGGGCGAGGTGCCGACGGTAAAAACCTGGTTGTCGACGGCGCGCTGGCGGAACAGCAGTTCCCAGTGCGCGGGCCCTGTCGTCATGTTGAAGGCCGCGGGCACGAACAGCACCTTCGCCCCGCGCAGCGTCATGAGCCGCGCCAGTTCCTCGAACCGGAAGTCGAAACAGATGCAAAGTCCCATCGTCCCCCAGGGCGTCTCAAACGTCGTGATGTCGCTGCCGGGCGTGAGTGTCTCGGACTCCATGAAGCGCTGTCCGCCCGCGACATCGATGTCAAAGAGGTGCGTCTTGCGGTGGCGCGCGGCGCAGGAGCCGTCCGGCGCGTAGACAAAGCTCGTGTTGTAGACGTTTCCGCCCTCCAGCTCCGGGATGGAGCCGCCGATGAGCCAGATACCCCGCTCCCGCGCGAGGGCAGAGAGCGCCTGCTGCGCCTCGCCGCCCGCCTCCTCGCCGTAGCGGTGGAAGCAGCTGTTGTCATACGGGCAGCAGAACATCTCCGGCAGCACCGCGAGGTCGATCTCCCCCGCCCCGCGGATGAGCTCGGCGGCGTGGCGGAGGTCGGCGGTCTTGTCGCCGGAGACGTGCATCTGAATCTGCGCGATTTTCATAGCCGCTCCTCCCACTCCTTCTCGCGGAAGCCCACGAGCACCAAATCGTCCGCAACGAGCAGAGGACGCTTCACGAGCATCCCGTCAGTCGCGAGCAGCGCCAGCTGCTCATCCTCTGTCATGGTCGGGAGCTTGTCCTTCAGCCCGAGCGCCTTATACTGCAGGCCGCTGGTGTTGAAAAAGCGCTTGAGCGGCAGGCCGGAGCGCGCATGCCACGCGCGCAGCTCCTCCGCCGTGGGGCGGTCGGTCTTGATGTCGCGCACGGTGACGGACACGCCGTGCGCGTCGAGCCACGCCTTCGCCTTCTGGCAGGTGGAGCACTTGGGATAGCATACAAACAGCATGGGAAACCCCTCCTTATACAAATTAAAATTCCCGCAGGACAAGATCGGTGATGCCGGGGTCGAAGCCGCCCTCGACCCGCTTGACGCGCGGATGCGCGCCATACTCGCGGCGCACCATGTCGCGCAGGACGGTGCCGCCGTGGTAGCCGTGGATGATGCGGATGCGGTAGGTGCCCGCCCCCGCGCGGCGCAGCGCCGCCTCGAGCGCCACTTTCGCCTGATAGGTATTCTTTCCGTGCAGATCCAGCTCGAGGATGCCCGGCGTCATAAAAATCGCTTCCCTTCGCCCGGTGTGTCCGGGATGATGTCGTTCTCTTCATCATACGGGAAATCCGTTGTATTTTCAACCGTTTCGTGGTATCATACTGAAAAATATCGTCCGGCGTCGGCCGGGCGTGAGGAGGCACTATGCGAATTCTTGTCTTGTCCGACTCCCACGGGGCGGTGGAGGCCTGCCGTCTGGCGGTGGAGCAGAGCGCGCCGGACCAGATCCTGCACCTCGGCGACTGTGTGCGCGACGCGGAGCGGCTGCACGCGCTCTTCCCGGCGATTCCGCTCACCGGCGTCCCCGGCAACTGCGACTGGGCCGACGCCGACAATCCCGAGCGTCTGATCGAGCTCGGCGGCGTGCGGATCCTGATGATGCACGGCCATACGCGCGGCGTGAAGAGCTCGGCGATGAACGCGTGCTATGCCGCGCGCGAGTGCGGGGCGCAGATTCTGCTCTTCGGCCATACGCATCGCCCGCTCGTCGACTGGGACGGCACGCTCTGGGTCATGAACCCCGGCTCCATCCGCGACCGGCACACCTACGGCGTCATCACGCTGGAGGGCGGGAAAATTGACTGCGCCGTGCAGACGCTCACGCTGTAAAAAAGGGGGCTTTGTCATGTTTTCTATCGGATGTCACCTGTCCTCCTCGGGCGGTTTTCTCGCTATGGGCGAGACGGCGCGGCGCATCGGCGCGACGACGTTCCAGTTTTTCACCCGCAACCCGCGCGGCTCCCGCGCCAAGGCCATCGACCCCGCGGACGCGGCGGCGCTGCGCGCGCTGCTGACGGCGGAGAGCTTCGGCCCGATCGTGGCGCACGCGCCGTACACCATCAACCCCTGCTCGAAGGACGAGCGCACGCGCGAGTTCGCGCGCGAGACGCTCGCCGATGACCTCGCGCGGATGGAATATCTGCCGGGAAACCTCTATAACTTCCACCCCGGCAGCCACACCGGTCAGGGCACGGACGCCGGAATTGCCCAGATTGCGGACACGCTCAACGCCATCCTCCGCCCGGAGCAGCAGACGACCGTCCTGCTCGAGACGATGGCGGGCAAGGGCACCGAGGTCGGTAGGCGCTTTGAGGAGCTGCGCGCGATCATCGACCGCGTCGAGCTCGGCGAAAAGCTCGGCGTCTGTCTCGACACCTGCCACGTAAGCGACGCGGGCTATGACGTCGCCGGGAACCTCGACGGGGTGCTCGCGGAGTTTGACCGCGTAATCGGCCTTGCGCGCCTGCGCGCCGTCCACCTCAATGACAGTCTCAACCCCTGCGGCGCGCACAAGGACCGCCATGCCCGCATCGGTGAGGGAACGCTCGGGCAGGAGACCTTCCGCCGGATCATCAACCACCCGGCGCTGCGGAATCTCCCGTTCGTGCTTGAAACGCCGAACGAGCTCGATGGCTACGCGCGCGAGATTGCGCTTCTGCGCGGGATGCGGGAGGGGGACGCATGATGCTGCAATACAGCGCGCTCGCGATTTTCCTGCTCGGCGCGGCGGGGCTCGCGGATCACTCCATGCTCCTCAAGACCGGGCATATCCGGCCGGGCTTTTTCTGCTTCTATACAAATTTGAGCAATATATGGATTCTTTTGTATCAGATCCTGCTCTTTTTTGCCGGCTTCTCCCCAGAGGGCGCGCTGTGGCGCGTGCTCACGGACGTGCGCGTCTCGACGGGTATGACGCTGAGCATCTGGGTGACGCACCTGATGTACCACTTCGTGCTCGTACCGGACGCAAAGAAGCGCGGCAAACGCTTCTCCGACTTCGGCGCGAGCTTCGGCAACCTCTGCGCCCACTATATCACGCCCGCGCTCGTGCTGGCGCAGTGGCTTTTCCTGCAGGATAAGACGGGCATCAACCTGTGGAGCGCGGTGTGCTGGCTCGTGCTGCCGCTTTTATACAGCGTCTTCGCGCTCCTGCGCGCCCGGACGGGAAAGCCCATCGGCCACACGAAGCTGATCTACCCCTACCCGTTCCTTGACCTGGAGCATCTGGGTGCCAAGCGCTTTTGCCTCGTGTTTCTGGCGGTGCTGGCCTTTTTCTTTATATTGGGCTGCGTGCTTGTCTTCATCGGGCAGGCGCTGCCTGCCTGATAAGGCAGCGAGAGCTCTGTGAGACAATAAATACCACCGCAGCAAGCTGCGGTGGTATGAAGCGCATATCTATCCTCTCAATTTTGCTTCCCGGGCGGCGTAATCGGGGAGATAGCGTGCGACCTCCTGATAGAAGGCTCGGCTGTGGTTCTTGTGGCGGATGTGCGCGAGCTCGTGTACCACGACATAGTCGACGCACTCGTCCGGATAGCGCATCAGCCGCAGCGAAAAGCACAGGCTGTTCTTCGCTGAGCAGCTGCCGAAGCGCGTGCGCGCGGCCGTGATCTTCACGCCCGTCGGCTGCACACCCATGACGGCCGCCCAGTGCGCGACCTTTCCGGGCAGCACTGCCTTGGCCAGCGCGCGCAGCCGCTCCTCCTCCGCGGGCGTTGGCTCGGGATAGGCGTCGGCGCGCGCCCGCTGGCGGTCCAGATGGCTCTCAAGCCACGCGCGGTGGCTCTCCACAAAGCGTCGGATGTCCGCCTCGCTCGCGCGGAGCGGCGCACGGACGACGACGCGCGCGTCGCGCGTGATCTGCAGGGCGATCGTGCGCCGGTTCGAGCGGATGAGCTGATAGTCCGTCATTGGCCGATGTAGGTAAAGCGCGGGCCGCTGTAGCCGTCGCGCTCGACGTGCTCATTCCACATGGCCGCCGGGCGCACCCAGAGACCGTGCTCGCCGTAGAGCGCCTGATAGACAACCATCTCCTCGAGCGTCTCGCTGTGGCGCGCCGTGCCGAGAACGCGGTATTCCCCGCCCTTGAAGTGGCGGTAGCGGCCGGGCTGAATGGTCTGCATGATAAAATATCCTCCCTGCGAATTCGTTGCCCCATTATACCACGGCGGCAGCGCGGCGCGCAAGGGAGACGAAAGGGGCTTTTTCCGATGAAAACAATCTGCAGGAGACTGCGGCGGGGCGACGACCTGCTGCGCTCCATCGAACAAATCGCGCGCGAGGAGGGGCTGGAGGCGGCGGTCATCGTCTCCGGCGTCGGCTGCGTCAGCCACGCCCGCGTGCGCGACGCATCGGGCGTCACGGTGCGGGAGATCGGCGAGCCGTGCGAGATCGTCAGTCTCGACGGCACGGTCAGCGCCGCGCGCTGCCACGTCCACATCGCCCTCGCGCGCGAGGATCTCTCGACGCTCGGCGGCCACCTCATGCCCGGCTGCATCGTGAACACGACGTGCGAGCTGGCGCTGCTGGCGCTGGACGGCTGGCGCTTCGGCGTGGAGCAGGACAGTGAGACGGGCTATGACGAGATTGTGTTCCGGGAGGCGGAGAGATGAAAAACACGACGCTCTGCTACATTGAAAACGAGCGCGGGGACTATCTGATGCTCCACCGCGTGAAAAAGGAGAACGACTGCAATCGCGACAAGTGGATCGGCGTGGGCGGCAAGTTTGAGGACGGCGAGAGCCCGGAGGAGTGCGTCCTGCGCGAGACGCTGGAGGAGACGGGGCTGACGCTCACTGACTGGCGCTACCGCGGGATCGTCACGTTCGTCTCCGACCGGTGGGAGACGGAGTACATGCACCTGTTCACCGCGACGGGCTGGACGGGGCGGCTGCATGAGTGCGACGAGGGTGTGCTCGAATGGGTGAGCCGTGAGCAGTTCCGCGGGCTCCCGCAATGGGAGGGCGACCGGATCTTCCTGCGGCTCATCGAGGAGGACGCGCCGTTTTTCTCACTGAAGCTGCGCTACGAGGGTGAGCACCTCGCCTACGCGGCGCTCAACGGAAAGGAGCTGGCGCGATGACGATTCTCGTGAGCGCGTGTCTGCTGGGGACGGCCTGCCGCTACGACGGGCGCAGCAAGGCCGACGCGGCCGTCACCGCGCTGCTCGCGCGGCACACCCTGATCCCCGTCTGCGGGGAGATTTTCGGCGGGCTCCCCACCCCGCGCACCCCGGCGGAGCGGCGCGGCGCGCGCGTCATGACAAAGGACGGCCGCGACGTGACAGATGCCTACCGCCGCGGCGCGGAGGAGGTAGTGCGCCTTGCACGGCTCTACGGCGCGCGGGCGGCGATTTTGAAGGAGCGCAGCCCCTCCTGCGGCAGCGGTGAGATCTATGACGGGACGTTCTCCGGCACGCGCACGGCGGGCTGGGGCGTCACGGCGGAGCTGCTGCGCGAGAGCGGCGTGCGCGTATACGGCGAGAGTGAGCTTGCGCGGCTTACGCGCGATTTACAGGATTTACAACACGAAACGGAGGAAAACTGACATGTTCAGACCCATGAGAAGGCCGAAAAACGCCATCCCCGACGAGCAGGCGAAAAAGCTCCTGCGCGAGGAGAAGCGCGGCGTCATCGCCATGAACGGCGACGACGGCTACCCCTTCGCCATCCCAGTGGACTATTTCTACGACGAGACGGCGGGGAAAATCTACTTCCACGGCGCGAAGTCCGGCTATAAGGTCGACGCACTGCGCCGCTGCGACAAGGTGTGCTTCACCGTCTACGGCGGTGAGTTCTATAAAAACGACCACTGGGCGCCGTATGTGCAGAGCGTGCTGGTCTATGGCCGCTGCCGTCTGGTGGAGGACATCGCCGTGACCGAAGCTCGCGTGCGGGAGCTCGCGATGAAGTATTATCCGAGCGCCGAGGAGGTCGAGGCGGAGATTGCGAAGGATCTGCGCGCTGTGCAGCTCTATGAAATCACCATCGAGCACATGACCGGCAAGCAGGTGCATGAGAAGTAATCCCTACAAGGGGCGTGGACGGGCTGTCCGCGTCCTTTTTTTGTTTTAGCGCAGGATTGGTCATTGAATCGGCTTGTCCTGCCCCTGTTTTTCCTTGACATTTCCCCGCCGCGGCGCTCACCGGCTGCGGCCAGTCCGCTGCCGGCACCCGGGACGACACCGACTCCAAGAAGGTCGTCATCTACACGCCGACCGAGGACTATCTGATCGAGTACATGCAGCAGCGCCTGACGGCCCAGTTCCCCGACTACGACATCTCGCTCGAGTACTACCACTCCGGCGACCTCGCCGCGAAGCTGCAGGCCGAGGGTGCCGACACCGCCTGCGACATCGTGTTCGACTGCGAGTACGGCTATCTGCAGATGCTCTCCGACAACTTCGCGACGATTGATTTCATCGACAACAGCCAGTTCGTCGCCGACATGCAGGATCCCACCCGCAAGTACATGCCCGTCGACCGCTACTCCGGCTCCGTCATCGTCAACACGCAGGTGCTCGCCGACAAGGGTCTTCCCGTGCCGCAGAGCTATGAGGATCTGCTCGACCCGATGTACAAGGGTCTGATCGAGATGCCCGACCCCACCGCCTCCTCCACAGGCTACCTCTTCCTGAAGAGCCTTGTGAACGCCTGGGGCGAGGAGAAGGCGCTGGCCTACTTTGACCAGCTTGACGCGAACATTCTGCAGTATACCGGCGGCGGTTCCGCCCCCGTGAAGGACGCGGCGGCCGGTGAGTGCGCCATCGCCCTGTCCCTGACGTTCAAGGCCGTGGACCTCATCAACGAGGGCTCCCCCCTGCAGATTCTCTTCTTCGCCGAGGGCGCGCCCTATACCCCCGCGGGCCTGTCCATTCTCTCCGGCCATGAGAACCGTCAGGCCGTGAAGGACGTCGTGAACTACTTCTATTCCGACATCATCGACGACTATCTGAGCACCTATCTGCCCGAGCAGATCAAGGTTGGTCAGGTCAACACCACGCCCAACTACCCCCACCGACATCCCCTACGCCGACATGTCCAACAACACCCCCAACGTGAAGGCGGAGCTGCTGGCCAAATGGACGCACTGACCCGCGGCACGGACGCGCCGAAGCTCTCCGTGCGGGACTACTGCAAGCGGTTCACCGGCGCGCCCGTACTCGACCACGTCAGCTTTGACGTGGCGAGCGGCGAATTTCTCTCCGATGCTGCTGCCCTCCGTGTCGCAGGGTACGGGGCTGGTACTGCTGCTGGGAACGAACGGCCTGCTCACGCGGGTTCTCTGCCTGCCGGGGAGCATCTACGGCCTGCAGGGCATCGTCCTCGGACAGGTGCTCTACACCGCGCCGATCGCCTATCTGCTGCTGGCGAACCTCCTGCGCTACCGCAGCCGCTCGCCGTATGACGCGGCGAGGCTCGCCGGTGTGCCGCCGCTCTTTCGCTGGAGCGGCATCACGCTGCCGTTTCTGCGCAAGGAGCTGCTCGCCGCGGCGTTTCTTGTCTTCTCCCTCTCCGTCACGGACTACGGCATCCCGCTCGCCGTCGGCGGCAAGGTCAAGACGCTCGCCTCCGTCATGTACAGCAGCGTCGTCGGCCAGCTCGACTTCGGCCGCGGCTGCGTCATCGGGCTTCTGCTGCTGATCCCGGCGCTCTGCTCCTCGGTCTTTGAGCTGCTCGCGCCGCGTCGGTGGGTCATCTCCGCCGCGCGCCGCCCGGCCGAGCCGCCGGAAAATCCGCGCCGCGACCGCTGGGCGCTCCTGCTGTGCGCGCTCACGGCGCTGCTGTTCGTGCTGCCGGTGCTGGCGTTCACGGGGACCATGTTCATGGAGAAATACCCCGTGCAGACGACGCTGACGCTGCGCCATCTGCGCGAATTCTGGACGCCGCAGGTGCGCGCGGGGCTACGCAATTCCGTCCTGCTCGGGCTCGGCACGGCCGCGGTCGGCACGGCGCTCACGGCGGCCGCCGCCCTCGTCACCGCGCGCTATGCAAACCGCGCCGCCCGCTGGGTACACACGCTCTCCGTGCTGCTGATGGCCGTTCCGGGGCTGGTGCTTGGTCTCTCGTTCGTGCTGGCGTTCAAGGGGACGGCGCTCTACGGCACGGTGTGGATTCTCATCCTCGCGGGCGTGCTGCACTTTTTCACCACGCCGTACAACCTTTTCTACCAGTCGCTCCAGAAGCTCAGCAGTGAGCTGGAATCCGTCGGCAGCACGCTCGGTATCCCGCCGCTGTGCCTGATCTTCGACGTGCTGCTGCCGCAGTGCGCCGGGACGCTTGCGGACATGGCGGCCTACTTCTTCGTCAGCTCGACCGTCACCATCTCCGCCGCCGCGTTTCTCTCCACCGCCTCCACGCGCCCGCTGGCGCTGCTGGTGGTGCAGTACAGCGACCAGCTGAACCTCTCCAGCGCGGCGTACCTGTCGTTTCTGATTCTGGCGGTCAATCTCCTCGCCCGCGCCGCAGCCGCGCTCGTGCGGCGGCTGGTACGGCGGTAAAAATCCCGCTTGACGCGGTGGGGAATTCATGGTACCATCAGCTTGTCCCCGGGAAGTGGTTCTGACCGACGGACACACAATTCATTCTACCGTTCTGCCGGTAAGGATCCGCTCCGAGCCAAAAGAAGAGGGACAGACGACGCGGCTCTTTCGCCGCGCCCGCGATATGCTACTTCCATCCCTTCTGCTGAACGGCAGGAGGGATGATTCTATTTTACGAGGAGGAACGTCTATGGAAACGCGCGTGGCCGTGCTGGCCGTCATCGTCCGCGAGGGGAGCTCCGTCCAGACGCTCAACGATCTGCTGCACCAGTACGGGCAGTATATCATCGGGCGGATGGGCGTGCCGTACCGGGAAAAGGGCGTGAACATCATCAGCGTGGCGCTCGACGCGCCCGGCGACGTAATCTCCGCCCTGTCGGGCAAGCTCGGGCGTCTCGACGGCATCACCGCCAAAACGCTCTACGCCCCCGAGGACAGCATCAGAAAGGAAGAACACGCATGAAACACATCAAAAAGCTCCTTGCCCTGTGCCTGACGCTGGCACTCGTCCTCTCGCTCGCGGCCTGCGGCAAGCAGGAGGAGCAGCCCCCGGAAACCACCCCCGCGAGCTACCGCATCGCCGCGCTCAAGGGCCCCACCGCCATGGGTCTCGTCAAGCTCATGCAGGACGCCGCCGGCGGCACCGTCGAGAGCGGCAACACCTATGACTTCACCCTCGCCGGCTCCGCCGATGAGGTGACGCCCGCGCTCATCAAGGGCGAGCTGGACATGGCCTGCGTCCCCGCGAACCTCGCCGCCGTGCTCTACGGCAAGACCGAGGGCGCGGTGGAGGTGCTGGCCGTGAACACGCTGGGCGTTCTCTACATCGTGGAAAACGGCAGCGCCGTGCAGTCCATCGCCGACCTGAAGGGGCAGACCATCGTTGCCGCGGGCAAGGGTTCCACGCCCGAGTACGCGCTGCGCTATCTGCTCAGCGAGAACGGCATCGACCCCGATAACGACGTGACCATCGACTGGAAGAATGAGCACAGCGAGTGCGTCGCGGCGCTCGCGAGCAATCAGGCGACCATCGCCCTGCTGCCCCAGCCCTTCGTCACCGTCGCCCAGAGCAAGATCGACGGCCTGCGCATGGCGCTCGACCTGACGGCTGAGTGGGACAAGCTGGGCAGCGGCTCCACGCTCATCACCGGCGTTATCGTCGCCCGCCGCGAGGTCGTCGAGCAGAACCCCGCCGCGGTGGACGCGTTCCTGAAGGAGTACGCTGCCTCCGTTGACTGGGTCAACGCCAACAACGCCGACGCCGCCGCGCTCATCGGCGAAAACGGCATCGTCGACGCCGCCGTCGCCGAGAAGGCGCTGCCCTACTGCAACATCGTCTGCCTGACCGGCAGCGACATGCAGGCCAAGCTCTCCGGCTATCTGCAGGTGCTGGCCGACGCGAACCCCGCCTCCGTCGGCGGCTCGCTCCCGGAAAGCGACTTCTATTACGTCAGCAAGTAATCCCAACCATCTGCGCGGCGGCGGGCACTTCCCCGCCGCCGCATCTGTCTGAGAGGAGGATGCATCCATGGGCAAGCAAAAGCAGCCCGTCCGCGCGTGGGCGGTGATTTTCTGGCTGCTGGTGTGGCAGCTGGCGAGCATGGCGCTGCGCGCGGCCTATCCGCACGGGGCGCTGCTGCTGGCCTCGCCCGCGGACGCGGCGAAGCGGCTGGCGGAGCTTTCTGTGACGGCTGACTTCTGGCGGGCGGTCGCGCGCAGCGCGGCGCACATTCTGGGCGGCTTTCTCCTCTCGTGCGCGCTTGCGGTGGTGCTCGCGGCGCTCGCGGCGCGGCTGCGCCGCGTGGAGGAGCTGTTGGCGCCGCTCGTCGCGGCCATCAAGGCCGTGCCGGTGGCGTCGTTCATCATCCTCGCCCTCGTCTGGCTCAGCAGCCGCTCTCTTACGCTCTTCATCTCGGCTCTGATGGTATTCCCGCCCGTCTATCTCAGTACGCTCGAGGGCATCCGCCGCACCGACAGGCAGCTTCTCGAGATGGCGCGGGTTTACCGCGTGCCGCTTTCGCGGCGGCTGGCGGGGATCTATGTGCCGCAGGTGCTGCCCTACTTCCGCTCCGCCGTGAGTGCCGCGCTCGGCCTGTGCTGGAAGGCGGGCACTGCGGCAGAGGTCATCGGCCTGAGCGGCGGCACGATCGGCGAGCGGCTCTACACCGCGAAGGTCTACTTCCAGACGCCGGATCTGTTCGCGTGGACGGCGGTGATCGTGCTGATCTCGGCGCTGTTTGAAAAGCTGTTTCTGTTCGCCGTGGACAGACTCGCAGAAAGGGTGGGTGCATGATGGAAATCCGCGCGGAACACCTCACAAAATCCTATGAAGGCCGCCCCGTGCTGCGGGACGTGACGTTCACCGCCGGCGCGGGCATCACGCGCATCGCTGGGCGCTCCGGTGCGGGCAAGACGACACTCCTGCGCATCCTGCTCGGGCTGGAGACGGCGGAGAGCGGCCGGGTACTCGTCCCCGACGGCTGCCGCTGGGCGGCGGTTTTTCAGGAGGATCGCCTGCTCATAGCAAAGAGCGCCGGGGGAAACCTCCGCTTCGCCCTCGGCGGGGCATATGACGCGGCTCGCGCCGCCGCGCTGCTGCGCGAGCTGGGGCTCGGCGACGTCGGCGACAAGCGCGTGCGCGACTACTCCGGCGGTATGCGCCGCCGTCTCGCGCTCGCGCGGGCGCTGCTCGCGCCGTCGGACGCGCTCGTGCTCGACGAGCCGCTGACGGGGCTCGACACGGAAAACCGCGCCGCCGCGCTGCGCTGCATCCTCCGCGCCGCCGAGGAAAAGCCCGTACTCCTCTCCGCCCACGAGACGCTTGACATCCCCTGCCGCGCGGTCGTAGAATTGTAGGGCAAAATCTGTCCCCCGGAGGTCCCCCATCATGCTGTTTTGTCTGCAGATTGCGCTGTATTGTCTCCTGTTTTTCCTGCTGGTCAAGTGCGCGGTGAAAAACGACGGGCGTAACTGCCTGTATTTTTACCCGACGGCGTATATCGACGAGGCCCAGCGCCGCGGCCTTGCCGAACACGGCGACATCATGCGGCGCGGCAAGCGCTTCATGATCCCGTTCTGCGCGGTCATGCTGATCGCGCTGGTGCTGATCGTCGGCGTTTGGAACCGCGCGTCGACCTTCCGCGCGGCGTATGCGCAGACGGCGGTTTTTCTGGTGGTTATGAACTGGTTCGACGGGATTGTCATCGACCGGCTGTGGGTCGGCCGCAGCAAAATCTGGCGCATCGAGGGGATGGAGGGTGTCCCCTATGTGAAGCCGTGGAAAACCGTGCTCATAAAGCGCGGGCTCGGGACGGTGCTCTACCTGCTCCTCTCCCCCGCCTTCGCCGCCATTGCCCTCCAGCTCGCCAAGCTCTGAAAACAGGAGCCCGGACATACAGTCCGGGCTCCCAGCATAAATAAGCAAAAGTCTCACAGAGTTCGCGCCGCCGCAGCGGCGCGAATAAATTCCAATCCATATTTCGCGGCGGCGTGTACGTCGCGAAATATTCCCTGCGCGAAGAGAGTGTGTTTTGCCCGCCTGCGGCGGGCAAAACGCGCGGTTCGGAGCGAATTTTTCAGGCTGCAAAGGGCGTTGCCCTTTGCAGCCTGAATGTTAGTCGCCGACCCCCGTGTGGATCACCTTGCCCATGTTCCATTGGAAGGCGACCTTCTTCGCCGCCGACGCTCCTCCGGGGTCTTGTAGCTCGCGTGCGCCGTCTCCGCGCCGCAGTCCATGCACGCGGCATAGACGCACCAGCCCTGCTCATCCTGCAGCGCCCCGACGCCGCGGCAGACGGGGCAGTCCTCCAGCTCAATTTCAAAAATCGGATCTATCTGTTCCATTTGGCGTATCTCCTTTGCTCTTGGTGGCAACAGTGTACCACATTCCGCCCCAAAGGGCAACCGGGCGCGCAAAAAACGCGCGCGGCGTCTGGAAAAATTCCGCCGTCCGTGGTATAATCGGGGTAAATCACAGGAACGGATGGATGAACATGGATCAGATCGAACGGCAGACGCCCCTCTATGAACACTCGCATGACTTTCAGCTCATGCACAACCTCTATGAATCCGCCGTCAAGCAGCTCACACTCAAGTTCGAGGTGCTCAACAGCGAGTTCAGCGTCCTCTACGCGCGCAACCCCATCCACCACATCGAAAGCCGCGTCAAGTCCGCCGCCAGCATCGCCGCGAAGCTGCGCAAAAAGGGACTGCCGCTGACGATCGAGGCGGCGCGGGAAAGCGTGAACGACATTGCGGGCGTGCGCGTCGTGTGCAGCTATATCGACGATGTGTACCGCGTGGCCGAGATGCTCGAGCGGCAGAAGGACGTCGAGATCATCAAGCGGCAGGACTATATCCGCACGCCGAACTACAACGGCTACCGCTCCCTGCACCTCGATATCCGCGTCCCGGTCTATCTCTCCAACCGGACGGAGTACGTCATGGCCGAGATCCAGATCCGCACGATCGCCATGGACTTCTGGGCCAGTCTCGAGCACGACATCCGCTATAAGGCGGACAAATCCCGCCTGCCCGCCGGGATTAACGAGGAGATGTTCGCCTGCGCCGACAAAATCGCCGAAATCGATCAGCAGATGCAGGACATGTACCAGCGCATCAAGGCCTCGGAACAGAATCAGGACTGAAAGAGGTTGGACAATGCCCAACCTCTTTCAGTCCTGTCAAGTGTCTCACAGAGTTCACGGCACCGCAGCGCCGCGAAAAAGATCCCATCCGTTTTTTGCGGCGGCGTGTACGCCGCAAAAAACACTTTGCGCGAAACGCAGTGTCGCAGACTGGCCAACGGCCAGTCAAGGCATGAAGTGAAGCGAATACTCACACAAAAAGGCGGAGCAGACAAAGTCTGCTCCGCCTTTTTGTGTGAAGTTAGTTCCAGAAGTCCGTCTTTTCCTTCAGGCCGATGTCGGCGGCCTTGAAGTGCGGATCCTTGCCCTCCTTGCGCTGCTTCATGTAGTCGTTCAGCGCGAGGAGCGCGGGCTTGGCGAGAATGATGATCACCGGGATGTTGATGATGACCATCAGCGCCTGGAAGAGGTCGGCGGTATCCCACGCCAGACCCATGCTGACCGTCGCGCCGATGAGGACGATGACGCTCGCCGCCAGACGGAACACAAGCATGAACGTCTTGCTCGGGTGGCGCTTGAGGATGTGCTTGAGGCAGCCCTCGCAGTAATAGTAGTTGCCGATCAGCGTCGTGAAGGCAAACAGGCACATGGACACAGCGATAAACACCGGGCCAAAGCTGCCGAGCGCGGCGGCCATCGTCTGCTGCACATAGGGCGCGCCCTGCAGTTCCGCCGTCGGCTCGATGCCGGTGGACAGGCACATCAGCGCCGTGGCCGTGCAGATCAGGAGCGTGTCGATAAAGACGCTGAGCATCTGGACAAGGCCCTGCTTGACGGGGTGGGAGACGTCGGCCGTGGCCGCGGCGTTCGGGGCCGAGCCCATACCGGCCTCGTTGGAGTACAGGCCGCGCTTGATGCCCTGCATCATCGCGGAGCCGAGGAAGCCGCCGAAGATCGCCTTGAAGTCAAAGGCGCTTCTGAAGATGTTGGCAAAGACGCTGGGGATGTTGCCGATGTTGATGCAGATCACGATCAGCGAGACGATGATGTAGATCACGCCCATCACAGGCACGAGGATGCCGGTGATATTCGTCAGGCGCTTCGCGCCGCCGAGGACGCAGACGGCAAACAGCACCGCGAGGATGCCGCCGAGAACATAGGGCGTCACGCCCGGCTTATAGAAGCTGAACCCGGCAAACGCGGACTGCAGGTTATACGACGCGAGCGCGTTATAGCCCACGGCATAGGTCAGGATGATGATCACCGCGAACACCACGCCGAGCCAGCGCTGGTGCAGCGCATCCTCCATGTAATAGGAGGGGCCGCCGTAGCTGCTGCCGTCCCCGTCGCGCTTCTTGTAGATCTGCGCGAGGGTGGACTCGATGAACGCGGACGCGCCGCCGAGGATGGCGGTGATCCACATCCAGAACACCGCGCCGTAGCCGCCGACGCAGATGGCCGACGAGACGCCGACGATGTTGCCGGTGCCGACGCGGCTGGCCGTGGAGATCATCAGCGCGCCGAGCGAGGAGACGGAGTTCTTATCCTTCGGCTTTTCGGACACGACATGGATCGACTCGCCGAACAGGCGGAACTGGATAAACTTCGTGCGGGCGGTAAAGTACAGGCCCGCGACAATCAGGAACGCCGGCACCCACGGGGTATAGAGCCAGCTGCTGATTGCGTTGACTACTTTGTCAATGGCATCAATCATTCTTTCAATTCTCTCTTTCCTCAGAAAAATTGCGGGGGCCGCAGACAGCAGCCCGCTCAATTGTTATTTTACCTAAAAAATGCAAGAATTGCAACCTCGATTTGCAAATTTGTAAAGAATCCGCAAAAACTTCCCGACCGTCTGCAGGCACGGCACGTTTTTCACGGCAGAAGCACCGCGCAGACAAGCGTCAGATACGCGGGCAGACGCGTCCGCTCGCCCCAGAGGAGCTTCCAGCCCCAGAGAGCACCGACGGCGGCGCCCACGTCGCAGCCGAGCGACTCGAGCGAGTAGGAAATCGCCCCCGGACGGCGGCAGGGCTTTCCCTGCGGGCGGGTGCAGCTGTCGCAGAGCGTGCAGCCGCCGACGGTCAGCAGCGCGCTGCCCTCCGGCGCGGCGGGCAGCACCTCGTCCGCGAGCAGGCGCGCCTGCCGGACAAGCACCGCGCGCTCCAGCTTCTCGAGCTCCTCCGGCGGATACGTCTTCGCAAGTACCGCATCGGAAAAATGCATCTGCTGGCCGATCAGCTCGATCTCCCGGAAGCGCCCCCAGTACGCCGCCGCCGGAAACGCGTATGGCGGACACGTCCAGTACTGCCCCACGTTCGGGCAGCCGCGGCATCCGTCCTCCGCGTGCGGGAGGTCGACATACTTCTCCACAAACGCCGCCGTCTCCAGCCGCGCCTGCGCCCGCACCACCTGATAAAGCTCCGCCGTCTGCTCCACGGCTCCGTCCTCCTTTTCCCTTGCGCCCCGTCCGTGCGCGTGCTATACTCATTACAGCGCCGGAAATCGAATCCGGACTGTATAGATCACTTCAAGTAATACTATTTGTTATTGGATTATACCTGCGACAGCACCTCACCGATCGGGCCGTCGATGGTGAGGTCGGCGCCGACGCGGCCGCCTGTCTCACCCTTGTTGATGACGACGAGGTGCCGCCCGCGGAAATAGCGCACGAGCCCCGCCGCCGGGTACACCACGAGCGACGTCCCGCCGATGATGAGCAGATCCGCACTCTGGATATAGCGCAGCGCGCGGTCCATCACGTCCTCGTCGAGACTCTCCTCATAGAGCACGACGTCGGGCTTGACCGTCCCGCCGCAGCTGCAGCGCGGAACGCCCTCGGAGTGGAGAATCGTCTCCAGCCCGTAAAACTTCCCACACTTCTCACAATAGTTGCGCAGGACGCTCCCGTGCAGCTCCAGCACCTCGCGGCTGCCCGCCTTCTGGTGCAGGCCGTCGATGTTCTGGGTGATGACGGCCTTGAGCTTGCCCGCCCGCTCGAGTTCGGCGAGCTTTCGGTGCGCCGCGTTCGGCTGCGCGTCCGGGGCAAGCATCTTCTGTCGGTAGAAGTCGAAGAACTCCGCCTTGTGCGTCTCATAGAAGTGGTGGCTCAGGATCGTCTCGGGCGGGTACTTGAATTTCTGGTGGTACAGGCCGTCCACACTGCGGAAGTCCGGGATGCCCGACTCCGTGGAGACGCCCGCCCCGCCGAAAAAGACGATGTTATCCGATTCCGCCACAAACCGGCGCAGCTGCTCAATTTTTGCGTCCATTGTAATTCCTCCTTTTTAAAATCTGAAACAGAGGTGTCCTATGAATATCCAAATCTTCGGTTCGTCCAAGTCCTTCGACTCCAAGAAGGCCGAGCGCTGGTTCAAGGAGCGGCGCATCAAGTATCAGTACATCGACCTCGTGAAAAAGGGCGTCTCCCCCGGCGAATACCGCTCCATCCGCGCCGCCGTCGGGTACGAAAACCTCGTCAACCGTGAGTGCATGACCTACCGTGAGCTGGGGATGGACTATCTCCTCCCCGATGCCGCGGAGGAAAAGCTCCTGCTCTATCCCGAGATGTTCCGCGCGCCGATCGTGCGCAACGGCAGGCAGGCGACGGTCGGCTATCAGCCGGACGTGTGGGCGAAGTGGGAGTAACCTTTGTCAAAAAAGGCCGAGGGCCTTTTTTGGACAAAGGGGTTTCGCTCCGACCCGCGCATTTTTGCGTGCCATGCACGCAAAAACACACTCTCTCCGCGCAAAGTGTTTTTTGCGACGTACACGCCGCAAAAAACGGATTGGAGCTTTTTCGCGGCGTGCGAGCCGCGAACTCTGTGAGACTATTGCTGGGAAGCCAAAGGCTTCCCAGCTTTTTTAGGTGTAAGGGTTTTCTACTTTAACGATGGCGTAGTAGCTGCCGGGCAGGGCGCGGACGGCCTCGCGGATACGAGCGGCCATCTCCTGATTCGTCATCTTCCCGTCGAAGGGACGCACCGCGTCGAAGATGAGGTTCGTGTGCGTCGGCCCGGTCACGATGCGGAAATCGTGGATCGTCGCCTGCTCGTCGATCCCGCGCACCAGCGCCGCGACCCGCGCGCGCAGTTCGTTCGTCTGCGCGTCGTCCGTCAGGATCGGGTCCATGTGGATCACCGCCTGACAGCCGAGCGTTTTCGACAGCTCCTGCTCGATGTTGTCGACGAGGTCGTGCATCTCGAGGATATCGCCCGAGGCGGGCACCTCGGCGTGCAGCGAGATCATCCGCCGGCCGGGTCCGTAGTCGTGTACGACAAGGTCATGCACGCCGCAGATGCCCTCGTGCGCCATGACGAGCCGTTCGATCTCCTCCACGAACTCCTTCTTCGGCGGCTGGCCGAGCAGCGGGCTGATCGTATCGCGCGCCGCCTGCACCCCCGACCAGAGGATCAGGCACGCGACGACCAGACCGACCCATCCATCGATCATCAGCCCCGTGAAACGGCCGACGAGCATCGCCGCGAGCACCGCCGTCGTCGCAATGCTGTCGGAAAAGCTGTCTGCCGCGGTGGCCGCCATGGCCGCCGAGTCGATCTTCCGGCTGATCTGCCGGTTATACAGACACATATAGAGCTTCACACACACGGAAACCGCGAGAATCACCGCCGTCAGGGCGCTGAAATCCACTGCCTCCGGGTGCAGCACCTTCTCGAACGACGACTTCGCCAGCTCCGCGCCCATCAGCAGGATCAGCCCCGCCACGATCAGCCCCGAGACATATTCCATCCGCCCGTGTCCAAACGGGTGCTCCGGATCGGGCTTCTTCCCCGCGAGACGGAAGCCCAGCAGCGTCACCACCGACGAGCCTGCATCCGAGAGGTTGTTGAACGCGTCCGCCGTAATCGCGACGGAGCCGCTGAGCGTCCCCGCGAAGAACTTCCCCGCAAAGAGCACGAGGTTCAGCGCGATGCCCACCATCCCGCACAGCTGGCCATAGGCGCGGCGCACGGCGGGATTTGTGACATCGTCGCGGTTTTTGATAAACAGGTGGGACAGAAGTGTAATCATATTTTCTCCTTCTCCGCGCGCGGCCCGAGACGGCGGCGCGTCACCAGATAACACAGCGGGATCATATACAGCAGCACCGCGTACGGCAGCGCCGACGCCCCCGTCCCCAGCATCGCCAGCGGGATACTGACGGAGATGTTCCACGGGATGAGCGCCGCGAGCACGATGCCGCTGTTCTCGATGTCGAGCGCCAGCGCGCGCTTTCCCTCGCCGCGCGCTTCATAGCTGTGCGCCATCAGCTGCGGCACGACGACCGGCGCGGTCGACTGGTTGCAGAACATCATCGCGCACAGCAGGCAAACGCCCGCGCACGTCGGATACAGTCCCGCACGGCGCACCGCGCGCTCCACCATCTCGCGGATGCCGTCGAGCGCGCCGATGCCGCTGAGAAGTCCCGCGTAGAGCCCTGTCGCGATCGCGAGCACCGAGGCCGTAAACATGGAGATGACGCCGCCGCCTGAGAGGATCTCCCGCAGCGCGCCCTCCGGCCCGGCGTAGCCAAGCAGCGCCGCGCGCAGCGCCTGCAGCGCAGGCATCCGCTGCTGCGCGACCGTCACGAGAAAGGCCGCGGCCACAGACGCCGCCATCGACCACCGCACCGGCACCCGGCACAGCGGCAGCACAAGAATCAGCAGCGCGGGCAGCACCGTCCACAGTGACAGGTCAAACGCCTGCGCCAGCTCGCCGAGCATCGCCCCGTCCACCGCGGCGATCGAGTGCGCCGCGGAGAGCACGGCGTATACCGCCGCGCTCAGCAGCAGCGGCAGCCAGCCCGTGCGGTGCATGGCGCGCAGGTTCTCCTCGAGCTTCGTCCCTGTCGCCGCCGCCACGAGCGACGCGCTCGAGGACGCGGGCGAGCAGCGGTCGCCGAAATACGCCCCGGCGACGATCGCCCCGGCCGTCACGGCCGTGCTCACCCCGCCCGAGCGCGCGAGCGCCATGAGGATGATCCCCGCCGTACCGACCACGCCGAAGGACGTCCCCAGCGCATACGACAGAAAGCACGTCAGCGCGAACGTCACCAGAATGAACAGCTGCGGCGTGATGATCTGCAGGCCGTGGTAGATGAACCACGCGATGGTTCCCGCGCTGCGCCAGAGGGCGGTAATCATGCCGATCAGTACATAGATCACGAGCAGCGAGCACATCTTGCGCCCCTGCCCCCACGCAAAGCCCCAGAGCGTCCGCAGAGAAAACCCGCGCCGCAGGCCGAGCGCGCCGAACGCCGCGATGCCGAGCAGCATCGCCCAGATGAGCGCCCAGCCCATGTGCAGGCAGACGGCCACCCCTGCGAGAAAGACGGCGAAGCAGACAAGTGCGCTCATTTTCCGGGGATCACCAGCTTCATCTGGCAGCACAGGCGGTCGAGATCCTCGTCCGTCGCGGCGGGGATCCGCAGCCGCGCGCCGCAGCGGCTGCACGTCAGGTCGACGGCATCGCGCCGGACGTGGATGCCGTAGTCACTGCTGCCGCAGCCGCACTGCACGCCGCCGCGCGAGGCGATGTCGCGCAGCTCCGAGAGCACCTCATACATGATGACGTTGTCGGTAAACGCCTCGGGCGACTCCGACTTTTCCTTTTCCGCGCGGATCTCGAGCTCCTTCATCTGGCGCTCGACCTCCTCCTCGCTCCCGATGAAGCAGCACAGCTGCCCCGTCTCCGGGCAGGCCAGCCCCACGCCCCGGCCGCGCAGCACCGCGTCGGCGCTGCACTCGGCCTGATGCGTCTTGCCGCACAGGCCGCAGGGCACCCAGAGCCGGAACTTCACACCGTCGGTCTGCACCTCGAGCGTGGACTTCTCGCACGCGCACTCCATCCGCGCCGCCGCGGCCGTCAGTGCAAACACGCTGCGGCTGGCGATCACGGGCTTGCCGCACTCCGGGCAGATATAACCAAAGCTTCGCATTTCCTCCATAGCGCAGGCTCCTTTATGTACAGAATTCTTTATATTATACCGCGCCGCCGGGCGCATTTCCACCCCCGGCGTCAAATTTCCCGCGATTTCTCCGGTCTGTGAATCTGCTGGACAGATGTGCGCCGGTCATGGTACAATCGAAGCAGAAAAGCGATCAAAAACACGACATTTTCGGAACGGAGGTGCTGTTTTGGAGCGAATCAGAAGCCTTGGCCGGTATCAGAAGGCCGTGCTGCTGGCCACGGCGCTCATGGCGCTGGTCTTTACCGCCGTCTATCTCACGGTGACGGCGCGGGTGGGGTTCGCCTTTGGGGACGCGATCCTGCTTGACGTGCATGAGGTCAGTGCCGACGTCTACACCGGGAAGGTGCGCGGTGAGACGGTCCGCTTTACTGTGAACGCGGATCGATCCGTGACGTTTCAGCGCGGCGAGCGGCTGTACGGCCCCTACACCGCCGCGGAGGATCCCACCGCCGTCCCCGCGGACTCCGCGCTTGCCGCGTACATGACGGGCGTGGAGCTTCGCCGCGGCGGCGAGGTTGTGTTCCGCGGCGGCATGCTGGAAAACGGCGGCATGTATCTGCTCTACCGCGAGGACGGCGGCCTTGCGGACATTCGCGGCGTCGACGCGCCCGGCGATTACGCCGCGGACGAGAGCGGAAGCGCCGTCTCCGAAGAGCCGTCCGTCCTGACGCTGCTCACGCTCATAAGCGGCCCCGTGCTGCGGCACAAGGGGCAGTGGCCCGTGTGGCTCGGCGGCGTGCTGCTCTGCGTCATCACGGCGCTCACGGTGCTCTTCGCCGACGAGCTATTCCGCTGGCACCTGTCGTTCCGGATCCGGAACGCCGACCGGGCGGAGCCGTCCGACCGGGAGATCGCGGGGCGGTATCTCTCGTGGACCGCGCTGCCGCTGCTGGCGCTGGTAGTTTTTATTCTGGGACTGCGGTGATGTCTGTGCACGCAGGAGTCTGAACGGACAAAAGGGGCTGGAGCGCTTCGTGAACTGCACCCCATTTGTTAGACAGTATGATATACTATCTAACAAGTGGGGTGTTTTTCTATGCCAAAAGGAGTACCGAACAAACGATACACGCCGGAATTTAAGAAGCTGGTCGTGGAAACCATGCAGCAGGAGCAACTGAGCTATAGCGAAACCGCGCGAAGATTTGAGGTAAATAGTCATCGCCGGATTCAGGATTGGGAACGAATCTATCTGACCGAAGGTCCGGAAGGGTTCGCCATCGAACGGCGTGGCCGCAGCAGCAAGGGCCGTCCGCCAAAGCAGCTGCCAAAGGAGGTAGAAGAAGATCTGCTGGCCGAAGTGCAGCGACTGCGTGCGGAGAACGATTACCTAA
>OLGF01000368.1_pt1 | contig 53304 bp, 55 predicted proteins | sample 1604971 | NCBI WGS metagenome assembly OLGF01 (sample SAMEA3888902, study PRJEB22519) | human gut metagenome | biome: human gut; feature: human-associated habitat; material: faeces | place: Denmark | collected 2011 | reverse complement strand
TGGGCCGCCCGTCCAGCAGGGCCTCCGACGGGTTGGGCACTTCCGTCAGTCCCGCGTCTGCCATCTCAAAGACGCCGATCTCATTGGTGGCGCCAAAGCGATTTTTCGCCGCCCGGAGGATGCGGTAGGCCATCTGCCGCTCTCCCTCAAAATAGAGAACGCAGTCCACCATATGCTCCAGCACCTTAGGGCCGGCGATAGATCCCTCCTTGTTCACGTGGCCGATGACAAAGACGGTGATCCCCTCCCCTTTCGCCAGCTGCATCAGGGACATGGTACACTCCTTCACCTGGGAGATGCTTCCCGGCCCCGAGCTGATATCCCCGTGATAGAGGGTCTGAATGGAGTCCACGATGAGCACATCGGGCTGGAGGCTGTGGACTGCGTCCAGCACGTGTTCCAGGTTTGTTTCCGACAGGAGATAGAGCCCCTCGCCGGCCACGTTCAGCCGCTGGGCCCGCAGCTTGATCTGCCGCTCTGACTCCTCACCGGATACATACAGGACCTTGGCGAACCGGCACAGGTTGTCGCAGATCTGGAGCATCAGGGTGGATTTTCCAATGCCCGGTGCGCCGCCCACCAGCACCAATGAACCGCGCACCGCTCCGCCGCCCAGCACCCGGTCCAGCTCTCCCATCCCGGTGCGGAAGCGCAGCTCATCGGTGACCTCCACCTCTTCCATGGACTTAGGACGGCTGAGAGGGACGCCGATACCGGATGTCCCCCGGGCGGGCCCTCCCTTCCTGGGGGTCTGTTCTGCGGGCCGCTCCACCACCGTATTCCAGGCCCCGCAGGCCGGACATCTCCCCTGCCACTTGGGCGTCTCATTTCCACATTCCGTACAATAAAATACCGTCTTGGCCTTCATATCTCATCCTCAAATCTCTGTGGTATGGGCCGTGATCCGCTCCCCCTGAAAGGTCAGGCAGGCGCTGGCCAGGGCTGCGGCGATCTTGGTCTGATAGACCGGGTCTCGGAGCCTGGCGGCCTCCTGTGGATTGCTGAGGAAGCCGCACTCCACCAAAATCGCCCGGTTGTCAATGTGATTCATCAGATATACTGTGTCTGGGATCTGCTTGGCCTGCCTGCCGTTGTCCGGGTCCAGCGTCCGGCGCAGGATCTCCTGGGTGTATTCGGCCAGTGCCTGGGAGCCCTCTGTGGGTGCGTAGAACACCTGTGCACCGTCGTAGCGGCTCTCCGGGTAGCTGTTTTGGTGGACACTGATCAGGGTGGCGCCGGACAGATCCTGGACGGCCCGGGTCCGGTTGCGCAGGTCCGAGGACTTCTTCTCCTTCAGGGAACCGGCCTCCGGGTCGTGCAGGGAGATATCCTCCCGGCGCAGCATGACGGGGGCGGCACCGCAGAAAGCCAGGATGTCCTCCAGCCGAAGGGCTATGGCCAGGTTGATGCCGCTCTCCTGGGTGCCGTCTGCCGAGACCGCACCGCCGTCCTCTCCTCCGTGGCCGGCATCCACGATGAAGGGGCCTGTCTCCGTGCGGGCAGCGGCGGAGACAGCCTCTCCCTCTCCGTTCGGAGACACGAAGGGGGCCATACACAGCAGTACTGCCAGGACGCACAGGACCGAAATGACATGTTTCATATTGGCATACACCTCCCGTCCATCCTATGGCCGGGAGGCCGCTTTCATGTTATTATACCGCAGATAGGTCCAAAAGGCAAAGGCTCATGCCCACATTAGCTGCGGTATTTTGGAAAGGACTATAAAGCAGTTCTCTCCCAGTTGACATAATATAAGAGGGCGGGGAACTTAGATGCGCCCTGCCCTCTTATTTGTTACAGGATGATGCAGATCAGTCCGCCGGAGCCCTCGTTGATGATGCGCTGGAGGGTCTCTCGGAGCTTTTCCCGGGCGTCCTCCGGCATCCGCTTGACCTTGGTGTTCAGGTCCTCCCCCACCAGCTCGTAGAAGGATTTCCCGAAAATGTTGGACTGCCAGATCTTGGAGGTGTCCCCCTCAAATTCCTGGAGCAGATAGTGGACCATCTCCTCGCTCTGCTTCTCCGTACCCACGATAGGGGCAACTTCGGTCTCAATATCCGCACGGATCATATGGATGGAGGGGGCGCTGGCCTTGAGGCGGACGCCGTAGCGTCCCCCCTGCCGAACGATCTCCGGCTCCTCCAGCACCAGGGAATCGATGGAGGGCACCACGATGCCGTAGCCGGTCTCCTCCACCTCCTTCAGAGCATCTGCCACCTTGTCATATGCTGCCTTGACTCCAGCCAGCTGGGTCAGCAGAGAGACCAGATCTCCGTCGTCCTGGATCTGGAAGCCGGACTGCTGGGACAGAGTGTGGTAGAACAGGGCCCTGGGCAGGTCCAGTACCGCAGCGGCCAGCCCGGTGCCTAGGTCGATGGAGGTCACCCGGGCGTCGCTCACCTCCTCGCACTCCTTGATGGAGCGGACCGTCTGCTCCACGTCCCGGATGCGGTACAGGTCGGAGGCCCCCTCCCGGATGGCGGTGTACAGGGCGGACTTGATGGGGTGGTCCTGAGCCAGGGCGTCCACCCAGGGGGGCAGGAACAGGTCCAGCTCCTTCACCGGGAACTCGTAGAGCACATCCTTCAGGACGGTGTTGATGTCCCCCTCGCTCAGCTCCAGGCAGTTGAGTGCCCGGCAGGCCACCCCGTACCGCTGGCTGATGTCCGCTTGGATGGCCTGGGCCCGCTCCGAGTTGGGATAGGCGGAGTTGAGGAGGACCAGAAAGGGCTTCCCCAGCTCCTTCAGTTCCGTGATGACCCGGTCCTCCGCCTCCAGATAGTCCTCCCGGGGAATCTCGGTGATGGTCCCGTCCGTGGTGATGACGATGCCGATGGTGGAATGTTCCGCAATGACCTTCCGGGTGCCGATCTCCGCCGCCTCCGACATGGGGATCTCGTGATCGAACCACGGGGTGGTCACCATCCGCTGGGTCTCTCCTTCCAGATGTCCCACCGCTCCCTCCACCATGTAGCCCACGCAGTCGATGAGCCGGACCTGGAAGGCGGCGCCCCCCTCCATTGTGACAGCTACCGCTTCCTCCGGGACAAATTTGGGCTCCGCCGTCATGATGGTACGCCCGGAGCCGCTCTGGGGCAGTTCATCCCTGGCCCGCTCCCGGCGGTACACATTTTCAATGTTGGGGATGACCAGCGTCTCCATGAACCGCTTGATAAATGTGGATTTTCCGGTCCGGACCGGCCCCACGACGCCGATATAGATATCGCCCTCGGTCCGAAGCGCGATATCCTCGTAGATTTTGCGATCTTCCACTGAAATTCCTCCTTCGGCCGAGCAAGCCGGTGATTTCCTTACAGTGTATGGGGATAAGCTGTGGAATATGACCTTGCCGCATAGCTTTTCCAGCCTTTGTTTGAAAAAGGAGCCGGACCGCAGGCCGACAGGCCCGGTCCGGCTCCTTGCCGATGAGATCAGCGTACCCGGGGGATCAGGAGCATCCTGCCCGTGGGCAGGCAGCCCTCCTCCAGCTCATTGGCTTGGGTGATCTCCTCTGTGGTAGTACCGTACGCTTTCGCGATGTCCCACAGCCGCTCTCCCGGAGCGGCCATACGCAACACCACAGAGGGCTGTGTCCCGTCCGGCTTGGCCCGTTCCTCCCCCAGACGCGCGGAGGAGATAGCGGCCTGCCTGCGCTCCGCCAGACAGAGGCAGTGGAATTCCAGAGTGAAGCGCACCTCCAGTCCGCCGGCCGCCGGCACCACGGCCAGTTCGCCTGGGGCGGTACACCAGCACTGACACACCGCCTGGACCGGGCAGTCCAGCCTGCAGTCCGTCTGGACGGTGCGCTGGATAGACTGAAGCTCCTCCCCGTCATCCAGATACAGGGCCGTGATGAGTACCTCTGCCGAAAGGATCATCTGGTCGCCCTCCCGGCTCTGCCGGATCTCCCCCAGGGACAGCCACCCGTCTATGGCGTTTCGTACCAGGGTGGTGGTCTCCAGGATCTCACGGACGCTCTGGGGCCGAATGGACTGATCCACCACCTGGCGCATGGTGTGTTCCTCGGTCTGGACCTCCAGCATCCATCCGGTGCTGTAAATATCCTGAAGCATGGTGACCGGCCGCTGGCTCCTCACCACCGCCTGGGCCAGGAGCTCCAGCGTCACCTCGGCAGAGCCCACCGTTGTCCCAATGGCGGGGGCATTCAGATCGGTAAGGACGACCCGCACCTCACATTCCGCGTCCTCTCCGGCCCCAGGAACTTCGATGATCTGAGAAAAGGGCATGGACTCCCTGGCTGTCCGAAGGGTCCCGTCCGCGTCCCGCAGGAGGGCGTGGAGCTCCACACTGCCCTTGAAGATCAGCTTGCTACCAATGAGGCGGCTCTCCTCACAGGATGGCTCTCCCCGGAGGCTGAGCAGCTCACCACCCTCTGATAGCCCCAAGTCCACACCATCTGTAAATGTAAAGGGTTTTTCCTGCACGGCTATGATCTGATCGGTGGTCTGCTCCTCCTGGAGCTGGCGGATACCATGTTCCTCCGCCGACTCTACCCCTTGGCATATGGTGCGCTCACAGGGCTGGCAGGCCCTGATCTCCACGGCCAGGTCCACCCGGAGCAGGATCTTTCTGGGATTCAGCACCCGGGCCTCCGCCCACCGCAGGCGTGGATCGGCCAAAATGGTCCCCTGGGAGGTCAGGCCGGGGGCCTCGACCTGGCAGGTGAAGGGGACGCTGAGCTCCATATGGCGCAGACATCCCCCCGTCTCCGGCAGATACAGCACCGAGGCGCGCACCATGCCGGAGACGGTGGCCATTCCCTCCCGGGCCTGTTTTCCTGTGAGGCACGCCTGACCGCATACCTCAACGATGCGCAGAATGTCCGGACAGGCATCCGGAACGATAGCCTCCTGGGTCTCCTCCTGACAGATGGTGACGTCTGCTACGGTCTCAAAGCAGTGGATCGCATCTCGTTTGAGCTCAAGCTCCATAATCGTCCTCTCCCTTACAAATCGAGTCGGCGCGGCCTGGGCCGCCGCGCCGGGTCAGCCATTCCGCTTTGGGACCACTATATGTACAGGCAGGGACAAATATGCCACCCTCAGAAAAGGACTCAGTGCCCCCTGGGCCCCGGGATCACTTCAGGCCAAACAGCTTCCGCAGCAGACCCCGCAGACATCTGGGAGAACGTACCACGACGATGCCCATAAGAAAGCCTCCCCTCCGCATAGACTGGCCGTTTTCCGGCTAATCCAGTCTATGCACGGGGAGGCGATGTGTCACTGTTCCACTGATAAAATTTTATCGCGCCCAGTCCGGGATCTGCTTGGCCTGGTCGTACAGGCGTATATAGCTGGCGTGGCGGCTGGGCTGGATCGCTCCGGCCTCCACCGCCTTCAGCACCGCGCAGCCCTTCTCCTTCACATGGGAGCAGCCGGTAAACTGGCATTTTCCCAGGTAAGGGGCAAACTCCCGGAAGCAGCCCTCCAACTCCTCCTTGCGGCAAAGCTCCATGCGGTCCGTATCAAAGGAGGAGAACCCCGGGGTGTCGGCCACCAGAGCCCCGCCGCTCAGCCGGTAGAGCTCCACATGGCGGGTGGTGTGCCGACCCCGCCCCAGCTTTTCGCTGATCTCCCCTGTCTGCAGGGCGATCCCAGGCTCCAGTGCATTTAGGATGCTGGACTTACCGACGCCGGAATTTCCTGTGAAGGCAGACACCTTTCCAGAAATGACCTGCCGCAGCTCTTCGATCCCCTCGCCGGTCTCCGCGCTCACCTTCAGGGTGGTGAAGCCGGCGGAGGTATAGATCTGGTACAGGTCCTCCCCCGGCACCAAGTCCCACTTGTTGACGCAGATGACGCTGTCACATCCCCGGCGCTCCGCGATGGAGATCACGCGGTCAATGAGGAAGGGATCGGTGGCAGGGACCGCCTGGGACACGATGATGACCAGTTGGTCCACGTTGGCCACCGCCGGGCGCTGGAACTCATTCTTTCTGGGGAGAATCCCGTCCAGCGAGCCGCTCCCGTGTTCCAGCGGGGTAAACAGCACCCGGTCACCCACCAGAGGGGTCACCTTCTCATGGCGGAACTTCCCCCGCCCCCGGCAGGCGAACAGCTGAGTCCCGTCGTCCACATAGTAGAAGCCGCTGAGGGCTTTTAAAATCATTCCTTCTGCCATATCACTCGTCAAAGTTGACCGTGACGCCGTGGTCCAATCTCCCATTGAAATAGACGTTGTATGTCACTTTCCCTGTCCCACTGACCGGTACTGACACAGCCACTTCCATAAGAGGGTTCACATCCCGGTTATAAACTTCCTTTCCGTCGTCGCTGGTGACCATCACATTGATGGACTGGACAGGGTCCGTCTCATCCACCACCGGCAGGTTGATGGTGAGTGTCTTGGTTGATGTCTGAGGAATGTCCGGGTTCTCAGGCCCTGTACTGACGGTAAGGTTGACCTTGCTCCCCTCTTCCACCTCTGTACCAGCCTCCGGCCACTGTTCCACTACCTTTCCCTCCGGTACTGTTTCACTGGAGACATGCTCTATCTCACCCACCTCCAGGTTCATCAGACGGATCCGGCTCTCCGCGTCGCTCTGGGCCATGTCCGCGAAAGAGATCAGCGTGACCTTGGACGCCTCAGGCCCCTTACTGACCACCAGATGGACGCTGTCCCCCGCCTTGAGTTCGGTCCCCTCCGCAGGGGTATAGGAGATGATATAGTTGGCGGGCACCTCATCATCGAACTGATATTCGGGGGCCTCCACGCTCAGCCCCATGTCCCGCAGGGTGGCCAGGGCCTTCAGATATTCCTGGTTGGTGACATCGATCATCTGGATCACCTCGGGTCCACCGCTCACCGTCACCGTGATCTCTGCGTTGTTGGACTTCACGGTGCTCCCGGCAGCAGGGTCCTGCCTGAGGATCGTCCCCGTAGCCTCCTCGCTTTCCACCGTCTGGCCAACGACGATGTTGAACTCCTGTCTCAGCTCCGGGTCCTGAAGGACCTCCTCATAGGTGTAGCCCGTTAGCTTGGGGATGGTATAGTCCGGCGAGGGCATCAGGATGGAGGAGATGAAGAACTGATACATGAAGTAGAACAGTCCCGCCACAAAGGCCAGGATGACAACGATGGCCGCGATGATGGGCCAGTTTGTCCCTCCCCGCCGGCGGTCCCGGCGCCTGGGACGGTTCTCCGGCTCCTCCTCTTCCTCCTCCGGCTCCTCGTAGCGGCGCCTGCGGGGTTCAGGCTCCGGCACACGGCTGCGCACCGGCGTATGGGGCGTGCGGATCTGAGTCATGGCGCTCTCTTCCGGCTCCTCGGGCACGAACTCGCTCACGTCGTAGTCAAAGTTGATGCTGGGGTTCTTACGGAACTCTTCCAAGTCGGCCAGCATCGCGTCTGCGGAGGGATATCGGTTGTCCGGGTTGGGAGCCATGGCCTTCATGGTGATGGCCTCCAGCGCCTCTGGGATGGTAGGGTCCAGCTCACGGGGGGAGAGTGGGATGGAATTGATGTGCTGGATGGCCACGGAGACCGGAGTGTCCCCCTCAAAGGGCAGGCGGCCAGTTATCATCTCATAGAGCACCACCCCCGCAGAGTACAGGTCGGAGCGGGCGTCAATATGGCTCCCTCTGGCCTGCTCGGGGGAGATATAATGGACGGAGCCCAGCGCCTCCTGAGTCAGGGTGCTGTGCCCGCCTGAAGCCACCCGTGCGATCCCGAAGTCGGCCACCTTCACGCTGCCGTCCCGCAGCACCATGATGTTGTGGGGCTTGATGTCCCGGTGGATGATGCCCCGGCTGTGGGCGTGCCCCAATGCCTTGACGATCTGGGTGATAAAGTGGAGTGCCTCCCGCCAGTTCAGCTTGTTCCCCTTTTTCTGCATATACTGCTTCAGGGTGATACCGTCGATCAGTTCCATCACGATGTATTCCAGGTCGGAGGAGCGGCTGACGTCATAAACGGCCACGATGTTTGGGTGGGAAAGCATGGCTACGGCCTGGGACTCGTCGTGGAAGCGGCGGCGGAACTCCGCGTCCTGGGCCAGATCTTCCCGAAGGATCTTGATGGCCACCAGCCGGTTGAGCCGGTGACAGCGTGCCTTGTACACCCGGGCCATGCCCCCGGTGCCGATGATCTCCAGGATCTCATATCGATTATCGAGTAATTTACCTATGTATTGATCCATGGTAAATCGCCTCCTTTGTCGCTGTTATTCGTACTGAATCAGGACCGCCGTCACGTTGTCCGGCGCGCCCCGTTTCAGGGCGATATCCAGCAGCCTCTCACAGCAGGTGACCGCCGCCCCGCCGTGGATCACCTCATAGAGCAACTCCTGGTCGGTCACTACATTGCTCAAGCCGTCGCTGCACAGCAGCAGGTAGTGGCCGGGCAGGGCCTGAAGATAGAAACAGTCCGCCCGAAGATGGGACTCCGCCCCCAAGGCGCGGGTGATGAGATTCTTATGAGGATGGACTCTGGCCTGATCTCGGGTCAGATCCCCTCGTTCCACCAGATCTTCCACCAGCGAGTGGTCCCTGGTGACCCGGGTGATGCCTTCTGGGGTGACGTGATAGGCTCGGCTGTCCCCTTCGTTGAGGATAACTGTCTCGTGGGGCCCCGCCAGGGCTGCCACCAGGGTGGTGCCCATCCCGGAGCACTCCATGTCCACATTAGAGCGGTGGAAGACCTCGTCATTGGCGCGGGATGCCGCCCGCTCCATCCGGACCCGGTCAGACTCGTCCTCCTTTCGTGAAAGGAATTCCTCCATAAAGAGCTCCACCGCCATGGTGCTGGCGATGTTGCCCGCCCGGGCGCCGCCCATGCCGTCGCAGACCAGCGCAATGATCCGGCCGTCCGGCAGGGTCCGGCAGGCAAACGCATCCTGGTTCTGCTCTCGTACCATTCCCCGGTGGGTGATCCCCCATACATTCATGGAATATCTGCCTCTTTCCTGCCGTCATTCCGGCCGAGTGTCTGAGCCATGGCCTTTCGGCGCAGCTGGCCGCAGGAGGCGTCGATATCGCCTCCCAGCTTGCGGCGCACCGTAACGGTCACGCCGTGCCCCTCCAGGCGCCGCTGAAAAGCGGCCACCCTGCGGCTGGGCTTCAGTGGACTCTCCTCCACATCATTGAGCGGGATCAGGTTGACATGGCCGGGTGTCCCCTTCAGCAGCCGAGCCAGGAGATCAGCCTGCCAGTCAGAGTCGTTGACCCCGTCGATCATTGCATATTCGTAGGAGATGCGCCGTCCAGTGGTCTGGAAATACCGCCGGCAGGCTGCCATCAGCTTTTCCACGCCCACGCTCCGGTTCACCGGCATCAGATGGGAGCGGGTCTCATCGTCCGGCGCGTGGAGGGAGACCGATAGTGTTAATTGTAACCTATGTTGGGCCAGTTTGTCAATTTGATCCGCCAGCCCGCAGGTAGACAGGGAGATGTGGCGCATGCCGATGTTCAGACCATTTGGCTGGTTGACCAGTGTCAGGAACTTCAGCACCGTATCCATATTGTCCAGGGGCTCCCCGATCCCCATCAGCACGATGTTGGAGACCGGCTCCCCGCTGTCCAACTGGGTGAAGAGGACCTGGTCCACCATCTCTGCCGGCGTAAGGTCCCGCACCTTGCCTCCCAGGGTGGAAGCGCAGAAAGCACAGCCCATCCGGCAGCCCACCTGACAGGAGATACACACAGTATTCCCATGCTTATACCGCATCAAAACCGTCTCGATGCAGTTTCCGTCTGACAGCCTCCACAGGTATTTGATGGTGCCATCCTGGGCAGAGACCTGCTTTCTGGCCACCTGGGGAGCTGTAAGAAAACAGTGCTCCTCCAGCTTCTGCCGCAGGACCTTGGGGAGGTCGGTCATTTCGTCAAAGGAGACGGCACCTCGATAGAGCCACTGAAACACCTGCTTGGCCCGGAAGGCGGGTTCCCCCTGCTCCCGGAACCAGGCGGCCAGCTCCTCCGGCGTCATGGATTTGAGATCGATCAAAGGGCTTCCTCCCTCTTTTTCATGCGGCTGATAAAGAAGCCGTCCGTCCCCTGTATGTGGGGCCACAGCGTCAGCATCCAGCTGCTCCCCTCCGTTCCGGGAACGCCAGGCAGCTGGAAGGGCTCGGGTCCAAACTGGGGGTGCGCCTCCAGGAAAGCGGACACCACATCCTCATTTTCCCGCCGCAGCAGCGTGCAGGTGGAGTAGAGCAGTGTCCCGCCGGGCCGCACATAGGAGGAGACGTTCTCCAGGATTCGGCGCTGTACGCTGGGAAGGGCTGCCAGGGGCTCCGGGTCCTTGTAGCGGATGTCCGGCTTCTTCCGAATGACGCCCAGACCGGAACAGGGGGCGTCCACAAGCACCAGATCAAAAGCACCCTCCCACTCCGGGCGGTGGACGCAGGCATCCGCCGTCATAGGCGTGACGCAGTCCAGGCCCAGACGGGCCGCGCCGTTGGCGATCAGCTTTTTCTTGTGGGGGTGCAGGTCGCAGGAGCACACCGTTCCCCTGCCCCCCATGGCGATAGCTGCGGCAAAGGACTTGCCGCCGGGCGCCGCGCAGGCATCCAGCACCCGCATCCCTGCCGCAGGGCCTGCTGCCGCCACCGCCAGCCGGGAAGCTGGGTCCTGGATGTAGAAGAGACCCGCCTGAAACTCCGGCAGCTCCTCCAGATTCCCGGTCCCAGACAGGAGGATACAGTCTGTCAGCCAGGGGTGTTCCTCTGCCCGGACCCCTCGCTCCTCCAGGCGCAGGCGCAGCTCCCGGGCGTTGATCTTCAGGGTGTTCACCTGGGCCGCCGTGGCAGGCTGCGCGTTGTTGGCCCGCAGCAGGGCCGCAGCGCCGTCGTTCCCCAGAGTCAGCAGGAATTCCCGCACCATCCACGCCGGATGGCTGTACAGGATGGACAGGTACTCCACCGGGTCCCGCTGGGGGATGGTGGGCAGACGCTCCAGGCTCCTCTCCAGACTGCGGAGGATGCCGTTGACCATCCCCGCCGCCCGGGGGTTCTTGCAGTAGGCCCGGGTCAGCTCTACGGACCGGTTGACCGCTGCGCTGTGGGGGATCCTGTCCAGAAAGAGCATCTGGTAGGCCCCCAGGCGCAGGGCCTGGACCACCCGCCCCTCCATCCGCTTGAGGGGGATATTGGAGAAATGGGCCAGATAGAAGTCCAGGAGCATCTGGTTCTGCAAAACACCGGCACACAGCTGGGTGGCCAGCGCCGCGTCCCGGCTGTCCAATCCGGCCGCCGATATCTGCTTTTTCAGGGCGCCGTCCGACCATCCCCCCTGTCTCTCACAGGCGTTCAGGGCGAGGAGCGCCGTTTCTCGGGCATCCACAGGGCTTCACCTCCCGCTTCTGAATGGGTCTCAATCCTCTTCCGCCGAAACAGGGTGTCCTCTCAAATAGTCTGCTGCAGACATCCGTCGACTGCCAGGCGCCTGAAGCTCTGTCAAGCAGAACACCTTTCCATCTCCACAAGCGACCCGGATGCCCCGTTTGTCGGCAGAGAGGATGGTGCCGGGCCGCCGGCTGGTGGACTCCCCGGTCTCTCGACCGCCAAACACCTTCACCACACCAGCACCCAGCAGGTCGGTGCTGGAGGCAGGCCAGGGGATCAGCCCCCGGATCTGGTCGTGGATCTCACGGGCCGGGCGGGTCCAATCAATGGGAGAGAGCTCCCGGGAAAGCATGGGCGCATAGGTGGCCCGTTCCCCGTCCTGGGGGGTACGCTCCGCCGTTCCGGCCTCCAGCCGGGACACTGTCTGGACCAGCAGCCGGGCGCCCAGCCCGGCCAGCCGATCATGAACCGACTCCACCGTCTCTTCGGGATCGATCGGGGTGGACGCCTGGGCGATGATGTCCCCCGCGTCCAGCTCCTGGGCCATATACATGATGGTGACCCCGGTCTCCTCCTCCCCGTTGAGCACCGCCCAATTGATGGGGGCAGCCCCCCGGTACTTGGGGAGCAGGGAGGAGTGCACATTGATGCACCCCTTGGCCGGCAGCTCCAAAATTTTCCGGGGCAGGAGACGGCCGTAGGCCGCCACTACGATCAGCTCAGGGGACATCTGGCGGATCTCCTCCAGGGCAGTGCCGTCCTTGAGAGTAACAGGCTGGAAAACAGGAATATCATGTGCAAGGGCTATCCGCTTTACAGGTGGTGCCTGGAGCTTCATTCCCCTGTTTTTCGGCCGGTCCGGCTGGGTGAATACGCCGCAGATGGTGTGTCCTGCGGCAATCAGCGCCTCTAGGGACGGGACAGCGAAATCCGGGGTGCCCATAAAGAGAATCGTCATTTCCCCTGCTCCTCCAGCATGGCGTCCAGCTCCTCGGTGGTGTAGATCCGGTCGGCCAGATCCGTGTAGAGCTGTCCGTCCAGGTGGGCCAGCTCATGGCAGAAGCATCGGGCGGTCATGCCTGTCCCCTCAGTCTCAAACTCATTTCCGTTCCGGTCGTGGGCCCGGACCTTCACCCATGCGGGACGCTTCACATAGCCCCAGTAACCGGGCACGGAGAGGCAGCCCTCCAGGCCGTCCTCCTCCCCCTCGCTGGCAATGATCTCAGGGTTGATCAGCTCCAGCATCTCCTCCTGGTCGTTGACCACCAGGACCGCTCTGCGCAGGATGCCCACCTGGGGCGCGGCCAGGCCCAGCCCGTTGGCCTGGGCCAGGGTCTCCCGCATGTCGTCCAGCAGATCCCACAGCTTTTGATCGAAGCGTGTGACCGGATGGCAGTGTTTCTCGAGGACAGGGTCCCCCTTTTTGATGATCTCTCGAAGCGCCATGAAACATTTCTCCTTTGCATAATCAATCCATGGGATTCAGGTCGGCAAATACAGAAGTCCCCCGGCTCTCCCGGTCCTGCCGCACCGCCCGGAGGAGGGCGGCGATCAGGGAACGGAGAGGGCGGCTGTCCTGTCCGACCAGTGTGAGGCGGTATCGATACCGGTTGTTGACTCTGGCGATGACTGCCGGCGCGGGACCCAGCAGGCGGAAGGACTGATCGGGCAGTTTGGGGAGCTCTCTCTCCAAAAACTGCCTCAGCCGGGTGCACACCCGGAGTACCCCCGCCTCGTCGGGGCCGGAGGCGGTCAGCACCAGGATGTCCCGAAAGGGCGGCTCGTCCCGCAGGCGGCGCAGCTGGATTTCCTGCTCATAGAAGCTGTCATAGTCCTGGCCGGCGGCGAAACGGATGACGTCGTTGTCCGGGGTGTAGGTCTGGATCACCGCTCTCCCCCGCTTCTCCCCGCGGCCGGCCCGGCCCACCACTTGGGTGATCAGAGAGAAGGTGCGCTCCCCGGCGCGGAAGTCGGCGGCATAGAGGGACAGATCTGCGTCCACCACCCCCACCAGGGTCACATTGTCAAAGTCCAGCCCTTTGGCCACCATCTGGGTCCCAACCAGGATGGGGACGCGCTGTTTCTGAAATCGGGATAGAAGCTCCTCGTGGGGGTGGGCGGCGGAGATGGTATCCGCATCCATGCGGAGGATCTCGATCCCGGGAAACAGTGCCTCCAGTTCCTCCTGGACCCGCTGGGTCCCCACACCGATGAAGTTCAGCCTGCCGCCGCAGGAAGGACACGCAGGAGGAAGGGGCTCAGAATAGCCGCAGTAATGGCACATCAGCCTTCCGTTGGCGGAGTGGTAGGTCAGCCGCACCGAGCATCGTGGGCACTCCGGGACCTGTCCGCATTCCCCGCAGGAGACCATGCGGCTGCTGCCCCGGCGGTTCAGGAACAGGATGCTCTGCTCCCCACGTTCCAGGTTGCAGGCCAGCTCCCGGCGCAGCTCCGCACTGATGGCGGTGCAGTTCCCCGCCCGCAGCTCCCGCTTCATATCCACAATGCGGACCTGCGGCATGGCCTGTTGGTTGAAGCGTTGGCTCAGGGTAAACAGACGGTAGCGCCCCTCCCTGGCCTGGTACATGGACTCCACCGCCGGGGTGGCTGAGCCCAGAAGGAGCACCGCTCTATGCTGGACACAGCGGTATTTTGCCACGTCCCTGGCATGGTAGCGGGGGGCGTTCTCTGATTTATAGCTGCTCTCCTGCTCCTCGTCCAGCACGATCAGCCCGATGTGGTCCAGAGGGGCAAAAACAGCGGAACGGGTGCCCAGCACCACCCGGGCCGCGCCGGAACGGACCCGCTTCCACTCGTCGTACCGCTCTCCGCTGCGCAGGGAGCTGTGGAGCACCGCCACCAGCTCCCCAAAGTGGGAGGCGAACACCCGCAGCAACTGGGGCGTCAGGGAGATCTCCGGGACCAGTACCATGGCGGTCTGCCCCCTGGCCAGCACCTCCTGGATCAGGCGGATATAGATTTGGGTCTTTCCGCTGCCGGTGACGCCGTACAGCAGGGCGGCGCCCGCCTCCCCCCGGAGGCAGAACCGGTCCAGGCCGCGGAAGGCCGCCTCCTGCTCCTGATTTAATTCCACCGGTCCGGCGGGCTCCACGTCCTCTACCCGGACCCTCCGGAGCACCTCATGCTTCTCCAGGGTGAGGATGCCGCTCTTTTCCAGAGATCGCAGCGTGGCGGGAGAGGCGCCGGTAAAATAGCAAAGCTCCTTGGTGGAGGCCGCCCCCAGAGTGCAGAGGAGCTCCGTCACCGCGTAGCGCAGGGGAGCTCGCTTCCGTCTGGAGGCGACCAGCTCCATGGCCTCCTCTGCCGGCATATTCAGCACGGCCAGCCGCTCTGTCTTGTCCCCCACCGCCCGCTGGGCGCTGGTCTCCAGTACCGCGATCTTCCGGTCCAGAAGGACCCGGATGGCGGGGGTGGGGTCCTTGGCGCCAAAGGCGGTGTGGATCTGGGTCATGTCCCCGCTCCCCCCCCAGCAGCAGAGCATCTCCGCCAGCCTGGCGGCAGCTGGAGCGTCCGAGAGCAGATCCCAGATCTGTTCCGGCTCCAGCCCGGGGACTAAGGTCACGCTGTCCCGCAGGGCAAAGTACATCCCCGCCGGGAGCATGGCCTTCACCGCGTCGCTGACAGTGCAGAAGTACCGCTCCCGCATCCACAGGGCCAGCTGGATCCCCTTTTCATCCAGGACGGGAGCGTCGTCCAGACAGGACAGCACCGGCTTCAGTGTGGGTGTGTTCTCCTCCTGCCGTTCCAGGGAGAGCACGATGCCATCCGACCCACGGTTTCCGCTCCCGAAAGGGACGGCCACCCGCATCCCGGGCAGTACCTGTCCCTCCAGCTCCGGAGGGACCAGATAGTCATAGGGCTTGTCGATGGCGTAGATCGCTTTGGATACCGCCACCTTGGCCACCACTCTCCCGATACCGATCCCCTCCTCTTCCGTACAAGGCAAAGCAAGCGTGGGAAGCCTCCCTCCGCTTGCTCCTCGCCGCCTGCTTACGATTCAGACACGTCCAGCTGACCCTCCGCTACTTCGCGGATGGCAATGCTCACCGGTTTGTCGTCCAGAGGGACGCCGGCGGTCTCCGCCTCGCTGGCAATCTGCCGGGCGCGGCAGGCCACCACATTGACCAGCTGATAGCGGCTGGGCACCTTAGCCAGCAGATCTCTCATAGCAGGATAAAGCATCATAACGAAAATTCCCCTTTCAAAATGTTTCTGCGGTTGTCCACCCGGCACTCATTGGCCACCAGGATGGCCTCGATTTCCTCCACTGCGTTGGAGACCTTGTCGTTGATCACCAGATAGTCGTAGGTCGGGATCTCCCGGAACTCTATCTTCGCCTTCTCCAGCCGGCCGGCAATCACGTCCTCGTTGTCCGTGTTCCGGTTGTGGAGACGGCGGGAGAGTTCCTCAAAGGAGGGCGGGATGATAAAGATAAAGATGGCTTCAGGGCATCGGGCCCGAACCTTTGCCGCCCCCTGCACCTCGATGTCCAGCAGAACGTCGATGCCGGCGTTCAGTTTTTCCTGGATCATCTTCAGGGAGGTGCCGTAGTAGTTGTTCACATATTCCGCGTATTCCAGCAGCTCCTGGTCCGCGATCATCCTCTCGAACTCCGTCCGGGAGACGAAGTTGTAGTTGATCCCGTCTGCCTCTCCCACCCGGGGCTGGCGGGTGGTGTAGGACACAGAGAAATAGATCCCCTTCCGCTGGCCCAAAAGCTCTGCGATCACGGTGCTCTTACCCACACCGGATGGACCGGACAAAACGATGAGCTGTCCCTTCTCTTTCTTTTTGGTCATTCCTCATCCTCCTCTGCTTCAGGGGCCTCCCGGCTCTCCAGACGGCTGGCCACAGTGTCCGGCTGAAGCGCTGAGAGAACCAGATGGTCGTTGTCCATGATGAGCACCGACCGGGTCCGGCGGCCATAGGTGGCATCGATGAGCGTGCCCCGGTCCCGGGCCTCCTGCACCATGCGCTTGATGGGGGCCGAATCCGGCGACACGATAGCCACCAGCCGGCCGGCGGAGATCATATTGCCAAATCCGATGTTGATGAGCTTCAAATGTCCCGCCCCCTCATTCGATGTTCTGGACCTGCTCCCGGATCTTCTCGATTTCAGCCTTGATATCCACCACATATCGGGCGATCTCGATGTCGCTGCACTTCGAGCCGATGGTGTTGGCCTCCCGGTTGAACTCCTGGATCAGAAAGTCCAGCTTGCGCCCGGTGGCTCCGCCCTGAGCCAGCATGTGCCGCAGCTGCCCCAGGTGGCTGCGCAGGCGCACCGTCTCCTCGTCCACCGCCACCTTGTCAGCAAAGATGGCCGCTTCTGTGAGGATGCGGGCCGGGTCCAGCTGGGTGTTGGCCAGCACCTCATTCATTTTAGCCTCCAGACGAGCCCGGTATTCCTCCACGGTCTGGGGGGATCTCTCCTCCACCAGGGTGACCAGGCGTTCAATGGTGTCCGCCCGGGTCAGGATGTCATCAGATAGCTTCTGGCCCTCCCGGCTGCGCATCCGGTCAAAGTCGGACAGCGCCTGTTCCATGACGGCACTGATGTCCTGGGCGACCTGCTCCGCATCCTCCTCTTCCTTCTCCACCAGCAGCACATCGGGAAATCGGGAGAGCAGGGAGACGGAGATGTCATCGGACAGCCCATAGCTCTGGGCCAACTCCCGCAGGGCAGCGCAGTATCCGTCCGCCACCGGCCGATTGATGGAGACCTTCACGCCGGCGGCGCCTGCGCTGTCTATTGTGACGAAGACATCCACCTTTCCCCTGGAAATGGAACTCTGGACCTGAGACTTCAGCCCATCCTCCGCAAACAGATAGAGCCTGGGAATGCGGATAGAGCAATCCAGATATCGGTTATTGACGGAACGGAGCTCCACCGTGATGGTACGCCCGTTCAGGCTCTGCTCCGCCCGGCCGTAGCCGGTCATGCTTTTCACCATTGGTGCGGTTCACTTCCTTATTTTGATTTCAGCGGCGGCGCCCCGGCATCCGGGCCATCACCAGCGCGATCAGGCGGGACAGGCCCACGTCATAGAGGACGAAGATCAGATTCCCTGCCAGATAGAGCAGCCAGGTCCTCTCCCCCAGCCACACAGGGGGATCGGGCAGGAACAGCGCCCGCAGCGCGAACCAGAAGAGAGACAGGGCCGCGTTGAAGCAGGCCAGCTTGCACAGCCACTCCAGGGGCAGGCGCCGCAGGCCCTCGATGTTGTTTTTGACTACCGGGTAGAGCCCCAAGAAGATCAGGTAGAGCAGAGCGACCCCCTTGTCCGGCAGCAGGAACAGCCCCAGCAGGGCGGATGCGGCCCAGCACAGATAGCCCGCCGCCCGTCCGGCGGCCAGCACCGCGGCCACCGGAAACAGACCGGCCGCGCCGGTCAGGCCGATGCGCCCTGACGGAACCATACAGGCCAGCCAGAGCACGGCCAGGCTCCCAGCTGCCAGGACCCCGGCAACCGCGGTGCGGCGGCTGGTGGTGTGAAAAGAGGCCATCTCAGCAGTGCCCCCCTCCGCACAGGCAGTTCAGGCACAGCAGGCTGGTGCAGCAGTCCAGACCGTCCATCCCTCCGCTGTATCCGTAGGGGCGGTATGCCTGTCCCCCCTGCTGCATCATGGCCAGGGCCTGGCGGTACTCCATGTTCCCTGGGTCCATCTGGCAGGCCAGGGAGTAGTTCTGCATCGCCTCATCCAGCCAGCCCTTCCGGTAGGCGATGCTGCCGGAAAGGAAATACCACTCCCCGTTTTTCTGGGGCACCTCGTTGAGCAGGCGCTCCGCCGTCCCCAGATCTCCGCTGTTGATCAGGTTCCGGATGCGGGCGTAGGTAGGGTTGGCGGAGCCGCTCTGTTGATGACTGTATTGGTATCCGCCGCCATAGCTCTGCCCGCCGTATCCGCCGGACGGACGTTGATAAGAGCCCCCACCTCCGCTGCGCTGCTTGGTGATGGTCTCATAGGCCTCGTTGATCTCTTTCATCTTCTCCTCAGCCAGATCGGCCAGGGGATTGTTCTGATAATTGTCCGGATGGTACTTCCGGGCGAGCTCACGATAGGCCTTTTTGATCTCTTCATCGCTGGCATTGGGGCTGACCCCCAAAACACTGTACGGATCGTTCATGTAGGTTTTCTCCAAATCTTTTCTTTTTTCAGACGGGACCAGCTGCCATCAAAGACGGCCTGCTGGATCATGGGGAGCCCCAAATAGAGGATATTCTCCAGCACAGGGGTTCGGCAGCCAAAGTCCGGTACGCAGAACGCGGAGCGGGCCAAATTTAGGGAGTGCTCCAGAGTCAGGGCCAGCGCCTGGTCGTCCCCTCCCTCCCCATATCGGGCGCGGACAGGGTTATAGCAGCCGGAGGCGCGGTCCTCCTCCAGATCGTCCCGGGCGTCGATGAGATAGATCCACCGCCCCAAGTGGTAGAGGAGCTGCTCCAGCGCCCGATCCCGGCTCCGGTCCTCAGAGGGGGGCGCGGCTGCCTGGAGGATGCGGGCGAAGGTGTCGGCCGTCCGGTCGATTGAGGGGCAGTTTTCTGCCTCCAGCCCTGTCAGCTCCTCCAGGCAGGAACGGACTGTCCGGTCAAATTCCGGCCGGCAGACCGCCGCCTTTCGGTAGGCGGGAGCTAGGAGCAGGGCCAGCCCTCTGGCTGGCAGGCCGCTGAAGGGGCCGTCGTCCCGAGCAGAATCCCGCAGCTTCCAGTAGGTGAGGATGATGCTCTCGTCCGCCGCCGCCTCCAGGGCCGGATCAGCGGGACACATCTCCTTTCTGGCCAGCGGATTGGCGTGGCACCTGCCGCGGCAGGGGACGAACCGCTGTTCTGCCGGCCAGAGCAGCAGGGCCAGAAAGGTGAAATCAAAATTGAGGAACATGGGTGCCAGCAGGCCGTATTTCCGCCGCAGTTCCCGGCAGAGCCCACAGTATGTGGCACGATAAAGGTCAAAATCTTTACACTTCAGTTCCTCCCGGACAGGCCGGACATATCCAAACACAGGGCTCTCCTCACACGCTGTGAAGATACCCCAGCACGGTGAATTCCGGGGTCTTCCGCCGGGTGATGGTCCGGTTGATCAGGACCGCCGGAACGAAGCCCAGGACCAGCCCCGCGGCTGCCATTCCGATGGAACCCCCGTCTCCCAGACCCAGAAGCCTGCCGATGAGGTATCCCCCCAGAAGAAAGACGCAGGGGAGGAAAAAGACCAGAAGGGCGAAGCCGATGGCGCTGCCGGAGGCGGGCTCCACCTCCACCCAGTCCCCCGGCTTGGCCCCCCCCTGCGGATCAGAGGCCAGGGCCAGGATCTCCTCCTTGGGGCGCTGGGGGCAGCCCTCGCAGCTGGAACAGCTCAGGCCGCACTCCATTTGGCGCATAAGGGACACCTCCACCACACCGGGATGGACCACTTTTTTTACAATGGCATTTTGACTCATGATGCTGCTGCCTCCAAAGTTTTGCCTCAAAAACCGTTTTTACTATCTGCTGATGTTGACCACAACAGAGTACTCTCCAATGACGCCTACCTCACTGTTATAGTCCAGATACACTCTGGCTGGGACGGAGACGGAGCCCACCGTCATCACATTGGACAGGTCTGCCACGATGCGCAGCTGGCTGGCAGAGATGTCCTCCAGGCGCTCCTCGCTGCCTCGCACCACCACAGAGCAGGACTCGGTAGCCACCTCCACATGATAGCCCTCCGGTGCATTGTCATAATCGATGTTGGTCACGTTGAAGGTACGGGTGGACAGGCCGGATATGGTCACCGTGACGACGGCCTCTGTGATGCCACTGACGTTCTCCAGGCTGGAGTCCAGCTCGATGGGTAGGGTGAAGCTGTAGGTCCCCACCACTTTGGACAGGTCGATACTGCCCAGCGAGATCTCCTCTACCTTGGACACGTCCTCCTCTGAGCCGGCGATGGTGATAGAGTCCGGGAAGATGATGGCCGAGGTCACATCCTCGCCGGTGGCACCGCCGCCCGGCGTGTAGTCTACGGTCAGCTTAACTTCCTTCACCACATAGACCGGCATGGTCACATAGGTGGTATCTGTGTCCATGTTGATCTCCAGATCCGTCAGCTCGTTCCCCTCTGCGTCCAGCAGAACGAGAGGAACATTGCCGGAGAAGCGGGTGTTGAGCTCTTCGCCCTCCAGCACCGCCTCCACCTTCGCCACCCTGGAGACCGCCTCCTCCGAGCCACTGATGGTCACGGTCTCTGGACTGATGGTGATCTGGCCCGCCTGGTAGCCCGGGGCGATACTGGCCTTCAGCACGGGCTGGATCTCAAAGGTCTTGGAGTACAGCCGTGCCACCATAACGGTGATAGCGGCAGGCTCCTGAGACTCCTTGGTGATCTCCGCTGTGCTCACGTCCCGGGGCCAGTTCACGTCATACTGGAGGATCTGCTCCCCCTCGGTACACTGGGACACGTTCACGGTCACGCTGAGATTGCGGTTGCTCAGCTTGTTCAGGATACTGATAGGGGCGGTGATCTTCAGGTCCACCGCCGTGTCAGAGACCGCAGTGATAGTGAGCCCCTGACTCTCCAGGATAGTCTCTCCCGTCAGGGTCACCGGTACGTTGTAGATCGTCCGGCTCCCCGGGGGGTCCAGGTCGTTGCGGACGTACATCCAGAAGATCACGGCCAAAAAGACGGAGATCAGGACAAAGACCCACTTGCTGTTCTGGATACGCTGGATCATTCTGTCCCCTCCTTTTTCCCTCGGTTGAACAGGGCGGCGACCAGGGGGAAGAGGTCGCTCTTCTTCTCCCCGTCATCCTCGTCCGTCTTCAGTTCATTGCGCAACAGGCGGTCCAGGGTCTCAGGGGCCAGGTGGCGCTTGAGCATGCCGCCCACCGCCACCGAGATGGAACCGGTCTCCTCCGAGACGATGGCTACCACCGCGTCAGAGTGCTCGCTCATGCCGATGCCTGCCCGGTGGCGCATCCCCAGGTCACGGCTGAGGTTGGTGTTGCCTGAGAGGGGCAGCATGCAGCCAGCCCCCACGATGCGGCCGTTACGGACGATGACCGCCCCGTCATGGAGTGGCGCCTTGTTCCAGAACAGGTTCTTCAGCAGTTCGCTGGAGACGGCACAGTCCAGCGCCGTGCCGGTTTTGATGACCTCGTCCAACAGGTTGGCCCGCTCAAAGACCATCAGCGCCCCCACCTTGTCCTTGGACAGGGAGGTATAGGCCTCCACAGTCTGGGAGATGGCGCTGTCGATGTCGTGGGCGGCCTCTGGGGGCTGGACGAAGACCTTGCTCATCCTGCTGCTGCCTACCCGCTCCAGAAAGCGGCGGATCTCCGGCTGAAACAGGATGACCAGCACCAGAATGGCGTACTCCACTACCCGGTTGAGCACGAAGCTGGTGGCGTATAAGTTGAACTCGGCAGAGGCCCAGATGGCCACCACCACGATCATAATCCCCCGGAGCACCCGCCCAGAGCTGGTCTTCCGCACCATCCAGAGTAGTTTGTATATGACGATAGACAGGATCGCGATATCCACCAGGTCGGACAGGCGAATGGTCTGAACGACTGCCGGCATCCTCTGTATGAGTTCGCTCATGGAATCTCCTCTTTTCAAAAGGCCCGCATGGGTCTGCCCAATTACCTATTTGATAATTATACGATATTCCGCGGAAGTTGGCAACATGAAACGAGAAGGAAAGAATGAAAATTTCATGAATATGTCTCCCGTCACCCCTGACGCCGGATAGGCTGCAGGGCAGGACCTGCCCTGGGCTCCGGCCGTTCCGGCAGGAGCCGGACAGAAAAAATGCCAGGGATCTCTCTTCAAGATCTCTGGCATTTGACGCCTTGTAAGGTCTTACGGCTTTTCGCTGAGGATCTGCCTCAGCTCTCGGACGAAGCGTGGGATCTCCTGGGGGACGTTGAAGGCGGAGACGCTGGCCCGCACGGTCCCGGTCTCCAGTGTCCCAGCTGTCCGGTGGGCCAGCGGGGCGCAGTGGAGCCCGGAACGCAGGGCGATGTCCCGGCGGCCCAGCGCCTCCCCCAGCTCCTCACAGTCCATCCCCGATACCCGGAAGGAGAGTACTCCGGCCTGCTGGCTGGGGTCTTTGCTCCGGAACACCTCCACCCCCGGGAGTTGGGCGAGAGACTCCCCCATCTGGACGGTCAGGGCCTGCTCATGGCTGCCGATGGACTGTACCCCCTGCTTTTCCACGAAGCGCAGTCCCTCCAGCAGCCCGGCGATCCCGGCGATGTTGTGGGTCCCCGCCTCCAGACGGTCGGGCAGGAAGTCCGGCATCTCCTGCCGGATGGATTCACTTCCCGTGCCCCCCTCCAGCAGAGGTGGCGGGGTCTGTCCGCAGAGCAGAAGACCGGTCCCCTGGGGGCCGTACAGCCCCTTGTGGCCCGGCATGGCGATGAAGGCTGCCCCCAGTTCCTCCAGATGGACCGGGAGGCAGCCCGCTGACTGGGACGCGTCCAGGATGAAGGGGACCCCCCGTTCCCGGCAAAGCCGGGCCAGCTCCTGGATGGGGAGGATCATTCCAAACACATTGGATACATGGGTGAATACAGCCGCAGTCACCTCCGGGGTCAGGGCCTTTCGGAATGCCTCCACGGTCTCCTCCGGCCGGAACAGTTGTCCGGCCGCCACCCGGACCGTCACATCCGGGATGGCGTGGAGCGGCCGGGTGACCGCGTTGTGCTCATATCCGGAGATGACCACTGTCCCTCCCGGACGGACCAGGGCCTTTATGGCGATATTCAGGCCGTGGGTGGCATTGTTGGTAAAGACCACCTGTTCCGGCTTGGGGACCTGGAACAGGCGGGCTGCCGCCTCCCGGCAGGCAAAGGCCGCTGCTGCTGCGTCCATGGCCGGCTTGTGACCACCTCGGCCCGGACTGGCATAATGTGAGATGGCGTAGGAGCAGGCGCGGGCGACCACAGGCGGCTTTTGCAGAGAGGTGGCCGCGCTGTCCAGATAGATCACAGCTGCACCTCCTTGTAGCTGCCGTCTCCCGCCGTGATATAGACCCGGCGGGGGTCCAGCTCTGTTCGGTGCAGTATTCTTAACGCATCGGGCAGATTCCGCTGAGAGACCTTCACGGAATGACTGCACCCCTCCCCCGCGATGCTTTTAGGGGAGCGCATGATATGAGCCGTGATCCCTGCCCGCTCCAGGGCGGAGGCGGTCCGCTGTGCGTAAGTCAGGGATCGGCACACGATTAGATAATAGAGCATGGCATAGTTCCTTTCCTGGAGTACGGGTGGCCGCAGCCGACGGCGCGGCCGGGAGGGGATACCCTCTCAATACAATGTATGCTGGCAGCGGGCTGCCGGATACTGCGGTCTGGATGCGCCTGCCCTGCATTAAATTTTTTCAATTTTGAATGAAAAAGCATCATTTGACTTTTTGTGTGATTTCCCCTATATTGAGTCTATCAAATCTGAAAAGCCCGTGAGCCTTTCACAAATCATGAAGGAGGAACTTTCTATGAACAAGCAGGTAAAACCCGTGGTCATCGGCACCATCGGAGCCGGCTATGCCGCGCATCTCCACGGCAACGGCTATGAAAAGGTCAGTGGAGTGCCCATCCGCCTCAAGACCGTCTGTGACCTGAACCTGGATCTGGCCAATCAGGTCAAGGAGCGCTATGGCTATGAGCAGGCCATCACTAACTTTGACGATATGCTGGCAGACCCGGAGATCGATGTCATCGACATCGTCACTCCTCCTTTCCTCCACTGCTCCATGGCCATCAAGGCCCTGAAGGCCGGCAAGCATGTCATCTGTGAGAAGCCTCTCACCGGCTATTTCGGCAAGCCCGGCGAGGAGAATGTGGGCAGGACCGAGAAGGCCAAGATGTATCGAGAGGTCATGGCCATCATGGATGAGCTGAAGGAAGTGGTGGACTCTACCGACAAGAAGTTCCTGTACGCCGAGAACTTCGTCTATGCCACTCCGGTCCAGAAGGCCGCTGAGATCATCCGCGCCAAGAAGAGCAAGGTGCTGTTCATGAAGGGTGAGGAGAGCCTGAAAGGCTCCAGCTCCCCCGTGGCTGGCAAGTGGAACAAGACTGGCGGCGGCATCCTGGTCCGCACCGGTACCCATCCCCTCACTGGCATGCTGTGGCTGAAGCAGCAGGAGGCCCTGGCCCGGGGCGAGACCATTACTGTCAAGAGTGTCTCCGCCGACGTGGGCGTCACCACTGCCTGCCTCAGCGAGCATGAGCACCGCCACATCGCCGCCCGTCCCGAGGACGTGGAGGACTACGCCGCCGTCACCGTTACCTTCTCCGACGGGACCAAGTGCCTGACCATCGCCAGTGACACTGTACTGGGCGGCACCAAGAACTACATCGAGGTTTACAGCAACGACAGCTCCCTGATGTGCAACATCACCCCCACTGACATCCTGAACACCTATTTCCTGGATGAAGAGGGCTTGGATGATGTGTACATCTCCGAGATGCTGCCCGCCAAGCTGGGCTGGAACAAGGCTTTCGTCTCCGATGAGATCATTCGCGGCTACATGGGTGAGCTCCAGGACTTCATGGAGACCATTGCCTACGATAAGACGCCCTCCTCTGATTTTGCTCTGGCTTACGAGACCACCAAGATCATGTACGCCGCCTATCAGTCCGCCGAGGAAGGCCGCCGCATCGATTTCTGATCCTACACCTCCTTGCTATTCTCTTCACAGAGCGCGGGCACCGGAATTTCCGGTGCCCGCGCTCCATTTTCCGTTATTCTTTTGTCAGGAGGCAGACCGCATGGGCAGCCATCCCCTCTCCACTTCCAGTGAAGCCAAGCCCCTCCTCTGTGGTCGCTTTGACATTCACCTGTCCCAGCTCCACTCCCATATGAGCGGCCAGATGATCCGCCATACCACCCAGATAGGGAGCTAATTTAGGCCGCTGGGCCAGGATTGTGGCATCCACATTTTCTACCTGCCATCCCTCCGCATGGAGCAGCTGCATCACCTGGTCCAGCAGGGCCAGACTGTCCGCTCCGGCGTAGGCCGGGTCGCTGTCCGGAAAGTGGCAACCGATGTCTCCCAGTGCCGCCGCGCCCAACAGGGCGTCCATCACTGCGTGGGTGAGGACGTCCGCGTCCGAATGGCCCAGGAGCCCCCGCTCATAGGGGATCTCCACTCCCCCCAGGATCAGCTTCCGGCCCTCTGCCAGGCGGTGCACATCGTATCCCTGTCCGATCCGTGTCACTCAATATCCCTCCCTCTGCCGGATGATCGCCTCCCCCACCATCAGGTCGAAGGGGGTGGTCAGCTTGATGTTCTCCCTGTCTCCCCGAGTGAGGGAGACCTTCATCCCGATCCGCTCCACAGCGGCGCAGTCATCTGTGAGAGTCTCCCCGTCCGCCACCGCCTTTTCAAGGGCCGCCCGGATCAGGGACGCCTCAAAGACCTGGGGCGTCTGGACCGCCCACAGGCTGGAGCGGTCCATCGTCTCCACCACAACGCCCCGCTCTGCCCGCTTGATGGTATCCACCATGGGAATGGCCGGCGCCGCCGCCCCGGTAACCGCAGCCTTTTTCAGCACTTCCTCCAGCACCTCCCGGCTCAGCAGCGGCCGCGCCCCGTCATGGATGGCGATCAGCGCCGCGTCCCGGCGGGCCTCCTGCACCCCGATCCGGACGGAGAGAACCCGCTCGGCGCCTCCTACCATCACCTTGGTCACCTTATCCAGCATAAAATCCCTGCACAGCTGGCTCACGGGGACGATCAGATCCTCCCGGGTGACCACGATCACCTCATGGACCAGATCGCAGCTCTGGAACACCTGAAGGGTGCGCACCAGCACCGGGAGTTCCCCCAGGGGCTCCAGGATCTTGTCGATCCCCTCCATCCGGGAGGAGGACCCTGCCGCTGGGATCACCACCGAGCAGATGGGCACCCCTCTGCCCTTTCTCTGGGCCAATCGTTTCCAAATTCCTGCCAATCGGTTCACCTTCCTGCCTGAAAAAAGGGACCATCCGGTCCCTTTTTGCCCGCGCTTCTCTCCCAGCATATTAGTTCAGCGCCGTATTTATGCGCGCTTCCACATCCTCATAGGTACAGCTCTGGGACAGTACGATCTCTGAGATCAGGATCTCCTTAGCCGAGTGGAGCATCTTCCGCTCCCCAGTGGAAAGCCCCCGTTCCAGCTCCCGGAGCATCAGCCCCTTCACCACCCGGGCCACCTCCAGCAGGTTCCCGCTCTTCAGGCGCTCCAGATTTTCCCGGTACCGTCGGTTCCAGTTCTGGGTCATGTCCACCTCTATGCCGGGGATGGCCGCCAGCACCTGGTCGGCCTGCTCCCGGTCCACGATGGGGCGCACCCCGATCTCTTCACTGTTGTCTGTGGGGATCATGACCACCATCGCACGCACCGGGAGCTTCAACACATAGTAATCCCGCATCACACCGTTTACCTTCTTTTGGACGATACTCTCTACGATACCTGCTCCGTGCATGGGATGGACGATCTTATCCCCTACCTGAAACAACAGTCTCACCTCCAAAATAGACCAGAATTTCTGATTTTCCAGTCTTATTATACCAATCTATTCCCTCTCTTGCAAGTAAATTTTATGAAAAATCCACCATAATACCTCCATTCGGCTGCTTTTTATCCCCCGGATGAGCGGCTTTCTGGTCCATATGGCCTCCCCCCGGTCAGGGACCCTGGAGCAGTGCCCTACAGGACCGGATCAGAAAAACAGCTCCCTCTGCCGTGGCAGAGGGAGCTGTTTTTCATGGTAAAATAGGATTAGGGCTGAATCACTCCTCGGCAGGAGCGTCCTCCTCAGCCTCGGGCTCTTCCAGCAGTGCACGAATGGACAGGGAGACCTTCTTGTTCTCCATGTCGATGTCGGTGATCTTCACGTCCACCTTTTCTCCCTCAGCCAGCACGTCGCCGGGCTTCTCGATGCGGTGGTCAGCGATCTGAGAAATGTGGATCAGGCCGTCCACACCGGGGACGATCTCGGCAAAGGCGCCGAAGGTCATCAGCTTAACGACGCGGACATTGGCTACGTCGCCCACCTGGTACTGAGAAGTGAACACGGTCCAGGGGTCCTGGCTGTGGTCCTTCATGCCCAGGGAGATCTTCTTCTTCTCCTTGTCGGCGGAGATCACATACACATCCACGGTGTCGCCCACCGAGACCACCTCGGAGGGGTGCTTGATGCGGCTCCAAGACAGCTCGGAGATGTGGACCATGCCGTCCACGCCGCCGATGTCCACGAAAGCGCCGTAGGAAGTCAGGGACTTCACCACGCCGGTGTAGTGCTTGCCGTCCTCGATCTCGGCCCAGACCTTCTCTGCGGCGGCGGCGCGCTCGGCGCGCTGCACCTTGGCGATGGAGCCCACCACGCGGTGACGGGCACGGTTCACCTCGGTGATGACCAGGCGGACCTTCTTCTTCAGCAGCTCGGACATGGGAGTCTCCCGGGGCAGGCCGGTCTGGGAGGCGGGAACGAAGACCCGCACGCCCTTTACGGACACCACAACGCCGCCCTTGTTGTCCTCGGTGACGACGCCCTCCATGACAGTCTGCTCTTCCTGGGCGGCCTCCACGTCCTCCCAGCCCTTGACCACGTCAAGGCGCTTCTTGGACAGGGTGACAACACCCTCCTGGTCATTGACGCGGACCACAAAGGTCTCGATCTCGTCCCCTACCTTGACCAGATCTTCCACCTTGGCGGTGGGGTCATCAGTCAGCTCGGATACGGGAATGTAGCCGGCGTGCTTGGTGCCCAGATCCACATAGATCTCAGTCGGCGTGATCCCAGTGATAACGCCAGTTACCTTATCCCCCGTATTCAAAGTTTTGATCGATCTCTCCAGCATGTCAGCGAAGGATTCCTCGATCTCCATGATTTCGTCGCTCATTTTGTCACAGACCTCCTTTATTATCCACGCAGGCGTGGATGCGCCCGCAGTGATACCGACAGTCTCTGTCCCCCGCAGAGGAGACAACTCCAGGTCATCTACCCGCTCGATCAGCTGGACAGATGGACAGACTTCCCGGCAGAGCTCCGCCAGCTTCCTGGTATTGGAGCTCTGGCGGTCGCCGATGACCACCATCGCGCCGCACTGGGCGGCCAGCTGGACGGCCTCTTCCTGGCGTTTTGATGTCGCTCCACATATTGTATCAAAAAATTCTGCGTTTGTACACTCTTTTTTTGCTTTTTTCACGCAGGAATCCCAAACCCTGCGGATGGCCGTGGTCTGGGACACAAAAGTGAGTGGCATTTGGCGTCGGGACGGGTCCTCCGCCAGCCAGTTTTCCAGCTCCTCCGCTCCAGACAGGACCACCGGGCGGCAGCACCAGCCCGCAATGGCCAGCACCTCCGGGTGGTCCCGGGTTCCGATGATGATGGGCTGCCTCCCCTGCTCCTCAGCCCGGGCCACGATCTGATGGATACGGGTAACATTGGGACAGGTGGCGTCCAGGATGCGGACGCCCCGGGCATGCAGGCCCTCGTGGACAGCGCGGCTCTCCCCATGGGAGCGGATGATGACCTCGCTCCCCTCCGGGACCTCCTCCGGCCTGACCACCGCCCGCAGGCCATGGCGGGCCAGATGGTCCATCATGTCCTGGTTGTGGATGATGGGACCCAGCATCACACAGGGCTCGCCGGACCGGGCGGCCCCCTCCGCCAGCTCCACCGCCCGGCGCACGCCGTAGCAGAAGCCGGCCGAATTTGCGATCCTTATCTTCACTGGGGAAGTCCCCCCAGTGCGTGGATGCGCCGCATGATCTCACGGGCGATCTCCTGATTTTCCTCCGCCGTGGCCCGCCGCCCCTGGATCTGGGGATAGTAAGGCTCGCCGATCACCACAGTGGTAGGGCGGAACCAGTGCTTCTGCGCCGGGATGTACATGGGGACGATGGGCACCCCCGTCCGGGTGGCAAACATGGCCGCTCCCGCCTTGGCGTCCACGTTCTCCCCCTCCTCCACGCGGGTCCCCTCGGGGAAGATGAGCAGCTTGTGCCCCTCTTTCAGGCAGCGCAGAGCCGTCTTGGCCGCGTGCATGTCCGCATGGCCCCGGTCCACTCCGAAGATGCCCGCCTTGCCCAGCAGCCAGCCGATCACGGGCACCCGCATCAGCTGGATCTTGGCCATCACCCGCAGAGGGTTCTTTTTCTGAAAGGCGAAAGCCACAAAAAACGGGTCGCTGAGGGCGGTATGGTTGGGGCAGATCACCGCCGCCCCCTCTGGGATGTGCTCCCGCCCCACGGTGCGTACCGGATGGAACAGATTGAAAAAGGGCCAGACGACGAGATAGAGGAATCGGTAGAACTGTTCTGTACTCATTGAGCCAGCCTCCCTTTCACCAGGGAGATCAGGGCCTTCAGGCTCTCCTCCAGTCCCAGCTCCGTGGTATCCAACAGCACAGCGTCCTCCGCCTGACGGAGAGGGGCCACCGCCCGGTTCCGGTCCTGTTCATCCCGCTGGACGATGTCCCGGAGAACGGTCTCCAGCTCCGTCTCCTGTCCCCGCTGCTTCAGTTCCAGCAGGCGGCGGCGGGCCCGGGCCTCCGGTGCGGCGGTAAGGAAGACCTTTGCCCCGGCGTGAGGGAGCACCACCGTCCCGATGTCCCGGCCGTCCATGACCACGTCGTGCTCCATGGCCTGACGGCGCTGAAAGTCCAGCAGGAAGTCCCGCACCGGGGGCAGGGCAGCCACCTGGGAGGCCAGTCCGGAGATCTGGTGGACCCGGATAGCCTCTGTCACGTCACGTCCAGACAAGTACATCCGCTGTACACCATCTGCCCCATAATCCATGCGCAGGTCCAGCCCCTTCAGCAGAGGGGCGATCTGCTCCGGGTCGGATGGGTCCGCCCCTGCCTCCCAGGCCCGCAGGGCCACCGTGCGGTAGATGGCCCCCGTGTCTACATACAAATACCCCAGCTCCCGGGCCAGGGCCCGGGCCAGGGTGCTCTTTCCGGCCCCGGCGGGGCCGTCGATAGCAACGCTTTTTTCCTGCATTTCTTATTTCGCTCCAAAATTTGATTGATTCTCCGCTCCGGTCCGACGGTACTCAGGCCCCTGCTCCCCCCAGGTCCTGCCCCAGGCAGATCCGGGCGGCGCTTTCCCCTGCCGCCCGACCGGTGGCCCAGGCGATCTGGAGGTTGAAGCCCCCTGTATAGGCATCCACGTCGATCAGCTCCCCGGCGAAGAACAGGCCGGGCACCTTTTTCGACCCCATGGTCTTGGGGTCGATCTCCCCCACCTTCACCCCGCCGGAGGTGATGATGGCCTCCGCAATGGGCCGGGGACCCCGGATATGGATCACAAGGCCCTTCAGGACCTCCAGCAGGCGGCGGCGCTCCCCCTTGGTCATGTCGTGGGCCTTTCGGTCCCCGGGGATGCCGGTGAGGGCGATGACGGTGGGCACCATCAGCCTGGGCACTAAACTGCCCAGGACGTTCTGAAAGTCCCGGTTGGCCTGCTCCGAGAGCTCCCGGACCAGCCGGGCGTCCAACTTCTGTTCCTCCAGAGCCGGCTTCAGGTCGATGACACAGGTGTACTGCTCCCTGGCAAAGTCCCGCATATGGGCGCTGGCGCTGAGCACCAGGGGACCGGAGAGGCCAAAATGGGTGAACAGCAGCTCCCCTTGCTCCTGATAGACCACCTTCCCCTTCTGGTTCTTGACCCGGAGGGACACATTTTTCAGCGCCAGGCCCTGCATTTTTCCGCAGAAGTCCTCCTCTGCCTCCAAGGGGACCAGGGATGGAACGGGCGAGACCACAGTATGGCCCAAGGCCCGGGCCATCTCATATCCGTCGCCGGTAGAGCCGGTGGCCGGATATGAGTAGCCGCCAGTGGCCAGGACCGCAGCCCGGCAGGGAAAGAAGCCGCAATCGGTCTCCACCCCGGACACCCGTCCCTCCTCCAGACAGATCTGGGAGGCCCGGGCCTGCGTCACCGGGATATTCAGCTTTTTCATATGAAAAAACAGGGCGTCGATGACATCCGCCGCCCGGTCCGACACCGGAAAGACCCGGTTGCCCCGCTCTACCTTCAGCGGGACCCCCAGGCCAGTGAAAAAGTCCTCCACCCACGCCGGCGGCGTACGGGTCACGGCCCCGTAGAGGAACCGGCCGTTCCGGGGCGTGCTGGCCAGCACCTCCTCCGGCGGACAGTGGTTGGTCACGTTGCACCGGCCCTTGCCGGTGATGTACAGCTTGCGCCCTACCTTGGGGTTGCGCTCCAGCAGCCGGACGGCCGCTCCCGTCTCCGCAGCGGAAATGGCGGCCATCATGCCGGCGGCCCCGCCGCCGACCACGATCAGTTCATCGGCCATCGTTCAGTCCTGCACCTTCTCATAGACCCCGTACTCATCCCAGATGTCCTCCAGGGTCTGGAAGGTATGGGCCAGGTCGTCATTTTTCTTCCGGCTCACCGCCACCAGCAGGGCGTTGACCAGGCTGAGTGGGGCCACCAGGGAGTCCACGAAGGAGGCCATATCGCTGCGGGCCTTCAGTGTGTAGTTGGAGATGGGGGCCAGGGGCGAGGCCTCGCTGTCCGTGATGGCAATGGTGGTGGCGCCCCGGTCCCGGGCGAAGTTCATGGCCTGGACGGTGCGGCTGGAGTACCGCGGAAAGCTCACGCCGATGACCACGTCCTCCGCCCCCACCCGGAGCATGGTCTCAAAGACCTCGCTGGCGGTGTTGGCCGCCACAGAGATCACATTGTCGAAAATCAGATTGAAATAGAAGCTGAGGAAGGTGGCCAGGGAGGCGGAGGACCGCACACCCATGATGTAGATCTTCCGTGCGGAGACGATGGCGTCCACCGCGCGGTCAAAGCTCTGGCGATCCACCTCCTCCAGGGTGAGGCGGATCTTTTCGATGTCCGACTGGAGGACGCTGGAGAGCAGATCCTGATCTCCGATCCGGTCATTGGAAACCTCGATGCGCTGGACGGAGGTCAGGCGGTTCCGGATCATTTTTTGCAGGGAACGCTGCATGCTGGGATAGCCATCATAGCCCAGCTCCGCCGCAAAACGGACCACGGTGGACTCGCTGACGCTGACGGTCTTGCCCAGGCGGCTGGCGGTCATAAAGGCCGCCTTGTCATAAGATTCCAGGATATAGTTGGCGATCCGCTTCTGCCCTTTGGAGAAGGTGCTCATATTTTCCTGGATCACAGTCAAAATGTCTCGATTCATCTCGGTCAACTCCTGCTTTTCTCTTTGAGGAAACCAGCTGTTTCAGCTCCTTATGATACCTTGTTTCCCGGAAAAAAGCAAGCCATTTTTGCAGGATAAAAACTTTATCTTGCAAAAAATTTATGTTCTATCCGGTACGGGGCAAAAAATCAGGGCTTTTGCAGCAGGGCGGCCACCTCGCTCTGCTCCAGTCTCCGCCACTTTCCGGGCCCCAGGGTCCGGTCCAGGCAGAGCCCTCCCTCCCGGACCCGTTTCAGGCGCAGCACCTTCAGACCCGCCTGACCGCACATGCGCCGGACCTGCCGGTTTTTCCCCTGACAGATGGTGATGGATAGCTGGGTCACTCCTCCGCTGGTCCTCCCCCGCCGCACCTTGGCCGGGGACAGCGGCACGCCGTCCAGATCCATGGGGCCGGACAGCACCGGCAGCCCCCGGCTCACGTCCCCAGTGACCCACACCAGATATTCTTTTTCCACCTGATGACTGGGGTGGAGCAGCTTCTGGGTCAGTTCCCCGTCGTCGGTCAGCAGGAGCAGCCCCTCGGAGTCCAAGTCCAGCCGCCCCACCGGCCACACTCTCCGTCCGCATCCGGAGACCAGCTCCGCCACCGTCTTTCTCCCCTTCTCGTCAGACAGGGTGGTCACATACCCTCGAGGCTTGTTCAGCATCAGATACAGCCGGTCTCCGCCGGGCCGGACCGGCCGGCCATCCACCTCGATGCGGTCCCGGTCCAGGTCCGCCTTGTCCCCCAGCCGTGCCTTCGTCCCATTGACGGTGACCCGCCCCGCCTCGATCCACTGCTCCACCGTTCGGCGGGAGGCCAGCCCGCAGGCTGACAGCAGCTTTTGCAGGCGCTCCTCCATGCTGACTCCCCCCTCTCTTTCTTTATCTGTTCCAAAGCTCCATAAGCCGAGTCCAGATCCCACCAGGAGGCTGGAGCGCACGGTCCACATCCTGGGCGAACACCAGAGGCACGCAGGCCGCCTCCTCGCCGTTCACCCGGCAGACCATCCGGCCCGCACTGCCGCCGGCCCGGAGAGGAGCCTCCAGCGCCTCCTGGTCCCACTGGAGTTCCCAGTCGATTTTGTCCTCTTCACACACCGGGATCCGCACCGTCTCTGCCGCCTGGATCTCCACAAAGGGGACCAGGCTGCCGGACACGGGCCGCCGAGCCACGGCCTTTCCCTCCTCTGTCAGCGTCACCGGGGCATAGGTGGAAAATCCGTAGTCCAGCAGGGCGGTATGGTCCCGCCAGTCATCCGGGTCGTTGAGGGTCACCGCGATCAGCGTCATCCCGCCCCGCCGGGCCGCGGAAACCAGGGTCCGCCCCGCCTTTTCTGTATAGCCCGTTTTCAGGCCGATGCAGCCCTCGTACTGCCACAGCAGCTTGTTGTGGTTAGTCAGCACCCGGCCGTCCACAGTGGCGCTCTTGGTGGCGGCGATCTCCGCCAGTGCCTCGTTCTCCAGGCAGGCCCGGGCCAGCAGGGCCATGTCGTAGGCAGAGGAGTAATGCCCCTCCGCGTTCAACCCGTTGGGGTTGGCGAAATGGCTGTTCACCATCCCCAACTGGGCCGCCTTTTCATTCATCCGCCCAACGAACTCCTCCACGCTGCCCCCGCAGTGCTCCGCCACTGCCAGCGCTGCGTCGTTCCCGGAGCGCAGCATCACCCCGTAGAGCAGCCCCTTCAGCGAGATCTCCTCCCCTGGGCGCAGATAGAGGGAGGAACCCTCTGCCCGGGTGCAGGCCTCCCCCACTGTGACGGTCTCCTCCAGGTCGTGGCCGGACTCCAGCGCCACCAGGGCGGTCATCAGCTTGGTAATACTGGCGATGAGCCGTTCCTCGTGGGCGTTTTGTTCATAGAGCACCCGGCCGCTCTCTGCCTCCATCAGGATGGCAGAGGACGCGGAGGTGCCCACCGCCTGGGCAGTGGGCACCTGGCAGAGCATAGATCCAGCGGCCAGCGCCGCCGCCAGCAGTCGTTTCAATATGGTCACCTTCCATCAAACAAAGTGACCTTAGTTTTTTCCGGGCCGCCGGTTTTCTCTCCCTGCCGGATCCGGCAAATTCTGTCAGATCAGTGCGGTCACACCACAAAGTGGTCCGTTCCCTCCGGGGGCTCGTCTGCTTTTTTCTGCTTTTCCAGAAAATCGGTGACCTTTTCCACCACCTCAGGCACCACCTCGATGACCCGGTCCACCGTGGTGGCGGGAGGTGGATCGACCGGGAGCAGCTTGACGCTGTCCCCCTTGATGATGAGGAAGGCCACCGGCTCCATCTTCGCGCTGGCGCCGCTGCCCCCGCCAAAGGTGTTCTCAGCCCCGGGCTTCTGATTTTTGGTCACAAAGTCGCTCCCGCCGCTGGCAAATCCAAAGGACAGCCTGGAGACCGGGATCAGGGTGACCTCCCCGGTCTGGATGGGGTCGCCAATGATGGTGTTGGCGTCCATCATGCTGCGGATCTTCTCCATTGTAGTGCTCATCATTTCATTGATGGGATGCTGTTTTTCCATATTCAAACCGCCTCTCTCTGCTGTTTATGCCGATTTCGATGGTTCACATAGGTACTCAGGGCCCGCAGGCCGAAGTGCAGCCCCAGCCACAGGAGCTGATACAGCTTCAGGGACAGGGACACCTGCCCCGTCAGCACCGGGGCCGCCGCGGTGAAGTCCACCTCCACCCGGGCCCGGCCCTCCTCCACATGGAACGCCTCTGTCAGGGGCTGCCAGATGCTTCCCAGCAGGGCGTTGGCCTGTCCATATCGGATAGCTGCGTCTCCTGGGTCCGCCGCGCCGATGGTGAGCTTCAGCTCCAGCTGATCCACCCGCAGCCTGCGGCGGAAACAGCCCGCCGCCTCCAAGGCCAGGGGCAGCAGCTCCTTCATCAGCTCCAAAAGTCCGCCGCCGCGTGCCTCCCCCGCAGGGTGCTCCTTCCCGGGCTTGGGCGCCTTCTCCTTTTTCGAAGGCCCTGAGCGCCTCCTTGGGTAGAGGCGGATGCGGACAGGCCCCGCCCGGAACCAGGCTCCGGCTCCTCCGGGACCATACTCCCCCACCGCGCCCAGGCGCAGCTGCCCCAGCAGGAACAACAGCAGCAGGACCGCCGCCAGAACGATCCACCCCCTCATTCCGTCTCCTTCTGGGCCGGGTGAGCTGCCCCGTCCTCTTGGACAGTCTGCCCACTCTCCTCCGCCCTCAAACGGGCTACCGCCGCCTCCAGCTCCAGGGTCAGCTGTCCGCTCTCCTGGGAGGCATCCGGCAGCTCAGGCAGCTCTTCCAGGCTGGACAGCCCAAAGGAGCGCAGGAAATTTTTCGTTGTGCGGTACAGGATGGGCCGCCCGGGAACGGCCAGCCGACCGCACTCCTCAATGAGCTCCCGCTCCAGCAGCAGTCCCACCGTATAGGCGCTGTCCACCCCCCGGATCTGGTCCACATAGGCCCGGGTCACCGGCTGGTAGTAGGCGATCACCGCCAGCACCTCCAGCGCAGGCTGGGACAGCCGCGCCGGCTTCCGATTCTCCAAAGTCTTGCGGATATAGGGAGCGAATTCCGGAGCAGAGCACAGCTGGTAGCTGGTATCCAGCCGCACCAGGCGGATACCCCGCCGCTCATAGCTGTACCGGTCCATCAGCCGCTGGGCCACTGCGTCCATGGTGGCCCGATTCACCTCCAGCCCCAGACACAGGCGCTCCACCCCCACCGGCTCCCCGGCGGCGAACAGGACCCCCTCCAGCGCGGCCTCCAGCTCCTTCAGTTCCATGCCTCTTCTCCCATCCTGTTAAAATTCAAAGGAATCCGCTGTGACCTCTAAATGGTCCCCCTGCTCCCCCTGGGTGGAGGTGATGGTACAGTCCTCCTCCGTCCCGGCCAGCCGCAGGCGGTGGGCCTTGCACAGCTCCAGCACCGCCAGGAAGGTGGCCACCACCTCGGAGCGGCTGCGGTTGCCCTGGAACAGGGCGCGGAACCGGGTGACCCCGGTCCGGAGCAGCCGGCGGATGATCTCCCCTGCCTTTTCCGACACGGGGTATGGCTCCCGCCCCACGATGCCTTGAAAGGCCGCCACTGGGGGCGGCAGCTGGTGGTCCGCCCTGGACAGGACAGACAGAATAGCCTTTTTCAGGTCCTCCCTGTCGTGGACATAGCGGTAGGTCCTGTCCGGCTGAATGGTCTCCGGCACTTTGGTGATGAAGTCTCTCCCATAGCTGTACCGCCGGTCCAGCAGGGGGGTGATCTCCTTGATCTTCAGATAGTTCTCATTGCGCTGGTGCTCCTCCAGGCTGGCAATGAGCTGCTCCATCTCGCTCAGGGCCTCCTCGTCGTGGATGGAGAGGAGCATCCTCGTCTTGATATAGACCAGCTGGGAGGCCATGGTGACAAACTCGCTGGCTACCTCCAGGTCCATCTCCTTGCGGGCGGCCATCCAGGCCAGATACTGGTCCAGAATCAGAGAGATCTGAATGTCCTTGATCTCCATCTTGTTTTTGCTCAGCAGGTGAAGGATCAGGTCCAGGGGGCCGACAAAGTCCTCCATGTCCTCTGTTTTGGCCTTGACCACCCCTTCCAGGTGGTAGATCGGACTGTCCAAAGCGTTCCCCCCAATGCCTCTCAGAAGAAATAGTACTGCGCCAGCTGGAACGGGAAGGCGGTCACCGCGCACAGGCCGCGGACGATGCCCTCCATGCAGAAGCTCAGGGGCACGCTGAACACCCCCATCCAGGCCAGCAGCACCACAGCCAGGATAAAAAACCGCTCATAGCGCAGGTATTGGTAGTAGATCCGGTCGGGCAGCAGGGCGAACAGGATCTTGGAACCGTCCAGCGGTGGGATAGGGACCAGGTTAAAGATCCCCAGCCCTACACTGAGCACCGCCATATACAGGAAGAAATAGATGGCATAGGCCGCCGCCGTCCCCTGAGGCGCGAAGTGATAGATCAGGGAGGCCACCCCCAGGGCAGCCGTGGCCAGAAGGAAGTTGGCCGCAGGGCCGGCCAGGGCGGTGATAGCCATGTCCCGCTTTGGGTGGCGGAAGTTCCGCATATCCACTGGCACCGGCTTGGCCCAGCCCACCCGCACAGTGAGCAGCAGCATCAGGCCGATCCAGTCGATATGAGAGATCGGGTTCAGCGTCAGACGGCCGTTCACCTTGGCGGTGGGGTCCCCCAGCTGGTAGGCCGCGAACCCGTGGGCCAGCTCGTGGAAGGTGATGCAGAACAGGCAGGCCACCGCACCGATCAGCAGCAGAAACAGTTGAAACCAGTCCATATGCTCCAGAAAACCATTCAGCGACCCCATGGCGGCCTCCCTTCCCTGTCCATGGGGCACCCATGGACAAATAAATACTTGTTTATCATACCAGATTCTCAAAGAAAATACAAGACGGCGAATCAGGCAGCTCTTTTTCCAAAAATGCTGCGTAGAGAGAACTTCGGAAATTTACAGAAAGCCGGAGGGTAAGATTTTTCCTTTTGAGGATGACTGGGATCTGCCGTAGAAGGGCGGCCTCTGCCTCCCCACCGGGCCAGGTCCCCGCCGACACGTTTCAAAGTCCATGTTCCCTGAGGAAGCCCTGGATGATGGAGTTGACCTGATCCGGCACGTCCGTGTTGGAGTTGTGCCCCGCGCTCTGGAGCCACACCAGGGGGATGCCGGTCTCTTCCGACCAGCGGCGGTTATACCGTCTCGTCAGGCCCGCCCGGTCCCGTTCCCCGCACAGCAGAAGGGCGGGACAGTCCACTTTGTACGGCAGATCAGCCGCCATCGCCTCCGCCAGAGCCCGAAACCCGTGCCCCGCCAGGGCGCTGAATTCCCTTTTGCTGTAACAGTCCATCATCTCCTTCATCAGCGTCTGCCCCTGGGCTGTCTCCGCGCACCCTCTGGCTCCGGCTTTCCGCAGTATGCTCCAGGGGTAACAGCGGTAGAGCAGCTCGCAGCGCCGCAGTGCCCAGAGCTCTGCCGCCGTGACATACCTCCGTTGAAGCGGGGCGGAATCAATGGAGATAAATCCCCGGGCCTGTCCGGGGAATCGCTCCATAAAGCACTGCGCCAGATACCCTCCCATGGACTGACCGATCAATACAGGCCCTCCCATCCTCTCCCGAACCAAGATCCCGTGGAGCCACTCTGCCTGTTCCATCAGGGAGAAATCCAGGGCAAATGGGCGGGAGGCCCCGTGGCCCGGTGCGTCCCACACCAGCAGGGGCCGGTGGGATGCAAAAAAGGAGAACTGCATCTGGAACAGCCGGTGATCCGCCGTCAGGCCCGGCAGAAAGACCAGCGCGGTCCCGCGAGGGCCGGGCGCGCTCACCCAGTATCGGATGGTCCCCTGTCTCGTCTGATAGCTCCGCTCCAACATCTCCGTTTCCCTCCCTTTTCTCCCCGCCGCAGCGGGAACACGCACACGGCCCCTCCGTGCCCGCATGGGCGCAGAGGGGCCGTGCTTCCTCACAATTTCGATAGGATCAAATCCAGAAGCTCCTGTTTTCCTTCTCCCTTCTCAGCAGAAAAGGGAATTAACTTTACAGACTCATCCAACTCCAGCGTCTCTCGAATTGTCAGAAGATTGGACTCGATCTCTCTTTTTTTCAGCTTATCCAGCTTGTTGGCCACAACCACAAAAGGGCAGCCGGCGTCCCGGTACCACTGGGCCATGGTGCAGTCATCGGCGGTGGGCTTGTGACGGGCGTCCACGATCATGGCGCCGAAGGTCATCAGCTCCCGGTCCGCGAAGTAGTCCTCCATCAGGCGGCCCCACCGGTCCCGCTCTGCCTTGGAGACCTTGGCGTAGCCATAGCCGGGCAGATCCACCAGATAAAAGGTCTTATCGATCAGAAAGTAGTTGATATGGACGGTCTTGCCCGGGGCCGCCCCCACCCGGGCAAAGTTTTTGCGCCCCAGCAGCCGGTTAATAACCGAGGACTTCCCCACATTGGAGCGTCCGGCAAAAGCCACCTGGGGGAGCCCGTCTCTGGGAAAATCCTTGGGGGCGGTGGCGGAGCGGATGAACTCCGCCTGTTGGAAGTTGATGGCCATGGTCTCTCCCCCTCTTACTGCTTCAGGCCGATAGACGTCCTGCCCTTTCCTGCAGGGAAGGGTCCCCCCTGCTCGGTGTCCCGCTCACAGGCGGTGCCGGACAGAGACAGCGCTGCGGCCAGCACCTGGTCCACCTGCTCCACCAGGATAAAATGGAGGGCGGCGCGGACCGTCTGGTCGATCTCCTCCAGGTCCTTCTCATTCTCCGCCGGAACGATCACGGTCTTGATGCCGTTGCGCAGGGCCGCCATAGTTTTTTCCCGCAGTCCGCCGATGGCCAGCACCCGGCCTCTCAGCGTTACTTCGCCGGTCATGGCCAGTCCCGGCTTTACCGGTGTATCTGTCAAAGCGGACACCATAGCCGTGGTGATGGCGATGCCCGCGGAAGGGCCGTCCTTTGGGACCGCCCCTTCGGGGAAGTGGACATGGATGTCCCTGTTCTTGTAGAAATCTCCGTCAATGCCCAGCTGAGAGGCCCGGCTGCGGATAAAGCTGAGGGCTGCGTGGGCCGACTCCTTCATCACGTCGCCCAGGTTGCCGGTGAGCTCCACCTTGCCGCTGCCGGGGACCACGTTGACCTCCACCTCCAGCAGCTCACCGCCCACAGAGGTCCAGGCCAGGCCATTAACTACGCCCACCCGCTGGGCGAGTGCCTCCCGCTCCGGGTGGAAGCGGGGCGCTCCCAAATATTCCTCCAGGTCCCGCTCTGTAATGGAAACAGACTTGCATGCTCCCTCCACCAACTTCATGGCGGCCTTCCGGCACAGGGTGGCCATCTTGCGCTCCAGCACCCGCACTCCCGACTCCCGGGTGTAAGAGGCCACCATCTCCCGGATGGCGCCATCAGACACCTTCAGCTGGGTCCGGGCCAGCCCGTGGCGCTTGAGCTCCTTGGGCAGTAGGTGGCGCTTAGCGATCTGAAGTTTCTCCTCGTCGGTATAGCTGTTCAGCTCGATGACCTCCATCCGGTCCAGCAGGGGCCGTGGGATGGTCTCCGTGGTATTGGCGGTGGTCACGAACAGCACATCGGACAGGTCGAAGGGCACCTCCAGGAAGTGGTCCCGGAAGGAGGCGTTCTGCTCTCCGTCCAGCACCTCCAGCAGGGCCGAGGCCGGGTCACCCCGGTGGTCATAGCCCAGCTTGTCGATCTCATCCAGCAGGAGCAGGGGGTTGCTGCTCCCAGACTGGCTGATGGCGTTGATGATACGGCCCGGCATGGCCCCCACATAGGTCTTGCGGTGGCCCCGGATCTCCGCCTCGTCGCTGATGCCGCCCAGAGAGATGCGGGCCAGCTTACGATTCATGGCCCGGGCCATGGACATGGCAATGGAGGTCTTTCCCACACCGGGCGGGCCCACCAGGCAGATCACCTGCCCCTTCAGCTCAGGGGCCAGCTGCTTGACAGCCAGGAACTCCAGGATGCGCTCCTTCACCTTCTCCAGCCCATAGTGGTCCTTGTCCAGCACCTTGCGGGCAGCCTCCACGCTGACCCGTTCCCGGGTCTTTTTGCCCCAGGGCAGCTCCAGGCATACATCCAGATAGTTGCGGATCACGGTGGCCTCTGAGGAGCCGAAGGGCTGCTTGGACAGGCGGTTGAGTTCCTTCTCCAGCTTCTCCCGCACCGGCTCCGGCAGCTGGGCCTCAGCAATCTTTTTCCGATAGTCCGCCGTCTCGCTGTCCCCGTTCTCGCTCTCACCCAGCTCGGCCTGGATGGCCTTCATCTGCTCCCGGAGATAGTAGTCCCGCTGGTTCTCCGACATCTGCTCCCGGGCCCGGCTCTGGATCTCCATGTCAAGGGAGAGCACCTCCACCTCCCGGCACAGCAGGCGGTACATACGCTCCAGGCGGCGCACCGGCCGGAGCTCCTCCAGGATGGCCTGCTTGTCACTGTTGCGCATGGCGATGTTCTGGGCGATATAGTCCGCGATATAGCCTGGGTCGTCGCTGGCCAGCACATTGATGAGCAGGTCCGGGGAGATCTTGGGGGCGAGCTCCGTGTAATTTTGGAACATCTCATAGGTGCTGCGCATCAGGGCCTCGGTCTTGGCCGAGGCCCTGCCCGCCTTCTCCTCCGGGATGGCTTCTATCTCCGCCATCAAATAGGGCTCCCTCTGGGTCACGTCCCTCAGGCGGGCCCGGGAGATGCCCTCCACCATCACACGCACGTTGTCCCCGGGCATGCGGAGGATCTGTCGCACGTTGGACAGGGTGCCCACTGTGTACAGGTCATCCCGTTCGGGGCGCTCCACCGTCATGTCCTTCTGGCCCACCAGGAACACCGGCTCTCCGGCAGCCATGGCGGCCTCCATCGCCTTGATGGAGGCCGCGCGGCCCACGTCGAAGTGGATCAGTACATTGGGAAACACAGTCAGCCCCCGCAGCGCGATGGCCGGGAGAGTCTGGATTCTGGCAACAGGATCATGGTCCATGTTCGTCACTTCCTCTCTGGGAATAAAAAGCAAGTCCCGGGAGGCCCGCACAGGATAGGCTTCCGCGGGACATTGCAGCAATGGTCATTCAAATGGGATTCAGCCGGCGTTGGTGCCCACCGCACCGCCGCGCTCGGCCCGCAGGGACGCCTTGCCCAGACGGGGGCGCTGGCGGCGCTCCGGGTCCCGGACGATCTCCGGGTCGGCCCCGTCCGTCACGCAGGAAGCCGTGATTGTCACCTTGACGATGGCGGGGTCAGAGGGGACGCTGTACATGATCTTGGTCATGACCTCCTCCAGCACAGCCCGCAGGCCCCGGGCTCCGATGCCCCGGGCCACCGCCCGGTCGGCCACCGCCTCCAGGGCCTCCCGGCTGAACTCCAGCACCACCTCGTCATAGTCCAGCAGCTTCTGATACTGCTTCACCAAGGCGTTTTTGGGCTCAGTGAGGATCTGAATCATCTGCTCCCGGTCCAGTGACTGGAGGGTAGTGATGACGGGCAGGCGGCCCACCAGCTCCGGGATGATGCCGAATTTCAGCAGGTCCTGGGGCTGGATCTCCTTCAGGAATTCGCCCACATTGCGCTCCTTCTTGCTCTGAAGCTGGGCGCCGAAGCCCATGCTGCGCTTATCCAGGCGGTTCTCGATGATCTTGTCGATGCCGTCGAAGGCGCCGCCGCAGATGAACAGGATGTTCTTGGTGTCCACCTGGATGAACTCCTGGTGGGGGTGCTTCCGTCCGCCCTGGGGCGGAACATTGGCCACCGTGCCCTCCAGGATCTTCAGCAGGGCCTGCTGCACGCCCTCACCGGAAACGTCCCGGGTAATGGAGGTGTTCTCGCTCTTCCGGGCGATCTTATCCATCTCGTCGATATAGATGATGCCCCGCTCCGCCAGCTCCACGTCGTAGTCGGCGGCCTGCACCAGACGAAGCAGGATGTTCTCCACGTCGTCGCCCACATAGCCCGCCTCGGTCAGAGTGGTGGCGTCGGCAATGGCGAAGGGCACCTTCAGGATTCGGGCCAGGGTCTGGGCAAACAGGGTCTTGCCGCAGCCGGTGGGGCCCATGAGCAGGATGTTGCTCTTCTGGAGCTCCACATCCTCCGCGCCTCCAAAATAGATGCGCTTGTAGTGGTTGTACACCGCCACTGACAGGGCCACCTTGGCCTGATCCTGGCCGATGATATACTGGTCCAGGACCTGATGGATCTCCCGGGGCGTAGGGATCTCGTCAGGGATCTCTCCAGCGTAGCCCTCCTCTGGCAGGTCCACATCGTCGCTGAGGATGCCCATGCACAGCTGGACACACTCGTTGCAGATATAGGCGCCCGGGCCGGCGATCAGCCGCCGGACCTGGTCCTGATGCTTGCCGCAGAAGGAGCAGCGGATGGACTTTTTTTCGTCGTTTCTTGCCATAATGCACCTCATTGTTGTGCGTTCAGATAGGAATCGGAGTGGGAACAGAAGCCTGTTCCCACTCCCCTGTTTCCTTTAACGGTGTTCGATGACCTTGTCGATCAGGCCGTACTCCACGGCCTCCTGGGCGGTCATGAAGTTGTCCCGCTCACAGTCGGCGGTGACCACCTCGATGGCCTTACCGGTGTTCTCCGACAGGATGCGGTTCATCCGCTTCTTGACCACTTCCAGCCGCTTCAGGTGGATCGCCATGTCGGTGATCTGCCCCTGGGTCCCGGCGGAAGGCTGGTGGATCATGATCTCGGCGTTGGGCAGGGCCAGCCGCTTGCCCTTGGTCCCGGAGGACAGCAGGAACGCCCCCATGGAGGCGGCCAGTCCGATGCAGATGGTGGACACGTCGCACTTGATATACTGCATGGTATCATAGATGGCCATGCCGGCTGTCACCGATCCGCCGGGGCTGTTGATGTAGAACTGGATCTCCTTGTCCGGGTCCTGGGCCTCCAGATACAGCAGCTGGGCCACCACCAGAGAGGCGGTGGTGTCGTTGACCTCCTCGGAGAGCATGATGATCCGGTCATTGAGCAGTCGGGAGAAGATGTCGTAGGAACGCTCCCCCCGGTTGGTCTGCTCGACTACATAAGGAACTAAACTCATAGAATGATCTCCTTTGACTTGGGCAGTGATACCAATAGTATGCCCGCCCGCCCGGAGCGCATACCTCCGGACACAAAAACCTTGGAAATTACTCCGCCTTGGACTCCTCAGCCTCCTCGGCCTTCTTCTTGCGGGTGGTCTTCTTGGGCTTCTCCTCGGCGGCGGCCTCCTCGCCCTCGGCGCTCTCAGCCTTCTTCTTGCGGGTAGTCTTCTTGGGCTTCTCCTCGGCCTCTTCCTTCTTGGGGGCCTCCCCCACCTTGGCCTCGGCCATCACCAGCTCAGAGGCCTTTCTCAGGCGCAGATCCCGCTTCATATCCTCCACAGGGATGGCTCTCTTCACCTCATCCAGCTCCAGCTTGTACTCCTCGGCGATCTTCTTCAGCTCTTCCTCCAGCTCCTCGTCGGAGATGGTGATGCTCTCGGCGTCGGCCACAGCGGTGAGAGCCAGGTCCACCTCCACCTGACGCTGAGCGGTGGGGCGGGCAGAGGCGCGCATGGACTCGGGGGTGGCGCCCATCATCGCCAGGTAGTCCTCCATCTTCATGCCCTGGTTGGACAGGCGCATGGAGAAGTCCTCCATCAGCTTGTCCAGCTGGACCTCCACCATGGCATCGGGGATGTCAGCCTCCATGTTGCCCACCAGCTGCTCGATAACAGCGTTCTCATACTCCTGCTGGGCGGACTTGGTTTTGCTGTCCAGCAGCTTGTCGCCCAGGCTCTTCTTGAACTCCTCCAGCGTCTCGAACTCAGACACGTCCTTGGCAAACTCGTCGTCCACCACGGGGGCCTGGTGCTCCTTGACCTCCTTGACCTTCACCTTGAAGATCACGGCCTTTCCGGCCAGGTCAGGCACATAGTCCTCGGGAAAGGTGATGTTCAGCTCCTTCTCGTCGCCGGCTTTCAATCCCACGATCTGCTCCTCGAAGCCGGGGACAAAGGAACCAGAGCCCAGCTCCAGGCTGTAATTTTCTCCCTTACCGCCTTCGAAGGCCACGCCGTTGTCAAAGCCCTCAAAGTCGATGACGGCGGTGTCCCCGTTCTGGGCTTCCCGGTCCACGCTGACCAGGCGGGTGGCGCGGGTGATGTAGGGCTTGAGCTCGTTCTCAATGTCCTCGTCAGTGACGGCCGGCTCAGCCTTGGGGGCGGTGAGGCCCTTGTACTGGCCCAGCTTCACCTCGGGACGGACGGAGACCAGGGCCTTGAAAGTAAAGCCCTCCTTGCCGACCTCCACTACCTCTGTCTGGGGGTAACCCACATCGTCCAGGCCCTGCTCCTTCACAGCTTCCTCATAGGCGCCGGGGTAGACGATATTGATGGCATCCTCATAAAACACGCCGGAGCCGTACATCCCCTCAATGATCTTGCGGGGGGCCTTGCCCTTCCGGAAGCCGGGCACGCTGATATGGGCGCGGTTCTTCAGATAAGCCTTCTGAACGGCGTCTTCAAACTCCTGAGCTTCCACCTGGATGGTCAGCTCCACGGTGCTCTTTTCTTTCTTTTCCACGTTGGTGACCTTCATGTTTCCTTTTCCTCCTGTAGGCGCCTGGTCCCCTCTTGGGAACAGCCCGCCTTTTTACTTTCGCCTGGATATTCTAACAGATGTGGCTCTGTTTGACCAGAGATATTTTTGATTTTTCCGCTCAATCGCAGATTTTTTCTGGTTGAAACCGCAGATAATCCGCGGAGACCAGCCGGAACTGGATGCCGTCCTGCTCTCCCACCGCTGCCAGGCGGTGGCTCCCCCCGTGGAGGTGCCCGTAAAAGCAGCGGGTCACGCCGTACCGATGGAGCAGATCCAGGATCTCCTGGCACCGGTACCCCTGACACAGGGGCGGATAGTGCAGGAAGCAGTATTTCTCCCGCTCCCCCGCCGCCTTCAGGGAGGCCTCCAGCCGGATCAGCTCCCGGTTGAAGATCTTGGCACTGTGCCCGCCTCGTTCCTCCTCGTAGAACCAGCCCCGGGTGCCGCACAGGGCGATGTCTCCATAGAGATGGCTGTTGTTGTGGAGCAGTTGAAAGGAAGAAAACCCATTTTCCTGGAAAAAGCGGTCCATTTTGGCTGCGGTGGTCCACCAGTAGTCATGGTTCCCCTTCAAAAGCAGCTTCCGCCCCGGGAAGGAACTGAGGAAAGCAAAGTCCCGCCTCGCCTCCTCCAGGCTCATGCCCCAGGACAGATCCCCGCAGAGCACCACGGTGTCCCCGGGCTCCAGCACGGACAGTCCCTCCCGCAGCTTCTCCACATATCCCGTCCATCCCCCGCCGAAGACATCCATGGGCTTGTCGGAGCTGAGGGACAGGTGGGTATCTCCAATGGCGTACAGGGCCATCGCTTACTCCAGCATCCCCAGCACCGCGTCCACCATGTGGTCCTTTTCCACGGTCTGTGTGAAGCGGATCTCCTTGTCCCGGAGGGATGCCAGCGGCTTGGGGGCGGGCATCCCGGTCTTTTCGCTCAGCTCGTCCAGCAGCTCCAGCCCGTTCTGCTTCTCCTCCTCGCCCAGGGCGCTGAGGACGCTGTCGCAGAACTTGAAGGGACTGGCGGTGGAGACCACGATGCAGGGGGTCTGGTCCCCCGTCTCGCTCCGGTACTGCTCCAGGGCGTCGAAGGCCACGGCGGTGTGGGGGTCGATGAGGTAGTCGTACTTCTGATAGATGCGGCCGATCACGGCCTTGGTCTCCGCGTCGTCGCAGAAATAGCCAGCGAACCGCTTCTGCAGCTTCTCCCTCACCCGGTCGCTGACCTGATAGGTCCCGGTGGCGGACAGCTGGGCCATGTAGTCCTTCACCTGCTCGTCATCCTGGGTCAGCGCCAGCAGGAGCCGCTCCAGGTTGCTGGAGATCAGGATGTCCATAGAGGGAGAGATGGTGTTGTGGAAGGCGCGGTTGCGGTCATAGCGGCCGGTGCGGATGAAGTCAGTGAGCACATTGTTGCTGTTGGAGGCGCAGATCAGCCTGTCGATCGGGACCCCCATCTCCCTGGCGTAGTAGGCGGCCAGAATGTTGCCGAAGTTTCCTGTGGGGACGCAGACGTTCACCGCCTGGTCTGGCTGGATCTTCTCGTCCCGCAGCAGGTCGCAGTAGGCGGAGATATAATAAACGATCTGGGGCAGCACCCGGCCCCAGTTGATGGAGTTGGCGGAGGAGAGGAAGTACCCCCGGCGGGCCAGCTCCTGGCGGAGCGCCTCGTCGGAAAAGAGCTTCTTGACTCCGGTCTGGGCATCGTCAAAGTTGCCGAAGACCGAGCAGACGCCCACATTCTTCCCCTCCTGGGTGACCATCTGAAGCTCCTGGATGGCGGAGACGCCGTCCTTGGGGTAGAAGACCAGGATGCGGGTGCGGTCCACATCCCGGAAGCCCTCCAGCGCCCCCTTCCCAGTGTCCCCGGAGGTAGCCACCAGGATGCACACCGTCTTCTCCTCCTCCGTCTTCACCAGAGAGGCTGTGAGCAGATGGGGCAGCATCTGAAGGGCCATGTCCTTGAAAGCACAGGTGGGGCCGTGCCACAGCTCCAAGCAGAAGGTTCCGTCATCCAGGGCGCGGACCGGGGCCACGGCGGGAGTGTCGAATTTTTCCGGCCCGTAGGCCGCCGCAGCGAACTCCGTCAGCTCCTTGACGGAGAACTCGTCCAGAAACAGCTTCATGATATAGACCGCCCGCTGCTGATAGGACATCTCCTTCAGGTCAGACAGGGACTTGCCCGGCAGCTTGGGCAGATACGCCGGGGTCATCAGGCCGCCGTCCGGGGCCAGCCCTTGGGCGATGGCCTGAGATGCCAGATATGTGGTGTTCTTATCTCGTGTGCTGATGTACTGCATTTCTCTCAGTCCTTTATCCAGTCAAATCTCGATCATCAAGACCACAGGGCCGCCTCGCCCCGCTATTCAATCTAATACTTTATTATGCCAGTTCTTTTCTCTCCGGTCAAGCGTTTGTCGCAAAAAAGAGGGGCAGTCTCCCCTTCTCCCCGATTTTCTCCCCCCGGGCCCCGCCCATTTTCCGGATCGGGGCAGGGGGACGTCAAAAAGCGTCAGGGATGACATAGATCTCCGGGACCCGGGTCGCCAGCCCCTGGGGCGCGTATATCTCCACCACGTCGAACCTGGGCTGGAGCTGCGTGGGATGCTCCGCCAGATAGAGCTGGGCCGTGGTCCGCAGCTTCTCCTGCTTCCTCCGGTCCACGAACTCCCGCGCCTGGGCCACCCGTCCGTCCTTCCGCAGCTTGACCTCCACAAAGCAGAGGAAAGGCCCCTCCTCCGCGATCAGGTCCACCTCGCCAAACCGGCAGCGCCAGCCGGCCTCCACCAGGCGGCACCCGCGCCGGCGCAGCTCCGCCGCCGCCAGAGCCTCTCCCCACCGGCCCAGCAGCCTGCTCTCTCCCCCGCTCACAGATCTTTTAAAAAGGTGCGGCGGTGGATGGGGCTGGGGCCGTACCGGCGCAGCATCTCATAGTGCAGTCGGGTCCCGTACCCCTTGTGCCGCTCGAACCCGTATTGTGGATAGCGCTCCGCCATCTCCAGCATGAAGCGGTCCCGGCTCACCTTGGCCAGAATGGAGGCGGCGGCGATGGAGGGCGAGATGCTGTCCCCTTTCACCACGCACCAGTGAGGAACGGTAATGGCGGCAGAGCGCCCGTGGTCCCGGTTTCCGTCGATCAGGGCAAAATCCGGGCGGAGGGAGAGCCCTTCTATGGCCAGCTGCATGGCCCTGATCCGCGCGCTGAGGATATCGGTCCGGTCGATCTCCTCAGCCTCCACCCGGGCTACCGACCAGGCCAGCGCACTCTGCTGGATGAGTGGAAAGAGCGCCTCCCGTTTTTTTTCTGTCAGCTTCTTGGAGTCATTCAGGCCGGGGATGTCCGCGCCCTGGGCCAGGATCACCGCCGCGGCGTACACCGGTCCGGCCAGAGGTCCAGCCCCCGCCTCGTCACAGCCGCAGACCCGGACAAAGCCGGCCTCCACTGCTTTCTGTTCATACTCTCCCGGTCCCATGTCTTCCTTCCTTTTCTCCAGGCTGCTCATATAGACGTTCCTTCTGGTGTCTCTAGTGTAAAGCGTCCCAGCTTCCCGGCCCTGTATTCATCCAGCAGGACTCGAGCCATCCGCTCCGTGTCCAACTCGCCGCCGGAGATGCGCATCCCCCGCTTTGCCGCGCCGGCCTCCAGCAGCCGGTAGCCGTAGGCGATGTCGTTTTCCTCCTCCTGGCGGGCAGGAACTTCCGGCAGCTTGTAACTCTGGGTCAGGACCTGAGGATAGTGCTCCCCAAGATAGGCCATCAGATGACAGCCCAGGGTCTCCACATCCATGATTTCGTCTTTGACAGCGCCTGTAAAGGCAAGTACCATGCCAGTGTGCGGGTCCTCAAATTTCGGCCACAGGATGCCCGGTGTGTCCAGCAGATCCAGGGCACTGTCCACGTTGACCCACTGCTTGCCCCGGGTAACGCCGGGGCGGTCCCCCGCCTTAGCCGACTTCTTCCGGGCCACCTTATTGATAAAGGTGGACTTTCCCACGTTGGGGACTCCCACCACCATGGCCCGCACCGGACGGCCTACCTGGCCCTTCTCCCGCCATTTTGAGATCTGCTCCTTCAGCACTTCCTGGGTCACAGAGGAGAACTGGTTTACACCCCGGCCGGTCTTGGCATCAGTCTCCAGCACCGCATATCCTTTTTTCCGGAAATACTCGCCCCAGGCCCGGTTCTGGGCCGGGTCGGCCTGATCTGCCCGGTTCAGCACGATCAGCCGGGGCTTATCGGCGCAGATGGCATCGATGTCCGGGTTCCGGCTGGAGATGGGGATGCGGGCGTCGATGATCTCCGCCACGATGTCCACATGCTTCAGGTCCGCCTCGATCTGCCGTCGGGTCTTGGTCATATGTCCCGGATACCACTGAATATTCAACTCTCGTCTTCTCCTTCCCTACGGCGGAGGGCGTGCTCCGCTCTCCCCGCCGCCATGGTATAAAAAGGGAGCGGTACCAGTACCGCTCCCTTTTTATGTTGGATTACAGGGCTTCCTTGATCTTGGCGGACTTGCCCACGCGGTCGCGCAGGTAGTACAGCTTGGCGCGGCGGACCTTACCGTGGCGGACGGTCTCGATCTTCTCAATGGAGGGAGCGTGGACGGGGAACACCTTCTCCACACCGACGCCGTAGGACACGCGGCGGACGGTGAAGGTCTCCTCCAGACCGCCGTGCTTCTTGGCGATGACGGTGCCCTCAAAGACCTGGATACGCTCGCGGTTGCCTTCCTTGACCTTGATGTGCACCCGCACGGTGTCGCCCACCTCTACGACGGGGGGCTCAGCCTTCAGGTGCTTCTGAGTAAAAGCCTGCATGAGATCCATAATGATTCCTCCTGTTTATATAGGCGTTCTTGCCGGCCGTCTGCCCCGCTGTCGCTGGGGCGCCGCAGAGGACCGCCCGTTATCAGACCAAAGGATTATACCACAGCATTTTTCAAAATGCAAGTAGAATTTCCCTGTTTTTCGCCTTTCTCACACCGAATCATAAGCCTCCCGGTGGCTCTCCGTCCGCCGGACCTCCACCTTCGGGAAGTGCCGGGAGAGGAACTGCACCAGCGCTGGGCACACTACATCCTCTGTGGCAAAATGGCCCGCGTCCATCAGATTGATGCCCAGGGCCTTTGCTTCCAGGTATTGGTCGTACTTCACGTCGGCAGTGACGAAAGTGTCACACCCCGCCGCCAGGGCGTCGGAGAGCATGGAGGCGCAGGCGCCGCCCCCCACCGCCACCCGGCGCACCGGCCGGCCCGTCTCCACGAAACGGATGCTGCAGGCGGAGAGCTTTTCCTTGATAAAGGTGGCAAATTCAGCGGCGGAACAGCCGGCCTGAGGGGCCGTCCCAACCCGGCCGATGCCGTAGGGCCGCCCCTGTCCGTCAGTCCCGTCCCGGCAGAGCAGTTCCACACCGTCCAGCTCCAGGGCCCGGGCCAGACAGTCATTGACGCCCCCCTGGGCGGCGTCCAGATTGGTGTGGGCGCACACCGCCCCGATACCCTGTTCCGCCAGCAGGAGCAGGGTCCGCCCGGTGCTGGTCTGGTCGGTGAGGGCCTTCACCGGATGAAAAATCACCGGGTGGTGGGAGACGATCAGCTCCGCCCCCCAGCGGCCGGCCTCCGCCGCCACCGCCTCCGTGATGTCCAGAGACACCAGGACCCTCCGGACCTCCCGCTCTCCCCGGCCCACCAGGAAGCCCGCATTGTCAAAGTCCATCTGGGTGTCGAAGGGGGCCCACTGGTCCAGAGCCCGGTAGACGTCTATTATCGCTGCTGCCATGCATCCCACTCCTTCCGCATCTCCATCAGGCCCTCCAGGACCTGCTCCAGCTCCCTGCGGCGCGCCTCCGCCGGCGCCCGGGAGCGGGCCATCCCATCCAGGGCGCGCCTCACCCGCCCCAGCAAGTGGTCCAGCAGCAGGCCTCGGAGCGGGTCCTCCATCCCCGGGTACTGGCGCCCCGCCCACTCCTCGGCGGGCGTCATGGGGACCGCGCCTCCCTGTCTCGCCAAAATTATGCTGTAAAGGGTTTCCCCTTCCAAAACTGTTTTCTCCCGTAGGCATAGAAATCCATTGCGCCACAGCCAGCCCCGCAGCTCCGCCTGAGTGCTCATGGGCTGGAGAATAATCGGAAAGTCTTTTTCCTTTACCCACGGCGCCGCTTCCAAGATATTAGTGATAGTCTCCCCCCCCATCCCGGCGATGACCAGAGCGTCCACCTCCTCCGGAGCGATTCCAGAGAGGCCGTCGCACAGGCGGAAGGACATCCGCTCAAAGCAGCCGCAGGCCCGGGCGGTAGCCCGGGCCCTGGAGAGGGGCCCCTCCCGCACATCTGAGGCGATGGCGCTGGGGATGCGTCCGTTCTGGAGCAGCCATACCGGGAGATAGGCGTGATCCGTCCCCACATCAGCCAGCCGGGCCCCCTCCGGGATCATCTCCGCCACCCCCTGGAGCCGGGGGCTCAGCTCCGCCCGCTTCTCCATAGTCACAGGGACAGGCTGACCGTCAGGTAAAGGGCGTGGGCAAAGTCCCGGGCTGCCTCATCCCGCTCTTCATTCATAAAGGGCTCCTGGGGCCCGAAGTCCCGGCGGCACAGCATGCCGAGATAGTCCATCTCCCCGTGCTTGCACCAGCGCTTCAGCCCCTCGTCCCACAGGTCCGCGCCCCGGTCGGGGTGATAGCCGCAGCTGGCGATAGCAGCCACCTGCTTCAGCTTCCAAAGGGCGGGCTGACGGCCCTCCGGCCCATAATACTTGTTGGGTGCATAGATCAGCCGGTCCATCACCGCCTTCATAGGCGGAGTGCAGTACCAGGAATAGATAGGGCTTGCAAGGATAAGTACTTCACTGGTCTGGACGGAATCAAAGATGGCCTGCATGTCGTCCTCCTGGGGACAGCCGAAGGTCCCCCAGGGCGTGCTCTGGCACTGCTTGCAGGACAGGCAGGGCAAAATGGTCCGGTCATAGAGCCAGATCATATCCTGCTCGATCCCCATGTCCCGGTTCTCCTCCATAAATGCCCGCAGCAGAGCGGCGGTATTGCCGTTCTTCCGGGGGCTCCCCATCAAAACCGTATATTTCAACGCTGTTTCCTCCCCTGTTGTTTAATGAATAAAAAAGCGGGGCGGATTGCTCCGCCCCGCTTTTTCAGCAGCTCAGTTTTCGGCGGCGATCATGGCGTTGACCTGCTGGAGCAGATCATCCACGTCCACCCCGTGGACCATGCAGGCCTGCTCCACGGTCTCCCCGCGGGAGGCAGGGCAGCCCAGGCAGTGCATGCCGATCCCCATAAAGAGGGGGGCGGTCTGAGGCGCAATGTTGAGGATATCACCGATGATGGTGTCCTTGGTGATGGTCATAGCAGAATTCCTCCGTTTTCTTTGGAATAAGAATAGTATATCCTATCGACAGGATTTTTGCAATGGAGAATTTTATGTTTTCTGCTTTCTCCAGATGTGGTCTCTTTCCCTGAGAAAGAGGACGGCCCCCCTATCTTCTCAGCCCCGGGACCTCCTTCCCGCTCCTCAACATCTGAGAAAGGGTGGAAAAGAGAAAAAGGGTGCCCGGTGGGCACCCTTTTTTCCTGGATGAAATCAGCCCTGCTGCTCGCGCATCTTGGCGAAGCACTCGCTGCAGTAAACAGGACGGTCAGACTTGGGCTCAAAGGGGACCCGAGCCTCGCCGCCGCAGGCAGCGCAGGTGGCAGTGAAGTACTCACGGGGGCCACGGGCCGCGTTCTTGCGGGCGTCACGGCAGGCCTTGCAGCGCTGGGGCTCGTTCTGGAAGC
>OLGF01000354.1_pt1 | contig 54221 bp, 52 predicted proteins | sample 1604971 | NCBI WGS metagenome assembly OLGF01 (sample SAMEA3888902, study PRJEB22519) | human gut metagenome | biome: human gut; feature: human-associated habitat; material: faeces | place: Denmark | collected 2011 | reverse complement strand
TGGTGCGTATGACTGTTCAAAAAGGGAAGCATCCCGGCATTTGGACGGGCAGAGCTTTTCCGTCCAACGACGGAAGTGTCGTACTAATCCTTCCGGAATTCCGTATCAAGGGACGAGCAAGGAATTGCTCAATCCTATCCCTAAGCGATGGCTATGGATACTGTTTGACTGATAGCGAGACAGCAAAACCTACCAGTTTTGGGAAATAGCCGATGAATCTTCCCTCCGAAGAAACCCGCGCCGACGAATTTCACCGCGCCCTTCACGGCGGGCTCGGACGGCTCTTCTTAGAATGGAAGGATTACGAACCGGTTTGCTCGCATGAACTTCACCGCTCTTTCCCGAACGCTCAAACGCCACTCCCTCTGGACCACGCTCAAAAACCTGACGGGGTTCTTCTTTGCGCGCCTCAAGGACACGCAGATTCAGGAAGTGGCGTCCTCGATGACGCTCACGACGCTTCTCTCCCTCATTCCGCTCTTGGCCGTGAGTCTCGCGGTGTTCGCGGCCTTTCCGAGCTTCGCGTCGTCGCGCGCGGCGCTCGAGGCGATGATTCTGCAAAGCTTTCTGCCGCCGCAGTACAGCGAGCAAATCGTCCACTATCTGAAGGTCTTCATGACGCAGGCCTCGGGCCTCGGGATCTTCGGTCTGGCGGGCTTGGCCGTGACGGCGCTCCTTTTGATCGACAAGTTCTTCGTCACGATCAACAGCATCTTCAAGGTGCGGCGTCTGCGCCCCTGGCCGCAGCGCGCGCTCATCTACTGGGGGATGCTGACGCTCGCGCCGGCGGCGATCTTTTTGTCGCTCACCATGTCGAAGCAGGCGATCGAAATCGCCATGAGCGGGGTCGAGGCGCCGAGTTTCTTCAACACCCTCTACTTCTGGGGACAGGTGCTCCTGCAGGGCTTGGGCTACTCCGTTCTTTACAAGTTCGTCCCGAACTGCCGCGTGCCCGCCCAGAATGCGCTCATCGGCGGGCTTTCGGTCGCGGTCGTGGGACAGATCGTCAAGAGCGGTTTTGAAACCTACGTGACGGCGGGAACGCTTTCGAACGTCTACGGCGCCTTCGTGGCGCTTCCCGTCTTCCTGTTGTGGCTCTACGTAACGTGGCTCCTCGTGTTTTCGGGGGCCGCCATCACCGCGACGATCCCGCTCCTTTTCTCGGGCCGCTACGCCGACAGCTACAAGCGCGGCAACGACTTCCTCACGGGCGTTGCGCTTCTTCGCGTGCTTCTCGACGCGCGCCGCGCCAACAATCCCTCGGTCGACATCGAAACGCTCTGCAGCGAAGTCGACAGCTATCCGGAAGCGGCCGAACGGATTCTGCACGCGCTTGCTTCGGTCGGCTACTGCGCGGAAGTCAATCAGGACAAAAAGCGGGGCGGCCACTGGGTGCTTCTGTGCGATCCCTCGAAAAAAAGTCTTAGGGACGCGCTCCATGCGCTTCTCGTCGATCAGACGAACCGACTCGTGCTCCCGAAGCGCGAAAAGACCCGCCGCGACGAGGGGATGCTCTGCGACTGGTACCGCGCCGTACGCTCGGGCGAGGCGATCAGCCGGCCGCTCGACGAGATCTTCCCGGTCGAGGACGAAAAGACGGTCGCTTCGACCGCTTCTGCAGCTTCGGCAGTTCCGGGCGCAACGTCCTGAGTCTCTCCGAACCTTTCCGGCATTCCGTTCCCAACGCCTCCGCTTCTTCGGAAACGGGGGCGTTTTGGTCGCTGCTATTCATATGCAGAGATACTGAAGGGTACCGTTATACTCTTCAGTACTGAATGAATTTGGTACTCGGGTTTTCGGTCTCTTTCGCAATCCTGCCACAAAACCGTTTGTCTCTGAACCATAGGGAAAAATCCTTGATATGACCGAGCTTTTCAGAGACTTTCAGAACGGTTTTGGTGATTGAAAAAGAACTGATTGGTACGAAATGAGATGCCGATGCCGTAGGATGAAGTCTCCCTTTCACAAGAAACGGACGCATCCCGCGTCCGTCCGAACTTTCAGAGAGACCTTCCATGCAATCCTGGATTCGACTGTCCGCCGCGGCGGGCGCCTGTCTTTTCTCGGCCGCCGCCGTGACGGCCGGCGACATTGAAGCCTACGGCGTACTCGACACCTACATTGAAGCCTATTCGAACGGCGACGGCACGACGACGCGCCTTTCTTCGGGCGGCGCATCGCCCTCGTGCTATGGCCTTCGCGGCGAAGAACAGCTTGCCGACGGCCTCAAGGCCTTCTTCGCCCTTGAAGGCGGCATTCTCGTCGATCAGGGGACGTCGACCCCCGACAGTCCCGCGGCGAGCGAGTACATCTTCCAGCGCCACGCCTACGTGGGCCTCGCGGGCGATTTCGGGCGCGTCTCGTTCGGCTATCAGTACACGCCGACCTTCATCGCACTCGCCTCGATGGACCCCGCGGGCTTCTCGCTCGGTTCCGCCATGGGGACCTTCTCGTCGCCCACGGCCCGCGGCGTGAACGGCGGCGCCGCCTCCGACCTCACGTCCCGCTCCGCGAACGCCGTGTCGTACCAGTCGCCGAAGCTCGGCAACTTCGTCTTCACGCTCTTTGCGGGCTTGGGCGAAAAGGAAAAGACCGCGAACGACGTGTCGTCGACGCGCGGCAACTACTACGGCGGGTCGGCCCGCTACATGAATGGCGCCCTTACGAGCGTTCTCGCCTTCGGCATCCACAAGGCGCAGTTCAACCGCGACGCCGACGGCCACGACTATTCGGGGAACGACTATCAGGTCGATTTCGCCGTGAACTACGACTTCGGGTTCGTCAAGCCCGCCCTCAACTTCGCCTGGAAGAAGGGGAACGACCGATCTTCGGGCGCCGTTCCGGCGGCCTTCCAGTCCGAAAACGTCTTCGTCTCGCAGGCGGGCTTCTCCGCTCCGGTCGCGGGCGGGCGCTGGATGGCGAGCGTCGCCTATGCGCGCAACAGCACGACGGAAGACGCCGACGCCCTGTCGGCGGGTACGCGCTACGAATACCCGCTCTCGAAGAAGACCTTCGTCTACACGGGCGCGATCGCGGTCTGGAATGAAGACCGTGCCGACTACAGCCTCTCCGGAGGCGGCGGCTCCACGGCCGGCATTTCGACGGTGATGGGAAAGAACGCCTCGACTTTCTTCGCCGGGATCAACACTCGTTTCTGAGGCTTGCAAGACCTGCGTCGTCGCGTGCAAGGACGCCCACAATCTTGAGGTGGGGCGCAACTTCCGCAAAGTGATTGAAATGCAGACGGGCGGTTGGCGTCAGGATCGCGCCACGGGCGCCTGGCACCAGGACGTGGAGGCCTACTACGTCCCGATCTCGTGCAACCACTGCGCCGATCCCGCCTGCGTGAAGGTCTGTCCCACGAAGGCGCACCATAAGCGCGACACCGACGGTCTCGTCGTGATCGACCCGAAGAAATGCGTAGGCTGCGGTCTCTGCGCCAAGGCCTGTCTCTACGGCGTGCCCGTCCTCAATCCGGCGAAGCGCAAGATGTCGAAGTGCGACGCCTGTGCGGACCGACTCGATCACGGCCTGCAGCCGATCTGCGTGGAATCCTGCCCGCAGCGTGCGATCGAATTCGGTCCGATCGACGAACTTCGCAAGAAGTACGGCGACCGCGCGACGATCGCGCCGCTCCCCGACGCGGACCTCACGAAGCCTTCGCTCGTGATTCGTCCGCCCAAGGGGTTGGAGGCATAAGTCTTGCCGGGGCGCCGTCGGGCGCTTCGCGACCCTCCGAACGGCAAAGGCCGCGGTTCGTTGTGCGCCGCGGCCTTTTGTCCGGCACGAAATCCTCCGGGCGGCCGCCGCTGGTCATGTTGATGTGACGAGATCTGATCTGCGGGCAAATGCAATCCCGAGGTTGCCTGCAAGAGCGAGAACGGATTCTCTTGCAATGGGGCAAGCGTCGTCGAGCGGTGTTGTGGGCTGGCAGAACTCCCGTTAAGATGATAGTATGCTGATGTAACGCAATTTTCGGTACAAATTGACTATGGCAACGTTAAATCTTCGTATCAGTGATTTCGACAATTCTGTTTTGGAATCGCTGGCAGACTCGACGGGACGTTCGAAGACATCGCTGGTGATTGAGGCCATCCGCAACCTAAATATTGAGCTGAACGAGGAAAGTGGGGTCACCCGACTCTCTGCTGAGGCTTTTGATGGTTTTCTTGAAAAAGTTTTGAAGCCCGAAACGGACCCCCAAGTTCTTGAAGCGCGTAGAAAACTTGAAGAATTTGTCCCTGTTTGGGAGCGGTGATGTCTGATTTCACGTTTCTTCCGCCGCGGCCTGTTCGGCAGGCGGACGCGGTACTCTTCCAAACCTTTGACTGTGGGGTGCAGTCTCTGAATGGTTGGTTGGTACGAAAAGCCCTCTATAACGCAATCCATGGAGGAAGCCGAACGTATGTCCTTTCTACCTCAGACGGCGAGTTGGCCGGCTTTTTTTGCCTGGCGGCTCACAGCGTGGAGCATGAAGATTTTCGCTCCAAATTCAGACGAAACATGCCGAATCCCGTTCCCGTGATTTTGCTGGGACGTCTGGCGGTGGACAAAAAATTTGCCGGATGCGGTGTGGGCACTTCTTTGTTAAAAGTCGCTGTAGCAATGACCCGCGAGTTAGCTCGAAGCATTGGGGTTGCGGCTTTGGTTGTGCATCCACTCAACGAACGGGCCACTCGTTTCTATCTTGAGCGTGGTTTTGTCCATGCCAAAGCAGGCAAAGACTTGCTGGTTTTTCCCGTGAGCGATCCCGCGGTGTAGTCGAAGCTGTCCTCCAATAAATGGAAGGCATTTGTCCGCGTCTGCGGGTGCAAGATCGGTTAAGAAAAACGGTTTGTCGGCTTCTATCGCGCGAAGACTTGGTTCGGATCGGGAATCTAGGCGTCGGACACGGAGCGTTTTCCTCGGATGCGAAAAGGGCCGCCTTCCGAAAGAAGAGGGCCCGAAGATGGCTTATTTCAGGATTTCGGCCTTGAGAATCTTGATGGGTTTGACCGGAACGTCGCCCATGCCGCGGCGAACGGTGGTCTTGACGGCGGCGATCTTGTCGACGACGTCTTCGCCCTCGACGACGCGGCCGAAGACGGCGTAGCCGTTGCCGTCCTGCGCGCGGTCGGCGTTGAGGAAGTCGTTGTTCGCGACGTTGATGTAGAACTGGCTCGTCGCCGAGTGCGGATAGCTCGTGCGGGCCATCGCGATCGTGTAGCGGTCGTTCGGAAGACCGCCGCGGGCTTCGAGCGGAATCGGGGCGCGCGTGGGCTTTTCCGTCATGTCTTCTGTGAAGCCGCCGCCCTGGATCATGAAGCCCGAGATCACGCGGTGAAAGATCGTGCCGGCATAGTGGCCGTCCTTCACGTACTGAAGGAAGTTCTTCACGGTGATCGGCGCGCGGTCGGGGGCGAGTTCCACGACGATGCGTCCTTCGGAGGTTTCGAGCGCAACGCGCGGATCGCCCGCGGCGGCCTGAACGGAAAGGGCCGCGCAAAGGGGCAGGGCGGCGAGAAGCAAACGGGTGCGGATCTGCATCGAAAAATTCCTTATTCCAACGAAATCGGGGGCGAAGCGTCCCCAATTCAAAAAAAGCGTTACTTGCCGAGAATGCGCTCGAGCGAGCGAAGGCGCTGCGCAAGGACACGGTTGTTCGGGAGCGCGGGCTGCGCGGCCTGGTAGTTTTCCACGGCGAGCGCGAGGTAGACGTCACCCAGGTTCTTGCGCGCAAGCGCGAATTCGGGATTGATGACGAGCGCCTTCTGAAGGAGCGCGACGCTCGCCTCAAGATTGCCGAGGCCCGCTTCGATCACGGCGAGGTTGTTGTAGGGCTCGGGAATTTCGGGATAGTCGGCGATGAGCGAGCGAAGGACCTTCGCGGCCTCTTCGGTGCGCTCCATCGTTTCGAGGGCGACCGCCTTCTGGAAGACGAGCTGCGCGTTGCGGGGATTGCGCTGGATGCCGATTTCGGCGAGTTCGAGCGCCTGCGGCGCACGGCCGTTGCGAAGGAGTCGTTCGACCTGCACGGAGAAGTCGGCGTTTTGCATCGTGGCGGCGAGCTCCTCCATTTCCGAGGCGGCGAAGCCGGCCGTGGAGAAGAGAAGCAAACCCGAAACGAGAAGGGGAGCGAAGCGTTTCATGAAGCAACGAAGAATAGGTAATCTCAACGGGTGACGCGGCCGCGAATCGCACAGGGGCCGCGCCCAAAAGGCAAAGCGGTGCGTCTATACTTTGGGACGTTCCGCAAACCGACATTGTAGCGAAAGCGTCTCGGGCCGCAAGGGTTCGCGGCGCCTTCAGGAAAGTTCGGTTACGTTTTTCGAAGGTCTCCCCCGCAACGGCGGACCTTCGATCCGACCTGAAAAATGCAATGCGTCCCCGAGAGGGGGACGCGCCGACTAGGGAATTCAGATGGCGCTATCCATTTACTCCACGCTGAGCCGCACGCAATCGCCCTTTACGCCCATCGAGCCGAACCACGTTCGGATGTACGTCTGCGGCGTGACGGTGTACGACTACTGCCACATCGGACACGGCCGCACCTTCGTCGCCTTCGACATCGTGCGCCGCTGGCTCGAGGCGTCGGGCTACAAGGTCACCTTCGTGCGCAACATCACGGACGTCGACGACAAGATCATCCGCCGCGCGGCCGAGCGCGGCGTGACGACGGACGAGCTCACCGACGAGTTCGCCCGAGCCATGCAGGAAGACATGCTCGCGCTCGGGTGCCTTGCGCCCACGCACGAACCCCGCGCGACGAAGTACATCCCGCAGATGCTGCGCTTGGTCGACCTTCTCGCCGAAAAGGGCCTCGCCTATCAGGCCGAGGACGGCGACGTCGACTACGCCGTGCGCCGCTTCCCGGGCTACGGGAAGCTTTCCGGGAAGCGCCTCGACGAACAGCAGTCGGGCGCCCGCGTCGAGGTGGATTCCTCGAAGCGCGATCCGCTCGACTTCGTTCTCTGGAAGTCCGCCAAGCCCGGCGAACCCTCCTGGGATTCGAAGTGGGGCCGCGGCCGTCCGGGCTGGCACATCGAATGCTCCGCGATGGCGCAGGACCTGCTCGGGAACACCTTCGACATCCACGGGGGCGGTCCGGACCTCATCTTCCCGCACCATGAAAACGAAATCGCCCAGAGCGAAGGCGCCAACGGCGTTCCCTTCGCGAAGGTCTGGATGCACTCGGGTCCGCTGCGCGTGCGCATGGCCGACGGTTCCGAAGTCAAGATGAGCAAGTCGCTCGGCAACTTCTGGACGATCCGCGACGCCCTCAAGGAAACGAACGCCGCCTACGGCGAAAAGAACGGCGCCGAAGTCCTGCGCTTCTTCCTGATGCGCAGCCACTACCGCAGCCCCGTCACCTTCGGTCCGAGCCTCATCGAAGACGCCCAGAAGGCGCTCGTTCGCCTCTACGGCGCTTTGAAGGGGCGCGAAGCCGCGCCCGGTCCCGTCGACTGGACGGAAGCCCACGCCGCCCGCTTCAAGGAGGCGATGGACGACGACTTCAACACGCCGCAGGCCGTGGGCGTTCTCTTCGACCTCGCGCTCGAAGTGAACCGCACGGGCTCGCCCGAACTCGTGCGTCAGTTGCGAGGTCTCGGCGCGGTCCTGAACGTCCTGCAGCTCGATCCGGAAGCCTTCCTCAAGGGCGGCGTGTCGGAAGGCGACGAAGCCCGCATCGAGGCGCTCATCGCCGAGCGCGCCGCGGCGAAGAAGGCCCGCAACTTTGCGCGCGCCGACGAAATCCGCGATCAACTGAAAAACGAAAGCATCGAACTCCTCGACGGTCCGCAGGGCACGACCTGGCGCCGCATCGGGTAAGAGAAAGAACAGAAGTATGACGAAGAGTGTGTTTTTGGACTTCGAGCGCGACATCGAGGCGTTCGAAACGAAGATTGAAGAACTCCGCGAGCTCGAGCTCGACGCCGAGCAGCACAAGGCCGTTTCGATCACGGGCGAAATCAATCAGCTCGAGGCGAAGGCGGGCGAAATGCTCAAAAAGGTGTACGCCGACCTCACGCCCTGGCAGATTTCGCAGGTGGCCCGCCACCCGAATCGCCCCTATACGCTCGACTACATCGAGTCGATCTTCACGGATTTTCATGAACTCCACGGCGACCGCGCCTACGCGGACGACGAGGCGATCGTGGGCGGTCTCGCCCGTTTGGCCGACATGAACGTCGTCGTGATCGGACATCAGAAGGGGCGCAGCCTTCGCGAGCGCACCCGCCGCAATTTCGGCATGGCCCGTCCCGAAGGCTACCGCAAGGCCCTTCGCCTCATGAAGCTCGCCGAAAAGTTCAACCTCCCCGTCGTCACTTTCGTCGACACCCCGGGGGCCTATCCCGGGATCGGCGCCGAAGAGCGCGGTCAGTCCGAAGCGATCGGCCGCAACCTCTATGAAATGGCAACGTTGGGCGTTCCCATCGTCACCACCGTGATCGGGGAAGGCGGCTCGGGCGGCGCGCTCGCGATCGCCGTCGCCGACGTCGTGATGATGCTGCAGTACTCGACCTATTCGGTGATCTCGCCCGAAGGCTGCGCCTCGATTCTCTGGAAGGACGCGGCCGAAGCCGCCCGCGCGGCCGATGCGCTCGGTCTCACGGCCGACCGTCTCTCCGCCCTGGGTCTCGTCGACCGCGTGCTCTCCGAACCGCTCGGGGGCGCCCACCGCGATCCGAAGTTGATGAGCATGACCTTGAAGAAGGCGCTCGTCGACGAACTGCGCGGCCTCCTGACGCTCACGAAGGAAGAGCTCCTCGCGCGTCGCGCCGAACGACTCGACCACTACGGCGTCTTCACGACGGAAACGCCCAAGAAGGAAGCCTGATCCACAGCGCTTTCTCCGACACGAAACGCTCGGTCTTCAACGATCGGGCGTTTTCCTTTTCGGTAGGACGCAGAAGCAAAACAGTCCGCTCATGAGGTCCTTTGCCGCTTGGATTTGACGCAGGGCAAGGAGATGCTTCGCGCGGACACCAAGGAATATATCGCGGGAGTAAAATTCCCTTTCGTCAGTCCCCATCGTCTAGTGGTCTAGGACGCCGGCCTCTCACGCCGACAACACGGGTTCGAACCCCGTTGGGGACGCCAGGATTCCTAAAGATTGCCCTTCCGTTGCAACGGATTCGGGCAATTTTTTTTGTCCGTCGAAAAAGTCAAAGTCCTCGGATTTCCCGCGAGAAACAAGGCTTCCGTTTCAGCGGAAAGGACCTTGAGGAAGGTCCCGAAGATTCCGAAGACGTGACGCCTTCGGCGCACTGCTACAATGGTCGGCAACACTGAAGAAAAGGGGGCCTTCCCGTCCGCAAAGGTCCTCTCCTCCAAGAGCACTTGCCATGTCCATTCTTTCGCATCTGAATCTTCGTGCCGCCTCGCGCCTTCTTCTGATGGTCGGCGCCGCCGGTCTTCTCGCCGCCTGCTCGTCCGAACCCGAACAGCCCAAGGGCCCCACGCCCGAAGAAATCGCCAAGGAGGCGCAGGGCGCCTTCGTCGCGAACCTTCCGGGCGTCTACGAGGGCGTTTTGCCCTGCGCCGACTGCTCGGGCATCCGCACGGAACTCTATGTCCGCGCCAAGGGGAGCTACACCCGCGTTTCGCACTACGAAGGAAAGGACGGCTCCTTTGAAGAGGCGGGTGTCTGGCGCGTGGAATTCGCCCCCGACGCGCAGACGATCGAGGGCGCCACGGTCATCTTCGAGCCGGTTCTCTCGGACGATCCGGGTTGGAAGGCCGTTCCGCAGGGACCCGCCCTGCGCCTTCTTGACCGCGAAGGCAAGCCCGTTGAAGGGGCGCTTGCCGAACACTACATTCTGCGCAAGAACTGACGGAGCCGTCCGCGCAGACCGCGTGCGGGAACGGATTAGGCCGAAGCAGCCGGCATGCGTCCGGAGAAGGGGACGTTTTCCCGCTTCGTGAAGGGCAAGGTTCCTTCAATCCGTTCGACGGGCGACAAAAAGGCCGAAGCCTTTCCTGCGTCGGCAAGTTGGCTTCGGCTGGGGGAGTTCCGCGACAGATCGGTCAGAAGCGCTTTTGCGTCTTCGCGAAGTCCGTATGGGAGGAAACGTACACGACCTTCGGGTGCGTGCCCGCGGCTTCGTTCATCGGACGGGCTTGGGCGAGCAGAGCCTTCGCTTCGGGCGACGGATTGTCGTAGTCGACGAAGGTGAGCGCGCCCGTCGCGCAGGCGGCGACGCAGGCCGGAGGCAGCCCCTTAGAGGTACGGTGCGTGCAGAGCGTGCAGTGCTCGGCCTTGCCCGGCGTACGGGCGTTTTCCGGACGCACCGGGATCACTTCAAGCGGGGTCTTCTCGCCGAAGTACGAGGTCTTCTTCGGGTCCGCGAACTGCGGAGCGCCGTAGGGACAGGCCTTTTCGCACATGCGGCAGCCGATGCACTTGGCGTGGTCGACCAGGACTTCGCCCGCGGGACCCTTGTGAATCGCCTTGGCGGGGCAGACCTTCATGCAGGCGGGATCTTCGCAGTGCATGCAGGAGAGACGGAAGTATTCGATCACGCGGGCCTTTTCGTGCTCGATTCGGTCGATGCGGTTCCACTTGACGCCGGGGAGAACCTGATTTTCTTCCTTGCAGGCGGTGAAGCACGCGTGGCAGCCGACGCATTCGTTGGTGTTGACGATGATGCCGTATTTCATGGTTTCGCTCCTTACGCCTTCTTCGTGACGCTCACGGGCACTTCAAAGTAGCAGCAGTAGCCCGACATCGGGTCGCGGTGTTCGCGCGTCATGAGGGTCTGCGTGTTCTGCTTGCCGAGCCACCCGTACTGGGCGTCGATCATGCCTTCGGGAACGATGATCGAAACGCAGGCGCGTGCCTCGACGGGACCGCCGTAGGGACTGCGGATCTCGACCCAGTCGCCTTCGCGGATGCCGCGCTTTTGGGCTTCCTTCGGGTTGATGTTGATCGTGAGCGCGTCCTCGATTTCCATGAGGTAGGGCTGATCCGTACGGGTCTTCGAGTGCGTGATGTAGGGCTTGCGCGATCCGTTCAGGAGACGCAGGTCGAATTCCTTCGAGAGCGGCATCATCGGACGGAATTCCGGAATCGCGGGATAGCCGAACTTGCGGGCGCGTTCGCTCGCGAAGTCGAGCTTGCCGCTCTGCGTGTTGAAGCCGGGCTTGCCGTCGGGACGCAGGCGTCCGATTTCGTACTTCTTCGAAGCGGGCTTCGGAGCGGGAAGAACCGAAATCTTCGGGAGGGCCGCCGCGAAGTCGTTCCAGTTGCAGCCTTCGTACTGACGGAGCACGAAGTCGCAGGCCTTGACGGGGTCGCCGTCGAAGAAGTGCTCGGGCTTGTCGACGATGCAGCCGATTTCGAGCGCGATGCGCCAGTCTTCCTTCGCTTCGCCCAAGGGCTTCACCGGACGGCGCACGGCGACGCGCGGGCCGTAGAAGCCAAACGGAGCGTAGCGTTCGTAGTTCATGGCCGCGGGCAGAATGATGTCGAGGTCACGGTGGCTGTCGGGACGGTAGAAATAGTCCGCGCTGAAGGCGAAGTCGAGCTTCGCGATCGCCTTGGCGTAGACGTCGGGCTGCGGCCAGATGTTGACGTTGAAGCCCCAGCCGCAGAACATGCGGACCTTGCCGGCCTCGATCCATTCGGGGAGGTTGTTCGGGCTCGCCTGATCCTTCATGTCGTGCCAGAGCGGCACTTCGTTCTTGTCGAGACGGCGCGCCTTCTGTTCGGGGGCGTTGAACCACGGGTGATCGGCCAGCGCCGGGTGCAGACCGTAGGCCGCCATCGTGAGGCCCTTGGCGCCCTGCGGGAACTGTACGCCGCCCGGGATGTCGATGTAGCCCATGACGATCGGAAGGAGCAGCACGGCGCGGGCGTTGTTGACGCCGTTCGAATTGTGCGAGAGCGACTGCGTCGTGAGCGTGAAGGTGCCCGGACCCTGCGCCCAGAGACGGGCGCCTTCGACGACGAGCTGCGCGGGAACGCCCGTGAGTTCCTCGGTCTTTTCCGGCGTGAAGCTTTCGCAATAGGCGGCGTATTCTTCGAAGCCGTGCGTCCACTTCTCGACGAATTCCTTGTTGTAGAGGTTTTCCTTGATGAGGACGCGGATCATGCCCGCCACGAGCGCGGCGTCGGTACCGATGCGCGGTTGCAGGTGGATGTCGGCGATTTCGGCGGCCTTCGTGCGGCGCGAGTCGATCGTGATGATCTTGCAGCCGCGCTTCTTCGCGGCCTGAATGGCCTGCCACCAGCCCATGGGCTGCGCCCAGACGTTTGTCGCGAGAATGAGATAGACCTTGGTGTCGGGCGTGGGCGAGCCCCCGTTGTTGGGCATGCCGAAGTTGAGTTCTTCGGCCATCATGCAGCCCGAGCGGCAGCCGACCGACGATTCCGTGCCCCAGGTGACGGAGCCGAAGTAGCGCGCGAGGCGATAGATCGCGGGACGCGGTTCCTTCGGGTCGCCCGCGTAGAACATCACGCTGTCGGCACCGTACTTCTCGCGCGTGGCGAGCATGTGGGAGGTGATCTCCTTGTAGGCTTCGTCCCAGGAGATGCGCACCCAGCCAGGATCGGCGGAGCCCTTGGGGTTCGTGCGCTTCATCGGGTAGAGGAGACGGTTCGGATTGTAGAGGCGCTGCAGGGTCGCCCAGCCCTTGGAGCAGAGCCAGTGGTTGGGATTTTCCTTCCAGTTGTCGATGCGGTGGATGACGTTTCCTTTCGCTTCGAAGCGAATGCCGCAGGATGGCACGTGGTTGCAGGAGTCGCAAATCGTGAAGCCCGTCCAGGATTCTTCGGGGGCGGCGCCGTCGGTCTTCGCAAAGATCGACGGGGCGGCGGGAAGCGCCGCGGCAAGCGCGCCGGCGCGCAAAAGCGAGCGTCGTGAGAATTTCGCGGTCATGGCAAAGAGTCTCCGTTCGTCGTTATGGGAGTGTTTTGGGATCCTCTCAACGATAGGCGGACCGCGCGGCGGCGCAAATTCTGACCGCCCCCGACCGAACTCTCAAAAAATGAAGAACGTTTTTCGTCCGAATGACGTTATGGTCTGACGGAATAGCGCGCCGGCTCCTCGCCGTTGCGAAGAAGCGCCCGTTGCGCTCGACGGTGGGATCAAAAGGACGGCAGTCGGCGCCTCTTTGCGCGGCTGCCGGTCAAGCGCATTTTTTTCGGTACGTCACCAAGTCAGAAAATTCTCTGACTTCCATGTTAGAAAATTTTCTGACATGGAAAGATGAGAAGGCGTGGGGTCGTGTGTTTTTCAGGAAAGGCGTAACTCCGTTTTGTTTTCTCTCCAAAGAGATTTCTTCGAGCATGTTTGCTGGAATAAATGCGGAGAGGATCGGCGCGATTCTTTTCAACCTTTCAGGTCAGGTCCCAAACTGGATCGTATAGGTCGAAGGGTTCGGAGAGTTTTTTCGCGACTTCGTCCGGGTTGAGACCGCGCAGCTTCTCCGCGATGACCGAGCGGAACCACTGCAGCGCCGGATCCCTTTCGGTTCGTTCGTGCCAGATCATGCGGGCCTTCCAGACGACGGCGTTGGCCATCGGGACGGCGGGAAGGATGGCGAGCGGCAGCTCCTTCACGAGGCACTTCGCCGTGAAGGTGGGAAGCATGACGTAGAAGTCGGTTTCAAGAAGGAAGAAGGCGCTAGCGAGATAGTAGCCGCAGTCCATGGCGACGCGGTCGTCCGCCCGGCGCACGGCGGCCTTTCCTTCGAGGGACCCGTAGGAGAGCTTGATTTCGCGGTAGGGAGCGAGGTCTTCGGGACGAAGCTCTCCGCCTTCGCGCAGACGCTCCTCCATGAGATAGACGAGGGGATGATCCTTGCGCACGACGAGGACGTGGTCGGTGGCGAAAAGTTCGAGCTCCCGATAGTCGGCGTCGAGCTGCAGGGGCGGCGCATAGAAGGCGACGTCGATGTTGCCCGAGGCGAGGAGTCTCGGAAAGTCGTCGGTGAGCGGCACGCAGGAGAGGTGCAGGCCCGGTGCGGCGCCGTAGAGTTCCCGCAGGCACGGCATCAGAAAACCGAAGATCGCGTTGTCGACGCCTGCCACGCGGATGGTGCTTCGCAGATCGGCGGGCGAGAACTGCCCCGGACGGCGCACGATGTCGATGAGTTCGTCCTGAACGGCCCGCAGTTTCGGCAGAAGTTCGTTCATACGGGCGGTCGGGACGAGGCCGTCGCGTCCGCGGATGAAAAGAGGATCGTGGAGCAGTCCCCGAAGCGTCGTCATCTGGCGCGAGGCCGTCGCGACGCTTACGTTCAGCTGTTGGGCGGTGAGCGTGATGGAACGCGTTTCCCAAACGGTAAGAAGAAACCAGATCTGCTCGGACGTGATGTGTTCGCGGTTCATGACGGGGTCGCTCTTGAAAACGGCGCGCCCGAAAAGGACGGGGTCGGCGCGCTCCCGTCAGCCTATCAGCAGATCCTGCGGGTGGGAAGATCCGATGCGGCGTCGTTTTCCCGAAAGGACGGACGAAATCGGCGCCCGCCGACCGCTCACACGAAGTCCCAGGACGGATCGTCGAGGTTGATCGACTCGGTGAGCTTCTGCGCCACCTCCTCCTGATTGAGCCCGCGCAGTTTCCCCGCAATCATCGAGCGGAACCACTGCAGAGCGGGATCCCGGTCGGTACGTTCGTGCCAGATCATGCGTGCCTTCCAGACCACGGCGTCGTTTTCGGAAACTTTGGGAAGGAGCGTGAGCGGGAGTTGCGAACTCAGATACTCGGCCGTAAAGGCGGGCAGACGAGCGTAGAAGTCCGTTTCCATCAGGAAGAAGACGCTCGCGAGGAAGTAGCCGCAGTCCATCGCGACGTGTCCGTCGTCGGCGGAAAGCGAGATCTGCGGGGCGTTGTTGCCTTCAAGCGACCCGTAGGAGAGTTTGATTTCCCGGTAGGGCGCAAAGTCTTCGGGAAGGAGCGTCTTTCCCTCGCGCCAGCGCTTTTCCGCCAACAGTGCGAGCGGATGGTCGTTTCGCACGACCGTGACGTGGTCGGATTCGAAGAGTTCGATCTCCCGAAAATCGGAGTCAAGCCGCAGGGGCGGCGCGTAAAACGCGATGTCGATGCGGCCCGAGGCGAGGTGCTTCGGGAAATTCTCGGTGAGCGGAACGCAGGAGAGATGGAGGCCCGTCGCAACGCCGTAGAGGTCTTTGAGGCAGGGCATCAAGAAGGCGAAGATCGCGTTGTCGACCCCGGCGACGCGGATCGTGGACTTGATTTCGGCGGGATCGAATTTGACCGGGCGGCGCACGATGTCGATGAGGCCTTCCTGCAGGACCTTGAGTTTGGGAACAAGTTCGCTCATGCGCGCGGTCGGAACGAGGCCGTCGTGTCCGCGAAGGAAAAGAGGATCGTGAAGGAGCGTGCGAAGCGTCGTCATCTGGCGCGTGGCCGTCGCGGTGCTCACTCCGAGCCGCTGCGCGGCGAGCGAAACACCCTGAAGAAGCGAGCGTCGTGAGAGTTTGACTGTCATTAGGGGGGCTCCTTGCGTGGAGGTAGGAAATGTTCTGCAAAGAGAGTAGTTCCCAGGGACTAGTCCTTTAAGACAGAAAACACCTGAACGAAGCCTCAAAATTGATGGAGTTTGCGGGCAAATTTGCCGTTTTCCGTAAACGGAATAACGAAATAAGAAAGGCTCTCATTTAGCAGGTGTGTTCGCCAGGGAGAGAGGGAAAGACGGGAGGGCCGGATAAGAGGAAGACGCTCGGGACGACGGGCGGTTTTCTTTCACAATCTTCTAATCTTCTAAAAAGCGTAGAAGATTAGAAGAAAAATCGACGGACGTGACGCCTCAAAGCGGGTCGTTCGCGTTATTGGAGGGGCGCGTTTGCGGTTCCGCTTCGGCCCACTTCTTGAGGGACGCGGCCGGCGTGACGATGTGCACGGGACATTCCGGATAAGCTTCTTGAAAGACGGTGTCGACCTCGGCGCGCGCCTTTGGGGTGATCCTGCACTCGAACGCCCGCATGGCGTTTTCCTCCACCTCGACGAAGTCGAGCGACCTCGGCTTCTTTCCCGTGGTCCGCCAGAAGTGAATGCGGCAGTCGTCCCGCAGCAGCGAATGACGCTTGACGCGCTCCATATAGAAGAAGTTTTCCCACAGCGCGGCGCGGTCTTCGCGCGCGGAGAGCGGCTCGAATCGATTGAGCAGGGCGTTGCGCACGCCGTTGTCGAAAAAGTAGATCTTCTTTCCTTTCCTGCGTTCGTTGGGGAGCTTTCGGGCAAAGGACGGACAGACCTTCACGATGAAGCACTGTTCGAGAAGCGCCAGGTAGTCGGCGACCGTCATCTTGTTGAGTCCCGTTTCCCGGGCGAGCGCGTCGTAGCTCACTTCCGTACCGACGTGAAGGGCGAGGACGTAAAGTAGCTCTTCGAGTTTCATTCGAAGACGAATGCCGCCGAACATGCGCAGATCCATCAGAAGGCGGCCTTCGACGTAGTTTCTGAGGAAGTCTCTTGCTTTTTGCGGTACGGCGACCGTGGCCGGCAGCATGCCGTAAACGATTCGAAGGTCGAGATCCCGCCGCACCCCGGTCCAACCGTATTCTGGCGCGTGCGCAAGTTCGGCAAGCGAAAGAGGCCAGAGCTCATGGTCGACGACGCGCCCGACGGTCGACTCTTTCACGCCGGGCGCCCAGTCTAAGGACGCGGAAGCCGTGACGAAGAGCCGAACGGGATCGGGCAGGGTTGCGTTGACGTCGACGATGCGCTTGAGCAAAAGCCCGATCTCGGGAATGCGCTGCGCCTCCTCGATGACGAGCGTGTCGGATTGGAATAGGAGCGTCCGAACGTCGCCGTCGGAGAGATGCGAGAGACGTTCGATGTCTGCGCCATGATCGCCCGTGTACCGGATGGCCTCGGTGCGGTCGACGATCCGGTCGAGCAGGGTGGTTTTCCCGACGCTTCGGGCTCCCGAAATCAGCACGGCCTTCGGGGAGGCGCGGTTCCAAAGCGAAGCTGAGAGGTCGCGTTCGATGTGGGCCATGCTGTTCTCTCCGGGATGACGAAAGTTGCAGAATCGTGATTACAACAGCGAAATTTTCCTATAAAAACTGCATTGTAACAGCGAATTTTTCCAAGAAATGAGAGAAAATTTTCGCAAAATTTTCCTCTGGGTCAAGTGAATTCGGACTTTTTTCTCGTCTCAGAACGTCGTCGAAGTGTACTGCAACTGTACCAAAGTACACTCGAAGTATACTTCGAACTGTATTTTTCCCAATTTTTTTGTTGCGGCAGAAGGAAATAACTGTACCTCCGCCGCAACGTGGGGCGGATGACCGCCCTCCGTCATTCTTCGTCCGTAGGATTCACCGCTCCGTGGAAGGGGAAGGGGCCCGCAAAGTCGGTCCGGACGGGGATCTGGCCGAAGTAGGTGACCCAGCCTTCGGGCATGAGGTGGTGGAGCGCAAAGCCCGGCGTCTCAATGAGGAAGTCGTCTCCCCCTTCGGGCCCGATGTGAATTTCGATCGGAAGCGAAACCGAGGGCGCGGTCGTCACGATCGTCTCGCCGAAGCGCGTCACGAGGCCCCGGTGCATGTGGCCCGTCGCGAGACGAACGTCGGGACGGCGCGAGAGGATTTCCTTCAGACGATCGCGGTTGCCGAAGGGTTCGTCCATCTTCCCCATCCCCGAGTGCACGGGCGTGTGGTGCATGAGCGTGAGAACGGGGCGGCCGTCCGCGAGCGCGGTTTCCAGACGGGAAAGGGAGGCGTCCGAGAGGGCGCCCCAGTGGCAGCCCGGCTGAAGCGTGTCGAGCCCCACGATCAGGGCGTCTTCGCGTTCGATCGTGAATTCGACGGCTTCCTTTCCGGCGTCGGGTTCGACGAAGTCGGGGAAGAGGCGCACGAGGTTCGAGCGCCGGTCGTGGTTCCCCGGGAGCATGCGCACGGGAACGGAGAGGTCTGCGAAGGTTTCCGCGACGACTTCGTAAGCTTCAGGCTTGCCGTCGCAGGCGATGTCGCCCGTCACGACGACGAGGTCCACTCTGGGGGCGAAGCGCAGAAGCCAGGGACGAATGCTCTTTACGAGCGAGGCCGTGTCGGCCTTGCCGTAGGCGAGGGTGCCTGCGGGTTCCACGTGCAGGTCGGTGAGTTGCAAAACGGTGGTCATAATGGAGTTCCGTCGAAAAACGCAAAACGGGCGTGAAGGCGCCCGTTTCGCTCAGGTGAAGAGTCGGTTCCCCGGACTCAGACGGGGAAGGACATGAGGCGGTGCGGATCCACCGTGAGCTGAGCACGGTCGCCCGGGGCGAGGCCTTCGGGGAGTTCCGTCATGTTCACCTTGAAGAGTTCGCCGGAAGCGGGCTCGACGGTGATTCGGACGAAGTTCCCCATGAAGTGTACGTCCTTGATCGACACTTCGATGGAGTGTTCCGTGGGTTCGACCGAAAGATAGGCGGCTTCGGGGCGGAAGAAGACGTTCATGTCGCCGACCTTCCCGGTGATCGCCTTCTGAACGCCCGGACGAAGCGACGCGAGCGGCGTGCGGAAGTCGAGCCACGAGAGCGTTTCGCCGTCGAACTTGCCCGCGACGCGGTTGCTGCCGCCCACGAAGCCGGCGACGAAGCTCGTAGCCGGACGGCGCCAGACTTCTTCGGGGGAGGCGGCCTGATGAATGATGCCGCCTTCCATGACGACGATGCGGTCGCCGAGCACCATGGCTTCGTCCTGGTCGTGCGTGACGATCACGGCGGTGATGCCGAGTTCGCGCAGGATCACGGCGAGTTCTTCGCGGACCTTGTGGCGGATCTGGGCGTCCAGGGCCGAGAGCGGTTCGTCGAGAAGAAGGATCTTCGGGCGGATCGCAAGGGCGCGGGCGAGCGCGACGCGCTGGCGCTGACCGCCCGAGAGGGCGAGGACGTTGCGCGTCTTGTACTTCTCAAGATTGACGAGACGGAGCATTTCGTCGACGGTCTTTTCAATTTCCTCCTTGGGTTCGCCCCGCACCGTGAGACCGTAGGCGACGTTCTGCGCAACCGTCATGTGCGGAAAGAGCGCGTACTGCTGAAACATGAAGCCGATGCGGCGCTTCTCGGCGGGGAGATTCGTGATGTCTTCGCCGCCCACGAGGACCTTGGAGCCTTCGTCGGGCGTTTCAAGACCCGCGATGATACGAAGAAGCGTCGTCTTCCCGCAGCCCGAGGGCCCGAGGAGAACCGTGCGGCATCCCGCGTCGAGCGTGAGCGTGAAGGGTTGCAGCACGCAGGTCTTGCCGTAGTGTTTCGAGACGTTCTGAAGAGTGATGGAAACGGATTCGGACATGGGAGATTCTCACAAAATCGGTCAGTCGTTGGGCTCGAGGTCGGCCGCGCGGCGGCGGGCTTCGGCGCGGCGGGCAAGCCACGTCGGGAGCGCCTGCATGAGCGACAGAATCGGCACGAGGATCACGAGGAAGAGGAAGGTGTAGGCGCTTCCCACTTCGAGGCGCATGGAGGCGTAGCTGTCGGCCATCCCGACCGGAAGGGTCTTCGTGTCGGGGGTCTGCAGCATCCAGGAAATGTTGAATTCCCCGAGCGACACGGTCATGACCATGAGCGCGCCCGCGAGGATGCCGGGCATGGCGACCGGAACGACCACCTTGAGGAAGGTCGTCCAGGGGGAGGCCCCGAGCGTGGCGGACGCCTCTTCATAGGCGTCGATCGGCTCGACGCGCAGGACCGCCATGACGCTTCGCACCATGAAGGGAAGACAGAACATGACGTGACCGCAGAGAATGAAGAGATTGCTCTGACGAAGGCTTGTGATGCCGCCCCAAATGAGGAGGATGCCCAGACCGATGGCGAGGCCCGGAACGGAGAGCGGCAGGATGAGCGCTTCCTCGACCAGCGCGGCCCAGCGTTTGCGCTGTTCGCGAACGAGAATCCACGCGGCCGGCACGCCGATCACGACGCAGAGCACGAGCGCGGCGACGGCGATCCCGAGACTTCGCACGATCGTGTCGCCGTAGAGTTCGAGCACCTTTTCGATCCATTCGGTCGTAAAGCCCGCCTTGAAGCCGCGGAAGGCGTTCTTCATGAAGGCCGTGAAGCACATCTGCACGACCGGAATCATGAGAAAGAGAAGCGTGAGGCCGGTGAGAACCGCCTGGGCGATCTGCACGCCCGTCCAAGATTTCTTCTGTGCCATGGTTCGCTCCTTAACGTTCGTTCGGGACGCTCACGAGACGGGCCGCCAAGAGGATGCCCCAGGTGATGAGGCCGAGGACGACCGCGAGCATGGAGGCCGCGGCGATGTTGGCCGAGAGCGTGAATTCGGTGTAGATCGTGATCGGCAGCACGTTGATGTCGGTCGCAAGCGTGAAGGCCGTGCCGAAGGCGCCCATGGAGGTCGCGAAGCACAACGCCCCCGTCGAGAAGAGCGCGGGGGTCAAGGCCGGAATCGTGACGTCTTTAAGAATGCGCCAGGAGGAGGCGCCGAGCGTGCGGGCGGCTTCCTCGTAGACGGGATTCATTTTGCGCGTCGCCGCCATGACGGTCGTGACGACGCGGGGAATCGAAAAGTAGAGGTAGCCGAAGAAGAGCCCCGCCATTCCGTAGGCGAAGACGAGCTTGCCCGCGCCCAAAGAGGACGAAAGGATCGAGGCCATGCCGTTGCGGCCGCCCAACATGATGATCATGAAGCCCACGACGACGCCCGGGAAGGAGAGAGGAAGCGTGATGAGCCCCACCACGGCGCTGCGGCCGGGGAAGTCGTTGCGTTCCAAAAAGATCCCCGTGAAGGCGCCGAGCGCGACGGACGCGATCGTGACGAGAAGCGAGAGGACGACGGTGGAGAAAAGACTCGAGGCGTAGCGCGGATTGGTGAGGATTTCCGCGTAGAGGAGGATCCCCTGATCGGTCGAGACCGAGGCGGGCAGAAGCCGCAGCACGGGGAGCACGAAGAAGGCGATCAGGACCGTGAGGGCCGGTAAAAGAAAGAGGAGATGTGTTCGTTTCATGAGTAATATCCGGAAACGCCGAAGCCGCCGCTGGGGGCGCGCGGCGGCTTCTTCAAAGGAGCATCAGCCCTTCATCGCCTGGAGATAGGCTTCGCTGAAGGCGCGCTGAACTTCGGCCATGCGGGCGTAGTCGACACTGCCGGCACGTTCGTATTCGGAGGCGGGGAGGAACTTCTTCGCGGCTTCCGGGGCGAGCTTTTCAAGGTCGCCCACGACCGGACGCAGGAAGTTTTCGGCCCAGTGCTTCTGACCCTTTTCGGAGAGGACGAAGTCGATCACGCGGCGGCCGTTTTCGGCGTGCGGAGCGTTCTTGACGAGCGTCATCACGTAGGGAACCTGGATCGTGCCTTCGACCGGGATCACGAATTCGATCGGGGCGCCGTCGGCGTACTTGGCGCGGTAGGCGTCGAAGTCGTAGTCAAAGAGGATGGGAATTTCGCCCGAGAGGCAGCGCGCGTAGGCCGTCTGCTTCGGAACGATCGGGGAGAGTTCGTTCAACTTCTTGAAGTAGTCGAGGGCCGGCCCGAAGTCGTCGAGCGTGCCGCCCAAGGCGTGGTTCACGGCGACGGAGCAGGCGTAGCCCACGAAGGCGGACGAAGGATCGAGAAAGCCCACCATCCCTTCGTACTTCGGGTCGAGCAGGTCCTTCCATCCCTTCGGAACGGGCAGGCCGTCGAGCGCTTCGGTGTTGACCATCAGGCCCACCGTGCCGGCGTGGATCGAAACCCAGGCGCCGTCGGGGTCCTTGAGGCCCGCGGGCACCTTCTGCCAGCCTTCGCCCTTGTAGTTTTCGACGAGCCCCTGGTTTTTGGCGTTGATGGCAAAGGAAATGCCGAGGTAGGCGGCGTCGGCGACGGGATTGTTCGCTTCGGCGATGATCTGCGAGACGGACTGGCCGGAATTCTTGTTGTCCATCGGCACTTCAATGCCGGTTTCAGCCTTGATGATGGGAAGCATCGAACCCCAGCCCGCCCATTCGGCCGGGCAGTTGTAGACGATGGCGCGCTGCGGATCCGCGGCGAAGGCGCGGGAAAGACCGAAACCCTGCATGAGAAGGGCGGTGGCGAGGAGATTGCGTCCGAAGGCGCGGCGCGAGAGTGTCATGGCGGTGATCCTTGATGTGAGCCGAAGTTCGCGAACCTTCGCATGACTTCGGTCTTGACGTCCGAACCTGAAGGCGGTGCGGACCGGAGACGTGCGGAAAGGACGAACGTCCTTCCGACGGGAGTTGCCGTGATGCTACGAAGACCGCATGACAAAGCCGTGAAGCAAATATGACAATTCGATGACATTTTGCTTGGGGACGAAGAGGAATTCCGCGTGGAAAGCGGTTTTCAGGATGTCTCGCGCAAAAGAAAACCGCCCGAAAGGAAGCTTCGGGCGGTTTATGGCGTTGCGACGCGAATGAAAAAAGTCAATCGGGTGCGGACCATCGATAGACGGGGCTTGCCGGGCCCGTGCAGTGGCTGCAGGTGGCGCCGCACCCGCTCGGTAGGACGGGCATGAGCTTTGCCACGCCCTTGTCGGCGAGGCGCTCGAGCATCATTTCGGCGAGTCCCTCGGGGATGCGGAAGTGGTAGGAGACGTCCTTCACGGACATCTGACGGCGCTCTTTGAGAAGCGCCTTCACGTCGAATATGGAGGCCATGGGATGGTTTCCTAAAAAATCGTGAAATTCTCTCGGTACGCCCGAGACGGATCCGTTCTCATTTTCACTGCAGTGCCGAAGAGAAAGGCGGAAGGGTATGCAATGACAAATGAATCGGGATGTTCGGCGCTTTTTCTTTCGGTGGATGAGGAATCCTCCATGAAGGAAACCGCGCCGTTTTACGTCTATGAAGTGAGAATACATCATATTTCGAACCTGCGGCGGACGCTGGGCGGCGGCGCACGGCGGTACGCCCGAAAAGAGGAGGGGGCCTCCGGATCCCGCAGAAAAAGAGGAGGTCATGGTGGATGACTTTTCCAATCCGTTTGTTTTCAGTGGGTTGTGTTCTTATGAAATTATCAACATGAGGAAAGAAAGAGAGGAGATTTCTCATTGAATTCTTCTACTGAGCGGACGTCATTCATTGCAAATCACTCTCATTACGATTTTTATTTGCGCTTGAGAAGTGTTCTCGTTAGAATTTGCAACAATCCCGGATTGAGTGCAGTTTTTTGCGCCCGCATCCGGTCCTTCTTCAACCCACAACCATAGGTCGAAAAATGATGAACGGCACGAAGCGCATTCGAACCCTCACGGAGCTGGGACTCAATTCCCCGGCGACGGTGGCGCGCATGAAGCTCGACCCGAAGGAGGCCGATCGTCTCGCCGACCTCGGCATGCGCACGGGCGTTGAAGTCCGCGTCCTCCAGGCCGCGCCCGAGGCGCCGCTCCTGGTGGCCGTGCTCGACGCTCGCATCGCCGTGAACTACGACGTCGCCAAGCGAATTTACGTGTACTGACCGCGCCGAGACCGCCTCCAGCCTCAAGGGAGCGGCCGGCGCATTCCCTCAAAACACAACAAAGAGGTTTTCACTCCATGTTTCTCAAAGACCTTCCCGTCGGCAGCAAGGGCCGTATCGTGAGCTTCGGCAAGGAGCATCCCGAATACCGTCGCCGCCTCGTGATGCTCGGCGCCACGCCGGGCACCACCTTTGAAATCGTCCGCATTGCCCCCCTCGGGGATCCGATCGAAATCCGCGTGCGCGGCAGCTTCATCAGCGTGCGCCGCGACGAGGCGGAACTCATGCAGGTCGAACGCGCCGACTGACGCGTCCGCTTCTCTGAAACGAACCGATAAAGAGTAAAGATATGGCCAAACACATCGTCGGCGTCGTCGGCAATCCCAACTGCGGCAAGACGACGCTTTTCAACGCCCTCACGGGCTCCAAGCAGCGCGTCGGCAACTGGCCGGGCGTGACGGTCGACAAGAAGACCGGTTTCTTCTCGCACAAGAACGAAGACATCGAACTCGTCGACCTCCCGGGCATCTATTCGATCACGCCTTCCTCCTCCTCGGGTGAAGACGAACGCGTCGCCCGCGACTACATTCTGACGGGCGAAGCCGAAGCGATCATCAACATCGTCGACGCCTCGAATCTCGAGCGCAACCTCTACCTCACCGCGCAGCTCATCGAAATGCGCGTGCCGATGATCGTGGTCGTCAACATGCTCGACATCGCCAAGCAGCACAAGCTCTCGGTGAAGCTCGACGCGCTCTCCCGCAAACTCGGCTGCCCCGTGGTCGGCATCGTCGCCAACCGCGAAACGGGTGTAAACGACCTCAAGGACGCCCTCGTGAGCTTCCTCGAAGCCCCGAAGGTCCCGCCGATGCAGGTCGAATTCGACGAAAAGATCGCGGGCGTTCAGAAGGAGGTCGCCGACCTTCTCGCCAAGCAGGGCGTCGAACACGCCGCCTGGTTTGCCGGACAGCTGCTCGAAAAGGCCCCGGGCATCGAAGAAAAGCTCCCGGGGATCGACCTCGACGAGGCCCGTGCGGCGGTCGAGCGTCTCGACGCCGAATACGACGGCGACCTCGACATCATGGTCGCGAACGCGCGCTACGACTTCGTCGCGAAGGTGGCCGGCGAGGCCCTCGTGCGCGAAGGCGAAATGACGCAGACGATGACCGACAAGATCGACCGCATCGTCCTCAACCGCTGGCTGGGGCTGCCGATCTTCCTTCTCATCATGTACGTGATGTTCCTCTTCACGCAGAACCTCGGGGCGGCCTTCATCGACTTCTTCGACGTGCTCGTGGGCGGCGTCATGGTGGACGGCTTCGGTCAGCTCCTTGAATCGATGGGCGCGCCCGAATGGCTGAAGGTGTTCCTCGCCGACGGCATCGGCGGCGGTCTGCAGACGATCTCGACCTTCATCCCGGTCGTCTTCTTCCTCTTCCTTTTCCTCGCCTTCCTCGAAGACTCGGGCTACATGGCCCGCGCCGCCTTCGTGATGGACCGCCTCATGCGCGCCCTGGGTCTTCCGGGCAAGGCCTTCGTGCCGCTGCTCGTGGGCTTCGGCTGCGGCGTTCCCGCCATCATGGCGACCCGCACGATGGACCGCGCGAGCGACCGCATCATCACGGTGATGATGGCTCCGTTCATGAGCTGCGGCGCGCGTCTGCCGGTGTACGTCCTCTTTGCGACGGCCTTCTGGCCCACCAACGGTCAGAACCTCGTCTTCGGGCTCTACTTAATCGGCATTCTCGCCGCGATTCTCACGGGCTTCCTCCTGAAGCGCACGGCCCTTCCGGGCGCCGCCTCGGCCTTCGTGATGGAAATCCCGCCCTACCACATCCCGACCTTCAAGGGCGTGATGTTGCGCACCTGGGACCGCGTCAAGACCTTCATGTTCCGCGCCGGCCGCGTGATCGTGATGATCGTCGCCTGCATTGCGTTCTTCAATTCGCTCGGCACCGACGGCTCGTTCGGCAATGAAGACACGGACAAGGCCGTCCTCTCGCAGGTCGGCAAGACCATCGTTCCGCTCTTCGAACCGATGGGCGTTCAGGAAGAAAACTGGCCGGCCGCCGTCGGCATCTTCACGGGCGTTCTCGCGAAGGAAGCCGTGGTGGGCACGCTCAATTCGCTCTACGACACGATCGCCGTGAACGAAGAGAAGAAGGCCGCCGAAGCCGCTCCGGAAGAAGCCGCCGCCGCGGAAGAAGCCCCGGCCGAAGAAGAAGGCTGGTCCTTCGGCGCCATCTTCTCCGAAGCCGTCGGCACGATCGGCGACAACCTCGCCGGCCTCGCCTCCGCTCTGACGGACCCGCTCGGCATCACGGTGGGCGACCTCTCCGAAGAAGAAGCCGCCGCGGAAGAACAGGGCGTCTCGACGAGCACGATCGACACGATCAAGGTTCTCTTCGGTTCGAGCACGGCCGCCTTCGCCTACCTCCTGATGGTGCTGCTCTATCTCCCCTGCTGCGCCGCCATCGCCGCGATCTACCGCGAAGTGGGCACGGCCTGGACGATCTTCGCCGCCGCCTGGACGTCGGTCCTCGGCTACAGCGCCGCGACGATCTTCTACCGCGTCGCGACCTTCGCCGAAAATCCGATGTACTCGATCGTCGCCATCGCCTGCTGCGTGGCCGCTCTGGTCGGCATGTACTTCTGGATGCGCTCCTTTGCCAAGCGCGACGCCGGCAAGGGCCCGAAGGTGATCCCGATCTACGCAAAGTAACCGCGTGATCCCCGAGCGGCGAAGAAAACGAACTTCGCCGCGACGGACTTTCAAAGCAACAGCGCCCCGAGGACGAAAAGTCTTCGGGGCGCTTTTTGCCTGACGTACGACGCAGAGAATGATTGGGGAGTGGGGACGTTATACGAAGAATTTCAAATGCGTTCCCGGAATCGAAAGGGCTTTGTGTTCATGTACCCTGAGGACGGCGTAGTCGACTGTGATTCGCCCGTCGACAACGGTTTGGGTCGCCTGAAGATCAACCTCGAGAAGATCGTCTTTCCCGAAGCGATCGAGTCGGTAGTCGTTTCTTTTGAGAAAGGATTCGTCTTTTATGGCAACGTCGATGGCGTTGTTCTCTCCGAGGGACGCCTGCCACTTTTTGTCTTTCTGAACGGAAGCGGGCTCTACCGACAGAACGACCCGAATCGTGTTCCGGGTGATGAGCGGCTTGATCTGCGCCGTTTCCTTGGTCCCGATCTCTTTTTCGGTTGCGGATTCTTTCGTCTGCATGTGGGACATCCTCCTTCGCAGTGTTCGACACGGTGTTGCGGCACATCATCCGCGGCGCTCCCGTATGGCTCGAGTTTAGAGGAAGAATCGGACGGGGAAAGAGGGGCGGGAAACGTTGAAAGGGAGGAAGGAAAGAGAAGTGTCTAGGAGATCGGAAAGAAAAAGCGGGGGCTTCCCTTCGTTATGAAGCTCCGGTTCCGACATAAAAAGAACGGTCGGCATTCGTCGAAATGCCGACCGGTCTTTCCCCCTCGAAAGAGCGGAGAGTGCCTTACTACTCTCCGAACTTTCATGTACAGATGAGCCAAAAGGATAAGCTCAAGTAAGTGCGAAGCCGTCCGAAGAAGCGGCTTCGCACCTGCAGAGCGAACTATATCGCGTCAGCGGCCTTTTGTCAAACAAATCTCGCTAAAAGGTCGACAATTTGTTGTTTTATCGGGCCGAACCGCACTCGACCGTCTGCGCGTGGATGCGCGAGTGAATGACGCCGAGTTCGGCGAGCCGGGCCGTCGTCTTCTTTACGAATTCGGCGGGACCGGCCACGAAGTAGTCGGCGTCGTCGACGAAGGCGAGGTCCTTTTGCCGCAGGACGTCGATTTCCCCTTCGACGTCGTAGTGGACGCGTTCTTCGTCCGTGTCGCGGGGCTTCGAGAAGAAGACGCCGAGCTTGCCGTCGGGGAAGCGCGAGACGACGTGGCGAAGGGCCGCTTCAAGGGGGAAGTGCTCGCCGTCAGTCGTCGAATAGAGCACCGTCACGCTGCGGCCGGGGTTTTCGATCGCGAGCGCGTCCACCATCGTGAAGACGGGGGCAATGCCGAGACGGTCGGCGAGGAAGACGACGGGCATCGTTTCCTTCGTATCGATCGTGAATTCGCCCGTCGGGGCGGAGACTTCGATCACGGCGCCCGTGTGGACCTCTTCCGTCAGATAGCGGCACAGACGCCCTTCGGAGGTCGTGTCGCCCGGAATCTTTTCCACGGCGAAGGTGAGCGTGTTGTCTTCGGGGCTCGACGCGTGCGTGAGCGCGAAGGGGTGCGAAGTGAGGACCCCCGCTTCAGGGACGCAGGCGCGCACCGACACGCCCTGGCCGGGGAGATACGGGGTGACGGGACCGGCGTCGGTCGGAAAGAGTGTGAAGCCCGTGACGCCCTTCGAGAGCGTTTCGCGACGGACCACGCGGAAGCTGCGCCAAGAGGATTGAGTGGAAACGCCTGCCATGATTTGTTCCTCCTAAGAAGCTTTTGGGAAGCCACGCACGCAAAGCGCTTTCGGATCGAACGTTCGCTTTGCGGCGCGTTCTCCATACCTCTATGCTACACCCTCGAATGGCGGGAAATACAGCGTTTTGAGTAGGGGAAAAAACGAACGCCCCGGGGTAAGCCGGGGCGTGGAAGACGCGGAAACGCCTGCGTCAGAACATCTTGATTTGCGGACGGCCGTTCTCAAGGAAGGTGATGCAGCCCGAGCGTCCGCCGCCCTTGGCGTCGTCGAGTTCCCAGTCGGGGATGACCCAGCGTTCGACCGCGCCCGCGACGTGCGCCATGGGCTTGTGCGTGTGGCCGTGGATCACGCAGTCGACGCCGAAGGCGCGCGCCGATTCGGCGACGGCGGTTTCGACCACGTCCATTTCGGCTTCGGTCTTGGCGGTCTTGTCGCCTTCGCTCTGCGAGCGGGCGTTCGTCGCCATCGCCATGCGTTCGGCGACGGACTTCGAGAGCGCCATGCGCTGCCACTGGGGATTGCGGACCATCGCGCGGAAGGCCTGGTATTCCTTGTCGCGCAGACACCATTCGTCGCCGTGCGAGAGGAGGACGTCGCGGCCCTTGATGTTCACCTTCACCTGCGGGGCGAGGAGTTCGGCGCCGCAGGCGCGGGCGAAGTCTTCGCCCAACATCACGTCGCGGTTGCCGGGCATGATGAGGAGGCGGTGCCCGAGGCTCGAGTAGAGCTTGAGCTGCGCGATGATGGGTTCGGCCGCCGCCATGGCGTCGTCGCCGATCCAGAAGTCAAAGAGGTCGCCGAGGATGACGAGTTCGGAATAGTGCGGGGCGACGTCCTTCATGAAGCGGAAGAACCCCATGATCGTGGCGGGCTTCTTCGTCGTGAGGTGGAGGTCGGAAATGAGAACCGGATTTTCAAGCGGGGCGGGTTCGGTGATGCCCGCTTCGGCCGGGACCTTTTTGATCTGTTCGGTCATGAATTTTTGTCCGTATGACGGGTGGGGAGAAAAGGGCGCGGCACGCGCCCGAAAGTACGCAACGTATTGTAGCGGTTCGACGCAGACGAAAGGGGCCCGCGGGACGCTGAGCGGTCCCGCGCCGCGTGCGGGCTTCTGCAGGTAATCACCGATGCCAAGGCGGGGCGCATTCGTTAAGATTCCCCTCAGACTCAGACCCCGAAAAAGGAGACCCCAAATGAAACACACGCTCGCGATCGTCCTCCTGGGCGCGATTTTTGCCGCCGGCAGCGTTTCCGCCGCCGACTTCGGTGCGGACCGCCACGGCGCCAAGGGCGTGGCCTGCGCCTCCTGCCACGGTGAAAAGAACGAAGTCGCCTATCCCTCGATCGAACAGTGCTCGAAGTGCCACAACCCGGCCGACATGGAAAAGAAGACGAAGGACATGAAGCCTTCGAATCCGCACACGTCGCCGCACTACGGCAATCAGCTCGACTGCGTCAACTGCCACGTGCAGCACGGCGAAACCGTGAACTTCTGCGACCAGTGCCACACCTTCGGCTTCAAGGTGCCGTAACCGTCGCCTCACGCGAATCCATGCAAGAAGGGCGCGACCGAAACCGTTCGGCGCGCCCTTCGATTTTTTGTCGGCGACGAAAACGCTTCCTCAGAGCACGGCGCTCCAGTCGATCGGCGCGTGAAAGACCGTTTCCGGGGCGTTCTTCGTCGCGGGAACGAGCAGGGTCTCGGCATGGAGGCACATGCGCTTCGCGGGCGCCGCGCGCCAGGGGGCGTACAAGGGATCGCCCAGAATCGGGGCGCCGAGTCCCAGCGCCGCGTGAAGACGCAGCTGATGCGTGCGGCCCGTGACGGGCCGGAAGACGACTTCGGAGAGGGTTCCGAACTGCGGATGCTCGCGAACGCGCTCGATGCGGTAGTGCGTTTCCGCGGGGCGGCCCGAGGGAAGCGAACACTGACGCGGCCGATCGAGGGGATTGAGCGCGAGCGGAAGTTTGATCACGCCCTCTTCGGGGTGGTGCTGCCGCACGTCGCCCGCGAGGAGCGCGCGGTAGGTCTTTTTGGCGCGCCCCTGCGCGAAATGCTGCGAGAGTTCCCGCTGGGCTTCCTCGGTCCTCGCGTAGAGAATGAGGCCCGAAGTGTCCATGTCGAGGCGGTGCACGACGAAGGGCTCGATTCCGGTCACGCGGGTGAGGCGCGTGGGGAGGTCGTCCCCCGTCTTCCCCGGCACCGAAAGGAGGCCCGCGGGCTTGTCAAAGACCATGGCGTCTGCCGTTTCGCCCACGAAGACCGCGTCGGGCACGGGGGCGACGGGCGATTTTTCGCTCCATTCGGGGAAGGGGGAGGTAAGGCGGTTCCAGATGGGAAGGGTCACCGCTTCGGGGGCGACGGGCTGATTGTGCCGGCGAACGTCTCCTTCGGGGGAGGCGCCGATCCAGAGTTCGAGCGCCGTCACCGGGCGCATGCGCACGTGGCGAGCCGCCGAGAGCACGCGAACGAGCGGATCTTCGGCCGCCCGCAAAAAGGCGCCCCGCAGGAAGGACCGGTTGGGAAGGCGCTGCTGCGTCTCGGGAATGCGGGCGAGATAAGGTTTCGCCAGCGCTGCAAGCGTCACTTCGCCGTCCGCGGACGGGAAGGAGGAGCAACCCGCGCAGCGCGCAAAGATGTCGTCCCGGTGTGCGAGACGGTGAAAGAGTTCGTCAAGCGACTTCGTATCTTCCCGAAACCAGGTCACGAACCCCCAGGTACGGTTCGATTCGTCCCGCGCGACGAGGAGTCCGAAGCGCCCCGAGGGACCGACGGGCGAAGCGTCGGGAAGGGCCCGCACGAGAAGCGACCGCGCGAGCCGCACGAGCGTCGGATCGGGCGAGCCCCGATAGAGGCGCTCGGTCGTGGCGGGTGAGGCGCAAAAGCCTTCGAGGTCGAACTGTACGATGGGTGCGAGCATGAAATCCTTGTGGTGCGGTGCAAAAATCAGCGCCCGGGGCGGAAAAGGGGAGTTTCCCCTTGGGTTGATAAACGGTGAGGACGGCCTCGGCGGCGGGAACGGGCCCGTCGTCCGTCAACCATTCTACTCGGGCCGAGAACTGACGCAGGCCGTCGTCGGAATGAAAGACCTCTTCGACCTTCGTGAGGAAAGTGCTCTCCGCCGGATAGAAGGGGCGCGCAAACGTGAGGCGCCGGCAGCCAAGCAGCAGTCCGATCTTCGGAGCGGTTCCGCCCGCGCGGTTCGCCGCGCCGGCGTAGAGTCCGATCGTCTGGGCCATCACTTCGATCAGGCCCGTCGCGGGAAAGCCGTCGCGCGTGATCATGATGTGGTCGGCGGGAACCGTAAAGCGGCCCGAGGCCGCGGGCGTGCGGCCCTCTTCGCAGACGACTTCGTCGACCTCGGTCATGAAGCGCATCGGGGGCTTCTGCGCAAGGAGCTCGTCCGTCGTCCAGCCCCGGGCGGGCGGACGTGTTCTCGTGAGGACGAGCGAAACGTTGTTGCCGCCGAAGGCGAAGGCGTTGGCGAGCACGGTCTTGAGGACGGGGACGTCGGAAGTTTCCGTGACGGGACGAAGTCCGAGCGCCTCGATCTCCGGATCGAGCGTTTCGTTCTCGGCCTCCCGAAAGGCGAGCGGGGGCTTGGCGTCGCCCGCAAGCAGCAGCGCCGCAACGGCCGCGTTCATGGCGGCGGCGCCTGCGAGCTGATGCCCGATGGCGCGCTTGAGGCTCACAGATAAGGGTTGGCTTTCCACGCCCGCAAAGAGCTTTGCGAGGGCCTTTGCTTCGGCGAGGTCGTTTTGCTTCGTGGCGGTACCGTGAAGGAGGACGAGGTCGACGTCCTCGGGCTTTTCTTCCGCACGGGAAAGGGCCTTGGCCATCGCTTCGCAGGCGCCCCGTCCTTCGGGGTGCGGCGCGGAGAGGTGGTGCGCGTCGCTCGTTTCGCCCCAGCCCGAAAGCGCGCACATCGCCGGAACGCCGCCCAACGTCGGTTTCGTCGAGAGCAAAAAGAGGGCGCCCCCTTCCCCCAAATGCAGGCCCGAGCGCTCTGCAGCAAGCGGCTTCGAGCGCACGTCGCTTTGCGCGCCGAGCGCGTGAAAGCCCGCGTCGGTGAAGGGGTTGAGGACGTCCATGCCGCCCGCGAGGGCGTACTCCACGTCCCCCGTGAGAAGGTGTCTCGCGGCTTCGCAAAGGGCCTTCCCCGACGCCGTGCAGGCGGTCGAAATCGTGAGGTCGGGGCCCGAGGCGCCGATCGAGCGCGCGAGCTGCGCGGAAACTTTGCCGAGTTCGAGGGGCGCGCGCAGGATTTCGTCGGAGTCGCCCCGCCTTGCCGCGTCGAGCGCTTCATTGAGACCCGAGGTGGCGTTGCCGAGAACGACGCTAAGCGAAGCGAGCACTTCCTCACGAACCGCGGGATCGAGTCCCGAAAGAATCTCTTCGGCGGCGTCGCGAACGAGCAGAAAGCCGCGCGTCACGGGTTCGGGCGAAACGTCTTTTCCCCAACGGGCGGCGAGCCGCTCGAAATCCGCGCCCGAACGTCCGGGCGCGTCGGCGACGGGCGTTTCGGGAAAGGGTTCGGGATCGGCGAGGCGCGAGAGCGTGCGCTCGGAATCCGACCCGAGCGCAGAGCGAAGCGCAATGCGGTGAATGTAGATCACGGCGGCGTCCTATCTGTCAGCGAAGCGCCTCGAGCGCCTTCTCGTCGTACTCGATCGTGAGAACGACGCCGCAACGTTCGGTCCCTTCGGGGAAATATTCCTTCGCGGCGTCTTCGAGCGCCTGGCGCATGCCGTCGGCGAAGACTTGGCCGCCTACGTCGGTTTCGACGCGAAGACCCCGCACGCGGCCGCGGAGGTCGAGAATTTCGAGGTGCAGGATGAGGACGTCCGCAAAGGAGAGCCGCACGGCGGCTCCTCTCTCATCGATCCGGTCGGAATAGGTAACCCAGGCGGGAAGCGTCGGATGCGCCTCGTCCGCGGGACGCTCACCGTTCACGGGGAAGAGTTCCCGGTGGTAGAGTCCCGCCGCCTGCCGCATCATCCAGGGGACGAGCACGGACGGAGCAGTCTCGAGGACCGTGCGCGAGAACTCTTCGCGCGAGGGCAGGGCCGGACGGGCCTCTTCGGCCGGACGGTCGTCGTCCCGCTCGGACGAATCTTCTTCGCGTCGGGGCGTTTCTTCGGTCGCAGATTCTTCGTCGCGGTGGCGGCCCGTGAGGAGCTCCTCCATCTCCCGCAGCACGTCGGAGGTTCCCTCCTCTTTGACGGGGCGCTCCTTGCGCTTGCGTTGAAAGCGCTTCTTTTCTTCCGGATTCGGGTGATCCACCGAGAGGGGATAGCCCGGCACGCCCGGACGAATGACGGAGCGCGCGTCGGCAAAGCCCACCGCGGCGAGGCTCGAGCGAAGCGTCTCGTCTTCGGCGGGATAGAGTTCGGGCTCGAAGAGATAGTCGGGAGGCGAGGACTGGGCGTCGTCAAGGTTCGACGCGCGGGGCTCTTCCCAACGGCGGCGAAGGAAATAGTCGCTCGAGCCCGAATCGACGATCGCGCGGCGCATCACCATGATGAGCGGAAAGAGCGCGAAGAAAAAGCCCGTGAAGAGCGAATGAAGCGAATAAAAGCCCAGCCCCAGGCCCGCGCAGATGACGACGGCGGCGGGGAAGGTCACGCGCCACTCGGTCATGGGAAGCGGGCCCTTCGTTCGGTCGTGCACGGCCATGCGCGGCTGCGCGGGGTCGTAGAAGATGCGCATCGTGCGGCCCACGGGCGTCACGGTTTCCTCCGTGAAGACGGGCGGCAGCGACGTGCGTACGTAGCGGCCGTTTCGCGCCTGAAAGAAGACGATTTCCCGCCAGGCGGTGCGGCCCTTTCGCCTGCCGTTCACTTCCACGAAGAGGTTCGACTGCTCCTTGATTTCGATGACGCGCGCGTGGGTGCGCACGCCTTCGTGCGTGAGGCGCTGAATGGCGAGTGCGCGCCGAAGGTTTCGGTAAAACGAGGCGAGTCCGAGCCCCATGACGATGCCGAGGGCGCAGAGAAGGAGGAGGTTGTTCATGAATTGAATTTTGTTATCGAAAACCGTCTGAAGATTCTACCGAAAAAGGGCGCCCCCGAAAATCGTGCAAAGCGCCCTCCCGCGTGTTTTTCCGAAGGAGAACCGGTGTTTCCGCAGCCGCGTCAGAAGCCGCTGAGCGGTCCGGGACGCCAGGCGTCCTCTTCGCCCGGCTGCACATGCAGGGCGTCGAGCATCATGCAGCGCGCCCAGGAAAGAGCCGGATCCTTGTCGATGTGTCGATGCCAGATGAGATGGGGCTCGAGAAGAAGTCCCGGCTGCGCCTGCGCGAGCACCGTGAGCGGCACGAGTTCGGACAAAGCCTTGGCGCTGCGCCACGGGAGCGTCATGACGAGGTTTTGCCGCATGGCGACGAAGAAGGATCCGATCCAGTAGGGCGACCAGAAGACGGTCTCCCTGGTGGAGAGGGGAATCGTGGCGGGACCGGGCACGCCCTCGGCCGGACTGTCCGTGTCGGGATGCACCGTGATTTGCGCCTGGGGTTCCCGTTCGAGCGCAAGCGCGAGTTCCAAATGACCGCCCGTTGATCCCGTTTTGAACTTTCCTCAAAAAGAGGCCCGCCGGCGTCCCGATGAAGGGGGCGGCGGGCATGCCGTCAACCCGCGTGCACTGCCGACAGGCGGAAACGGGCTCATTCAATCCAGTCGATCGGGAGTCCCGCAGGGGCTTTTTCGCCGAGCAGGGCGAGCGCCTTGCGGTTCATGACAATGCGCGAGGTTTCCTGACGGGCGACGGGGATGTCGCCGGGCTTCTTCTTTCCTTCAAGAATTTCCACGGCGCGCTCCGCGGTCATGCGTCCGAGCGTGTGGTGCGAGATTGTGACGGTGGCGAGACATCCTCCCTGCACGAAGACGAGGTCGCCCGTGACGACGGGAAGGCCCGCGTCGGCCGCGGACTTCGCGAGAATCGCCGAGCCGCTCGCGATCACGTTGTCGGTCGGGATCCAAAGGCCCGCTACCTTGCCGCGAAGCGACGCGACGACCTGCTGAATGTCGTTGACGCTCGTCACCGCGACTTCCCGCACCGAGACGCCGAGTTCCCGGGCGCGTTCGCGCAGGACTTCCACCTGGAAGAGCGAATTGTTTTCGGCCGGATTGTAGAGGACGCCCACGTCCTTTTTGCCGCCCGTGAGCTTCAGGAGGAGATCGAGCTGTTCGGCGATCGGTCCGATGTTGGAGACGCCCGTGACGTTGCCGCCCGGATGTTCGTTCGTCTTCACGACTTTGGCGCGCTCGAAGCTCGTCACGGCCGTGGCGACGATCGGAATCGTGCGCGTGGCGCGCGCCGCGGCCTGCACGGCGGGCGTGGAGACGGCGTAGATGAGGTCGACGTCGTTCGAGACGAAGCGTCCCGTGATCGCCGCGAGAGTCGCCTGATCGCCCTGCGCGTTCTGGCGGTCGAGCGTCACTTCGACGCCCTCGCGGTAGCCGAGTTCGTCAAGGCGCTCGACGAAGCCCTTCACGGCGTCGTCCAAGGCTTCGTGCTCGACGATCTGAACGATGCCGATCGAAAGCGGTTTCTTGGGAGCGGCCTGTGCGGAGGGCGTCGTTTCGTTGCAGCCCGAAAGCAGGACGCTCGCAAGGAGCACCGGGGCGAGAAGGGCGGCGAGACGGGTGAGAACGGGGGCGTGCATGGGGACTCTCCTTGTTGCAGAGGGAAAGAGCCCGCAGTGCGCTCGATGGGTTTTCGGTTGGGAGGGAGGATCGGAATAAACATCCAAACAAAAAGCCCGTCGGCGTGACCGCGGGCTCTTTGAGGTGGATCGGTGCGAACGACAACCTGCCCGCTTCAGCTCGTAAAGCTAAAGCGGAAGCTAAATCGATGGGCGGAAATGAGGTATTCGTTCGTCATGGTGATACCACTCTATCGGAGACGGGCGTTTTTTCGCAATAAGGCCGATGCCTTAGGCTTCGTTCCTTAGGACCGAGACGACGAGCCCGATGCCGAAGCCCGCAAAGAGCACGCCCGTCACGGCGTCGATCGCGCGGGCGATGCGGCGGTAGCCTTCGCGAAGCGGCCCCGAGCCGAAAAGGAGCGCGACGGCGGCGAACCAGAGGAAGGCCTCGACCGTCATGGTGACGAAGAGAAGAAGGCGGGCCGAGGCGTCGACGTCGGGCGTGACGAAGGTCGAGAAGATGCTCCCGAAATAGACGAGGGCCTTGGGGTTCGCAAGGTTCGTAAAGAGCCCGTAGAGGAAGGGGTTAAACTAGCAGAGAGAAAGTCTTCCAAATTTGCCATGGGGGACTTTTATGCTTTGCTCAATCGGTTTCATTGCCAAACACTACGGAGTTTCGCCCAGTACCATTCGACGTTGGGTGAAACTCGGCTACATCCGGATCGCCGGCAGAACGTTCGGCGGTCATCGCCGCTTTGATGTGCCGGACGAAGTGTCTTCTGAACAAGCTTCAACGAGAAAGCATATCGGCTACGCTCGCGTGTCGTCCCACGATCAAAAGGAGGATTTGGCCCGACAGTCCGCGCGTTTGCGCGAGGCCGGATGCGAGGAAGTGATAGAGGATATCGGCTCCGGGCTCAACTGCAGCAAGCCTGGTCTTCGTTCTTTGTTGAGACAACTGCTCGACGGACGCGTGAAGAAGCTTTCCGTCGTACATGAGGATCGGCTTTTGCGGATTGGCGTCGGCCTGATTCGGCAGATTTGCCGTCGAATGCGCACTGAAGTCGACGTTCTCGAAAATCGAGCGGAGAAAACTTTCGAAGAGGAGCTCGCCCGCGACGTCATCACGCTGATGACGGTCTTTTGCGCCCGCCTTTACGGCAGGCGCAGCCACCGCAACAAGCAGAGCGTGAAGGTTCCCGCGTGTACCACGAAGATGGCGGACCGGCACGAAGCGACGGGACGCGATGTTCCGACCGACGGAACATCGTCGTTTTCAGCATGATTTCTTGAAGTCCATGCAGTTTACGTCTGAAAACAAAACGTATTTGATCCGTAGCTTCTTACTCGAATGCCCGCCGAGTCAACAGCCGTGCTCCGGGCAAAAGAAATCTTCTCGCTCGGCGGCAATCCCAGCAGTATTTCAGCGTCATTCCACTGACTTTTTTCGCATCACCAAGTGAACATCGCGCAACAAAAATCGGACTTTTTCAAGACAGGGCACACAATCCGACAATTATTCCGGCACAATGGCTTTCGACCATATGAAATATAAGGAGAGGACCGTGTTGCTTCAGCCCGATCAAGACGTCTCGGAGCTCTGCTTCCTCGAAGCGGAGCGGGTGGAGAGCCTCGGCGTTCGCAACGAAGCGCCCGGGTACGTGACGACGGTGCGCGAGATTGTCGCACCCGACGCGGCCACAGAGGAACAGTTGGAAGCGCTTCTTGAGGCGTACGGGCGACAGGTTTCGTATTTCATCCACCGCTTCCATTCCCGTGCCTGGCGGCCCTACTGTTCGGGCAGCCGGTATCGGTATCTTCGCGACCGACTTGTTGAAGCCGTGGCGAAGAAAGAGGAAGAGGGGAAGAAACCTGAGAAAAAACCGGAGGAGAAGAAACCTGAGAAGAAACCGGAAGAGGGGAAAAAGCCGGAGATGAAACCGGAAGCCCCCTTTCCGATCTTCGGGCTTCAGGCGCGGCAGTGGAAAATGGCTCTGCAGCAGGCGAGTTCCGTCGTGGAAAACGACTGGGCCCTCGCACAGCAACGCGCCAAGGAAAAAATTGAGCGCACTCGGTGGTACGCCAACCTCGACGGCAACGAGCGGCACTACGTCAATCTTCTTCTCAGTACGATGGGCGACGACTTTTTCCTGATGATGCGCGGTCGTACGGCGACATTCGGTTGGCATCGGGACCGTGAGCAGCTCAAGAAGGTGAAGAACCCCGGATCGCTCTGCGCACTCGTACGCCGGGCCATCCAAAAGGTGAAGTCAAAACAGATCCGACGCAGGGCGTGCCGCTCGATCTGGTTTGACTGCGAATGCTACAGCGTGCAGATCGTAACGGAGGGGAAGGAGACAATCCAGGTCGTCTCGCTGATGTCGCTGACGCCGGGCAAGCGCGTGAAGATCAAGCTTCGCGGAAAGAAGGCGATCAAAGGCACGGTCAAACTCGTGAAAACGCCGCGGGGTTGGCAGCTGCATACGCTCTCGACGCCCAAGACCAAGGAGAAGTCCTCCGAAGGGAAACTCATCTGCGCAGCCATGGATATGGGCTTCTCCGAGGTTTTTACGATGCACGACGGCGCGCAATTCGGGCGAAAGCTCGGCGAGGCCATTGGCGCGCAAGCCGAAACCGTGGACCTGAAGGTCAGGGAGCGCAACCGCCTCACGGCGCAGGCGGAAAATACGAAGGATCCGAAGAAACGCCGAAACATTCTGCGCTACAACCTCGGGTCCGACACGTTCGACAGAGCAGTCGCCAAGCACAGGAGCCGCGTTTACAACATCGTGAACCGCTCTCTCAATGAGATACTGAAGCAATACCCCGCCGAGGTCTACGTCGTGGAGGATTTGAGTCACCGTTTTTATCTGAAGGGCTTTTCCAAGCAGACGAACCGCCTTCTCTCGAGCTGGGTTCGAGGCATCATCGCAGAGCGACTGAGTTTCAAAACGGCTCTTCAAGGCGTGAAGCTGGTCAAAGTGCCCGCCGCCTACAGCTCGCAGCGCTGTCCGTATTGCGGCTGCGTCTGTCGGGAATCCCGCAAGGGAGACCGTTTCGAATGCGTGCACTGTGGGGCCAAGGGGCATGCGGACAGAGTGGCTTGTCTGAATCTCCTCTGCCGAGCGCACGATCCGCGTTTCCGTTCGAGAATGTCGAAGGAAAGGGTGTTGGCTCTGGAATTGGACGAGCACGGGATGGAGTGCGCCCGAAGAGGCACGACGCCGCACAAGTACGAACCGCGACAAAGGAAAAAGCGGTCAACGCCGAATGAGGCGACGAAAAAAGCATGAGCCTGCGGACAAAAACCTTGATCAACAAGCGAAACCACACGATACAAAGGAAGAGCAATGTGAGCGAATAGAATTCTCCTAAAAGGTCAGAACGCCGTCAGAGCGACAAGTGAACCGATCATCCGCCGAAGACGCGAGTCGTCTTAATTTCCGAAAGGCCGGTCAGATGATTTCTCAGCTTGCGAGACGACGCTTCGTAAAGCGCCCTTGAGAAGTTATACCGTCCGGGGCCAGACTCACTTGATGTGAGAGCGAATAATTACCACGAATTCCGGGTTGGACCGCCCTGGTAGATTTGAAAGGAATTCTGGAACGGTGCTTGACGCCGCCCTCGTCGTCGGCGCGGGCGGGAGCGTCCGCCGAGACCGTCGAAGACTTCGCGGCGCGCATCCGCCAAACGGAGCGCAGAATCCCGAAGGCCATCCAGAGAAGGTAGCAGCCGCCCGCAAAGGCGATGATTTTCTGCAGGCCCGCGAACTGTTGGAAGAGGATGTCGAGGCCGAGGAGCGAAAGGCCCGACCATACGATCTGTCCCGCAACGATCCCCGCGACGCCGAGAAGCGCCCGGGCGCGGGATTCCACGACCGCCGTACGCGTGACGAAGACAAAGTCGGGGCCCGGCGACATGAGGGCGAAGAGATGGATGACGAGGATGGAGCCGAGGAGGGCGAACATGGCGAAGGCCTCGAACCGATTGGGGCAAAATTTTTTTTCCGCGTTCCGACGGACGGCGCGTAACCGTTCGTTATCCGCGAAGATCGGGATTATACGGCGCAATCTCTTCTGCTAAGCTAGGTTCTAAGACATAGTGAGGAGGGCTCATGCTCGGTCAGGAACCCAAAGACGGCGACTTCGTTCGGTACGTCGACGCACTGCAGGCGGGTAAACTCGCCGAAATCAAGGCGGAGAACCGGCATCTCGAGATGAACGACCTCTCGGAGGCGGGCTGGTCCAAGCGCGTCACGGCCTATCTCGCCCGCGGCGCCAAGCGCGTCGAACCTCCCAATCCCGTCGGAGCGCCTGCGTCGGGACGAAGGCTCGAGCGGCGTCACCAACTGATGCTTTTGGGCTTTGCGTGCCTCGGCGTCGCCCTGGTGCTCTTCATCGTCTTCCCCGTCCTTCTGGAGATGGAGGAGGGGATCGTGCTCGCCGTGTGGTTTTTCTTCGGCGGGATGATTTTCCTCAAGCTCGCGGAAAAAGAAGCGAAGCGCGCCGCGCGCGGCCGCGGAAAACAATAAGGGAAGGAATTCGCCATGACGACCACATCTCTTTGGTTCATCGCCGCGCTCGTCGTGCTCGGGATCGAACTCATGCTCGGAACCGTTTATCTCCTTGCCGCGGCTTTGGGACTTGCGGCGGGCGGACTCGCTTCCTGGGCGGGGCTGGACTTCACGCTTCAGTGTCTCGCCGTGGGACTCGTCACGATCGCGGGGTGTCTCGTCGCAAGGGTGCTTCGCCGCGGGAAGGCCGGGGGCGAAGCCGAGGCGCTTCAGTCCATCGACGAAGGCCGCGAAGTGGAGGTGCGCTCGGTTGCGGCCGACGGTTCGGCCGAGGTGATCTACCGCGGGGCCCGCTGGCGCGCCCGCGCCGCGGTCGGCTCCCTTGCGGCCGGACGCTGGACGATCGGTCGGGTCGACGGGACCGAGCTTGTTCTCGAAAAGAAAGAATCCATTCAATCGTAAGAAGGAAACCGTTATGAACGATGTTTCTTGGGCCGTGAGCGGCACTTTGATTTTTGCGCTGGTGCTCGTCTGCGTGGCGCTTCTCTTTGCCGTGCAGGGGATCAAGGTCGTCCCGCAACAGACGGCCTGGGTCGTGGAGCGCCTCGGAAAATTCCATGCGGTCCTCAATCCGGGACTCAACATCATCATCCCCTTCATCGACCGCGTGGCCTACCGGCATTCGCTGAAGGAAATTCCGCTCGATACGCCGAGTCAGGTGTGCATCACGCGCGACAACACGCAGCTCACGGTCGACGGCGTCCTCTACTTTCAGGTAACCGACCCCAAGCGCGCGAGCTACGGCACGAGCAACTACGTGATCGCCATCACGCAGCTCGCGCAGACGACGCTGCGAAGCGTCATCGGGCGCATGGAGCTCGACAAGACCTTTGAGGAGCGCGACGCGATCAACAACAACGTCGTCTCCGCCATCGACGAGGCTGCCATGAACTGGGGCGTGAAGGTGCTCCGTTACGAAATCAAGGACCTGACGCCGCCCGCCGTCATTCTTCAGGCCATGCAGCAGCAGATCACGGCCGAGCGTGAAAAGCGCGCCCTGATCGCCGCCTCCGAAGGGAAGAAGCAGGAGCAGATCAACCTCGCGACGGGTGCGCGCGAAGCCGCGATCGCGCAGTCGGAAGGCGAAAAGCAGGCCGAAATCAACAAGGCCGAAGGCCAGGCCGCGGCGACGCTTGCGATCGCCAAGGCCACGGCCGAAGCCCTTCGCACGGTGGCGGCGGCCACGCAGACCGAGGGCGGAATGACGGCCGTCAATCTGCAGGTCGCCGAAAAGTACGTCGACGCCTTCGGAAAACTCGCCAAGGAGAACAACACCCTCATCGTTCCGGGGAACTTGGGCGACATGAGCGGCATGATCGCTTCGGCGATGAAGATCGTCGAGGGCGCGAAGAAGGCGGGCTGACCGCTCCTTCCTTCCGATTTTGAAGCCTCCCGCCTCCGAGACGATCGGGCCGGGAGGCTTCGCTTCTGCAGAGGGACGGCGCATGCCGGCGCTCGGCGAAAGAAAACGCGGTTTTTCGCTTGAAACCTCGCCGCGGTTTGCGTACAATGCGCACTTTCTCCTCCACCCGTCCGCTTTTCGATTCGAAAGAAAGGATAGAAGAGTCGGGGAAGGAGACTCTTTTTTGAGAACTTTTAGAAATAAGGAATTCAATCATGCGTCACCGTCACGGTCTTCGCAAGCTCAATCGTACGAGCGCCCACCGTCTCGCCATGCTTCGCAACATGATGGTCTCCCTCATCAAGCACGAAGCCATCAAGACGACCCTCCCCAAGGCCAAGGAACTCCGCCGCGTCATCGAACCGATGATCACGCTCGCCAAGGAACCCACCCTTGCCAACAAGCGTCTCGCCTTCTCCCGTCTTCGTGACCGCGAAGCCGTCGTCAAGCTCTTCGGCGAACTCGGTCCCCGCTTTGCCGCCCGTCAGGGTGGTTACACCCGCATCCTGAAGATGGGCTTCCGCGTTGGCGACAACGCCCCGATGGCCTACATGGAACTCGTCGACAAGGCCGCTCCGGCTGTCGCCGAAGCCAAGGAAGAAAAGGCCGAATAATTTCGTGCCCCTTCCCGTAAGGATTCGAAAGGCTCGCTTCTCACAAGGAGGCGGGCCTTTTTTCGCTCGGTGGAGGTGCATCATTCGCTAGGTGGAGGTGCATCAACCAGCAAAGAAGTGAACATGAGTCGAGAAGTATACTCAAGGTATACTCAAGGTACACTCAAGCACAGCACATGTATACCAACCCCACCTTTACTTTCTTCCGGAAAACCTGATGCCTTGTGCGAACCACTCCCTAATTTCTTAGCAAAACAATAGAAATTCGGAAATTCGACCTCCCGCCGCCGCGCCCCATCCTCCTCTCTTTCTCCCAACAAACTATACCATAGAAGTAAAACTGTACCAAAAATGCGGGGAAGTATACTTGCAAGTGTACTTATGGTACACTTCGAGTACACTTTGACTGCATTGGGTGCAGTTTGCACCGCCGAGATATGCTTCGGTACGGGAACCTCCCGCTCTTTGTCGATTCCCAACTCCTAGCATCGGGTTCTTTGGAAATGACTCGATGAGGGAGGCTTGGGACGACGGGGAACGGCCGATTCCGTCTAACGCGTTAGGAATGAAAATCAACGAGGGAGCCATGCAATTTCTGCCTGAAGATCTGAAAACGGCGATCGAACGCATGCGTCTGATCGGATCGGACACGCAACACTACGAGGTAAAGGCCGCAGGGCAGGGACTGCCGGAGAGTCTCGCGGAAACGGTTTCCGCTTTTGCCAATCGGGACGGCGGCACAATCATTCTCGGACTGGATGAGAAAAATCGTTTTGCGCCGGTCGTTGGTTTCAATGCCAAGAGTGTTGCTGATGCTTTACTGAGACTCGGCAACGACTTGACGCCTCCTTGTCGCCTGGAAATCGAGCGCTATCCGTTCGAAGGCTCGGAAATTGTCGTGGGCGCCGTCGGCCCGGTAGCGCTGGACCAACGTCCGTGTTTCATCACCAGAAAGGGGGTGTGGACCGGGTCGTACATCCGTACCGGGGACGGAGACAAGAGGCTGACGAATTATGAAATCGACCGCATGCGTGAATTTCATCGTCAACCGGCATTTGACAGGGAGCCGGTTTACGAAGCTTCCCTGAGTGACTTGGATCATTCCGTTTTGGAAGCCATCGTCAAAAGAAATCGACAAATCACTCCGCGTGTTTTCGGAAAGATGGAGAGCCATGAGATCCTGGAGAAACTCGGTGCGGTTACCAGGGACGAAAAGAGTCCTGATCGGTACGTCCCGACGCTCTCCGGCCTTCTGGTGGCAGGAAAGTTTCCTCAGGAATTCTTTCCTCGTCTAAACATTACGTTCTCAGTGTATTCGGGGATTACGAAGGCACAGGCGCAGAGAGATTCTTGGCGTTATGTCGAATCTCTCCCTGTGAACGGCTCCATTCCGGAAATGTTGATGACTTCCATGGAGCTGTTGGACAAGCATATGAATCATGGAGCAATCATGCAGGGGGCCCTGAGAAGGGACGTGACGGATTACCCCATTCTTGCTTGCCGAGAAGCAATCGTCAACGCACTGCAGCACCGCGATTATTCGCCTGAAGGACGTGGTTCTCAGGTTCAGATCAATATGTACGCGGACCGACTGGAGATTCTGAATCCCGGGGGTCTCTACGGGGCGGCTTCTTTGAGTACCATTCCCGTAGGGATTTCTGCAACACGGAACGCAAGACTCTCTCAACTGCTCGAATTTACTCCGTACTTGGAAATGGGCGAGCCGGCAGGTTACGTCATCGAAAATCGAGGAACGGGATTGCAGCAAATCAAGCGACAGTTGTCAGAGGCGCTTATGCCGGAGGCGGAGATCAAAGACTACGTTTCGGCATTTCAAATTACTTTCCTGAAGCGGCGTTTGACGCAAGAGGAAGGTAGCGTACGCTCTTGGGACAATTTTGAGGTGGCGCTTGTCTCGGAGCTGCAAAAGAGGGGCAGTTTAACGGTTACCGAAATCATGGAATCCTCCGGACTCTCGCGCAACGCAGTGTCCATTCGCCTGCGTCGACTCAAGGAGCGCGGTCTCATTGAGCCTCTTGAGCGACCGAAGAGTCCCAGGCAGCGTTATCGTTTGGTGCGACGGACTTGATCATGTGGCGTGGCTCACTAAGCCCGAATCATTTTGCATCTTCCGCAAGGATTCGGAAGGCTCGCTTCTCACAAGGAGACGGGCCTTTTTCGCTCGATGGGGGAGCCGTCGAACCAGTAAAGAAGTGAGCATGAGTCGAGAAGTATACTTGTAAGTATACTTAGACCTTTTTTTGGTACAGTTGAGCACTCGTGGTATAGTTCGTCGGACTTCAGTCGACACAAGCTGAAAGCGTCGACGTATGCGAGTCCGAGACCGAACTCAGTATTGGCTGCCTCGAACAACGCTCACTTGTTCGCAGTACTTCGGTAACCGCCCGCCGGTAACCATCCTCTCCCTCTGGCGAAGAATCCGCCCGGACGGGAGCCGTGTCCGACGGACGTTCCCGCCCCTCCGACGGATGCCGGCGCACTTTGGCTCTGCTCAGAATGAGCGTGAGGTGTTTCCTTCGATTTTCCCGGAGCGCCACCGAGGGTTCTCACAAGGAGGCGGGCCTTTTTGTCGTCCATGCCTCCGCTTTTTCGTCCTGCGGATCACGGGCGAAAGAACGTGAACCTCGCCGGGGACGCGACGAAGATCACGGCTGAAGACGCGACGATTGCGGCCACCACCGGCGACGCGAACCTCTCGAACGCCGCCGTCGCTGCGGGGTCGTTCGAAGCCTCGGCTACTCAGAACCTGACGGCCGAAAACCTCGCCGTTACGGTCGGGACGGACGAGACGGGCGCCGCGGGCGACGTGACGATCACGGCGAGCGCGGGCGACGTCAACCTTACCGATGCGCAGTTCACCGGAACGAGCGGAAGCGTGGGCGACGTGGCCGTGTCGGCGGGCGCAAACGCTCACCTCGACGGTCTCATGAAGGTTGAAAACGGCTTTGCGGCCGATTCGGTTGCCGTTTCGGCCGGTAACGCGGTGAACTTCGGCGACGCGCCGTAGAGGGCGGTCGTCTCGAAGGGCGACTTCCGCGTCGACGTCGATTCCGGCGTGACGGTGAGCGAAGGCTTCAGCGTCACGGCGAAGAACGTCGATCTCAACGCCGGCGGTTTCACTGCCGACTCTGCTGAAATCCGCGGTGAAGAGACGGTATCGATCTCCGCTTCCGACGACGTGACGCTCTCGGGCGACGTGCTCGTGACGGCCGATCAGTCCGTCGGCATTTCTTCGTCCGAGGGCGGCATCGCCATGACGGGCGCCGTCACGGTCGGCGACGAAACGACGGACGAAAACAAAGCGTCGGTTACGCTCACCGCCAAGGGCGACGTGACGCAGTCCGTCACGTCGGGCGACGGCGGTCTGAGGGGATCCGACCTTACGGTTACGTCGAACGACGGCGCCGTGGACCTTGCTGCCGGCCGCGACGAAACGGTCGGTTCGGGGAACGCCTTCGATCGGATCACAGTGGAGGCGGCCGAAGACGTCAACCTCGCCACGTCGGGACGCGACACCGAAATTGCGGTGAACGAAAAGCAGAACGGCACGGTGAACGGAAACCTCAACGTGATCGGCGAGGACAACGGCCTGACGTTCACGGACAACCTCTCGGTGAAGGGCGACGCCACGATCCAAGGTGCGGCCGTGAAGGGCGAAGGCCTGGAAGCGGAAGGATCCGTCGGAATCCTGACGGCGCTTGACGACGGTGAACGCGAACCCGGCGAATCTTCCGGCGTCGAATTCACCGGTCCGATCTCCGGCACGCAGGTGACGGTAATCACGGGTGAGGGCAGCATATCGCTTGACCGCGTGACGTCGACCGAAGGTTCGACCGACATCTACCGCGTTGGCGACGAGTCCGTCGCCGACGTGACGGTGGGCGAGGTCGATTCGGCCACGTCCGTGACCATCTTCAACAACCGCGGCGACAACGTGCTCAACGGATCCGTGCACGGCAAAGACAATGTCTTTGCCCTGACTGGAGACGAAGGCGTGACGTCGGGCTCGCATCACCTCGATTCGTCGGACGGCGTTGCCGCGGCGATCGGCGGTATGGGCGAGTTCGCGGACGAAGTGATCGCAGGTCTCCCGTCGGGTTCGGGCGGCGGTTGGCGCCCGACCGAACTCCCGAAGATTCGCCTTGACGGTCTGATGTCGGACGCGGGTCATGCTACGCATACGGATCCGCTTCGCATCTTCTGGATGCCGACGGACGAGTTCTTCTTCCTCAACATGCGGCCCGACGCTGCGGCGGCCAAGGCCGAGTCGGAAGAGGACGAAGAACGTCCTGCGCTCGAAGAGGGGCTCCCCGTTCGAGCCGAGTCCGGCATTACGGATCACCGCAAGGCGACTCCGCAGACCTTGGAAGAGCTCGGTCTCATCCTGAGCCGCCGGTAAGGCGAGGCGCCCGAGCGCTGTAATCCGCGCTCAAACGATAGGAGCCCGGTCCTCCCTTGTGGAAGGCCGGGCTCCGGATTTATGGTTGAAAAAGTTTGACTTCGTTCATGTAGGGAGAAGTCACAGTCAACACATTCGTCTTGTTCTGATCATTGAAAGATTTTTAATGATCTATCGAAAAAGGACTTGAAGTGAGTTTCAATGTTGGAAAGAGCTTATTTACGAATATCGTAAGCGCGGCTAATGTGGGCAAAGGGGTATCCATCATCTCTATTTAGGCTTACTTGAGCTATGCATTCGTAAATTGCGAGATTGTTGTAAACAGCGTTCCCGTAGCATGCAGAGGGAATTGGGATTGTGCTGTATTTGTCGTCATCCCAAAAAAATTCGATGGCTGCGTTTGAAATTTTGAAGGTTGATTTGTTGTTGGTAAAAAGAAATTGAAGGGCTAGTCGTGATTCTTTTATGTGTTGAATTTTCGCCATCCCGTCAACTGCTTCCGGTGGATTGCCTGCCAAGATAGATTTTAATTTTACCGCTTCATGCGTTTTAAGCCTTTGTAGTGCGTTGTTGTAATGAGTTTTCACTCTTTCGAGAAAAGGATCTGTGCTGTTGATCTTGCAGGTAAACAACACACTATTTTCACCGTTCACTCCTTCTATATGCTGCCACTTTTGAGAGGCGCAGTCTTGATACTTGTCGAAAACGTTTCCGATGCTTCTTTGCGGATCTGTCTGCAAAGTTCCATTCTTCACAGTTTCCACGAAGTCATTGCTACAACCAAGCAGACTAATTGTGGATGCTGTGATTGCGATGAGGAGTAAAGGTTTATTCATTTCGCCTCCGCTTGTTTTGTGGGTGATGACTGTTAATTTGGGTTGATTGAAACTTCGATTTGCTGTGCTTCGCTGATTTTGTCCGGATTCATGCTTAATACAATTCTATATTGCACGTATGGAAGAAGCTGTATGGTACGTCCTTGACAACCGAATAGTTCACTCGCGTTCTTTTGTAGGAAACCGGCGAAGTTCTCTTGGTATATGTTGTACAAATTGATCATGCCAACATCTGTTTTTCCGAGTTTTCCTATAAAGAAACCGACACCCTCTAATTCTGTGAATTCGTTTGCTAGGACTACTTGTTGGTTTTTGTTTTTGATTTGCACTTTCAGGGATGAAATTTTTCTGTGATTGAACTTATTTACGTCGAATGATTTTATGAAGTAGTGTCCGTTTTCGATCGAGAAGTTTTCTTTGTATTGGATTTTATTTGAGGTTGGGATACTGATCGCAACGCCGTTCGAAATGTTTGCCATTGAGGTGGACGAACCATAATCTATGGATTTATTTTTGATGCTGCTTTGATATCTATTTTTAACATTGGGGTCATCCCTGAGGTCGCTAGTTATTTCTTTAAGTGTGCTTGATAATTTTGAGAAATATTCGTTTTTCGGTTTGATTTCAAGCGGAATTATGATGGTAGCGAGCTTTTTTAGGTCTCGCCTATGATTATCGAAATAGTAGTTGATGCCGTTGAATTCGTTACGTGGAGCGTCATCGAGCAGATATGCATTGCCAAGGGTAATTTGAAAAGCTCTGCCGTCTTGCTGAGGTTCGAGAAAAGTCTTGAAAATTATTTCGTCGAGATTTCTTGCTTGATCGAGTTTTGTTTGGACTTGGGCGAAAAGGCCTTGCGAATTTAATTTTGCCTTTCCAATGATCTGATCCATCACCACTTTCAGCTCGGTTACCCGCACGACGGCATCTACGGTCACCTTATAAAGAGCGCCGTTTTGTTCCGTTCCGACCACGGAGAGACTTTCAATCACTCCGTTGCTGTAGTTGTTGATGTTCTGGGAGATCGTCTTGGTTTGATTGACCAGACCGTTCGAAATTTCTTTTTTCTTCGACAAGAAGGTATTGGCGTCGATAAAGCTGCCGACGACTTGTTCAAGGGCTGCGGTCGCGGCGTTTTTGGTGGCGGCTTCAACCGTTTCGCCGTAACCCGACACGATGACGCGTTGGGTCTGAGGTGTTTCGGCGCCGGCGTAGGTGGCGTAGCAGGCCACCATGGGCACGAGAGCGGAAAGAAGATATTTGTTCATCATGATGAAGTCGGCCCCGTCGTAAAACGGAGCCGAACAAAAAGAGAGTTAGAACTGATCGATCTGGGAACGGTCGCTGAAACCGGGTACGTTTTGCGCAGGCATGCTGCCGCTCGGCATGTTCGACTGCGTGGCGGTAGCGCCGCCCTGAGTCTGACGGGGAGCCGCGCCCGTGCTCGGAGCCGCCTGCATGCTCTGATTGATGCTGTTCTGCATGTTCGTGGCGCTCTGCAGAGTTTCAGGCTTAAAGCCCACGGTCACGCGGACTTCACGACCGGGCGTGTAGCAAGTCCCGAGAACAACCACGCCGCGAAGGACGGCCTGGGCATTGGAGTGGAGCTGCTTCAAAGTCGTCTTGATGCGTTCCACGGAAGCCTGTTTCGCCTGAGGATTGGCGCTGTTTTGCGAAGACTGTTGCTTCGTAATCTGTTCGATCTTCTGATCGGTGTCGATCGATTCGTTCAGGAACTTCGCGATCGCGGCCTTGGCGGCGAGTTCGGCTTCGAGTCGGGCGTCATTGACGGCTTCGACGTCGTCAAAGTCCACGGGCGCAGAAGCGGTTGAGGTGAGGCGATTTTCCGCGAGGCGGGAAATGTCCATGCCGACGGTGGGGAAGTTATCGCAACCTTCGGCAAGAACCGCCGAGGTACCGAGGGTGAGAATGACGGCGGTCGCCGTGAGAGAGAAGGACTTCATCATTTTTGTGGATCCTTGGTTTGTTGGGAGTGGTTGAGGTTCTTAGGCATCTTCACGCTGGGAATTGTGCGGACGCCCACGAAAATTTGTTCGCCTTTCCGGAAGGAGCAGACTTTGATCATTCCGCCTTGAACGCCTTTCTTTCGAAGCAAAGCCTTGGCATCGATTTCCGCTTCCTCTTCGCACTCGACGAGTGAAAGCTCGTCCTCCGCAACTACGGCGGCGGCGCCGACGGCGATGGAGGTTGTGGTGTCGAACTTGAATACGCCGCGTACGGCGGCGGTGCAGTAGCTGTCCAGCGGTGTTGACGCACCAAATCCCGCTTCCGAGATCATCAGAAGCGGGGCAATGAAGACGGCGGAAAGGATGTATGCCGTCCACGAGGAGTGCTTAGAGAAAACCATGGCGAACGCAAAGGCAATTCGGTCGGGCTTATGCTTACTTCTGCGCTTTCGAAGGCGATTTGTCTGATTGTGTTGTCTCCTCGGACGAGTAGGCCCAGAGGAGAAGATCGAGTTTGCGCATGGTCGGACAGGGCCGAACAGACGAGGTTTTCACTTCGAGTTCGTGAAACGCAGGGATTTGTTCGAGTTTTTTACCCAGTTCAATCCATGCTTCAAAAGAGGATTCAGCGATTCCCTCTCCGACTGCATTCAGCAGGGAGATGTTTGTTGCCTTCCAACACTTCAGCGATTCTTTGACCTTCCGGTCAAAACCCGGAGTGGCGGCGAACACTCCGAGCAAAACCTTGCTTCTCAATGTGGAAAGGGAAGCTTGTGTGCCTGCACCTGCTTTCTGGAAAGCATCGTCAGTTTTCTTTGAAAAGATTTCAGCAATTGCGACGAGAGCTTTGGGATTCTCGGCAATGTCTTCCGCGTAACGGGAGGGATCGTCCTTGAACCAATCGCAACGATGGCGGCCGATTTCATGGAAAATCTCCAAAAGCGGAAACTTCAGGACGTTTTTGGAACACTGAAGGAGTCGCGCGTTGCGCACATACATGCCAAAGCTGGCGAGGTAGGCCGCCAGGCGAAGAGTCGCTTCTTCGAGCAAGGGCGACGACAGATCGAGGCCGGGGGTCGCCAGTTTGGAGAGATTGTCGCGGAAGAATTCGTAGCACTCGGACCAGGAGTGCATGCGGTCGAGAGAAGGATTGGGGAGCTTGTCTTCGTAGTCCCTAAACCGAGCGATCGCAATGTTGGTCCACTTCGTCAACTCATTGGAGTCGGCGTCAGTTATGGAATCAGGAGCATTTCGATAGGGGGGGGGCTATCTCAAGATCTTTGCTCATAGAAAAATTCCGTTAGGAGAGAGGAAAAAGGGTCCGATGAACAAATCCTACGCCTTTTCCTTTGAGGAGTGTTTTGGAACTCTATGCGGCGCAGGGAGAGCTAGGGTAAATACGGGTGAAGGGATTTTTAAGAGAAGTTTGCTCCGTGACGTTAAGACTGAAAGTCGTTTACTGCAATCCATGCTTAACGAAGGCGATCCGACAAATTCCCGAAACATACTTTGGAATTTTTGTCAAATTTCCAAAGTATGGTGAGGGAAATGCAACAAATCCTGTTCCTCCGACCTGCCAATCACCTGCAAACCTACCAACCAAGTTCGGTAGCTGGTAGGTCATCGGTAGGTGGCGAGTGAAAAGCAAAAGGCGCTCCGTCCTTTCGAACGAAGCGCCTTCTTGTAGGTGCCTTCAGATCGGTCAGCCGCCGTAGGGCTCCCATTTCCCGCGGTTCAACTTCATGTAGTCCCGGCCCTTGTATTCGAGGACGGCCGCCTGGCCGTTTTCCGAGACCATGTGCGTCGTCGGCAGGTCCTTCACGAGGTTCTCGAGCGGAACGGCTCCCTTCGAATTCGAGAAGAAGTTCGTCTCGATCGTGCGCCCGATGAGGGTGCTGAGCGCGAGATAGCTCGAATTCCCCGTCACGTGGATCTGTTCCTTCGGGAGGTTCTTGAGACCCACGAACTTCACGAGCACGGGCACCTGCGTGATGCGGCGCGTCGGGATGTCGCGAAGACGCGGCGTCTGGATGCGGTCGCCCCGCACGGCGGCGCCGTGTTCGGGAACGACGACGAGCATTACCTTGCGCTTGCCGCGCTCGAGCTCGTTGATGAAGGTGTTGAGCGAATCGAGGAAGGTCTTGGCGCGCGGCTCAAAGGCTTCCCAACGGCTGTGAAGCGGCAGGCGGTTTCCGTCGTGAAGCGCGATGAAGTTGAAGAGCGACACCGAGCGGACGTCCTTGTCGCGCGTCATCACGCGGTTCCAGTGACGAAGCACCGCGAGCGTGTCGGCGATCTCTTCGTTGTTGAAGGACATGTACTTGAGCGGGAACTTGCGCTGCTCGAAGGTGGCCGTCAACCCGGCCTGCGTGCGCATCGTGTTGAGGTAGTTGTCGTACGCGCCGCTGTGGTCGAGGAAGAGATGCTGCTTGAAGCCCAGAGCGTCCAGACGGTTCATGATCTCGCAGTCCGGGCGGCGCGCGTCGTAGAGCGCGTCGTGCGAGGGCTGACCGCAGGCGCCCGTCAAAAGGCGAAGCGCGGCGGGACCCGAGTACGAGGTCGCCGAATTGAACTTGTCGAACCGGATGTTGAAGCGCGAGAAGACGCGGTGGTTCGAGAGGTTCGAAGCTTCGAGGTCGTCGTTCGAGAGCGAGCAGATGTTGAGGATGATGATGTCAAAGGGCGTGTCCTTCGCGGAGATCCCCGTGGGCAGCTGCGCGACGCGGTCCTTTTCGTAGTCGAGGAAGGCCTTGTACCAGGTGTCCACTTCCTCGGCCGACACGACGGCGTCGGTCGTGGTCGCGGCGTTCGCGAGGTTGAGGATCTCTTCGTTCGTCTTCGGGGTGTCGGCCGCGACTGCGGGCACCGCGCGCACCGGGGCTGTGGGCGCCGTAAAGAAGGGCTGCACGATGAGGAAGACGAGATAGAGCGCCGTGATCGTCGTGACGCGCACGAAGTCCCGCAGGAGATAGTAGGCAAGGAGAATCACGAAGCCCCAGCCCACCATGCGGAAGTTGATGAAGTCCCAGGCGAGCTGCACGACGTAGTTCACGGAAAAGCCCGTGATTCCCGACTTGTTGGCGAGGATCGAGTCGATCCCGGGGAGCCAGCTCTCCGACCAGAGAAGGGCCGTGCCGAGGACGAGCGCAATGAGCGCGTGCAGGCGATGAAGCCACTTCCCGCGGATCGGAATGAGAAGGAAGAGGAAGAACGCCGCGTTCAAAAGGAGGTCGAGGCGCAGATAGCCCGTGTAGGCGAGCGCGAACTTCCCGATGAAGTAGACGTTCCAGATGCCGAGCCCGAAGTAGGCGGGCGTCGGCACGGCGGTTTTCTGCGAAGCGGTCACTTATTGGCTCCTTCCGCGGCGGGCGTCTCGACGGCGGGCGCGGCCGGGGTTTCAGACGGGGCGGAGGAGGCCGCCTGGGCGGGTGCACGGACCTCCTGAGCGGCCGGAGCGGACTCGGCCTTTTCAGCTCCCTTCGCCGCGGGGGCTTCCTGCTTTTCGGCGGATTCGGGCTTCGCCTCGGAGTTGCCTTCGGACTTGGCTTCCGACTTGGCCTCGGACTTCTCGTCCTTCTTGGCTTCGGTCGTCGCGGCCGGCTTCTTCGCGGGTTCGGCAGGTTCCAGAGCTTCCGACGCCTCCCGGTCGTCGGCCTCCTCGGCCTTCTTTTCGGGAGCGGGAAGGGGCTTGGCGTCCACCGCCGCGCGCGAAACGACGAGCTTGCCTTCGCGGTCGAAGCGGAAGAGGCCCGCGTCAAAGCCCGCGCCGTAGAGCATCAGGACGTTGCGGTAGTAGTTTTCGCCGATGATGGGCTCGGCCTGAATGACGGTGCGCAGAAGATCGGCCGTTTTGGAATTCCCGAGCATTTCGAGAACGCAGGCGCCGAAGCCCGCGTTGCCGGCGCGGTTCGCTTTGCCCGTGAGAATCTCCACCTTCTCGGGCGGCATGTTCATTTCTTCGGTGAGGCGGCGCATCGGGTCGAAGTGCTTCATGAGGACGCCGTAGGAGGGATCCGACGGATCCGTCATGGCGGCCCAGAGATAGACGCGGATCGCGTTGTAGCTTCCGAGCGTGTAGTCTTCGCCCTCGGGGGCGATGAGCTTACCGGTCTTGTCGATCTTCGCCCAGTCGGGGGAGAAGCCCGCGGGGGCCGTGCGCACGAGCGAGCGGATCGTCCCTTCGGCGACCTCCTTCCAGTAGGGGTCGACGAGCGCCAGGCGGCGCAGGATGAAGACCGGGTAGTAGCTCGGGTTGAGCGTCACGTGGGTCGGGTGGTCAAAGCCGCTTCCGCCCGGAAGGAGGACCTTGCCGAGGTTCGGAATGTCGCGCACGTCGCGCTTGAGGCCCTCCATCATCGCGCGGGCCTTTTCTTCGTAGGCGGGCTCGTTCCAGAGACGTGCGGCTTCGAGAAGGTCGTAGGCGATCCAGAGGTCGGAGTCGGTGGCGTTGTTCGTGTCGATGATGCCCCAGCCGTTTCCGGTTTTCCCCCAAAGCCACGAGGGAAGATTCTTCGTGATGTCGCCCTTGCTCAGATTCTTTTCGGTCCACTCGAGGAGCTTCGCGAAGGTTTCCCGGTCGTCGGCGACGAGCGCGAAGAACATGGCGTAGGACTGCCCTTCGCTCGTCGTGATGGAGCGTTTGTCGCTGTAGTCGATCACACGGAAGTTCTTGTCGATGTTGACCGTCTTGAAGCTGTCCCACATCGGCCAGGCCGCGGCGCGGTCCGCCATCGAGAGGAGGGCCGTCATGGCGCCCGCAAGAAGAAGGGGAGTGAGATGCGATTTCATGGTATTCATCCCGGACGGGCCTTCAAACAGGTAGGCTTCGTCCGCAAAAAGGTTTCGGGTGCGGGCGGGGAATTTTCCCGCCCGCAAAGAACGTTCGGCGGTCAGTGGGCGCCCTGCGAGCGGCCGCGCCCGTACCCGAAAGACCGAACAGCGGCCGCATCAGCGGCGACAAAA